>Ga0116168_1002482_pt1 | contig 11568 bp, 16 predicted proteins | sample AD_UKC129_MetaG_FD_89795 | JGI IMG/M metagenome (GOLD analysis project Ga0116168, IMG submission 89795) | Active sludge microbial communities of municipal wastewater-treating anaerobic digesters from Canada - AD_UKC129_MetaG | ecosystem: Engineered > Bioreactor > Anaerobic > Digestate | place...
AGCGAAGAAACAAAAAGGGGAATATCCATCCGCCTAGGATACGCGGATATAACCTTCAGGAAGTGTCCCAAGTGCCCGCCACCCCAATCCTACACAACAAAAGAAAAATGTGAACACTGTGGCTCCAGGACAGAATTCCTAAGGAAAGTATCATTCGTAGATGCTCCAGGCCACGAAACCCTCATGGCAACAATGCTATCCGGCGCCGCAATCATGGATGGTGCGATACTCGTGATAGCAGCCAACGAACCCTGTCCACAACCGCAGACAAAAGAACATCTCATGGCCCTGGACGTCATAGGAGTTAAGGATGTTATCGTAGTCCAAAACAAGATAGACATAGTATCAAAAGAAAGAGCCCTAGAAAATTATAAGGAGATCAAAGAGTTCGTGAAGGGCACATGCGCAGCCGACGCGCCGATAATACCAGTATCAGCCCAACAAGGGGCTAACATCGACATACTAATCCAAGCAATAGAAGAGAACATTAAAACGCCAAAAAGGGATCTTAAAAAACCTGCGAGGATGTACGTGGCCCGCTCCTTTGACATAAACAAGCCAGGAGCCACCCCAGATCAACTAAAGGGCGGAGTTATTGGCGGGTCACTTATACAGGGCAAATTCCGAGTCGGAGACGAGATAGAGATAAAACCTGGCATACAACTCAAAAAGGATGGTAAAGCATCATGGAACAGCCTCTACTCAGAGATCGTGGGATTAGTTGCCGGTGGAGAGCCGATGGAAGAAGTTGGACCAGGAGGCCTTGTAGGCGTGGGCACCAAACTAGACCCATCACTCACAAAGGCAGATTCCCTCTCAGGTTCAGTAGTCGGTGAACCAGACACTCTACCACCCGTTAGGCACAATCTCACCATTGAAACACACCTATTAGAGAGGATCGTTGGTACAGAGGAAGAAGCGAAGGTTGAACCCATAAGAACAAATGAACCCCTAATGATCAACGTAGGGACAACAACCACCGTAGGTGTTGTAACCTCCGCCAGGGAGAATGATGCTGATATCACATTGAAATTACCAGTCTGCGCCGAGGATGGTCAAAGGATAGCATTATCAAGACGAGTAGGTGCAAGATGGAGGCTGATAGGCTATGGTATCATCAAATAAGATTGTCATCGACGCAAATTTTTTATGATACCATTCCAGTTCAGGGTCGATATCATCTCTGAACTGAAGAGAATAGCCCCCAATGGCGAATTTATCATCCCATCATTCGTAATAGACGAACTCGAAATGATTAAAAGGAAATCCAAGGGGAAGGATAGGATCGCCGCCCGGATAGCCCTCAGATTGGCGAAGAGGGGGCCGTTCAAGATAATAAACCTCCCACTAAGGGAGGGTGAAAGTGTGGACGACGCGCTAATACGCTTATCAGACATCCTCTGCACAAATGATAAAGAACTTAGAAAAAAAGCGCGCAGAAAGGGCGTGCCAGTCATCTACCTTCGACAGAAAAAATATCTAGCCATCAACGGATACATATCATAAGTAATAGTAGGAGGGAGATAATATGAACCTCTGGAAGGATATAAAACCGGGACCATCAATCCCCGAAGTTGTATATGCCATAATCGAGATACCAAAGGGTTCAAGGAACAAATACGAATATGACAAGGACCTAGAAGCCTTCTCACTCGACAGGGTATTATATTCACCATTCTTCTACCCTGCAGATTATGGTATAATACCACAGACACTATACGATGACGGAGACCCCATGGACATCCTCGTACTCATAGACGAGGCCACATTCCCCGGTTGCATCATCGAATCAAGGCCAATAGGACTGATGAAAATGCTTGACAGCGGCGACCAAGACGATAAGATACTAGCAGTACCAGTCAAAGACCCCCACTATAAGGACGTGAATGACATCGGCGATATCCATCCACACATCCTAAAGGAGATAGCCCACTTCTTCAAGGAATACAAGAAACTTGAAGATAAAAACACCGAAATAATCGGATGGGAGAACCGTCAAAAGGCATTAGATGCAGTTATCCACTCAGTGGAATTATACAAAGAAAAATACCTAAAATAAAAATTTAGATAAAAGGGGGATACCTTGTATTATAAAACAAAGATCATAGACACGGTTAGAATACCACCACACCGTTTTGAAGAACCCCTAGAAGAAGTCACATTCGACATACTCAACGAAACCTACGTAGGTAAGATGGATAAGAAACTTGGACAGATGCTCACAGTAACAGACATAGAAGAGATAGGAATAGGGAAAGTCATAATGGGTGACGGGGCCGCCTACCATGAAGTAACATTCAACGCACTCTTCTTCAAACCGGAACTCCAAGAAGTGGTTGAGGGTGAAGTGATAGAGATAACCGAATTCGGCGCATTCGTAAGGATAGGTCCCATGGATGGTCTAGTCCATGTTTCACAGGTTACAGACGATTACATAACATATGATGCCAAAAAACGTGTCCTAGTCGGTAAAGAGACCAACAGGAGGCTCGAAGAAGGCAACCGTGTGAGGGCTAGGATAGTCTCACTAAGCCTTAAAGAGGAAGGAAAGATAAAGATAGGCCTCACCATGAGACAGCCAGGACTTGGAAGGCTTGAATGGATAGAAGAAGAGAAGAGGAAGAGTAAAAAATGACCCTCAAAGCTTGCACTAAGTGTAAGAAGATCACAGAGGAAGAACGCTGCCCAGATTGTGGAGGATTAACATCTACCAATTGGAGTGGAGTGCTCATCATAATCAACCCCGAAAACTCCAGGATAGCCAAGGAACTTGCCATCACCAAACCTGGTGAATATGCTTTAAGGGTCAGATAAAGTGTTAATCCTACCAAGAAAATTAAGGAAAAAATTAAAGGAACCATTCGGGAGACTATACCCATCACCCAAGGAAGCGCCCATACCAAAGGGTGCATTCATAATCTCAGTAGGTGATGTTACAACACACAGACTACTCCAGACAGGTTTAAAACCCCGCCTAGCCATAATAGATAATCGCATTCAGAGAAGAGCCTCAAATTACAGGATCCAATATGATGCCAAAATCCTAAAATGTGAAAACCCACCAGCCACCATAACAGATGAACTCTGGACAAGTATAAAAAAGGCCATAAATTCAGGGGATAATTTCCTTATCATAGTAGATGGTGAAGAGGACCTCGCAGTCTTACCATCGATCATATTAGCACCACCAGATGCCATTATATTATACGGACAACCCAATAAGGGGGTTGTCCTAGTCAAAGCAGAAAAGATGAAAGAAAAAGCAGAAAACCTAATCAGAGAATTTAAGGAGGTAAAAGAGGATGGAGATCAGAATAACCGATGAAAAGGAGAACCCACTCCTTTCAAGGACTGAGATAAAATTCGAATGCCTATATCATGGGGAGCCAACACCAAAAATACTCGAAGTTAAAAAGAAACTAGTCGCAATGCTAAACACTAATAAAGATCTTCTAGTTATAGACACCCTAAAACCATACTTTGGAGAAGGCAAAGCAGAAGGATATGCAAAACTCTACCAAGACAAGAAAGCACTAGAAAAGATCGAACCAAAACATATCATAGAAAAAAACCTAGAAGAGAAAGCGGAAACCGAGGGAGAAGAATGAGCAAATATAAATTATATGAAGTCAAAGAAGACAAGATCAAGAGGAAGAACCCATTCTGTCCCAGATGCTCAAGTGGGGTTTTCATGGCCGACCATGGGGACAGATACGCGTGTGGAAGATGCGGGTACACCCAATGGAAAAACAGGTAGAGGATGGAGGATAATTGAACATTAGAGGTGGCAGACTACAAAAAAAGATGGATGAAGAAGCTGCCAAATTCACATCATCCCTAAAATTCGACCACCACATATTCCACGCTGATATAAAATGTAACATAGCCCACACCAGGATGCTAGCCCAAGAGGGTATAATAGACAAAAAAACAGCCCACAGGATAATAAAAGTCCTAGAAGAACTCGAAAAAGAGGGTATAGAAGCCCTAGATTTAGATCCCTCAGTTGAAGACATCCACATGGCTATAGAAGAATATGTCACAGAAAAAATAGGAGAAGAAGCCGGTTTCATGCACACAGGGAAATCGAGAAACGACCAAGTAGCAACAGACCTCAGACTCGCCCTCAAAGAAAAAATACGAGAAATACAAAAAGAACTACTACACTTCATCAAAGTCCTGGTTAAGATGGCTGAAGACCATAAAGAGACTATCATAGTAGGTTATACGCATCTTCAACATGCCCAGGTCACAACCCTCGCACACCACCTACTCGCATACACCCATGCACTTAAAAGAGACTATGAACGTCTAAAAGACACCTATAGGCGGGTTGATGTTAACCCCCTTGGTTCCGGTGCCTTGACAACAACTAGCTTCCCAATAAACAGAAAACTCACAACGAGACTATTAGGATTTAGTGACTACATGGAAAATTCAATGGATGCTGTAAGTAGCCGGGACTTCATTGCAGAGACCATATTCGATCTCTCAATGATAGCCACGAACCTGAGCAGAATCTGTGAAGAGATAATACTCTGGAGTAGTTACGAATTCCATCTAATAGAATTGGCTGATGAATTCTCATCAACATCATCTATAATGCCCCAGAAGAAAAACCCAGATGTTGCTGAGATAGCCAGGGCCAGGACAGCGAACCTCTACAGCAACCTTATGGGCGTTCTCGGGATCCTAAAGGGTCTACCCTATACCTACAATCGGGATCTCCAAGAGATCACACCCCACCTTTGGGATGCTATGAGAACATGTTACGATATGATCCGTATAGTTAGGAGAATGTTATCAACGGTTAAAATAGACAAGAAAAGAGGTTTTGAACTTGCGGTTTCCAATTTCGCCACGGCAACAGACCTCGCAGATACTATTGTAAAGGAGAAGAAAATCCCCTTCAGGACAGCCCATCAAATCGTTGGACGCCTAATCAACAATCTTATAAGTGAGGGTTTAAGTCCATTAGATGTTGACTCCAATCTACTAGATAAGGTTAGTATGGAGATCATAGGGGAAAAACTCGGATTAGACGATGATATTATAAAGAGGGCTCTTGACCCGCGTGAGAATGTTAAAATGCGGAATGTCCCAGGCGGACCCTCCCCTAGGATGGTGGATGCCTCCATCAAAAGACTGAGAACTTATATTAAAGAAGAGCTTAAATCACTACACTAATCTATATATATCATATTATCTGATTATAGTATATGGTAGCGAAAACAGATCCTCGTGTAATAGGAATCCTTGCAATAATTATAGGCATACTGATGATCATATACCCTTATCTTGTAGGCTACCTTGTAGGTATATTCCTGATTGTCTATGGTATATTAAAGTTCTTTGAATAGGCCCAGGATAAGGGTTAGCGCCTCTCCAGGTTCTAATATTCCGGCGCGTGTCTCCCTCAATATCCTCTGTACTGAGTATCGTCTAAAATGTGGGAATCTCCTGTGAACTTCCCCCAGGAGGGGGCAGCCGAAAACCTGGGATCCTCTGATATTGAATTGAGAGACCACCCCCTTTACTTCTTGTTTAGATGCTGCAAGGAGGGCTGGAAGGTTCAACCTCAAGAGATCATCCACTTGGTTTATAGCCTGGGACGATGTGGGTAGTAAATCGCCGAATATGACAATCCCGATATCATGGTCTCTCGCATAATCTAATATTTTATCATTTATCTTCTTGGAGCATCTTCCACAGGGGTGGAATCTCCCTTCAAGGGCCTCCTTTATAAGATTTGAAAAATCTGCCTCGATATATTCGTGTTTTATCTCCAATGTCCTGGATAGCCTATTTATATTTTCTTTCACATGTCCGGGGAGTATGATACTCCCAGGGTCTACTGTTATGGCTTTCACATTAAAACCAAGGTTTTTTGCGATTATGGTGGAAAAACTGCTGTCAACCCCACCAGATAATGCTACTATAACCTCCCCGTTCAAATCTTCAAGTTTATACTCTAAAAGGTCAAATTCTGGGACTTTCTCCAGTCTTTCCTGGAGAAGACCCTTGAAAACCTCGAGTTGGTCTGGGAATATTCCTTTTTTTATTAGGGATTCTATTTTATCCAATGAAAGTTTCATCCTATATTTTTTCAAGATTAGATCAGTATAAGCTTCAACATGGACTCTGCCAACTCCAAGGGCTTCTCTAAGCCTACCAGCAACCCACCCCCCCTTCCCTATTATAACAGATTTATCCGACCTGTCAGGGGCTACTATGATGAGTTCATTCTTTTCCCTGTTAAAAATGGCCTCTTTTATGTTCACATCAACCCTTTCATGGCCTATTTCTTCTCTAAGTTCTTCTATCATCTTCTTTAAATATGAGGACTCCATATAATATAATAAAGGGATGACAAGTAATAAATAGGATCCCCCTAGAAAAGAAGATACCATGGGTGGTTACCCCATCAAGTTTTACCATAAGGAAGGGTGAAATTGTAATGCCGGATATTAGAAGCCTCCTCTTCGGGGATAGGGAAGAAGAATGGACCCGTAAAAGGGAAACCGAGAATATAATAATAGGTTATGGATATAAGAAATTCAGCAAACCCCCTATTATAGGTAAAAACCCCCTCATAAGATCTAATACAGTCATCTATAATGATGTGACCATCGGTGACAACCTACGCACAGGCCACAATGTATTGATCCGAGAGAAGACAACAATCGGAGACGACGTTCTTATAGGTACTAATACAGTCATAGAAGGCCACTCCAGGATAGGTGATAATGTTAGCATACAATCAAATGTTTATTTGCCGAAAAAAAGTTACATAGAGGATAATGTATTCATAGGGCCATGTGCTTGTTTCACCAATGACAGATACCCTGTAAGGGTAAAATATAAACTCAGAGGCCCCATAATAAGGAAGGGAGCGTCCATAGGTGCTAACACGACCTTCCTCTCGAATATTGAGGTTGGAGAAGGGGCTATAGTAGCCGCGGGTGCTGTTGTCACAAGGAACGTGCCGCCATGGTCCCTTGCCATAGGAGCCCCCGCAAAAATCAAAGCACTACCACCAAAACTTAAAGTACCAAACAGAATCTAAAAAAAGAATATCAGATCACACAAAATAATTATTCAAATTTTAAAAAGACCCCCTCTGCAAAGGAGAAAATGAATCACAGATGAACTATAATGGCGACTATCAAATGCTTGATAAGGGGATCCATCCAGTTTACCTTTTTAGAATACCATCTTGTACAAGTTTAAAATACCGTAAAAAAGAGTTTCCTAATATGATTTCCCCAAAAAGCTTACGAAATTAGCGAAACTTGAAAAATAATCGTTATAAACATTACAGGGTCATTTCCACGATTCAATGGTGAAAACATTTTATGCTATCAGAGTAAGGTTCAAAATTTGAAAGGGGTCATGTACATGATGTTATCCGAGTATACTATGAATCGCGGAAACAATCTTGATAGGAACCTTAATACCGTGGTTCGTCTCCTAACGCCTTAGAAACGCTACCAAGTCCTTGATAATCTGCGACAAGCCCCACAGTATATGGGAGTGTACTTGCAGGAAGCCCCATGCAAAGCGTGAGGACAATTCAACCTCTTGAATATAATCCTATCATCTCTGCTTTTTCGATTATATGCCCATCCATGGCCCTTAAGAGCTCCTCCTTGGATGTTCCGGGTTCAAGGTTAAGGCTCGTGTCCAGGGCATATAATTTGAAGTAGTATCTATGCACGCCAAATGGTGGGCATGGACCACCATATCCTATACGCCCAAAATCGTTAAATCCTTGTTTGATCCCGTTTTCCAACTCTCCAACTTTCTCAACACCCTCTGGGAGACCGTTAAGTTCTGGAGGTATGTTGAATATCAGCCAGTGTGTCCAGGTTTTGGATGGTGCGTCTGGATCATCAGATATTATGGCGAGTGTAACAGTCCCTTCGGGCACATCCTCCCAGGTGAGTGGTGGTGAAACATCTTCACCATCACAGGTATGCTTTTTCGGTATTCTCTCCCCATCATTAAAGGCGCTACTTCTAATCTTCAACGGCTAAACACCCCCAAAATAGTATATTATCTTATTCATGAAATAATTTATCGATGGATCATAAAATAAATGTACCCTCAGATAATAAAATTTTTGTAAAGACGCAAGCCTATCTTAAACTTAAAAGTGTGCTAGAGGATCTGAAGTATAAGAAAGGGAAGATAGTACATGTTATAGGCACTCCTGGTACTGGTAAATCAGCGAACATTTACAAGGCCATAGACGAGCTTGGACTCAGAGTATATGATGTAGAATGCCACCTTAAGAACCTGTCAGCAAACCCACAAGAAGTCCTCAAGAATATAATAGATAATATTAAGGAGTCATTAGATGTTAACGGGGAGGATGAAGCTTATAGGCGCCTTTCAGCCTTTGATGCTGTTCTGTTCGCTGACAGATTCCATGACAGCCACCTCATAAAAGATGATGTTCATGGTTTTAGTGAATGGACCCTGAAATCTAGGAAAACCCCCTACTTTTATCTGCTCTGCATCAAAGAATACCTAAGACACAAGAAAGAGTTCAAGAATCTTAACATCATATTCCAGACAGCATGGAGACTAAAAATAGGAGATAAAAAATATGATATCTTCACAGACATCCCCATAATCTCAAAGATGCTCTCAAAAATCCTAGGAATGATATTCACAGTAGTCAGGATAGAATACACGCCCAAGGAGACTATCAAGATCATTAAGGCACATTTAGACGTTGAAGAGGATAGAATCAAAAAATATATCAGAGTATATGGTTGCAGGCCCCGCTATATACTAGACAAAGTTAGAAAAGTCTAGTAGCCCCCACAGAGAGTATCACTGGTGGTATAGGATGTTAAAAGCTCTTTTAAGGTCAACTAGGATCACCTGGACGGCTAAGAATATCCATATGTATCTTCTCGTCCTTACCTATGCCCACGAGTATAAAACGGCTTTCAGTCCACTGGAATTCCTCTCAGGGCTTCTCATTGTATCAATACTCTGGGGTGGACTCTATTCCCTTAATGATCTTACAGATATTGAAGTCGATAAAAGGGACAGGTTAAAATCTAACAGACCATTCACAGGAGGGGATGTAAGACCAAGGATGGTCCTATTATTTATATCAGCCTTGATAGTATCCTCATTAGCGTTTTCAATCCTTTTAAACCCACTCTTCACTATAATACTCCTTTTAATGGTCTTAAACCAGCTCTTGTATACTCTGCCCCCCTTAAGGTTGAAGGAAACCCCCCTCGCACCATTAAATAGCACAGCAACTAACAATATTCTAAGATTAGCCTCTGCAAGCATACTAGTAGGGGGCCTCCTTATTATCCCAGCCAGTATTTACATTTTAATGTTCACAGCAGGACTGGGAACATATCTCATGTATAAGAAGAAACTTAAAGAAACAACCATAGTATCCATAATATTCTTCTTAATCATATACTATGCGTATAGTAACCGTGATATAAGCCTTTCACAGATCCTAATAGTAATATTACCATCCTTTATGGCCACAATACCATTATATCTCTCCAATATAATGGAAAGAGAGAAGATGATCAAATTAGCGGATATAATCTATCATAGGATGTTATCAGTCTTTTATCTGGCCTGTATAATCATCCTACTCCTCTTAAAATAGCCTTCCAAGTTTTAAGAGGGCCCTTGGGGAAACCTTCACCAATTTTTTAACAAGTTCCGTTGTGCTTATCTTCTCAAATTCCACATCCTTAAAGGCTTCCGCGATTGAGTCAAGTTCATCGTCACTGAGACTTAACATGTAATCCTTCACCTTAAGATACCTATTGATATCTTTACCTATACTCTCATAGGCTAGTTTCTCATATTCACTAAGCCTTTCCTTGGATGTGTCATTATCTTTCATGGCCTTGGCCGCGACCCTACCTGCTAGCATGCTACCCGTCATCCCAGATATTATACCCCCACCCGTGAGTGGGTTGACCTGGCCTGCAGCATCACCCACAACCATCAAACCATCAGTTACTAGCTTTTTTGGCATTCCACCTACCGGGTCCCCGCCTATATTTAATTCAACTGGTTGAGCGTTCCTGGTGGCTGGACAATCTTCCACAAATTCTAGTAGGTGCTCGTATGCGCTCTTATTGGTCCTGGTTGAAAGGACGCCGAGTCCTACGTTAGCTATATCATCCCCCTTCGGGAATATCCAAGCATAACCCCCAGGGGCGACACTCCCGAAATAAAATTCTATGCAATGATTATCCTCCATTTCAACACCAACCATCTCAAATTGTGCTGCTGATTCCATGTCCTTTGGCTTGGTGGCGGTTTTGAGACCAGCCCACCTTGCAACCCTTGATTCGGGTCCGTCAGCTGCTATAATTATACGCGCTTTTATCTGGAATTCTTCCCCCATTGTCTCAAGGTCCACAATGTAACCATCATCTACCCGTTGCAAGCCCCTTGCAAGGGTTTTTATCATGATCCTCGAACCGGCCCTGGCAGCGTCCATTGCCAGGTGCTTGTCAAAGACTTTCCTTTCTAATATGTAACCTGCTTCCGGGAGTTCAACCTTTTCAGATGTTAACCAGACACTGGTACCATTGGGTGATACAAGGCGCACACCCTCTATTTTCCTTGTTATCCACTGGGGGTTGGGTTTTATCCCGAGGGATTCGAGTCCGCCCATGGAAACCCCCTCCGCGCAACGTTTAGGCGCGCCTATCTCAGACTTTTTATCTACTAGGATTACATCACAGCCTCCGAGGGCCGCGTGTTTAGCCGCGGTTGAACCTGCCGGGCCTGCGCCGATTACAAGCACGTCTGTTCTGATCATCTACTATCACTCCTCTGGTTCAAGAGCCCCTATAGGACATACTTGCATACAGAGTCTACAATCTTTACATTCCTTCTTTGAAAATATTATAGATGTCTCCTTAACTTCTATCAAGTTCCTGGGGCATACTCCTGCACATTCTCCGCAATACATGCACCAATCGTTAACCTTCATCCTTTCATCCCCATAGTATGGTTGAGGTTCTAGGATCTTGAGGTGTTCCCGGGTGATGTTCCATCTGGTGATGGTTGGTCGGGGGATGGTGTGCTTGTATCATTTCCCGGATATTGTTGTGTGGGCTGCTGCTGTTGTGTAGGTTGTGTAATGGTTGGTTCATCCGCTGGTTGGTCACTTGAATTATTGGTTATGTTAAGGATTGGGTTTTGTGTTGATGAGAGTCCTAGGGTCCATCCTATTACCAAGCCTATTAGTAGGGCTCCCACGCCCACTATTAACATCTTCTGGTCCACTTTTATCACCTTAATTTAACTTCTTTTTCAAGTATATTAAGTATCTCACCCCTTAGGGTTAGGAAGTCTTTACTTAGTCTGTCTCTTATCCTCTCTATTTCAACTTTAAATGTTCGCAGTATTCTACCAGGTCTTGCGCTTAGGACCACTATCCTATCTGCTAGGAATACTGCCTCATCCACGTTATGTGTTACGAATATTATGGTTTCATTTGTTTTCTCCCATATGTATAAAAGTTCTTTTTGTAGTAGGTTTCGTGTTTGTATGTCC
>Ga0116168_1002487_pt1 | contig 11563 bp, 10 predicted proteins | sample AD_UKC129_MetaG_FD_89795 | JGI IMG/M metagenome (GOLD analysis project Ga0116168, IMG submission 89795) | Active sludge microbial communities of municipal wastewater-treating anaerobic digesters from Canada - AD_UKC129_MetaG | ecosystem: Engineered > Bioreactor > Anaerobic > Digestate | place...
CCCGAGATCACCGACGGCATGCCCTACTACGACGGTCCGGTGGAGAAGCCGGCCGCGCCGGCCCGGCCGCGGCGTCGGTGGGTGGGGCTGATCGCCGGACTGCTGGCCGTGCTGCTGGTCGGCTCAGGCCTGTGGTGGGTGTTCGCCGGCCAGTACACCACCACGCCCGCGCTCGCGCAGTTGAACCAGGCCCAGGCCAAGTCCGCGGCAGCGCAGGCCGGCCTGCAGATCACCTTCGACAGCGAATACTCCGAGTCGGTGCCGTCCGGACTCATCGCCCGCACCGACCCGGCGGCCGGCGATCGCGTCGTGCACGGCGGCACGGTCAAGGCATTCGTCTCCAAGGGTCCCGAGCGGTATGTGGTACCGGCGCTGCGTGGGCTCGACCTACCGACCGCCACCGACAACCTGACCAGACTGCATCTGGCGGTGGGCACCGTCACGCAGGCCTTCGACGACACCGTCGAGGCCGGCAAGGTGATCAGTAGTTCGGTCGACGAGGGCACTCCGCTCAAGCCGGGCACGGCGGTGGATCTGGTGCTCAGCGAGGGCCCGGCACCGGTCACCCTGGCCGACTGGACCAACAAGGCCGCCAAAGATGCCACCGCGGCCCTCAAGGCGCAGGGCCTGAAGGTGGTCAGCGAACAGCAGAACAACGCCGACATCGACAAGGGCAACGTGATCAGCCAGAACCCGCCCGCCGGCGAGGTGCACCGCGGCGACACGATCACCCTGGTGGTGTCCAAGGGCCCCGTGATGAAGGTGGTGCCCCGCACCCGTGGCTACTCGCTCGATCGGGCCCGCGAAACACTCACCAAGGCCGGTTTCAAGGTGCAGGTGAACCGGCTGATCAACTTCGGTTTCGACCTGGTGCGCGACACGAATCCGAAAGCCGGAACCAAGGCCCCCGAAGGCTCGACGATCACGGTCAATCTGGTCTGATCGCTCGGTAGCCTGACCCGGTGAACCCGTTCGTGCAGGTCGTGCTCGTGCTCGCCGCGATCGGCCTTGCCGTCGGGATCGTCCTGCTGGTGCGGCGGCAGCGCTACATCGCCTCGCTCGAGAGCTTCGGCTGGCGCTTCGTCAACTCCCCCGTACTCGAGGTCACCTATGGGCTGAACTGTCCGCCCTTCGGCATCGGGTTCAACCGCAAGATCGACGACCTGATCACCGGCGACACCGCCCAGGGCGTGCCGTTCGAGGTCTTCGAGTACAACAACCTGGGGTACGTGGCGACGCTCGCGCTGCCCCGCCCGCTGCCCGAGTTGTACGTCGCGACGCAGATGCGCGCGAACGTCCAGGGGCTGCAAAAGACGTTCGGCGCGTGGACCGTGACGGCCAAGGATCCACGGTGGGCCGAGGCCGCCCTCGGCGTGATCGGAGCGGCTGTCGACGCGATGGCGGCCGCCCACCCGGTCGACATGTCGGTGGACGGCTGCCGCCTGGTCGCCCTCGGGGTGCCGCGGGAGGCCCAGGCGATGCGCGCCTTTCTGGACGCGCTCGGCCCGATCGCTCAGCAACTGGCGGCACCGTCGCTCAGCGCCTTCACCGGTGCGCAACCGCCGGCCGAGCTGAGCCTGTACGGGCACCCGTCCTGGATCTACCGACCGCAGGACGACCGATTTCTGGACGAGGTGGTGCACGAGACCGGCGGCTTCAGCCACCAGTCGACCGATGTGGTGCTGGGCGAAAGCCACGGCATTCGCATGATCGGGCTGACGCATAACTGGAAGACCACCCGTACCGAGACCACGACCGACTCCGAGGGCCGCACCACGACCCGAACCGTGACCGACAACCACAGCGAGGCGGTGCTGGAGTTTCACCTGCCCTGGCACTTCGGCGACCTGAGCGTGAACTGGCCCGGGTGGGGCGACCGGGTGCATTTCGAATCCAGCGACTTCGATCGCGCCTTCAAGGTGCGCTGCAAGTACCCGAAGTTCGCCTCGGACGTCTTCCATCCGCGGCAGTTGGAGTTTCTGCTGACGGCCCGGCCGTTGCCGTTCTCGATCGAGTCCGGACGGGTCCGGGTCGCGGTGCGCGACAACGACCCGGCGGTGATGTCGGCCACCGCTGACTTTCTGGTCGCCTTCTTCGCCGGGGTGCCCGCCTTCGTGTGGGAGGATCTCGGCCACGCACAGCCTCCGATCCCCCGCGATCTGGACGGCTTCTAGGATCTATCGCTGGTCGAACTGGTCGAGACCCGTGCGGCCGCCCGACCCGTCATCCCGGCGGCCGGGATCTCGAGGCACGCAAAGATCCCGGCCTGCGCCGGGATGACAAAGGGTCACACGTTCAGTGCACACGCTGCACGCGCCGGACCGTCGTCCCGGACCTGCCCCGGGACCTCGACCCACGCAAAGATCCCGGCCCGCAACAGGATGAAAAGGGGTCACACGTTCAGTGCACACGCCGCACACGCCAGACCGTCATCCCGGACCTGCCCCGGGACCTCGACCCACGCAGAGATCCCGGCCTGCGCCGGGATGACAGAGGGTCAACGTTCAGGGCACACGCTGCACGCGCCGGACCGTCCCGGGCCTGCCCCAGGACTCTCGACGCACGCAAAGATCCCGGCCCGCAACAGGATGACAAAGGGTCACAACGGTCAGGGCACACACCGCACGCACCGGACCTGCCCCGGGATCTCGACGCACGCAGAGATCCCGGCCTGCGCCCGGGATGACAAAGGGTCACACGTTCAGGGCACACGCCGCACGCGCCGGACCGTCGTCCCGGACCTGCCCCGGGACCTCGACCCACGCAGAGATTCCGGCCTGCGCCGGGATGACAGCGGTCACAACGGTGTGGACACGCGCTGCACGCGCCGGACCGTCCTCCCGGGGTCTACTTCCCTGAGTCCTACCTCGAACAGGTATGGGGGAACGGTCGCCAGGTCAGGCGATCTCGACCACCAGCCGATCGCCGCGTTGGTGAACCTGACAGGCGGTCAGGTCGAGGATCACCGCATCGGCGGGGCCCAGCCCGTCCGCAGGGTGCGACGTGGCCACCGCCAGCACGGCACCGCCGGCGGCTCGCCCGGCCTCGAGGCCGGCCGGCGCATCCTCGATCACCAGGCAGCGGGTCGGATCGACGCCGAGCGCAGCCGCGGCCCTCAGGTATCCCTCCGGGTCGGGCTTGCCCGCGCGGACGTCCGCGGCGCTGATCAACACCTTCGGGACCGGTAGCCCGGCAGCGGCCAGCCGGGCCCGCATCAAGCTCTGTGAACCCGAGGTCACTGCTGCCCACCGGCCGGCCGGCAATCCCTCGAGCAGGGCGGCGGCGCCGGGAAGGGCCACGATGTCGCCGAGGTCGGCCAGCTCACGTGCGGCCAGATCGGCCACCGCGGCGGCCTGGTCAGCCTGGGGCACGAGATCGGCGATGGTGTCCTCGCTGCGCCGTCCGTGGCAGACGGCAATGATCGAGTCGGCGTCGAAACCGCGGTCCCGGGCCCAGGCCCGCCAGCTGCGTTCGACCGCACCGGTCGAGTCCACCAGCGTGCCGTCGATGTCGAACAGGATGGCCTCGATCTCGAATCGCATGCCGCCCACTATGCCGATCCTGGCGGGTCGGGTCATCGTCCGGGCGGTGGCGAGGGTGCGCGCCGGCCAGGCCGTGACCGGGGCGCGGCGGCCAGGCCATGACCAGGGCGCGGCGGCCAGGCCATGACCAGGGCGCGGCGGCCAGGCATTCAGCACCGCCCGACGAGACCTGGCGCCCGGCACACTCAGCGCAACACCTCATCCGACGGTGCTTGCCGGGGCCTCGACCGGCCGGTCGTGCGGCGACCACCCCCCGGGACTGACATGCTTTTCAGCGGCAGGCGGCCAGAGGGCTCGCCTGCCTGGTCGCGACGCGTCACGAAAGGACTGTCATGGATTTCTGGGGATTCTTCTGGCTGATGATCTGGGCCTTCTTCTTCATCGCCTACCTGATCGTGTTGGTGCAGGTCGTCATCGATCTCTTTCGTGATGATGAGTTGTCAGGCTGGGCCAAGGCGGGCTGGGTGCTGGCTCTGCTGGCCCTTCCGGCGATCACCGCCCTGATCTATCTGGGCGTGCGAGGCCGCGGCATGTCGGCCCGTCAGCGCGGGGTGCGAGCAGTGCCCGCCGAGCCGAGCGATGTGCAGGTGATTCAGGCACCCACCCCCGTACAGCAGATCGCGCACGCCAAGACCCTGCTCGACTCCGGCGCCATCACTGCCGACGAGTTCGCCACGATCAAGGCCCGCGCGTTGGGGTGAGGCCCACCGGGTGTCAGGCCGGCGGCGTCCAGGCGGCACCGTCGCGCAGGTCGTGCATCTCGGTTTCGGTCATGGCGCTCAGCCGTCCATAGATCAGCTGGACCCCACGCTCGGCCAGCAGTCCGTCATGGATCGGAAAGCCCTGCGGGGCGCTGACGGCGCGGGCGAAGTCGATGGTCTCTTTCATCGCCGCCCAGGGGCCGTAGGCGGGCACCGCGAGGACGTCCACGCCGGAGGGGGCACTGGCCAGCGAGTCACCCGGGTGGAAGAACGTCGGCTCGCCCTCGGCGCTCACCACCAGACCCACGTTGCCGATGCGCGGAATGTCACGGTGGATCACGGCGTGCAGGCCGCCGACGGCACTGATCGTGACCGCTCCGAGATCGACGGCGGTGTCGGCGGCGATGCCCACGCCACGTCCGCCCAGGTCGACCGCGTCGAGCACCTGCGGCTCGACGTACACCACGGCCTGCGGGTTGGCTGCGAGCAACGCTGCGATGTGCTCGGGGTCCACGTGGTCGGGATGCTGGTGGGTGACCAGGATCGCGTCCAGGTCACGGACGTCGTGCCAGGCGGTGCTGAAGTTGCCCGGGTCGATCAGAATGCGCCGGCCGGCGACCTCTACGAGAACGGCGGAGTGTCCGAGGTGGGTGAGCTGCATGGCCCCACCCTATGCAGTCACGCCCTGCGGTGCCGAGTGCCTGAGGGTTCTGAATTGACCCGCCAGGGTGCGGGGCCTTCCCGGCGTGTCGCGGGTCGAGCTCGGCACTGGTGTCAAGATCTCAGAATCGCAGCGACCGAACTCAGAAGTCCTCGGCCCGAAACTCCTGCACCGGGTTGGTGCGCCGGATCCGGCCGTCGGTCAGCCGCTCGGCGATCTGGAACGCCAGCTCCAGCGACTGGTTTCGGTTCAGCCGTGGGTCGCACGCGGTCTCGTACCGGTTGGCGAGGTCGGCCTCGGCCAGGGCGTCCGCAACGCCGCCGACGCACTCGGTGACGTCGTCGCCGGTGAGCTCCATGTGCACCCCGCCGGGCCAGGTGCCCAGCTCTTCGTGCACGTCGAAGAAGCCGTTCACCTCGTCGACCACCTGGCTGAACGCCCGCGTCTTGTAGCCGTTGGAGGCCTCGAAGGTGTTGCCGTGCATCGGGTCGCAGATCCAGGCCACCGAACGTCCGGTCGCCTGGACAGCGCGCACCAGCGGCGGCAGGGCGTCACGCACCTTGCCGGCCCCCATCCGCGAAATCAACGTCAGCCGACCCGGCTCCTGCTCCGGGTCGAGCGCCTCGGCCAGCGCCACCACGTCCGACGCGGTGGTGGAGGGGCCGACCTTCACCCCGATCGGGTTGCGCAGCAGACGGATGAACTCCACGTGCGCGCCGTTCACCTGTCGGGTGCGCTCACCGATCCAGACCATGTGCGCCGAGGTGTTGTACGGGGTGCCGGTACGCGAGTCGATGCGTGTCATCGCGTGTTCGTAGGGCAGCAGCAACGCCTCGTGGCTGCTGTAGAAGTCGACGGTGCGAAACGCCTCCTTGTCGACCCCGCAGGCCACCATGAACGCCAGGGCACGCTCGATCTCGTCAGCCAGTGCCTCGTAACGGGCCTCGACGCCGGAGTTGCGCACAAAATCCTGATTCCACGAATGGACGGCCCGAAGGTCGGCGAAACCACCCGTGACGAACGCCCGGATCAGGTTGAGCGTGGCCGCCGAGTGGTTGTAGACCTCCATCAGCCGGTTGGGGTCATGGACGCGTGCGGCAGCGCTGAAGTCGAACCCGTTGACCGCGTCACCCCGGTAGGCGGGCAGTTCGACACCGCCACGGATCTCGGTGTCCTTGCTGCGCGGCTTGGCGTACTGGCCGGCGAGCCGACCGATCTTGACCACGGGCACCTGCGCGGCGTAGGTGAGCACCACCGCCATCGACAGCAGCACCCGCAGCTTGCCGCGAATGTCGAGGGCCGTGCCGGTGTCGAAGGTCTCGGCGCAGTCGCCGCCCTGCAGAATGAATGCGCGACCGGCGGCCACATCGGCGATCTTCGCCCTCAGGTCGTCGCACTCCCCCGCGAACACCAGCGGCGGACGGGTGCGCAGCTGGGCAGTCACCCGCTCGACCTGCTGCGTGTCGGCATAGGTGGGCTGCTGAACCGGGCTCAGGGCCTGCAACTGTTCAAGAGTGGGGATCTGCGTCGACACGCCGGTCAGGATACGCGGTCGTTCCGGCGCCACCGAACCGAGCCCGCTCGTGGGACGCGGGTGCGCCCAGGAGTCTGGCCCGGCTGAGAGGCCCTTGGGGTGACGTGCGGGAGCAGGTTAGGCCCGGATCGACGCATCGATCCGCTGGTTGAGCTTTGTCCAGACCTCGGCTGCGAACGTCTCGCCCAGCGGCGTACCCGTCATCCCGGGCTTGCCCCGGATCTCGGCTCACACAGAGATCCCGGCGGTGCACCGGAGTAACGGTGGTCACGAGGTAGAGAAACGGTCTATCGCTGGTCGAGTTCGTCGAGACCCGTGCGACCAAGGGTTTCGACGGGCTCACTCATCTAGCGAGGTGCGTGCTCTCGGCATCGCGATGGGTCCACGAACCTGGCTAGTTGGGCGGCAGCGCGTCCGGTTTCCTGGTGTTGCTGCCCGGACGTTCCAGAATGCGCGCGTCCGCCTCGGCCTTGGTCAGCGACCCGCTCTTGACCGACGTGCCGTAGGCCTCGACGTAGGTCTGCCCCGAAAGGCTCTGAATGGCGGCCATCACCTGATCGGTCACCCAGCGCAGCACCCGCGGCTCGTCGCCGCGGTCGAAGTACTCGCTGAAATCGAGCGGCTCGCCCACGACCACCACCGGGTGATCGATCCAGGGCAGGCCGAACTTCTTGGTCAGCGTGCTGTTCTGCATCGCCACCGGCACGATCGGCACCCGCGCCGCCAGCGCCATGCGCGCCACGCCGGTCTTGCCCTTGTACAGCCGTCCGTCGGGCGAACGGGTGCCCTCTGGATAGATGCCCACGCAGCCGCCATCGGCCAGCACCTGCAGCACCGGGCCGAGTCCGTCCAGGCTGGCGCGACCCCCGGAGCGGTCCAGCGGCACCTGGCCAACCGCGGTCAGAAACCAGGCGACGAGCTTCGAGAAGAGTCCTCGGTTGCCTTTGAACAGTTCCGCCTTGGCCGGAAACGTGACCTTGCGCTTGATCATGGCGGGCAGCACGACGGTGTCACCGGCGTCCAGATGATTGCTGGCCAGAATCACGCCGCCTGCGGAGGGAATGTTGCGCTCGCCCACCACCCGGGCACCGAACAGGTACTTGATCACCGGGCGAAACGCCACGTTCTTGAACAGCGTGTACAGCACCGCACCTCCTCCGAACCGAACTGCGCACACCTTATCGGGGCACGGGCAGTGGCGGTCCGTCCAGCGCCGCCGCGACCGTCGGTGCGCCACCGTACGATGGGCCGCATGCAGGTGCATGAGTTCGCCGAGCCGATCGTGCCGTCGGGGTCCGGCGACGTGGGCGTGCTGTTTCTGCACGGCTTCACCGCCAGCCCCTGGACGTTGCGCGAGTGGGCCACCCGCACCGCCGCGGACGGATACCGGGTGTCGGTCCCCCGGCTGCCGGGCCACGGCACCAGTTGGCGTGAACTCGAGGTGACCGATGGCCGCGACTGGTATGCGGCGGCCGAGCGGGCCTTCCTCGACCTGCGGGCCTCATGCCAGATGGTGTTCGTCGCGGGATTGTCGATGGGGGGAGCACTGGCGCTGCGGCTCGCGGAGCACCACCCCGACGACGTGGCCGGGCTGGTGCTGGTCAACCCGGCGCTGCACGGCAACCCGCAGCTCGCCCTGGTGCCGTGGGCCAAGCACCTGATCCGCACCACCAACAGCATCGGCAGCAGCATCCGCAAGGCCGATGTGACCGAGCACGCCTACCCCCGCACCCCGCTGGCGGCCGTGCATGCCCTGATGCGGCTGTGGAGCGATGTGCGGGCGCGGCTCGACCTGGTGCACTGTCCGGTCCTGTTGTACCGGTCCGAACTCGACAGTGTGGTGCCCAGCGCGTCCAAGGACGTGGTGGTGCGCCAGGTGTCCTCGGACGAGATCATTGAAGTGGTGCTCACCGAAAGCGACCACGTGGCACCGCTCGACAATGACGCCGACGTGATCGTGGCGGGCACCCTGGACTTTCTGGCTCGGCACAGCCGATGAGTCCACGCGACGCCGAGGACGCCCGGTTCGAGGAGTTGATGGCCCGGGAGTTTCCCGAGGGGCTGGTGCCGACCGAGCGGGCCCGGCCGCGGCTGGAGGCCCCGATCGGGCCAGACCCGACCGAAGCCGAGGCTGCCGAGCAACACGCGGCCGCCACCGACGACGAGGCCGACCAGTCGGCAGCCACGGACGGCTTTCGCAGCTGGGCTCCGCCCGATGAGAGGGACGAACCGTTCGTGCCGCCGCCGGCTCCCCCCGCCGCACGCTGGAGCAGCGCCGGCATCGCCGGGACCGTGCTGGTCGCACTCCCACTGGTACTGGTGCTGATCGCCTCGTTCGGCGTGCATCTGCCGATGATCGTCACGGCACTGGGCGGCCTCGGTTTTGCAGTCGGCGTGGTGCTGCTGCTGATCAGGCTGCGACACCGTCCGCCCACCGACGGGGACGGCGCGGTGGTCTAGGCCGGTCTAGGCCGGTCTAGGCCGGTCTAGGCCAGCCCTCTGAAACCACGGAAGGGTGGAGCGTCGACGGCCACGAATCGACTAGCGCAGCCGCGCCAGCTCGTCGTGGTACCAGGTGAGCACCTGGGCATCCGCGATGCGTCCGCCCGCCGGTGTGCTGCGCCGCCGCGCCTCGTCGAACACGTCCGTCCACCCGACATGGGCCACCATGGCGTCCACCGCCACCTGCGCCAGGGCGTAGCCGGACGGGTCTGCGCTGCTCAGGTCGGGCAGCGCATTCGGCAGGCCGTGCGCGACCGCAGCCCGCGCTGCTGCTGCGTTGGTGGCCGCGACGCTCGGGTGCGCCCGGGCCGTCAGGGCCTCGGCGATGCCTTCGAGCAGCCACCCGGGCGTGCCGGTCAGCCGTGGCGAACCCATCGCCGCGTGGACGGCCTCGTGGGTCAGGGTCGCCGCGTCGGTTACGGCGTTCGTGGCAGCAACCGGGTTGACCACCACGCGGACACCCTCGCTGGCCGTGGTGCCCGGCACGACGGTCACCGCTGCCGTCGTCTGCGCGTCCGCGCCCGCGTACCGGGCGAAGCCGACCAGATCGGACGGAGCCAGCACGATCAGCGGTTCGGTGCGACGCTGCCCCGCCGGCCACACCGTCGCCAGCGCTGCCAGGCCAGCTCGTGCCGCGGTCAGCCACCGTGCCGACTCGTCTTGTCGCGCACTGGCCACCACCAGCGACGCCTCGGCATGAACGGTCATCGGATCGCTCAACCATTCGGTGCCGGTGCTCACCGGTTCGATCGCATCGACGACAGCGCCCGCCAGGGTGACCGTGGCAAGGCTGACCACCGGCGGTTCGCCGGGCAGGTGCCACGTCACGCTCAGCCGATCGGACGACGCGGCGGCGATCGTGGCGCCGGAATCGAGCAGGTTGTCGAACATGCGCAAGGCCACCGCCTGCGCTCCGGCCGAGCCTGCGAACAGGGCGTAGAAGCCGGCCCGATCGCCGGCGGAAAGTCGCGAGCCCAGGGCGTCCGCGAGGTGCGTGGAGGTGGGCACCGCGGTTGCGCAACCCCCGAGCAGCGGCACGGTCAGCACCAGCGGCGCACTCAGAAGCAGCCTGCGCCGCGACAGATCGAGCCCGCGCGCCGCGCCGCCCGAAGGGAACCGATCAGCCGAGAACGCGGCGGGCACCCTGGTAGGCCGGGTACGAATCGAGCCGGGTGACGTCGAGGTCGTCGCGCACGTTACGGGCATGCACGAACAGTCCGTTGCCGATGTACATGCCGACGTGGTGAATCGGGCTGTAGAAGAACAGCAGGTCGCCGGGCTTGAGTTCGTCCTTCGAGACCGGCCGGCCGACGCCGAACTGGGCCCGCGACGAGTGCGGCAACGACACGCCGACGGAGCGGTAGGCGGCGAGCATCAATCCGGAGCAGTCGAACCCGGTGGGACCCTCGGCCCCCCACACGTACTGGCTGCCGTTGACCTTCGACATCGCGTACTTGACCGCGGCCAGGGCGCGCGAGTCGCCCGAGCCGTCGTCGATCAGCGCATCGCGGGCGTCATCGCGCGAGACGGAGCCGTCGCCCGCGTTGAGCCGCTGACGCTCCTGCTCGGTCAGCCGGTCGATCAGCTGTTGACCCTCTTTGATCTTGGCGTTGAGTTGGTCGTTGAGTGCGTCGAGGCGCTTCTCTTCGGTGGCCATGGTGGTGACCTGGTCGCGGGCCGAGCGCTGCAGGTCGGTGAGGTTGGCCTGCTGGGCCTGATAGTCCTGCAACAGCGAGTTCATGTTCTGATCGACCTTGCCCATGGTGGACATGTCGGACAGGAACGAATCGGGATCAGGTGCGGTGACCAGCTGGATGGTGATGTCGACCCCACGGTTCTGGAACCGGGTCAGCGCGACCTGCTGGGCCTGGGTGCGCAGTGCGTCGACCTTGCGTTGCTGGTTGGCGATGTCTGCGTTGAGCGTGGCGACCTTCTGCTTGCCCTGCTGAAGCTGCAGCTTGACCTCGGACCACTGCTCACCGAGCTCGCTCTGCTGCTGCTCGATCGCGTCCAGCTTGGTCTTGGCATCGTCGAGGGTGGGGTCTGCCTTGGCCGGCAACGCTGCGGGACCGGCCAGCACCACCGCCAGCCCCGAGAGCGCCACCAAGCCACCACGAACAACTGTGCGCAAACGCACCATCGCCTCCAGACGATCGACGAGCAGGTCGCCGTGGGGAAGCCAGCGCACCAATTCTGAGAAAATCCTAAACGACGTCATGATCAGATTCAAACCAGCGGTCGTCGTTCAACTCGACCGGGGGGCGTCGGGACACCGATCGTACCAGTCGCAGCGGCGGCAGCAACCCCGCCTCGGTCATGGCCCGCAGGGCACTCACCTCGTCGCCCTGCAGGGTCATCACCCCCGGGGTGGGGGCGCCGGACACTTCGCGGCCCAGCACCTCATCGCCACCCAGGAGTGCGGTGACCATGCAGTCGCCGCAGGCCGGCCCTCGCACCGCGCAGGTGCCGCAATCGATCCTCACCATGTTCATAGGTGCAGTCTGGGGCGCGCTTCGGACAGTTTTCGATCGCGTGTTCGGACGGCGGGGCGAAGCAAAACCGTCAGAGGGCACGCCTAGCGTGCCGTGCATGACGTTCCTGCCGGCCCAACCCACGATCGACG
>Ga0116168_1002489_pt1 | contig 11558 bp, 7 predicted proteins | sample AD_UKC129_MetaG_FD_89795 | JGI IMG/M metagenome (GOLD analysis project Ga0116168, IMG submission 89795) | Active sludge microbial communities of municipal wastewater-treating anaerobic digesters from Canada - AD_UKC129_MetaG | ecosystem: Engineered > Bioreactor > Anaerobic > Digestate | place...
CGCGTCGCCCGCGCTACCCGGCAGCTTGACGTCGTGCGCGGTGTTGTAGGCCATCCAGTTGCCTTCCCAAGCACCGTACAGGCCGGCAAACACGGGAGCGATCAGCGGGTCGTCGGTGCGCTTGATCCACTCGGGCCGCTCCTGGCGCATCACCTTGGCCACGTCGGCCGGGTCCATCGCCGTCCAGCCGCGCGCCTGCAGGTACACCTCGGCGCGGCAGTGCTGGGCGCCGGTCAGGTTGCCCGAGTTGCTGCCCAGCTGCTGGTAGCCAAAGGCCGAGGGCGCCAGGCGAATGCCGTACACGTCGCGCGCCGGCACGCCCACGGCACGGCACAGGCCCACGAACAGGGCGTTGATGTCGGCGCACTTGCCGCCCAGGTTGCCGGTCTCCAGCATGGTCTTGATGTCGCCCTCCCCGCAGCCGCGCACCTTGGGTTCGCGGTAGGCGTTGGCCACCACCCAATCGTAGATGGCGCGTGCCTTGGCTTCGTCGCCGCGCGCGCCGCGCGTGGCTTGCCGTGCCGTGTCGCGCACGATGCCATCGGTGGGCAGCAGGCGCGTCGGCTTTAGCGCCTCGCGCAACGTCGCGCTGTCTTCCGCCGCGCGGCGGCGCGCCTGCGATTCGTCGCGGCTTTGCGTGCGCACGCGACTGGTCACTTCGACAAACGGCTGCGCCGCGCCGGGAGCAAATTCCGCTGCCACCATGCGTACGCCCTGCGCGCCATCGCTGGCCAAGCGCGCCTGCCCGTTGCTGCTGAAGGTGTGGCCCAGCGTCTGCTGCCACGGCGTTTGCACCGACGGCAGCGGCACCCACACGCGCGTGGCGCTGGTGGTGGCGGGCAAATCGATGCGGGTGGTGACCTCGAACGTGCGCCAGTCTCCCGGTTCGGGGTCGAAGCGGCGCGCTGCTTTGGTGGGGGTTGAGGTTTGCGCCAGCAAGGCGCCCGGCAATGCGGCGGCGGCGCCCAGGCCGGCCGCGCGCCCGATGAGGGCGCGTCGAGTCGTGTTCATGAAAGAGAACTCCGAATGGTGATGAACACCCGTCGGCGCACACGAGGTGGCGGCACGTGGCGCGCAACCAATGCCCCGAAGGCGGGCGGCCGGCGCGCACAGTGCGCGAGGCGTGCGGATTATCGCGCCGGCTGGCGCAGCGCCCGCAGCCAGCCCAGCGCTTCGCTGCCGCTCCAATCCACCGCGCCGGTGACGAACTGGCGCGGCGTACCCGTGGTGTCGATCAACAAGGTGCTCGGGTAGACCACAATGCCCCAGGCCTTCGCGATCACGCCCTTGGGGTCGGGCAGGATGGGCAGCGTCAGCCCGGTGGATCGGGCGTAGCGCTGCACGTGGGGAATGGATTCGCGCACGTTCACGGTGAGCAGCACCAGGTCCGCCTCGCCCAACTCGTGCAGTGTCTGCAGCGTGGGCATCTCTTCCTTGCATGGCGCGCACCAGGTGGCCCAGAAGTTGAGCAGCACCGACTGACCCTTCAGGTCGGCCAGATTCCACTCACGGCCGTTCAGATCGGTGCCCTTCAGGGGTGGCATGGAGCTCGATCGCCGCCAGGTCTTGATGTCGTGCTGCGAAAACGAGATCGAGGGGAGCATGGTCAGGCCGGCCACAGCCAGCAGTGTGGCGCGCCGCCGCGATAGTGCTGGCGCGTCGTCCAGTGGCCCCTGGCCGTCGCGCGATCTAATCACACCCGCTCCGCCACCCAGCCCTGCACGCTCTGCAAGGCCTTGGGCAACCCGGACGCATCGGTGCCACCCGCCATTGCCATGTCCGGCTTGCCGCCGCCCTTGCCGCCGACCTGCTGGGCGACGAAGTTGACCAGCTCGCCGGCCTTGACTTTGCCAATCGCATCCTTGGTGACGCCGGCGGCCAGTTGCACCTTGTCGCCCTCCACGGCGGCGAGCACGATGGCGGCGGTTTTCAGCTTGTCTTTCAGCTTGTCCATGGTCTCGCGCAGTGTCTTGGCGTCGGCGCCTTGCAGCGTGGCGGCGAGCACTTTGAGGCCATTCACATCGACGGCTTGATTCACCAGTTCATCGCCTTGCGATGAGGCCAGCTTGCCCTTGAGCTGCGCGATTTCTTTTTCGAGGGCCTTCACCTGATCGAGCACCTGGCCCAGCCGCGCCTGCACCTCGGCGGGCGGCGTGCGCAGCGTGGCGGCCACGCTGTGCAGGCTGGCTTCCAGGCCTTGCGTGTATTCGAGCGCGTTGGCGCCGGTGATGGCCTCGATGCGGCGCACACCCGCCGCGACGCCGCCTTCGCTGACGATCTTGAACAGGCCGATGTCGCCCGTGCGCCGCACGTGTGTGCCGCCGCACAGTTCCTTGCTGGAGCCGATGGTGAGCACGCGCACGGTCTCGCCGTACTTCTCGCCAAACAGCATCATGGCGCCGGTTTTCTGCGCGCTGTCCAGATCCATCACCGACGCATCGGTGGCGGCGTTCTGCAGGATTTCCTCGTTCACGCGGCGCTCGATCTCGGTGATCTGCGCGGGCGTGACGGGCGCGTTGTGCGCGAAGTCGAAGCGCGTCTTCTCGGCATCGACGAGCGAGCCCTTTTGCTGCACGTGCGCGCCCAGCACCTCGCGCAGCGCCTTGTGCATCAGGTGCGTGACGCTGTGGTTGCGCATGGTGGCGGCGCGCGTGGCTTGATCGACGCGCGCGTCCACACTGTCGCCCACCTTGAGCGTGCCTTGCGTCATCACGCCGTGGTGACCATAGACGTCGGCCTTGATTTTCTGCGTGTCTTCGACGCCGAAGACCACGCCTTCGGCCAGCAACTGGCCCTGGTCGCCGACCTGACCGCCGCTTTCCGAATAGAACGGCGTGGTGTCGAGCACGACGACGCCGCTTTCACCTTGCTTCAGGTTGCTCGCGCTCGTCCCATCAACGTAGATAGCTACTACTTTGCTAGCGTGCGCCAATTCGTCGTAACCGGTGAAGACGTTGGCCGCGCCGCTGTATTCCAGCGCCTTGTCCATCTTGAACTTGCCCGCCGCGCGGCCAGCGGCTTTTTGACGCTCCATTGCAGCATCAAATGCAGCCACATCAACCTTCAAGTCCCACTCGCGACAAACGTCTTGCGTCAAATCGAGAGGAAACCCGTAGGTGTCGTGCAACTTGAACGCCGTTTCACCCGAAAGGGTAGCTTCTTGCGAAATTGCATGCCCTTGAACATTCGGCGCCGGATTTTTTACGGGATTGGCTCCGATCTGAGAAGCGGCCGCTTCCAGGATCTCCATGCCGTTGGCCAGCGTTTCGTAAAAGCGCTCTTCCTCCGCCTTCAACACCTCTTCCACCCGCTTCGCCTCCGCCTGCAGGCGCGGATACGCCGCGCCCATCAGTTCGACCAGCGGCGCCACCAGCTTGTGGAAGAAGGGCTTCTTCTGTCCCAGTTTGTAGCCATGCCGGATCGCGCGGCGGATGATGCGGCGCTGCACGTAGCCGCGCCCCTCGTTGCTTGGAATCACGCCGTCACTCACCAGGAACGAGGTGGCGCGAATGTGGTCGGCAATCACTTTCAGCGACGGATTGGAGAGGTCGGTACAGCCCGTGGCCTTGCCCGCTTCGGCAATCAGCCGCTCGAACAGGTCGATCTCGTAGTTGCTGTGCACGTGCTGCAGGATGGCAGCCAGGCGCTCCAGGCCCATGCCGGTGTCGACGCAGGGCGCGGGCAGCTGGGTCAGGCTGCCGTCCTCGTGCATCTCGAACTGCATGAACACGTGGTTCCAGATCTCGATGAAGCGGTCGCCGTCCTCATCGGGCGATCCAGGCGGCCCGCCGGGGATGTGCGGGCCGTGGTCGTAGAAGATTTCAGAGCACGGGCCGCAGGGGCCGGTGTCGGCCATCATCCAGAAGTTGTCGCTCTTGTAGCGCCCGCCCTTGTTGTCGCCGATGCGAATCACGCGCTCGGGCGGCAGGCCGATGATCTGCGTCCAGATGCCGTAGGCCTCGTCGTCGTCTTCATACACGGTGGCCAGCAGGCGCTCGGGCGGCAGGCCGTAGACCTTGGTCAGCAGCTCCCAGCCCCATTCGATGCTCTCCTTCTTGAAGTAGTCGCCAAACGACCAGTTGCCCAGCATCTCGAAGAAGGTGTGGTGGCGCGCGGTGTAGCCGACGTTCTCCAGGTCGTTGTGCTTGCCGCCGGCGCGCAGGCAGGCCTGCACGCTGGCCGCGCGCACGTAAGGGCGCTTGTCGGTGCCGAGGAACACGTCCTTGAACTGCACCATGCCGCTGTTGGTGAACATCAGCGTCGGGTCGTTGCCGGGCACCAGCGGGCTGCTCGGCACCACGGTGTGGCCCTTGCTTTCAAAGAAGTCGAGGAAGGACTTGCGGATGTCGGCGACGGACATGGGAAGTTGGTTGCTTTTCATGGTCTTTTCGGGGTCTAGCGCTTGTCTATCAGGCGCGATCAGCTCAGTAATTGATAGCGAAGGCCGGTGAACTTCGCGAAATCTTTGTCGAAGGTGAGGATTTCGGCGTTGTGCTCGATGGCGATGGCGGCGATGTAGGCGTCGTTGGTCAGGTTGCCGGCCGTGCCACATTCCAGCAGCAGGCGCGCGAGGATATCGATGTGGCGCGCGCCCGGTTGCAGCAGGCGCGCGTTCGGGTGCCCCAGCCATCCTTGCACATCGGCCAGCGCGTCGGCGACCGACAGCGGGTTGGGCATGACGCGCGCCATAGTGGACACGCGCAGAAACCCCACCAAGGGCAGCCATGCCAGGCCGATGCCAGCCGGCTCGCGCACCGCTTCGTCGAGTGCGTGCCGGGCAATCGGGTGATCGGGGCTGAGCGGATTGGCGGCGTGGATCAGCAGGTTGGTGTCGGGCAGTTTCATCGACATCAAGACTTGCCGTGCAGCCGCTCTGCCTCAAGCCGCGTCTGCAACTTGAGGAATTCCTCCACATCCAGATCGCCCAGCAGCTTGTTGATCTGGCGCAGATCGATTTTCGGAACGCCCATGTCATGGGTGCGCTGAATGAACGGCGGAATGTCCTCGCGCGCCGGATCGCCCTTGGCGTGCAGCGGCACGATCTTCGCCACCGGCTTGTTGTGCCGCATGATGATCACCTCCTCGCCTTTTTCAGCGCGGGCGACGTATTCAGACAGATGTGTTTTGGCTTCGAACAGGCCAACGGCGGCGGCGGTCATGGTGGGCCTTTTGTGGAAATTGGTTGAATCAACCAGATTTTAGCCGTTTACGTGCTTGATCCCTGCTCAGAAGCTGAAATCCAGTTGCGATGGCTGCCAATCGCTCGCGTTGGCCGTATATCGTTCAAGCACGACGTATTGGCGCTGCCCCGTTTCCTGCGTCCGTTGTGACCATACCAAACTTACCTCGTCAACGGGCCATTGGATGCTCGTGCGCATCGAAGGAATTCGCAACCCATTGGCGTTGCTGGACAAAGTGACGTGCGGGTTGGGTGCGGCATGCGGCACGATGCCTGCGCTAAGCGCGGCACGGTCGATATCCCAGCGCAGCGCCGCGAACGCAGGGTGCGCACACGCATGCAGGAGCGCCCGCTTGCCGTTGACATGAAACTGGTTGAGCATCATGTTGAATCGGTCGAAGCGGATGCGCCGCACCGCAGCGCGTAGCCTTGCAATTTCGTCGTCGTACAAATACAGCGGGTTCATCACGGTCATGTGCAGCGGTGCGGCTCCGTCCACCACAGATCGGCCGGCCATCGCACCTCACGCCGCAGTTGCCCAATGGCCCGCCGAGCTTCAAGGCTGGCCAGTGAGCAAATGAAGATGCGTTTGGCGGCTGGGTGCAGTGGAGGCATGGCACGCCTCGCGGCAATCAATGAAAGTCCCGGCTCGTCGTCAGACCGGCAATGCGGCCGAGCAGCGGGGTGAGGTCGACAAAGCGCCGCGCAATAAGGTGGCGCACATGGCCGCCGCTGTCCTTGTCGCGTTGCCACTCGCCCTGCACCGCCAGCAGGCGCGAGCGCAACAGCGCGTTGCGCTGGTCTTCGTCGACCCGCACACTTTTCCAGACGATGACGTTGACCGAGCCGGTTTCGTCTTCCAGCGTAACGAAGATGGTGCCCTTGGCCGTGCCCGGCTGCTGGCGGCCAATGACGATGCCGCAGGCGCGCACTTGCTGGCCGTGCGGCATCGCCTTCAATTCTTCCGCGCTTTTCAGGCGCCAGCGCTGCAATCGCGGGCGCAACAACGCCACCGGATGGCGCCGCAATGTGAGGCCGATCGAGGCGTAGTCGTGCACGATTTCCTCGCCTTCTGGCGCGGCGGCCAGTTCAAGAGGAGCTTCGTCGATGGGTGCGTCGCGCAGAAATTCGGGCGCTGCCTTCAAGGCCGAGCTCTGCCACACCTGCTGGCGTCGGTGGCCGGCCAGGCTGAGCAAGGCATCCGCCGCGGCAAGCTGATTCAGCTCGCGGGTGTCGAGTTGGGCTCGGCGCGCCAAATCGTCGATGCTGGCAAAGGGCTGATCGGCGCGGGCAGCTTCGATGCGGCGGGCGGCGCCTTCATTCAAGCCTTGCACCAGACGCAGGCCCAGGCGAACGGCGGGGCGGGAAGTTTCTCCTTCCCCCGCTGGGGGAAGGCTGGGATGGGGGTCAGCAGCGCTTGCAACAAACGTGGTCTGCCCCCTCCCCAACCCTCGTCCAGAGGGTGAGGGAGCGAACAGCCCCCTCACCCCAACCCTCTCCCGCAACGCGGCAGAGGAAGTGAATGCACCTGAATTGATAGCTGCTTGCGTTTGATTGACAAGGGGAAATGGCGGATTCGATTCAAAATAAGTTTGATCTGACCCCATTTTTTCCACCATTTTTTCCGCCATTTTTTTCGCTTCTGACCCCGATTCTTCTTCAAGCGCGCAATCCCAGTCGCTCATCGTCACATCGGGCGGCAACACCACCACGCCATGCCGCTTGGCGTCTTGCACCAGCTGCGCGGGGCCGTAGAAGCCCATGGGCTGCGAATTGAGCATGGCCGCCACAAAGGCCTCGGGCTCGTGGCACTTGAGCCAGCTGCTTTCATACGCGATCAGCGCAAAGCTGTAGGCGTGGCTTTCAGGAAAGCCGTATTCGCCGAAGCCCTTGATCTGATCGAAGAGGCGTTCGGCAAATGCCCGCTGATAGCCGTTGCGCAGCATGCCGGCCATGAGCTTGTCGCGATGCGGCTCCAGGCCGCCCTTTTTCTTCCACGCCGCCATGTCACGGCGCAGCCGGTCGGCACCTTCAGCGGTGTAATCGGCCGCGATCATGGCCAGTTCCATCACCTGCTCCTGAAAGATGGGGATACCCAGCGTGCGTCCCAGCGCCTTGGCCAAACGCGGCTTCTGACCCGGCATGTCGTGTTTCGAGCGCTCGTATTCGATCGGCAAGCCCCGCCGCGCCCGTTCGCGCGCCTTCAGATACGGGTGCACCATGCCGCCGCTGATGGGCCCGGGCCGCACGATGGCGACTTCGACCACCAGGTCGTAGAACGTGGTGGGCTTCAGGCGCGGCAGCATGCTCATCTGCGCGCGGCTTTCGATCTGGAAGGTGCCCACGGTGTCGGCGCGCCGGATCATCTCGTAGGTTCGCGGGCATTCGCTCTGAATATCGGAGCGGCCGAACGGCTCGCCGCGCCGACGTTCGACCATGTCGATGCAGCGCCGCATGGCGGTGAGCATGCCCAGCGCGAGCACATCGACCTTCATCAGGCTCAGCGCTTCCAGATCGTCCTTGTCCCACTGGATGACCTGGCGCAGCGCGGGCAGCGGCGGCAGGCTTTGCGCCACCTGCGCCATCGCCGCGCTGGTGAAAGCCGGTGCACGAGGCTCTTCATGCGCGCTGGCTTTCCACTCGGCATTGCCCTCCATGGCCGCGGGCTCCAGCGGCACCAGACGGTGCAAGGGTGTTTCCGTCAGCACGAAGCCGCCCACATGCTGGCTCAGATGGCGCGGCGCGCCGCGCAGTTGCTCGGTCAGCTCCAGCCACAGCGCGGCCAAGCGCGGCGTGAGGCTGGCGCCCACGCCCTCTGCCAGCTCGCCCAGGCGGTGCACGGCCAGGCCCTCGTCGAACCAGTGGTGATCCTTGGCGAAGGCGTCGATCAGGCGTTCATCCACGCCCAGCGCCTTGCCCACGTCGCGCAGGGCGCTTCGGGTTCTGTAGCAGATGACGGTGGCGGCCAGCGCGGCGCGGTGGCGGCCGTATTCCTTGTAGATATATTGGATGACCTCTTCGCGTCGCTCGTGCTCGAAATCGACGTCGATGTCGGGCGGTTCATTCTGGCGCGCCTTGCTGATGAAACGCTCCAGCAGCGGGCTGGATTTCTCAGGGTCGGCAGCGGTGATGCCGAGACACCAGCACACCACCGAGTTGGCGGCCGAACCACGCCCCTGGCACAGGATGCCCTGGCTCTTGGCGAAGCACACGATGTGGTGCACGGTGAGAAAGAACATTTCGTAGCGGCATTCCGCAATGAGCGCCAGTTCCTTCTCGATCAGGCGCTCGATGTCGGGCGGCACACCGTGCGGATAACGCTCGGCCGCGCCTGCGTAGGTGAGCCGGCGCAAGGTCTCGGTCGCCGTCAGACCCTCGATCACCGCTTCACTGGGGTAGTTGTACTTGACCTCTTCCATCGTGAAAGTGCAGCGCTGCGCCACGGCCAGCGTGGCGGCCAGCAAGTCGGGCGGAACCACCTCGGCCAGCCGCTCGCGCGAGCGCAGGTGGCGTTCGCCGTTGGCGTGCAGCTCGAAGCCGCATTCGGCCACCGGCTTGCCGATGCGGATGGCGGTCATCACGTCGTGCAGGCGCTTGGCGGCGCGCACGTGCAGGTGCACGTCGCCCGCGGCGGCCAGCGAGCAGCCAGTGGCTTCCTTCAGGTGCTGCAACTGCGACAGCCACAGGGCATCGTCGGCGGCGCCATTCAGTTCGCCCAGCAGGGTGATTTTTGAATCAAATCGGCCCGCAGCGCTTATCCAGTCAGCGCAAGAAGCTATCGATTCAGGAGTATCCAGCGTGCCTCGCATGGGGGACCACAGCAGCTCGCAACCCTGCAGCGCCACCAGCGCATCGGCCAGCGGCGGCAGGCGGTAGCCGCCCTTGGGCGCGGCCCGGCGCGCGTGGGTGATGAATTCGCACAGGTTGCCCCAGCCGTACAGATCGCGCGCGAGGACAACGAGCGTGCCTTGTCCTTCGAAACGGAATTCACTGCCGACCAGCAGCTTGAGCGGCTCGTGCGCGCCCAGTGCCGTGCGCGAGGCGTGCAGACGCTGAAGATCGTCGTCCGCCTCGCCAGCCTGCAGCGCCTTCTGAGAATCGTTTCTCTCCTTCCACGCCCGCACCACGCCGGCCACCGAGCATTCGTCGGTGATGGCCAGCGCGGTGTAACCCAGCGCCCAGGCGCGCCGCACCAGGTCTTCGGGGCTGGAGGCGCCGCGCTGGAAGCTGAAGTGCGTGAGGCAGTGCAACTCGGCATAGTCCGGTCGATCGCCCCCCTGGCGGGTTCGCGGTGATCGCCTGGGCAGCGCAACCACGTTGTTCTTGCGACGCGCGGCCTCGGCGCGGCGGGCCTCTTCCTTGCGCGACAGCTCAGGCATACAGGCCTTGCAGGAACCAGCGCGGCGCGGCATCGCTGGGTTGAGCAGCAGTGGCGCGTTCGCGGTAGATCCACAGCAGCTCGGCGGCGGCGGTCTGGGCGATGAAGTAATCGCGCGCGGCAGGCTTCGATGCAGCTTCGGCAGCATCGGGCCACCAGCCGACCTCGATGCGACGCGGACCGGTCAGCAGGCGCAGCGGGCCATGGTGGCAAGGCTGCCCGTCCGCCTGCACGTCGAGCGGCAGCGGCTCGCGCAGCAGCCAGGTAGGGGTCAGGGCGTCGGGCAGGTGATTGTGCTGCGGCGCCTTTGTGGGGCGAGAAACCCGAGCGCCTGGCGGGGGCGACGGAGGCGACTCTCCTTCCGATCTTTCCCCTCTGGAGGAAGGAGGAAGACTGCCCTCACCCCTGCCCGCTCCCGCGCGGTGGGAGAGTGAGGAAGGCAGATCGCGCGGCGCAAGGCCGGTCACAGTCAGCTGCGTTTCGCAGCTTCGGCCTTGCTCCCTCGCCCCTCTGGGGAGAGGCTTGGCCTGTCCTGAGCTTGCAGAAGGAGGGTGAGGGGCTGGCGACGTTGACGGGGGTGACGAGGCTGGCCCCCACCCCAACCCTCCCCCCGCGGGGGAGGGGGACAGATGGCCCGCATCTTTTTTCGACGATAACGCACACTCAATCGCCGGCTGCCAGCCCTGCATGCACTCGGGCCGATGGTCGGCGCGCAGCACGGGCGCTTGCACGCTGGCCGGCCCCAGGCGCGCGCCGACGCGCTCGATGAACACATGCAGCGGATCGCCGGTGCGCTGATCTTCGGGCAAAAAGCTGACGCTCTGCGCGCCCCACGGCGCGGTATCGATGCCGCGCAGGCGCAGCCAGGTGGCGGGCGCCAGCATGGGCGTGCGCGCCAGCCGCTCGGCCAGCAGGCGGCGCAGGTGTTCCATGCGCTGCGCGGGCTCGGCGGTACGGATGACGAGCGATTGCGTGGGCGGCAACGCGCGGCCGTCCAGGCGCTTCAAGTCCAGCGTCCATTCCAGCTCGAAGGCCAGCACGCCCTGCTGGCGCGCGCGCAGCCACAGTTGCAGCGATGCCAGCAGCCGGTTGGCCGACCACAGCAGCGCCGGCGCGTCTTCGACCCGCGCGGGCAATTCCAGCGACTGGTCGAACCGATCGGGCAGCGTGAGCCAGGGGTAGCCCTCGGGCGCCAGGCCCCAGGCGATGTCGAGCGCGCGGCGCAGCTCGGGCCCGAAGCGCCGCACCATCGGCGCGCGCGGCAAGGCATGCACCTCGCCCCAGGTGCGCAGGCCCAGCCGTGACAGCAAGGCGAGGTGCGGGCGCGCGGCAGTCAGCGTGGCCAGCGGCAGCGCGGCGGGCCGGTCGGCCGGCAGTGGCTGGCCTTGCACGCGCAGGCGCAGCATCGCTATTGCTATCATTCCAATAGCTTCTTGCGCTTGATGGACGTGCGCTGGAGCCGGATTTGATTCAATAATCCGACGCTGCAAGGCAGCGCGCCCGTCCCACAGCCGCAGGCTGCCTGAGACTTCGAGCAGCAGCGCTTCATCCACCCACGCCACGTGCGGCGTGAACTGCAAGGCCCACCAGCCCAGCGCCTCGCGCATCGGCACGACGGCGTCTGGCGATCCATCGGACGCGGGCAGCGCCATGCCCGCCGCGCCACCTGCGTCAGGCGGCCACTGCAAGGCGATCCAGTGCATGGCTTTCCTTCTGACCATCGAATGACAGCACGTGCGCGCCGGCCGCGGCGCCCAGGCGTGCCGCGCGCTGCTGCGCGCTGGCAGCCAGCAGCGCGCGCAGGCGCGGCGCTTGCGAGGGCAGGTGAATCGGATCGCCCAACGGCGGGCCGCGGCGCTTGAGGATGTCGACGCACAACGCTGGCGCGGCGTCTTCCTGCGCGCCAGAGCGCCCATCCACCCCTACCCGCAGGCGCAGCCGCGCGCACGAGCTGGCCGCCAGCGCCGCCTCGGGCCGCAGCACGAACAGCAGGCTGTCGGC
>Ga0116168_1002490_pt1 | contig 11558 bp, 12 predicted proteins | sample AD_UKC129_MetaG_FD_89795 | JGI IMG/M metagenome (GOLD analysis project Ga0116168, IMG submission 89795) | Active sludge microbial communities of municipal wastewater-treating anaerobic digesters from Canada - AD_UKC129_MetaG | ecosystem: Engineered > Bioreactor > Anaerobic > Digestate | place...
AAGGAAAACCGCCGCAATCAAGGCGAAGATCAAACTACCCACAACGAATGTCAAACCGACGAATGCCGCAACAACTCCGCCTAGCCACGCCAAGAGCCAAAATCGAAGATGCCGCGTGTGCACCCGCAATCGGCGAAGCTTTTCGGCAATGTCAGCCTCCATTTTCAAGAAGGCCTGGGCAATCGTCTCTCGGCCACCGTACACGATTAGTGCGATGGCCAAGCCTGTTGCCAAGGATCCCAGAAAAAGAAGGTCCCGATTATCGCTCATCTCAGATTCGCAACCGTTTCTCTTCTAACGGGCCACTTCCTGCCGGACCACCAACGGCCTCTGCCATCGAGAACATTTCCTTTTGGTGATCGTCCTTTCCATACAGAAAATCCAAATCGAGCAAGTCTTTCTCAACCAACGAGTCGATAAACGTCGGCAAATAGCCCGTCGGCTCAAGTGAGACACCGTTTCTAAAGTTGAAGATGTCGTGGAGGATCACATTTTTCGTTTCGGGATCGACGCCAACAACTTCTGTAATCTCTGTGATAACGCGGCGACCACCCGGCAAACGTGTGATGTGGACAATCAGATCGATCGCCGATGCGATTTGACGATGGATAGAATAAATCGGCAACTCCGCTGCCATGAGGATCAAGACTTCTAGCCGTTCGATCACCTCTCGTGCCGTATTGGCATGCAAGGTGGTCAGAGAGCCATCGTGACCAGTGTTCATCGCCTGGATCATGTCGAGGGCCTCCGGCCCACGGCATTCGCCCACGATGATTCGGTCAGGCCTCATGCGCAAGGCATTCCGTACCAGATCCCGAATTGTATAAGCCCCCTGTCCCTCCACATTCGGCGGTTTTGCTTCCAGGGTCACCACATGTTCCTGATGCAATCGCAGCTCGACCGTATCTTCAATGGTGACGATACGCTCTTTGAAGGGGATGAAACTACTCAAGACGTTGAGCAGTGTCGTCTTACCGGCACCGGTACCCCCACTGACAAGGATATTCTTTCGATCGATGACGGATGCCCGCAAGAACGTCGCAGCCGCCTTGCTAATCGAGCCCATCTCAATCAGGTCATCCATTGTCATCCGCTGAACGGGAAACTTGCGGATCGTCAGGCATGGGCCCTTCACGGCAAGAGGCGGAATGATGGCGTTCACACGGGATCCATCGGGCAACCGGGCATCCACAAGGGGCTGACTCTTGTCGATTCGTCGGCCAACCTGGGCCACAATCCGTTCGATGATTGCCTCGGTCACCTTATCCGAGATAAAGCGCCGCCCCGATTTCTCGATTACACCGTTCCGTTCTACGTAGATCTGGTCTTTCCCCACCACCATGATCTCTGTGATCGAGTCCGCCCTTAATAGATCCTGAAGCGGACCAAAACCAAAGATGGTATCTTTAAGATCTTTCTTCAAGGTTCGAAGGATTAGGTACTTTCGTAACTCCGCATGGAGATGTGGTCGAACGAGTTGGAAGACAACGTTGAAATGTTCCTCAATTCGTTGAACCTGCTCTGTGGTATCGCGACACTCGGAGAGCCGCAGTCGCTCCCGAATGAAATTAAGAATACCCGCCAGTTCCGTCTCTCGTTCTGGGACGAGTGTCGCCGGGATGTCGAACTCGTTGGCATTTAAGCCCGTCATCTCAAAGAGGCTATCCTTGCCCGATTCCATAATGAGGCTATTGACAAGGTAATCACGGAGCATCAATCCCGTGATCTCTTCCAAGATCGGCTCGTTTTCTGGCTCAAAGACTCGCAACTCGCGGCAAATATCCTCGATATTGTTTTCCAAAAGCAAGATGCTCTGCGGGTCGTTGGTGGGCCGATTCTCAAACTCGTACAGGTCCAGTCGCTCCAGCAACTTCCGATGGATGCGCAACTCGAGGTCAGCCACCAGGGAGCGAAGATGGGCCTCCAATTCTTGCCGCGAGATGTTGACGGCCTTCTCGGCCTCAAATGTCAAGGTGTAAGGCCAAATCCGCACTCTTGTGCCCGGTGAAAAAACAACCGTCTGCCCGCCCAAAACCTCCTCATCACCCACCAGGCAACTGTTAAGCCCTAAGTTCTCCAGTTGTAAACGCCCGTCTTCCAGACAACGCACAATGGCATGGCGACGCGAGACGAGTGGGCTGGCCAAAACGACGGTGTTCGAGGCATCCCGGCCAATGGTAACCTCGGCCGCGTCCACCTCGATCATCGTGCGGTGACTTTCGTTGATCCGGTTAAACCAGATTTTCATGAGCTGCAACCCATTCTCTGTTGCCCGCGAAACGGTGCGTCCTGCATACCCGTTCGATCATTCGATCACGTCAATTGCCAGAGGCTTCCCGCGAGTGTAGGATAACACCCACCTGTCGGAAGTTTGTCAGCTCCAACATCTTCCAAAGGCGTTCGGCCTTAGGCTCCAGGCGTCCACCTTCCAAACGAACGCTGATGGTCAGGATGTTCTCCTGTCCCTGGGGCAACTGGTAAGCCCGGTGAACCTCCACGCTGCTCAAGCGGTTTCCGATGGCCAAGACCTTGAACTTACCGATCACTTGGGGACCACCGGACAACGAACTGCCCGCGGCGGAACCCTCCCCGCCGGCGGCCGGATCGGGATTACCCACACCCGCAGTGGGGGTCGGGCCACCCACAATAAACGACACCATGTCACCCGGTTCCAAAAGCGACGGAACGATCGTTCGCACATCAATCGGGATAAACATGGCGATTTCCTCCGTGTTCCCCACCGGTTGGCCCCCGAACCGCAACTTCGGCGGCGGTGGACGCAGGTCATCCTGCAGGAGGAGCGAACCACCAGGGATGGGACGTGTAATCCGCAATCCCACAATACTCGCCCGATCGGCGTATAAATAGCCAAAATCTTTCAAGCGTCGTGCCGGTATGGCCGGGATCGGCACGGGCACAAGGTCTTCCTCTGCCAAGATGTGACCGGCCTCGAGGTCTTTGCCGGGGGCAATCCCGACGAAGGCAACCGCGTCAATATCACCCGTTGCCCGAGTGATGTAAGCCCAATTGAAAAGTGCCGCAGCAATCCCCACGGCCACGCCCAAGACGACTCCGTGAATCCCTTTCATCGCCTATCGCTCTCACACTTCGCGAGTCTCGGAGGACATTTGCTCCCTACGTCAATGACTAAACCCGGTTTACGAACTACGCGTAGCCCTCCTTTTCCATTCTAACCGCAAACCACCAGCCCTGTCCCCTGTTCCAATCACAAGCCATTTACTGTGGTTCCGAACTTCTCTCCCGCTTCTCCGTGGTCCAACGGAACCCGAACACCAAACCCCGTGCCGGTCGGTGGGCGTCTTGAGTTATTTCGATGCTGAGAAAACTCTGTTCGGTCGTTTGAGTGCCTCGGCCAAAAACCCGGCGTTTCCTCGCCGCCCCCCCCAACCAATCGCCGACCGGCACCCAACCTTGCCGCTCCAGTTCTCGATCCAAAAAAAGCGGCCAGGTCACAGAGGCCCCCGGCGTGGACTCTTCGAAGGCCCCGAAAAATGCGCCCTCGCCTGGAGACAACCTCGAAACAACAGTCGCCCCCGGCGGGACAGGAAACAAAAACTCTTCTTCACCAAGCGACCCAAGTGTTCCTTTTTGTGGCCCTTCCGCTGCCGGTGAAAGCAGATAGATCGTCCACTCCCTCTCCGTGACCGGCATTAAAAAGGCCCAGGCCACAATGCGGCTCCCAGGGGGAAGTGAACCCGCGTCGGTTGCGTCGGTGTCCACTGCACCAGCCCGATCTGTACCTTCACTTTTTTTCTCCCCAAGTTTGACTCCGACCCAAAGGGGAACGTCTCCCGGATATCGATACACCCGACTGCCATTGGGTTCCTCCCTGATCGGGAGGATACTAGCCAACTTTGCCAAGACACGCCTTTCCGCCGCGTCAGGCAGCCCGGGGCGCACCACCGCACGCTGGACCGCCTCAAGACATGTTTCTTCACAACGGCGGATCGCGGCCTTTTCTTCGCCCTGAAATGAGATGCAAGAAAAACCGCCACCGCCACCGTAAAACTCCGCCCATCTTCTGGAGACCTGCAGGCTTTCTCTGGTGTCTCTGTTAACAGTGGTCTGATCTTCCGTGGCCGTGTCTTTCCACCACAAGAGCACCTGCACGCCAAACACCAGGCCCGCGGCTAGAATCAAAAATGTTACGAGCAAATTGGAGGTCCAACCGGTGATCCGCTTGGCCAATTTGCTCCACCCCAGCTCCGAATCAACCGCCAACGCCCTACTCGGGGAAAGATTCACGCCATCGGTTTGGGGAGAATCTTTCCGCTCCAATTCGGTAGGTATCTCAGGGTGAGACGGATGATCACCGGCCATGATTCTGCAAGCTTTGCCGAAACGCTTCGAGAGTGTCAATTTTTTGTTGGAGATCGGCAATTTCGGCCTGGATCGCCGCAATCTGACTGGCCGATGGTGGTGGGACGGCGTTCAATTGGTTTTGCAACTCCTGAATCACACGCCGATACAAACTGATATACGCTCCGGCCATCCGTTCCGCCAGCGATGGTACGTGGTTCACTTGCGGCGGGCCTTGTTTCGGCGACACGCCGGCGATTCGGTCGATCAAGTTCTCCACGCGCTCTTCGGCTACACTCAAGTCCAATGAGCAAAAGTGACTGAGTCCGGGATGGAAGTCCGGCGATCCGCCGCCCCGCCAGCCAAAGCGGGCTGCATAGGCCGGGAATTCCGGGTCACGATCGAGAATCAGAAGATCATTACGTTGAGGCATCCTCAGGATTGCCAAGGCCGCCTGCACGTATAACGCCAAGTAATTCCCACCGGCCGTGGGCAATCGATACAGGGCCGTCACGCGGTGCGCCCAATGATCGTGCCACCAATACGGCAAGCCCGTCTGCCGATATCGCCAACAATTATCCAGGATTGGAGCTCTTGAACTCAGTTGATAACCCCCAAGACTCGCCAGCATCGGGAAAGATCGTTCAATCTCGGACGTGCCCCGCCGAAAGCCCTTCGCAGGATCAAGCAAATGATCGTTGACAACAAAAGTGCCGAGGGTCGGTCCGCGAGCCACAGGCAGATTGACGCGCGGGTCATCGAGCACAGGTGCGTCGTAATCTGCTCCCGCTCCCAAATTCGCAGGAATAGGCCAGTAATCAGGCCGGGGGACCGTTCCCCCATTGCGCGGAGGGCGATCCGCCCACACCGCTTGCCGGGCCACGGCCAGGCCGCGGACCCGCCAGGCAGAAACCGTCCCAAAATTGATCATCAACGCCATGATGAACAAGAACAACGGCACAGCGATGACGAATTCGAGGGGGGCCAGGCCGCGTTTGCCGAAGACCGTGCCGCCACGGGGGAGACTTTGGCTGCAATTGACCTCCGCAGCCCATCGCAGCGGGCTAAATTTGGTCATCGTTCCTTTGTCGGTTCGAACCATACACGCACGCTGTTGCAATACCTCAGTGAGGACTCACGTACTGGATATCCGCCGTCGTCCACCCGGGAAGGCTGGGAAGCTGCACATTCCATCCGGCGAATTCCGGAAGAGGCGGCTTTGTTTGGACAATGAGCGGCAAACTCCACACAGTTGCCGGTTGCAGGGCACACGTCCAATTCTGGTTGAGCAAATCCCAGTGCGTGGGGACATCCTCTCGAACCACCCTCCACTCGCCCTGAGCAGGTTCGGATTGCTCCGCGTCATCTGGTGGAAGCTCAGCAAAATCGCCAGGAATCCCGCCCAAAATATTCTCAGGTGTGTCCACGTAATAATGCCATATCAGCCGGGCTCGTGGAATGAACACCCGCACTTGAGCGTAAGCGATCGTATCCGATCCCATGGGATGCTGAAACAATCCCGGCAACGTTGCCCTCATCGGACGCCAGTAGGCCACGCCAACAAACGTGAAATACTGATCGAGATGGGAATTCGGATCGACGACCTCATCTCCCGGTGTTTGAATCACAAACGGCAAATTGCTTGCCGGGTATTCGCTCAACAGTTGTTCCAATTGCCCACACGTAAAGCTCCGCCACAACGAGGCGAATTGACTCATCTTCGCCTCGCGGTCGAAAAAAATCAGCGAACGATTATTCCACAACCGCAGATAGTGATGAGACAGATTCCGTCGCTGCTCCACGGCCGTGTTGAAATAATCGGCCTGATTGGGAAACTGATCCATGACGGGATCGACGACCGGCAGCGTCCTTTGTACAAATTCGCCCGGCCCACCGACGGGAACAACGTTTGTCCGCCAAAGGACACCCAACATCTCCCCCCGGCCAAAATCGGGTCTGCCGTTCCGCCTGGCAACTTCCATGGCCGCCTGCTGGGCAATATCCGGAAAGGCCGCCACCACCGCCCGCTGATACTCGGGAATCAGCTCCTCTTGAAGAATGAATTCCAACGTAGGAAGAATCACCGGGCTCGCGGCGGCCGCCCAACTGCAAAAACCATCCACCAAAGCCTGTTCTAACGGGGTCTTTGCAGGGATAGCCGATGCCAGTGGAATAAACTTTTCAAAATTTGACTGAGCAAATACGGGCGCCTCTTGATTCCAGGCATCTAAGATGGCCGGGACATAACTCTCAGCGTGTCGGTCTCTTGCTTCCCGCATGTAGGCCGTAAGGGCAAAGACATCACAAAGGAGGTGATTGGTGAAGGCCAAGGCGTTCATGCCGCGGGCAATCACCACTCCCCCGGAATAGGCCACAGCATCGGCCGCATTCTGGAGGCGGATCTTATGGTCCACCACCCGCCCCACATTCATGACCATCCCAAGCAAGATAGTGAGCAAGAGTACGGCGAAAACCGAAACGACACTCATCGCCCCATCTTGATCGGCAGAAAGCGATCGCAACCGACATCCCAGCCTCGCCGCACATTTCCGCATCACGGCGATTGTTCGCACATCACCCTTTGAGAGCATATTTTTTCGCCGGCAGCACGCCTTTCCTCGATACCGTTTCCGCGCAGCCTGAGAACCCACAACACTTACAAATCACACATAACGGCAGTTCAGCCGACCTTCGTCAAGGAATCAACTTCCTCACCAGAAGGCGACAATCGAATATGTGTAGGGGATTACCGATTTTTCTCCTTCGAGGCCCATCGAAATGGACGCCCGCAACGGATAGGTGGCAATCCCATTCCGACGTTCAATCTGCTCGGCAACCTCATCGGTCCGGCGAACTGGTCGCGCCAGGAATCGGCCCGGCCCGGGCAAAAGCGCCATATGATGCGTCAGTGTCACCGTCACCGTATCCTGAAATCCCAATTCATTGGGCCGGAATTCGTAAATATCGTCTTCGAGAAAATATGGGGCGAGGGGTGGCTCGCGATTCGAGTGAAAAAAGCGGAGTTCCAACTCCGTCGCAAGCCGGGCATAGGCCAGCTTATTTTCCAACCGCCGCGGTATCCGTGGTATGCTCGAGGCCCCGGGCACATTGGCGAGATAGGCTTGCTGCAAAAGCTGGGCAGCCGTGCCAAGGGAACCCGATACCGTGAGCCCCAAATCCCGTGAGGGACAAATGGGCATGACCCCCAAAATGGCGGCGTTTACAATTTTCTGATATTTAGGGCTGGCTGGATCATAAGGAATGATAAACGTCAAACCACCACTGGTAGGTCCGTATTCGGATGAAGTTGGATCTGTGATGGGAATGACCTGATCCGGGGCGTTCGGATCTAACACATAGCCGGGCCCTATGCAGTTTTCCAATTCCCAGTCGCCCACCTTGGCTGGGATCCACACAATAGCCGCCCGCGCGGCAGCATACGCCGCATAATGGACGACGACCGTGCCGATCATGATCTGGCTGACCTGGATAATAAAGAGCATCAATAGAACAAAGAAGGGCAGCGTAAGGACAAAGCTAAGGCTTTGCACAGCCCCGGCTTCGTCACGGTGGAGAGTTAAGAGCCGGCTGAAATTGGCTTGGGGCTTTTGCGCCCGCAGAAGAAGCCACGCAACAGCGCATGCCGCCAGGAGGACTCCGGCCCAAGGAAGACAGGCAATCAAAGTGGCTCGGAGCATAGACCTACCCTCTCTCACCGACAGAGAGAGCTTATCCAGGCCGACTACGGCCCCACAGCAAGGACATACCTCTCAACCAATTCAAATCCCACAATCACAGTGGCAGCCAAGGCACTCGGTGCCAAAAAAAGTGGAGGTTGAAGTTGCGCTCGTTCCTCCGGTGTCAACGGGTCCCAACGTCCGAGACGAATCGACCACAAAAGGTGGCGTCCCGCCAGCACGAGGAGCCGCCACGGTCCAACTCGCCACACCAGGGCAATCAGTCCCAAACACGCCCCCAGGACAAACGTCCACAACATTGCCGTGATGCCCCGATCTGGTCCGAGGAAGGTCCCCAACATGGCGATTAACTTTACGTCACCTCCCCCGATGCGAAAAAACACATAACAGGCCAGCATGACCAGCCCGCACGCCAGGAAACCCAACACCGACTGGCCCATGCCAATCCAGCCCAACGCACTCAAATGCTCGGCCCTCGCCCAACCCAACCGCACAGCCAATGTGCCCAAGACATTCAGCAACAAGCCGCTGATGATCCCTGGGTAGGTAATCTTGTTCGGAATCCTCCCCCACAAAACATCCGTCATCGATGCCACAGCCAACAGGATCAAGAGGATTCCGAGCACGGGACCTCCTCAGGTCAAGCCACATCTCCAGGGCACATACCACATGCCGGCGGCAATCTTGCGATGCCTACCGTCACTGTATGGCGTTGGCCCGTTCGGCTTCCAATTCCTGAAGTCCCTGCGTGAAGTAACCCTTGATCCTCGGCCAACCTACTTTGATCAGGAAGATCAAAATAGGCAGGGCGATGGCCCCGATGATGAGGATCGTTTCCAAACTGACGGCTCCCCGATCATCGGCATGAATCTGTCGCAACAATTGCCACAAACTCGCTTTCTTCATAGGCTGCTCCTCACACACCCTTCTCTGTTGCCGGAAACTCACAAACCGCAAACCCTACCTTATCACATAAAGGGCCAGCCAATCAACACGTACACCATCTGATAAGTCAACCAGATAAGCCGCGGACCCGCCCACATACAAAACGCCGCGACGGGAAGAATCACCCCAACCAAGAGGACGTAATCCAACGTCGAAACAGCCCCCCGCCGATAACATCGTCGGATGCCAAAGGCTCGGCTCGAAAAGATGGGCACTCGACGTTCGGCCTTCATCGCTCCCGTCCCCTGGTGGTTTGATCACCCTCCAACCGCCGCTCGCGGGGTCCACTTTTATTATATCGAAAATCCCCCCGAATGGCGAAGTGGAAACCAGACATTTTGCCTTTCGAATATGTCCATGAATTTGACACCGCTGCGTCGGATTTGGTTTCGATTTTTCATTGGCTTGGTAACATCTTACCGGAGTTAAAGCCATCCGCGTCAGCCAAGATTGTCTCCACATCTACAGCGTCATGCGACTGGTATCCTACCCGACATAGAGCCTTCCAACTTGGGCAAGACAGGAAAACCTATTTGGTCAGGCAAAGTATTCCGAAAACGTTGAACCTACTTGTCTTGGCAAAATTGTCGGTTACACTAGAACACTTCCTGCCAAACCGTTGACCGGTTTGAAATCACCCGCATGATGCACAGGCAAGCCGACCTTGCCTATCGAAACGGACATCCTCCCTTGCGTTGTTTCTTGAAGGGCTTTGCCCACGCATCGTTTGGCGAAAGGACTGTTGAGAGGAGGAGTGTTTCCATGCGTGCCGCCTTGGTTGTTGCGATCGTGTTATTGGGGATGAATCCGATTGGCCGTGGTTCGGAGCCTGTTTCCTATTCTGAGCAATTTGCCTATTCTGCTGCGTATCGGCAAAGCCTCGAAACCCAGCAACCCTTTTTGGTCATTGTGGGAGCACAGTGGTGTCCTGCTTGCCGAAAACTCGAGAGTGAAGTTATTCCCAAAATCAAAGAGATGGGCCTTACAAAGCAGGTTGCCTTTGCTGTGGTGGATTACGACGCCGAGACCAAGGTGGCCCAGCAACTCACCCGGGGTGGCCCGATTCCCCAGGTGCTCGTTTTTCGCCGCGGAGAGCAAGGCTGGAAATCGGATCGGCTCGTCGGATATCCTTCACAAAAGGCAGTCATCTCGTTCATTCAGGCGGCCCTGTCATCAAAAGATCAAGCGCCGGCCGGCCAACAGGCAAGCAACAACTGAGCAGACTTTTGCTCTTGGCCGGAATAGAGACCCTCGGCATAGGCAAGCACAAGACGATGCTTCCACCGATCGAACGACACAACATCCGCCAACTGGAAGAGCTTAATCAGCGCGGCGGCCGTATGCTGACGGTTGTGGATCTGATTGAGGCTGGGACTATCTCGCCCGAAATGGCAGCCGCCGTTATGGAAGCCTTGGCCCGAGGGGCCTCGATCCTGACAGGTGCGCGTCCGAGCGGTGCGGGCAAGACGACCGTTCTGGCCGCCTTTCTCAACCTACTCCCGCCGGATGTCACCATCGTCACGGTTGATGACCCGGCCGTCGTTGGACAGGCTTTGGCACGGCCACCCGAACATCCGACCTGTTATCTGGTCCACGAAATCGGCGCCGGCCACTGGTATGGCTATCTTTGGGGACAAGCCGTCTCTGACTACTTGCGCTTGACCAGAGGTCCTCATCGCATCGCCTCGTGCCTCCATGCCGATACCCTGGAGGAACTCACTCACATCCTGACTAGCCCACCACTTTGTGTCGATCCATCCGATCTGCATCGGGTTGGTATCTTGGGATTTATGCGGATGGACGCATCAGCAAGAGGCTCCATCGTCCGACGATTAGCAACTCTTCACATTCGAGTCCCTTTTGTGGATCGATCCTGTCGATTCGTCTTCAGCCGTTCTAGCAATTCCTTCTCTAGAGAACCCTTGTCCGATGCGGGGTATCAATCGTTGGGGGGCGGCAGCCCAACTATGGCTACCTCCCGCGAGCGCACTCTCAAAAAAGCGTTTCTGGCGTTCATTGAGCATTTGCTGGGTACCGGTGCGCGTTCTCTGGAGGAAGTTCGCGAAGAGGTCCTGGCGTTCTACAAACAGCAGCGAGAGTAACCCAAGGCAAGTGCCAGACAAAAACTCGGGACATCTTTGTCTTCCGTGACCAAGACGTGGATACGTTTGGCAACACCGTCGGAATGGGCAATATGTTATTCCCACGGAAAACGTCCCAAGCGGGGATACCCTGACTGTGCGTCTTTCTGATATGCTATGGCCCAGAAGAACCGTTCGTTGAGTGATGCTACATTTGGGGAGGAAAGTCACGATGAAGTGGAACCTGTTTTGTTGTGCCGCTGTTGGCATCTTAACGTTTTGTCACGCACCCCTTGGACTGGCCGAAGAGAAAACGGCTAGCCCCTACAATGTGCTCTTCATTCTGGCGGACGATCTTGGGTGGAGCGATCTGAGGATTTATGGGAGTGTCTATCATGAGACGCCCAATCTCGATCGTCTCGCCAGACGCGGACTGCGCTTCACGCAGGCCTACGCGGCTAATCCGCTTTGTTCTCCCACACGATCCAGCATCTTGACGGGTCTCTACCCCGCG
>Ga0116168_1002495_pt1 | contig 11544 bp, 4 predicted proteins | sample AD_UKC129_MetaG_FD_89795 | JGI IMG/M metagenome (GOLD analysis project Ga0116168, IMG submission 89795) | Active sludge microbial communities of municipal wastewater-treating anaerobic digesters from Canada - AD_UKC129_MetaG | ecosystem: Engineered > Bioreactor > Anaerobic > Digestate | place...
ATGCAAAAAAATTAATAAAAACAAAAAAGCCGCAAATTTCAATGTTTTTGCGGCTTTTTACTGGAGCTGGTGGACGGAATCGAACCCCCGACCTGCTGATTACAAGTCAATTAACTATATTTGATATAATTATTGATATTACTTCATTTTAAGGCATATTAAATATATTTTCACAACCTTTTACACAACTTTAGGGTGGAATTTCTTTTTCGGTACCAGCTGACTTTTCAACTGCCTTACCATCAACATATCCTTCAGCAAGGATATAAGCAATGACTGCTCCGCCTGATGTGATAATAGCAGTGACTTTTTCTACACTTCCCTGGGAGGCACCGAAAATAACTAGTACTGACGTAACAAAAGCAGCTACCAAGGCCCAAAATTTTCTACTGGATAGTTTTTTCTTCCAGTTCATGCATCAAACCTCCTTATTCTATTTGTTATATCCCATAACCCTTGCCATCATAGCAAACATATCTCCCCTGGTGGCCGGGTCATCAAATCGTTTTTCATGTATAGTTATACCTTTTGATTTTAAAAACTGATAGTACTCCTCTGCCCAGTGTTCACGAGACTTTTTAAATGCATCCGTAATCATTTCTGTCAAAGGGAAATATTTCCCTGGACAATCAGTATTGTTCCAGTATTTATGTCCATGCACTATTTTAATACTTGGTATTTGTCCCATTATCCATTTTATAAGCTCAACACCAGCTTTATATTGTGCAGGCGGCATTTCTTTGTCCACGTTTTCATAATCGCCCTGAAAGCCGATAGATATGATATGCCCGTTATGATTTGCTACAGCGGCGTTTTGGTTAAATCCACGACCTTCATAAATTGTGCCATCTTTGGCAATAAAGAAGCCATATCCAAAGCCAGCCCAGCCATTCGCTTTATGCCAGCGATCAACTTCGTAAATGTCCGCTGTCGGGTGTGCCATGTGATGTAAAGCGATACTATCAACCCTAGTTAAATCCAAAGGCTTTAAAGTGCCGTTCCACTTAATATTTGGCTTAATAATTTCCATACTACTTCCCTTTCTTTTTATGCTTAAAATATTCGATTTGACGCAATCTTTCTATTGCCTGTTCTCTTATTTGATAAGGCTTGCTTAATCTCTTGCCATCTTCAGAATATACAACATAACCATTTTTAGTTTTTCTTATCATTCAAAACACCCCACACCCCTTAGTAAGAGTGCTTAATATAAATTTTTAACTGCCTGTTCATTTAAGAAATCTTTTTGTTCGTGTTTTATTTTTTGCGCATATTCCAATGCTCTTTCCATGTCGCCGTTACATTTTCCATTTCTAATTGCTATAGCTGTCGCTTCACCTAGTGCGATAGCTGCTCCTACACTTCTAATCAACAAGACCTCATTTTTTTCTCTTGCTTTTTCCCTCTCTTCTTTCCTTTTCTCGCTTTTTTCTAATCTTTTTTGCAAGCTCCAAAAACAAAATCCTGTTACTGCCGTTGGTATTCCCGTAATTATAATTAAATTGCTAATTTCCATTTCCCCTATATGTTTTCCTCCTCTCGTGTATCCCTAGTTTTATTATATCAAGTATTTATGCTATTCCTGATTTGTCTCCAGAATTGTTATGTCTGTTTCCGCACTATCCCAATCAGGATTAAGAGTATCTGCGTAAAATTGCATTGCTCTGACTAATCTATCTTTATCATCTTCAGATAGTCCTGATATAAACTCAACTATTTCTACTTTATCTAATCCATACAAAGGATTCATGCTGCTTAAAGATTGTTTTAAACCTTTTGCAGTACCGCCATAAACTGCGTATTCATACAAATATTTATCTACTGCTTCCTTGTCTTTATATCTGAGAGCAACTTTTAAGTAATACAGTGCTTTATTCTTCTTATCTTGCCAAAAAGCATATCCATGAGGCTTTCCGTTTCTTTCAAGGTACCGTTCTTTCAAGTCGATTATGTCCCAATATGCAGCTTCATCAGGATTAGTACGGTAGTAGAATATTTCCTGTAAAGACTCCAAATAGCTCCCTTTTCTTTGCGGCAGCCCGGCTAAGGCTTTATATTCGTTTTCTAATCCAAGAGATTGAGCAATGTGCAGCCCAGCATCACGTATTTGTCCTTGTCTAAATATATCCGGGAATAATTTACGGCCAGTTATAAGCTCAAAAGCAAGTTTATGATAAGGATACGCAGCATTAACAGCCTTGTTTAACGGTGATTGTATCATCTGCGTCAAGTATTCTTTCAAGGTTAACCTGCCTTGTAAAAAGTCCATCATGTCAATAACTGCAGTATCTAAACCTACCCAGTCCAATACATCACTAATTGCGCCAATTCTGCTGAAATATAATATATCCCCAGTTTCCTTGTCTCTCCCAAGTATTATGTGTGTTCGGCTTCTTACCCCTCTTGGCAACTGCTTCTCCTCTTCAGGGAAGAATAACAGGTTCCACACTTGAGTAAGCGCAGTAAAACTAAATAGATATAATATCAACTTCCCTATTCTTTTCAACAATGCAAGGCTCTTTACACCTGTTATTCCTAATAACTTTAATGTTCTCTTACCAACATTTATTGTTGTCCTATCATCATTTATAGCGTTCTTGATAAGCCGGAAATATCTCTTTGGATTTGCTTCCATCCAGGAATAGAAAGGAATAGCATACTTCCTTAGCCACTGTCCGAATATAGAAATATCATCATATGCTCCAAGTAAATCATTTGAAAGCATGTAAGCTTTATCGTAAATATTATTCAATGCGTCAACTTCCTCTTTAATTGAGGCCCAATAGCTGCTGGGGACACCATTATTATTTTCCATATCTTCTACTGCATAAAGAAAAGCGGAATATCTTAGTATAGCTTCCCTGAAATCAGTTGACAATCTTGCAGTTTTCCAATAGTTTTTGAACAAGTCAATTATTTTGTATCCTACTTTGTCTTTGCGTTTATATAAGTCAACAAACATTTTTAGCTGATTTATATCTTCAATTTCGTTTACCTGAAGCGTAGATTGCATACCGCCCCGGTAAAACCATTCCCACATGGTACCTTTAATTGGTTTATTGTTGTAATATACGTCAAACAGTTCATTTATAGCTTGAAATACTTTGGTTAGTATTTTGGGATTCCCAGCTATAGCTGCATCTAAGTCTCCGGTTAAGTTCCGTAGATTATATTTAAATACTCTTCTGGGAGATATCAATTGCCATTGCTTCCAGGCATCAGTTAGCTTTTTAGCTGCAATAGCAGTTAAAGGCTCATCTTTTATCTTTGTTAAATTATCAAGAGCCATTATGACCTCATCTGGCAAAACAAATTCTTCATACGGCTGACCTTTAACAAGTAAGGAATTTAACTGTTCCGCACTAATATTTACTGTTTCAGCTAATCCAGCTAATAACTGTTCGGCAATCTTTTCAGGTATAGTATAAGCCATATAGAGATAATTACCTTCCCTTGGCTGCCAAATATCATATCCTTTAGGAATAATATCACGCCAAGTAACATATTTGTCTCCTAATACTTCTTTTATGAAGTTTCTCCTAAGTGAGGTGTATTTTAATATAGTTCTTGCGCTTATACTCCCTGCATTGTCAGTATTTGCAAGTATGGAAAGATACCGATATAATCTGTTAGTTAATGCTGAAGCATCTTCATTATCAATATCAACTTTAGTACCTTTTGCAAGATTATCTACAATATCTTGATATTCACCATTAAACCCTGTCCAGAGATTTCCTGCCTTTGCCAGTTCATTCAAATTATTAAAGCTCATTGCAAGATACTGATTAAATTCCGTTATTGTTGCCTGGATTGGTCCTTCTCCCCTATGATTTTTAGGTACATTTTCATCTTTTGCTTCAGCTTCCAATACGGACTCAAAAGCATCCCTGTTTAAAACCTTCGCTCTTTCCTGTAGTTTTTTCTTAATATTATGTTCGCTATCTATCACATACTTTATTAGCTTAGCCTTTTCTATATCAAACAACATATTAGCCATTACTTCAGCTTCGGCCATCAGGTAATCGCTGACATAGTCTTTTAATGAGCCATGACGTTTTTTAAGATAACTTGCACCTGTAGGAGTCCTTAACTTGATAACACCTGGGATAACTCTATCTGCTCTAATATGGTCGATAATAATGTGTCTGTAATACTTTGACCTTCTAAATCTATCTGCGACAGGGAAGTTTATATCATTCATTATATCTATATACTCTTTCTTTATTGCTTCCCAGAGTTCTTGTCTTAGTTTTATTGCTTCCGATATTTCCGGATATTTCTCTATTTCATTATTTACTCTTTCTATTTCTTCTTTAACTGTTTCAGCATCAAATCCAAATGCAAGGTCATGACCGAACTCAATTTCTTCTATCATGTCCTCTAGTGCAACTTTTCGAGAGAATAAATCATATGTGGTTTTATCAAGTGAGCTTACTATACCTTTAAGGTTTATTAGTGTTCGGTACATGGCAACTTGCTTTTGCTTTGCAAACCGTATAAGATTAAATCTTAGTTGCGCATATTTTGAGCCTCTAGGCAAATAAGGTATGGCTCCCCTAGTTGTACTAATCTTTATTTCTTCCCATATTGTCTGAAGTTTTGTTGATATTTCTTCAAGCAAAGGACCTTTAACTCTCTTTGCTTCTTGCCATCTTCGCTCAATTTCCGGATCAGAGAACTTGAACTCTCCTTCACCAGTACCAGGTTCACCACCATCTTCATAAGTAATTTTAACTCCTAATCCTACAGATGGTCCTTTATCATCAACTTTAATCTTGTCGGCAAGTGTATCTTCAATTGACTCCAAGTCATGAGCTTCTTTATCATTACTTATTGACCTCACAGGATTACTATCTATTATTCTTTTTATTATTTGGACAGCTTTTTCTCCAACAGGTATGAAATATCTCTTTTTGTAATTTATTGTTTCGGTAATTATTCCAGGAATATTTCTTGCATAAAACCAAACATTGTTTCCGATTATCTCTATGCGGTATTCACCGCTTACTTTACGCCTTACAAGCTTAACCTTGTCGTTCTCAAGTATTGCAGTTAATCCATCGTTATATATCTTGTTATATATTTGTTCAGGAGTATAGCTTTCTTTTTGCCTACGAGTACCGAAATTGCCTAATGTAATGTCTATATCATTTTCTTTGATTATTCTCCCAAGATATTCTTTTCCATCAGCAGTGAATACTCTCATAACCTTTGTATAACCCAAAGGTAGCTTGTTCCATACCGGCAGTAAGGTTCCTGATAACATGTGTATAGTCTCTTCCCTGAATTCAGGAGTTTTTGATATTTGTTCGTTCCATGCCTTTTCCCATTCTGACTCAGGAATTGGAGTTGTTCGGCTTTCAACTGTCTGTTGAACATATCTTGATGTGGTATAATCAGGACTGAGCAGAATATATTCAGGCACTATTTCACCGCTGCTTAAAGTCTTATTTCCTGTTCTATAAATTGCTCTAACTTCTTCAGTATTATTTATTCTTACTAATCCAATAAAATTAGGTCTGAAATTTCTAACAAACTTGAAATTAAGAATTTTATTTCTCTGAAGCGCTTTAAGCTGCAAATATTTAGTTTCAGCACTTGTATTTTTATCTTTCCAAATAGATTTTTCATCAACAAGTTCTATTTTTTCAGCTTTGTAGTTTTCAAGACCAACATCAACTTCACCAGCTGCTAGTTTTTTATCGAACAAGTCATTAAATCTACTATAAAACGCATTGAAAACATTATTTTGTTCTTCAACTTCCAATGCAAGAATACGATTTAAAAACATGTTCATATCTTGCATTATTGCATAGTTTTCGACTAGGTTATCATATTTATCTGTAATGAATTTATCTATTAATCCCATTTTAGTAAACAAGGTTTTAGCATCTATTCCTATTTCTGGAGTTCTATCTTTTATTACATCTTTATAGAATTGGACTAACGCTTCAATTGCAATAGGATTTTCCAAGTTGTCCCTTTCGCTGAACACACCGCTTCCGGCTTGCCGTTGACCTTTTGTTAAAGCTCCCATCTGGTCCAATCTTCTTGCAATCGTAGACGTAAACCTTTTTTGTCCCATAATGTTGGTTGTAACAAGTTTAAATAAAGGTGGAGTAACTTGTCCGCTTCTATGAGTTCTACCCAATCCTTGTGTAGCTTTGTAAGCGCTCCACCCAGCCTGGAGCAGGTAATGTATTCTTTTTCTTTGGTTTTGGGCCTTTCTATCAGCATGATAGCTCTTTCCGGTTCCGCCAGCATCTGAAAACACAAGTATTAATTTTTTCCCATCTTGGAAAGCTTTAGTATCAGCAATTGCATGAGAAGCAGAACGTTTTTCTAATACCCTTTTTATTTCGCCTGTCTTTTCATCTTTTTTAGGTACTATTCTTGATGTTCTTCCCGTTACTTCTGCAACATTGTCGACTCCGAAAGCGTCAAACAACATCTCTAAAGGACCGTCAGGAACCTTCATTTCCTTTATTTCTTCTATTAATGCATCTCTCATCCTAACAGCTTCTTTGCTAATAACAGGCTTGCCGTTATATTCGACAATTCTTGTTCTTTTATTCCCATTTTCATCAACATACTCTTCATATTCATAAACTGGGAAGCTCTTTTTTAGGTATTCAATTAAAGTATCAGAAGGTGTAAGGTCAATGCTGTCAAGGTCCAACTCTTTTTCATTAGCATTTGCAATTTGTCTATCAGTAGCAGCTTGATTTGTATTTACTAATTGGATAACTACAGCATTTCCATTTGCAAGTTCTTTCTTTATATCTTCTATTACTGATGGCATTGACATCGAGGTTATTATTTGATTATAAAATCTTTGCATAGCTCCATAGAACTGAGCTTTTGCTCTGCCAACAGCTCTACTGTCTTTATTTGCACCTGTTATATCTAATGCTTCATGTATGTTTTGTAAAACTTTTTGCCATGCTCTTGACATAGTGTTATATATTTCTGTCTGGATAGGAGTTAATTCATGCTCAAGAGTTTCGTACTCGACACCTTTAAAAGATAAGTTTCTTGCCATATATACACCCATGGACTTCATGTCACGAGCAACAACTTCCATTGCGGCAAGTCCACCTGATGCAATTTTTGATATAAAATCGTTAACATCCGTAAAAGCTGTTCCTTCTCCCCATAATCCAAGCCTTGTTAGATAAGCAAGATTATGAACGTTTGTTGCACCTGTAGCCGAAGCATAAACAATACGAGCATTAGGCAAAGCATTTTGCAAGTCCATTCCCGCAAGAGCTTGTTTTACCGCTTTGTTTTTCTTGAGGCCTTTCCCATAATCAATTGCATTACTCATGTTATGAGCCTCATCAAAAACTATAACACCATCAAAATCTTTGCCTAGCCAATCAACGATTTGTTTTACTCTTGTAACATCAGGATTTTTTTCAGAACTTGACCGTAAAGTAGCATATGAAGTATAAATAATGCCGCTTTCTATATCGATAGGCTTATATGATTTTATTTTTGAAAGGTTAATAATATCATTCTTATTTTGACCTAAATCAGTCCAATCTCTAATTGCATCATAGTAAAGTTTTGGGTCATTACTAATCCAAACTGCTTTCTTCCTTCCTTGTCTAAAATTATCCAGGATTATTCCAGCTATTTGTCTACCTTTCCCTACACCGGTACCATCACCTATAAAATATCCTTTCCTAAAGCCATTTGGCAATACTTGAGAATGCGCTTGACCTGCGTAAACTATGTTCTCTAGCTGAGCAATAGATAATTTGCCGCTTGTTATGAGTTCTTCCGGCAAGTTAGGTGTATAAGTAACGTCAGGCGGGTCAACTGCTGCCATTGCAGCACTCTCTACAAGCTCCGTAACATGCGGATGCGCTCCTTTAACATTCAGTTTTTTAGGTCTATATGCAGTATAAACATCATCTTCGTTAATTTCAACTTTGACATCTTCTGCAGGTTTTTCTATTACAACTCCGGTTCCGGTATCCTGTACACTTCTGACAGGCTCATGCTCTCGAACAGATTTGTCTCTATATCCTGTATCAGTACGTACAGTTTGTCCTCCTTCGACTTCTCTTCTATCAGGTTTTGTAACATCAGTTCTTCTCCTAGTGGCTGTGTCATCAGTTCGTATGCTCTCTTTAGGCTTAACAGATACAGATTGTCCAGGGTATATATCAGTATCGACAGCCTCTGGTCTTGGCTCGCTAATGCTGCTTCCTTCGGATTCTTTGGGGAGAACATTTGAAGTGCCTTCTCTGCTGCCTGGTGGAGATACAAGTTCGTTGGGTCTGGATTGTCCAGGAGCTTTCTCACTTCCTGGGACAACTTGGTCTTGTTCAACTTGTCTAATACTTGTGGTTGATCTATCATTTTTTATTCCCTCCAATAATTTTGGTAATTCAGTTAGATCTTTTACTTTTCCGGTCAATGTAGTTCCAGTTGTAGGTCCGGTTTTGTCAATAACTACAAGCTGAATATCAAAACTGGTTCCATATTTTCTATAGTTTTCACCGTCAATACCAATATTAGCTCTCACATTATATTTACTTTTTATTTCTTTCCACCATTCTCTAAACCAAAAAGAATAGTCGGCCATTCCTTGACCGACAATTGCAACTAATCTTCCACCATCTTCAAGCCTGTTTAATGCTTGTTGAATATGCCTTTTTGCGTTAGCTGTAGTAGTTTTGTCTCCCATTCTAAGAGCTGCGCTGCTGAATGGAGGATTCATTACTACTACAGTAGGTTTAATGTCATCAGGCAACAGATTATCTATCTGTTCAGCATCGAAATTAAACTCTTTGTCAAATCCCATTTGCTTTAGGACTTCTAACCTTCTTTGAGAAAGCTCATTGACTATTACTTTTGCTCCTTCTTTTTTAGCAAATACAGCAAGTCCTCCTATGCCGGCAGAAGGTTCAAGTACAACATCATTATTCGTAATATTTGCTACCCAATTTGCAATATAAGCTATAGATGGCGGAGTAGAATACTGCTGAAATCTTTCCATCTCTTCTGTACGCTTTGTTTGAGTAGGAAGTTTGCTAAGTATTTCCTGGAGCTTCTTAATTGTTTCCGTTGCACCCTGAAGCGAAACATTCGTTCTGTAATCAGGAGTTTCTAGTATATACTGGTTTACTGCAAGCTCCATGGCATCGTAAGCATCTTTGACAGTATACTTGCCTTCTGCTTGTGTACCACCATATACTTCATTTGCAATTTCAAAAAGTTTGTCTGCAGTAAAGCTCTTGCCTTCTCTTAAATAGGATTTAATTCTATCTGCAACTATTTGTGAAACATTTTTTTCGATAGTTTTTGTTTCTATAGGTTTAGGCTCAGTAATAGGTTTTGTCTCAGTAATTACAGGTTCAGTTACATGTTTAGTTTCAGCTATAGGTTCAGGCTCTTTTGTTTTTTTAGGGAGTTCAGAAATTGCCTTTTCAATATATTTTTTCTCATATTTATTTTGGAAATCAAAACCTAATATACCTTTTCCAAGACGTAAAGTAGGTATTGCTCCTTTTTTGTAATAAGTTACTTCAGTGTATCCTTCACTTATTATTTTGTCTATAAACTCTTTCTTGGTTATAGTTTCTCCTCTAAACTGTATCATTTTCTGAAGTTCATTTTCCATTGCTTCTTGTTCTTGCTGTTCTTTTCGCTTTTGTACTTCAAGTTTTTTGCCTTCAAGCCATTTATCATATGCATCAGCATCTAAACTTCTTATGCTTTTATCTATTTCTTTTTGAGTTTTTGTTGATAAACCTGTTATATCTGTGAATAATCTAAGTGAATGTTTGTTACCTAAATGCAAACGGTCTACAAGAACATCAAAGTTTTTATTCTTTATATTTTCTATTAAGTCTCTACCAATTTTAATACTACCTGATATTATTTCACTTACTTGGTCAGGCGTTAAAATTCTTCCGCTTTTCTCATGGTTTTTTATAATATCATTAGAAAGATTAATAGCATACTTGTTTAATGCATTTTTTTCTTTTTCGTCCATATCTTTTGTATACTGTTCAATAGCTTGTTTTACTGTAATTTTTGTTGGTTGTGTCTCTTTTGGTTTTTCCTGTGGTTTGCTCTTAGCGACTCTACCTGGACCCAATTGTCCAACTGGTATTGGTCTTACTGGCTCAGCTTTAGGCTCTGTCTGCGGAGTAGTAACTGGAACTATTGGAGGAATTACAGTAGGACTTGCAGCAGTTGTTTGTGCCGAAGCTTGAGAAGGCCCAATAAATCTATGTAATGTGCTTGCTGCCCCTTTTGCAACCATATCCATTTCTGCCGTTATAAATTCACTAAGTTTGTCTATTAACTCAGTTGCAGCTTTAACTACTTTACCCTGGCCAAGATATCTATTCTGTTGTAGTGCCATTTTATTATTATTCAAGTAGTTCAATAATTCCCTATAATATTTTAGAGCCTCTTCAGGATTTGTTACCCTATTTGCTCTTGCAGCATTGTATAATCCGTAGGCTTCTTGTTCGAACTGCTGCATTGCATTATAAAGGAATTTCTTATTTGCTTTGGAAGTTTGTATTGAATTTATAGTTGCCGGAATAGCAGAAAACAATGCCATAGTAACAGCGCTTGTTAAGACTTCTCTTGTTTCAGGTCTTTCATCTTTGGAATATGTTGGCATTGTTGCTGCTGTGCCAGCTGCACCAAATACTGCGCCTTGTATTATGTTTAAAACAATATCTGCAGGCAAGCTGTTTTTCAACGCTGAATGTTTCAATAATGCTCTACCTGCTCCACCTACTATGTCACTTGCTAAGCCACCGGAGGCGACAAATAAAGCACTTCTCCCTGCGCTTTTTGCTATATCAACAGGTTTTTCCCCTTCACCTGCAGCAACTCCGGCTCCATATAATGCTCCTGTTAATACACTTTCCAATGATTTTGCCAAAAACGGAGATTTACCAGCTAATCCAGTTGCATTTAATATCGCTTTTGATGCTTGAGATATTTTTGAAAGAGGTACAAGGCTTCCTGTAATACTGCCTGCTGCAGAAATAAGTCCGCCTTTTTGTTGTGCAGCATTATAAATGTCCTGTACACTTTCATAACCTAGTTTCTTATATACTTCTCTTGTTTTTTCCGGAGTTATAGCTTCCACAACTCTTGGGAATACACCCATTGAAGCACTCCTTAAAAAAGATGTTCCAAACTGTCCTGCAGGAGTCTCAGTTATTCTTCTTACATATTCCTTGGCAGCCTCTTCAAGTTCATCCTCATAGATAACACCAAATACAGACTTCCTTACAACATCAGGGTCAGGCGAAAACCAAGACTTTACTCTGTCCCATAAGCCTGAGAAGAATGTTTTAATCGATGATGGTTTTTCTTCTTCTTTTGGAATATTGCTTGATACAATAGATGGCGTTATTTTTGGAATTTCTGGCTTTTGTTGCTCAGGCCTTATTTCAGGCTCAGGTATATATGGCTCTATAGTAGGATAATCTTCAAATACATCAAAAAATGTTTCATCAATAGAAGATGGTTTCCCTCTTGACCTCAATATATCTTCTCCGG
>Ga0116168_1002497_pt1 | contig 11535 bp, 11 predicted proteins | sample AD_UKC129_MetaG_FD_89795 | JGI IMG/M metagenome (GOLD analysis project Ga0116168, IMG submission 89795) | Active sludge microbial communities of municipal wastewater-treating anaerobic digesters from Canada - AD_UKC129_MetaG | ecosystem: Engineered > Bioreactor > Anaerobic > Digestate | place...
GCCCCTCGTTGTTCGCCTCGACGGTAACAAGGTCGAAGAGGGTCGCGCGATCCTCGCCGACTACGCCCACCCGCTCGTGACCCTCGCGGCCACGATGGACGAGGGTGCCGACAAGGCAGCCGCGCTGGCCAACGCCTGAGACTTCGAGAGATCTAAGGACTAAGAAACATGTCGATCTTCATCAACAAGGACTCCAAGGTCATCGTCCAGGGCATCACCGGCGGCGAGGGCACCAAGCACACGGCGCTGATGCTGAAGGCGGGCACGAACGTCGTCGGCGGCGTCAACGCGCGCAAGGCGGGCACCACCGTCTCGCACACCGACAAGGACGGCAACGCCGTCGATCTCCCCGTCTTCGCGTCGGTCGCCGAGGCGATCGAGGTGACGGGCGCCGACGTGTCGATCGCCTTCGTGCCGCCCGCGTTCACGAAGGACGCGATGATCGAGGCCATCGACACGGACATTCCGCTCCTCGTCGTCATCACCGAGGGCGTGCCCGTCGGTGACTCGGCCGAAGCCTGGTCGTACCTCCAGTCGAAGGGCAACAAGACGCGCCTTATTGGCCCGAACTGCCCCGGCATCATCACGCCCGGCGAGGCGCTTGCCGGTATCACGCCCGCAACCATCGCGGGCAAGGGGCCGATCGGACTCGTCTCGAAGTCGGGCACCCTGACGTACCAGATGATGTACGAGCTGCGCGAGATCGGCTTCTCCACCGCGATCGGCATCGGCGGCGACCCCATCATCGGCACGACGCACATCGACGCGCTCGCCGCGTTCGAGGCCGACCCCGAGACCAAGGCGATCGTCATGATCGGCGAGATCGGCGGCGACGCCGAAGAGCGCGCGGCCGACTTCATCAAGGCGAACGTGACGAAGCCGGTCGTCGGCTACGTCGCCGGGTTCACCGCTCCCGAGGGCAAGACGATGGGCCACGCCGGCGCCATCGTCTCGGGCTCGGCGGGCACCGCGCAGGCCAAGAAGGAGGCCCTCGAGGCCGCCGGCGTCAAGGTCGGGAAGACCCCGTCCGAGACCGCCGAGCTGATGCGGGAGATCATCGCCGCGCTGTAATCGCACGGCGCGGAACAGACCGCACGAGAGGGGCTGGATGCCGAGGCATCCGGCCCCTTTCGCCGTTTCTGGCGGCATCTCCGTCCCTGACGGCGCCGCGCCCGCACCGCGCACCAACTCCGCAGAAAACCACCAACTCCGCACCCGAACGCGGTATCGAGTGCGGAGTACGCAGGATCTTGCGGGGTTCGTGCGGCGCGTCGCGGTGAGGGGCGGGGGATCCCTTGCCTCGACGAGAGGACGGCTGCGGCGAGCATGAGAAGTGCGGGGATCCAGAGGAGCAAGAACGGCGGCTGGAAGATCGGACTCCGACCTGTTGAGGACGCCGTCCGCGGGCACGTGGGCGCGGAGGAGCCCGACAATGCCGATCGAATCTGCGGCCCGAGGTCGAGGGTTACCACGAGCACCATCGATCACAAAGCAGCTGTCCCGGCCCAGCGATCGATGGCGGTGCGGGATTTCTCCGGGCGCCGGAGCCCTGCGGCGCCTACCCCGCCCTCCTCGTGCCGCGCGACGAACCGCGCGAGTCGCTGCCGGCGGGCCAGAAGGCGCGGACGGCTTCGATGACGCCGTCCCACACGCCGCGAGAGAGCACGACCAGAAATGCGAGCGTCCACGGGACGACCGCCGCGAGCACGATGCCGAGGTACGGTGCGCCGAACGCCACAGCCGCGCCGAGGGTCATCAGGGCGCCGGCGAACGAGATCATCCCGAGATCCCAGCGGGCCGAGAAGATCGAGTCCATGAACTGACCGGGGTACCGCCACGTCGCGACGCTGAGGGCGAGAGCGCCGAGCGCGGGAATCCACAGCAGCCAGAGCGGAGGAGTGAAGATCGGGTACGCCGGACCGGTGCCGAAGATCCCGCCCGCGTCGCCAGGCGGAAGGGTGCCCTGCGCGAAGCCGACGCCGGCGACGATCAGCACGGGTATCGCGAGGATCGCCACGAACGTGATCACGATCCAACCGAAGGCGCCGCGGATCCATTCGGCGGCGATCTCGGGATCTCGGTGGCGTGTCACCGCTCGAGCCTACCGAGCGAGATCATCGCCGCGCTCTGAGCGCGAACACGCGAAGGGGTCGGATGCCGGGCACCCGACCCCCCTTCGTCGTCTGCGGATCAGTAGGCCGCCGGGCCGCCGTGGCCGCCGTGGCCGGCCGCAGGCGCAGCCTGCGCGGGACGGGTCAGCGCGTCGGCGAGTTCCGAATCCACCTGCGTGAATGCGTCGACGACGGTCTGCGCCTCCTTCTGGAGCGAGGCGACCTGCTCGATGAGCTTCTTGCGCCTGTCGTCCCACTTGCCCGCGAAGTCGGTGCTCGCGTCGGCGAGTTCCTCGACGGGGATCGCGGAGGCCAGCTGATCGGCATCCGCCTGCGCGGACTCCAGCCTCTGGACGATCGAGTGCAGATTCGTCGACACCATGTCGACCTGGTCGAGGTCGACCCTCAAGTGCTTCGCCATGTTCTCGTCCTCTCAGTCGGCTGTTCCGATGGCCCGAGCGAGGGCCTCGTAGTCGGCGCGCAGCGTCTCGAATCGTGCGAGGTCGAAGTCGCCGACGATCATGACCACGTCGCGATCCGGCAGACGCCACACCCAGTGGGCGACGACGTTGATCGCGCCGTCCTCGTCGATGACGTGGCGCGTCGCGGTGTGCCCGTCGCCGAGTCGGCCGCCCACGAACGTCTGCCGCTCGACCGGGCGAGCCACGGCGTCGTCCTCGACGCCGAGCAACTCGTCGAGAGACGTCTCGGGAGCGGCCTCGAGTTCGTAGATGCTCGCGATCCCGATCACCTCATGCGGTCGCGCCAGATATGCGAACCGGTGCTCCTCTGGATCGGCGCCGCGAGAGAGGCCGTCGAGCGTCGCGGCGAGCCACTCGCGCATCGGCTCGTCGTAGCCGTATGCGTCCCCCAGGGCGCGCACGAGTGCATCCCTCCACTGTTCGAGGGTCGCGAACTGCTCCCACGGCCAGTCCGTCGGGACGTACACCCACAGATCCCGGTCGAAGTCCACCTGCAGCGTCATGACGACACGTCCCCGTCGGCAGTCGGCCAGGTCAGCGCGTCGAGCATGGTCGTCACGAGGAGCGTCATCGCGTCGGTGATCGGCCGATAGTCCGGGCCCGGCAGCCCCGAGATCGACGCGAACGCGAGCAGATACCGGCCGTCGTGCAGCCACGTGTAGTCGATCGTGCGCAGCAGGACGACCTCGTCGGCGTCGGCATCGACGGGTGCCGCATCGACGATCCTGCGGCGTGCGGCTCCGGCATCCGTCTGGACGCTCTCACCTGCGTCGGGCAACGCGGCCGTCCCCTCGGCGGGGTCGAGGAAGCGCAGAGCGATCGCGGTCGACACCGGCACCAGTGCGGGCAGCCCGAGCGGCAGTGCGACCGCGAACGAGCCGGCATCGCGAGCCTCATCGAGCGTCACCACCAGGGAGCGCTCGGCTTCGCGCACGTACGGCGTGACGCTGTCGCGCGGGCCGCGCGCCGCGAGGGGAGCGAGCGTCCGCGCGGCAGTGGGCGCATTGTCATCGAGCACCGGCAGATGCACCCATCCGGGCGGCAGGATGAGGGTCGGCAACGGCCGTGCAGGGGCGGTGGTCACCGTGGCCGCCGTGCCGACGAGCCGAACGCCTGACCGACCATGTCGACGAGACCGCGCACCGCGAACAGGGCGACCGCGAGGAGCCACACGAGCGACGCCCAGAGCAGCGTCACGGCCTGCGGCCCACCGAACGCGCCCGCGGCGGCGATGGTCTGCACGAACCCGACGAACGCGAACACCGCGAGGTCGCCGCGGACGCTGAACACGAATGACTCGAGCTTCGACCGCATCGGGATCGTCACGACCGACAGCAGCAGGGTGAGCACTGCGGGGATCCACAGCAGCCAGAACGGCGGCTGGAACGCCGGGTAGCCCGGTCCCGTGCCGTAGACGCCCCCGGCATCCGACGACGGGATGGTGCCCTGAACGAGTCCGATGACGGTGACGACGATGAACGGCACGATGCTGAAGAGCACCGTGAGCACGACCGCGGCGACGAATGTCCACCCCAGGTAGTCGGGCCAGTCGTCGAGGAAGGCGATGCGACGGGCCGCGGAGGCCGTGCTGCGTCGAGTGGTCACGAACCGATTCTCCAGGTGGTCGCGCGGTGGAGCGAATCGCCGTCGGCGAGGAAGTCGCGCACGCCGTCGGGAACCGCGTCGGTCACGGTGTCGGGCAGGACGTTCAGGAGAGTCGGCGCATACGTGCTGAACAACTTGTCGGTCTGGCCCGCGACGAGGTTCACCGTGCCGGCGAGGCGGATCTTCGCCATCTCCTGCTTGCCGATGCCGAGCAGGATGTCGTCGAGGGGGCCGCCCGCACCCGCTTTGGCGGACTGCACCACCCGCAGGAAGTGCGCGTTGGTGATGCCCTTCGCGCTGTACGCCTCCAGCCAGCGGGGGGCGTTTTTCACCGTCAGCGGACCGAGCTTGACCGCGACGCGGCCCTTGAGCACGCCGTTGAAGCTGCCCGTCACGACCCGCAGTGCGTTCGGCGAGCCCTGCGCTGCGAGCCGCGCGACGCGCGTGCCTTTCAGCGCCGTCATGACGCCTGCGATCGTGCGGGATGCCGCCGCGCCGACGCCCATCGTGGCGACGGCGAGCAGGTCGAGGCCGAACTCGAGCCACGACATCTGACCCGTCGCGGCGAGCACGAGCCCCACCCCGGCGGTGAGCGCCGCCGCCGCGAGGGCGAATGGGGCGAGCACCGGGAACACGAAGCTCAGCAGCGACAGTGCGAGCGTGATCTTCTGCAAGACCGAGTGGATCGCCTTGATGATGTCGGCGTGATCGGCGACCCAGCCCGAGAAGTTGTCCCACGCGCTGTCGTTGAAGCCGTCGCCGTCGGCGGCGTCATGCATCTTGCGGGCGGCGCTGCGCCCCGACTCACGCAGCCCGTCGATGATCACCCTGAACCGTGCCTGCGCGGCGGCGGCCTGCGCGGACTGGCCATCGCGCTGGCGGCCCAGGGCGAGGAGGTGCCGGTTGATGTCGGCTGCCTCGAGCGGGTCGGTGGTGGTGGCGCGCTGCTCGCGGTAGTACTCGATCTGCCGCTCGTAGTTTCCCTCGGCGTGGGCGGCATCCGCGTGCTCGGAGACGAGCGTCTGCGCCTCGCGCTGCGCGCTCTCGAGGTCGTTCGCGAAGGAGTCGAGTGCGGCGGATGCCTCGTCATACCGGTTCTGCAGCGACGCGAGCCGATCGGCGACCTTGCGCGCGTTCTCGGCGAGCTGGTCGAGGGCATCGCTCTCGTGCTGCTTCGTGTCGGCGATCGCGGTGCGCAGTCCCGCGACGGCGTCGTGGATGGCATCGGCCGTCGCCGAGAACCGCGCGGACTTGGCGCGGATCGTCGTGGGACTGCCGGGGATCGGCGCGACGCTCGAGGGGAGAGTGGACGACATCAGTGCTCCTTCCAGCAGCCATCGTAGGAGCACGGCGCGGACACGACGATGGGGAGAACTACCCATCGTCGCGCGCGGGCCGGTTCAGCCGCCGAGCGCCGCTTCGATCGGCCCGCGGGCGAAGAAGATCACGAAGCCCGCGGCGACGACCCACAGCAGCGGGCTGATCGTCTTCGCGCGACCGGAGAACGCGTGCAGCAGCACCCAGCTGACGAAACCGGCGCCGATACCGTTCGCGATCGAGTACGTCATCGGCATGACGGTCACCGTCAGGAACACCGGCATGAGCACGCGGAAGTCGGTGAGGTCGATGTTCTTGATCTGCGCCATCATCATCGCGCCGACGATCACGAGTGCGGCCGCGGCGACCTCGGTCGGCACGATCGAGGTGAGCGGGGTGAAGAACATCGCGAGCAGAAACACGACGCCCGTGACGACGTTCGCCAGGCCCGTGCGCGCGCCTTCACCGATGCCGGCGCCTGATTCGATGAACACCGTGTTCGACGACGACGAGCTCGCCCCACCGGCAATCGCTCCCACGCCCTCGACGATCAGCGCCGACTTGATACGGGGGAAGTCGCCCTTCTCGTCGGCGAGGCCCGCTTCTTTCGCGAGGCCGGTCATGGTGCCCATGGCGTCGAAGAAGTTCGAGAAGACGAGGGTGAACACGAGCATGAGCAGAGTGACGAAGCCGACCTTGGCGAAATCGAACGAGAAGTCGACGGCGCCCACGAGGCTGAGGTCGGGCACGCTGACCGGCGACCCGGTGAGCGCGGGAATCGTGAGGCCCCAGCCGCCCGGGTGGTCGACGGCCGAGCCGAGGTGCCAGATGGCCTCGGCGATGACGGCGAGCACCGTGCCGACGACGAGGCCGATGAGCATGCCGCCCTTGAGCTTGAGTGCCACGAGCACCGACGTGAGGATCAGCGTGATGACGAACAGCAGGGTGGGAACGGATGCCACCGAGCCGCCGATACCGAGTCCCACGGGCGGCGAGTTCGAGCCGGTCGCGGTCACGAAGCCCGAGTTGATGAACCCGATGAAGGCGATGAACAGACCGATACCGACGGTGATCGCGAGCTTCAGCTCGACGGGCACCGCGTCGAAGATCATCTTGCGCAGACCGGTCGCCGCGAGCAGCACGATGATCACACCGTTGATGACGACGAGGGCCATCGCCTCGGGCCAGGTGACCTCGTGGATGACGCTGAACGCGAGGAACGCGTTGATTCCGAGGCCCGCCGCGAAGCCGAACGGCAGCCGCGTGATGAGCCCGAACAGGATCGTCATGACGCCCGCGGTCAGCGCGGTCACCGCGCCGACGGCGCCGAAGGCGAGGGTGTTCCCGGCGATGTCTTCCTTGCCCGACAGGATGATCGGGTTCAGCACGACGATGTAGGCCATCGTCACGAAGGTGACCAGGCCGCCGCGCACCTCGGTGCCGATGGTCGAGCCGCGCCTCGTGATCTCGAAGAAGCGGTCGATGGCTCCCGTGGGAGCGGAGTCGGCGGGGCGGGTCGCGTGCGGTCGCGTTGATGACATGAGGTCCTCCGGCCAAAACGCTAGTGGATGCCGGGGCGCACTCGCTCCCCCGCCGCGCGCCCGCACGGCGCACCCGGGTCGGCTGGGTAGGGTCGAACCCGCATGAACCGCCTTCTCGTCGCCCTCCTCGCCGCCGTCGATGCCCTCGTCGCGGCGTCCGTCGGCGTCGCCGCCGCCCTCGCGCCCCTCACCGTGCTGTGGGTCTTCGGCCTCGGTGGCGGGGCGGACTGGGGTGCGCTCTGGCCGGCATCCGTGCGCGTCTGGCAGCTCGGCCAGCTCGTGCCGCTCGAGATCGCCCTGCCGCCGGAGTACCTGAACGCGACGGGCATTCCCGCCGAGGCGGCGACGTTCTGGCTGTCGCTGGCGCCGCTCGCCTTCACGACGTTCACGGCCGTGTTCGCCGCGCGCTCGGGCGGCCGGGCGGCGCGCGCGGGCGCGGGGCTGGTCGGTGTCGCCGCCGGTGCCGTCGTGACCGCGGCGATCGCGTGGGTGCTGTGGCGCACGTCGGGGAACCCCATCGCGGCGGTGTACGGCTGGCAGGCACTCGTGCTGCCGACCGTCGTGTTCGCCCTCCCGGCGCTCGGCGGCGCCGTCGTCGGCGCGTGGCGGTTCGGCGACGACGGCCCGGTCGACGCGGTGCGGCGCCGCGCCGAGAGCGATCCGCGCTGGGCCGCGGTGCCCGAGGCTGCGGCCCGCGGCATCGGCATCGCCGTCGCGGGCTTCGTGGGGGCGGGTGCGCTCGTCGTCGCCGCCGGAGCGGCGCTGCGCGGCGGCCAGGTGATCGCCCTGTTCGAGGCGTCGCACGTCGACGTGGCCGGCGGCGCGCTGGTCGCGCTCGCCCAGCTCGCCTACCTCCCCACCCTCGTCGTCTGGGGCGCCGCGTTCGTCGCCGGGCCCGGGTTCGCGCTCGGCACGGGGACCGCCGTCTCGCCCGCGGGCACGACCGTGGGGGTGCTGCCGGGGGTTCCCGCGCTCGGGATCGTGCCCGAGTCGGTGTCGCCGTGGATGCTCGCCAGCGTGCTGCTCATCGTCGCGGTCGGCTTCGTCGCCGGTGCGGCGGCGCGCGCACGCCTGCAGCGGGCGCCGCGCGGGGGTCTGGCTGACCGCGACGAGCCGTCTGCGCCGCGCCTCGCCGCGCTCGCGGCGATCGTCGTGGGCGCGGCGGCCGGCGCCGCCCTGCTCGCCGCCGTCGCGTCGGGATCGATCGGCCCCGGGCGCCTCGCCGAGGTGGGGCCCGCACCGGGAGCCGTCGCCCTCGCCGTGGGGCTCGAACTGCTGGTGGGTGCCGCGATCGCGCTGTTCGGCCCGGTGCGCGCCGGCGCCTCGGCCTCGGGCCACGGCCGCGCCGCGGGCGGCTTCGACGCCCACGGCTCCAGCGACTCCTACGCCGATGCCGTCGCATCGCGCCCGGCAGCCGTGCTGCCGCACTGGGTCGCCGACGATCACGGGGCATCCGACGATCACGCGGACGCCGGTGCCGTGGCATCCGACGCCGACACGGCGCAGTTCGCCCCGGCCGACGTCGATCCGCTCGTCACCCTCGGGAGCGACGACGACGAAGCCGACGGCACGGGCTCCCGCCACTGACCGAGCCGGGTGCCGGCCCGCGCGCCGGTAGACTGGCCGCGTGCTCACGGTCGCCGTCCTCATCTCGGGCACGGGATCGAACCTGCGTGCCCTGCTCGAAGCCGCCGCCGAACCCGGATTCCCGGCGCGCATCGTCGTGGTCGGCGCCGACCGGCAGGCCGACGGCTTTGCGCACGCCGAGGCGTTCGGCATCCCGACCGTCATGGTGCCCTTCCGCGAGTTCGAGACCCGTGAGGAGTGGGGCGACGAACTCCGCCGCCAGATCGACGTGTGGACGCCCGACCTCGTCGTGCTGAGCGGCCTCATGCGCCTGCTGCCTGCGGCGCTGGTGGATGCCTGGGCCCCCGCCCTCATCAACACGCACCCCGCGTTCCTCCCCGAGTTTCCCGGAGCGCACGGCGTGCGCGACGCGCTCGCCGCCGGCGTCGACGAGACCGGCGCGAGCGTCATCGTCGTCGACAGCGGCGTCGACTCGGGCCCGATCCTCGCGCAGGAGCGCGTGCCCGTGCTCCCCGGCGACACCGAGCACACGCTGCACGAGCGCATCAAGCCCGTCGAGCGGCGTCTGCTGATCGAGACCGTCCGCGCCATCGCGACCGGCGAGATCGACCTCTCCGCCTATCGCGCCGCCGCCGCGCCGGCCGCCGAGGCCGCCGCGCCCGGCGAGAGCGCCGCCGACGCGGCATCCGACCCCCACTGACCCACCCGCACTCGTTCGAGCACCCGAGCACTGGAGTTCTGCATGGCCGGCCCCACCATCGATCCCACCCTCTACCGCGACCGCGACCTCGTGCCGATCCGGCGCGCGCTCATCTCGGTCAGCGACAAGACCGACGTGCTGCCGCTCGCGCAGGCCCTCGCCGCCGCCGGCGTCGAGCTGGTCTCGACGGGCGGGTCGGCGGCGCTGCTGCGCGACGCCGGGCTCGACGTGAAAGACGTCGCCCAGATCACCGGGTTCCCCGAATCGCTCGGCGGGCGCGTGAAGACCCTGCACCCGAGCGTGCACGCGGGGCTGCTCGCCGACCTGCGCCTCGAAGACCACGAGGCCCAGCTCGCCGACCTCGGCATTCTGCCTTTCGAGCTCGTCGTCGTGAACCTCTACCCCTTCGTCGAGACGGTCGCCTCGGGCGCCGCCGGCGACGCCGTGGTCGAGCAGATCGACATCGGCGGCCCCGCGATGGTGCGCGCCTCGGCGAAGAACTTCGCCAACGTCGCGATCGTCGTCTCGCCCGAGTCGTACCCCGCGATCATCGAGGCGCTCGGCACGGGCGGTACGACCCTCGCGCAGCGCCGCGACCTCGCCGCGCGCGCCTTCGTGCACACCGCCACCTACGACCGTCACGTCGCCACATGGTTCGCCGAAGAGAGCCTCGCCGACGAGGGCGACCTGCCCCAGCACCTCACGATCAAGGCCGAGCGTCTCGAGACCCTGCGCTACGGAGAGAACTCGCACCAGCGCGCCGCGATCTACAGCCGCGTCGGCGGCCACGGCATCGCGCAGGCGACGCAGCTGCAGGGCAAAGAGATGAGCTACAACAACTACGTCGACGCCGATGCGGCCCTGCGCGCAGCGTTCGACATGGTCAAGCCCGCCGTCGCCATCATCAAGCACGCGAACCCCTGCGGCATCGCCGTCGCCGCGCCCAACGCCCTCGACCCGATCGCCTCGGCGCACCTGCGCGCGCACGAGTGCGACCCCGTGTCGGCGTTCGGCGGCGTCATCGCCGCGAACCGCACCGTGACCCTGAAGATGGCCGAGAACCTGCGCGACATCTTCACCGAGGTGATCGTCGCGCCCGATTTCGAGCCCGAAGCTCTCGAGGTGTTCAAGCTCAAGAAGAACCTGCGCGTGCTGCGGCTGCCCGAGAACTGGCAGCAGGAGTCCATGGACGTGCGCCTCGTCTCGGGCGGACTGCTGCTGCAAGACGCCGACCGGTTCCCCGCCGAGGTCGAGTCGCTCGTCGACGGCTGGCAGCTCGTCACCGGCGAGATGCCGGGCGACGACGAGAAGGGCAACCTCGCGTTCGCGTGGAAGGCGTGCCGCGCCGTCAAGTCGAACGCGATCGTGCTCGCCCAGGCATCCGCCACCGTCGGTATCGGCATGGGCCAGGTCAACCGCGTCGACTCGTGCCGCCTCGCCGTCGAGCGGGCGGGCGACCGCGCCGCGGGCTCGGTCGCGGCATCCGATGCGTTCTTCCCCTTCGCCGACGGACCGCAGGTGCTGATCGACGCCGGCATCCGCACGATCGTGCAGCCCGGCGGGTCGGTGCGCGACCAAGAGGTCATCGACGCGGCCCGCACCGCCGGTGTGACGATGTTCTTCACGGGGGAGCGCCACTTCTTCCACTGAGCGCGCCCGCGCCCGCGAGTCACCACCGCTTTCGCGAATCACCCCTGCTTCCACGCCGAAGCGGGGGTGATTCGGCGAAACGCGGGTGATTCGGCGGTGCGGGGGGGAGAAGCGGGGTGGATGCCGGTGTCACCGCCGTGTCCGAAAACCGCGAGCGGTGCACGTGGGCGCGTGTCAGGCTGGAGTCATGTCCGCGGCATCCCTGACCTTCGACGAGCGCTATCGGGCGATCGATGCCCGTGACGCGCGCTTCGACGGGCAGTTCGTCACGGCGGTGCGCTCGACGGGCATCTACTGCCGGCCGAGCTGCCCGGCGCGCACACCCAAACCGGCGAACGTCACGTTCTACCCGACGTCGGCCGCCGCGCACGAGGCCGGCTACCGCGCGTGCAAGAGGTGCCTGCCCGAAGCCACGCCCGGATCGCCCGAATGGAACCTGCGCGGCGACGTCGCCGGCCGCGCGATGCGCCTCATCGCCGACGGCGTCGTCGAACACGAGGGCGTGCCCGGGCTCGCCGCACGGCTCGGCTACTCGCCCCGCC
>Ga0116168_1002506_pt1 | contig 11519 bp, 10 predicted proteins | sample AD_UKC129_MetaG_FD_89795 | JGI IMG/M metagenome (GOLD analysis project Ga0116168, IMG submission 89795) | Active sludge microbial communities of municipal wastewater-treating anaerobic digesters from Canada - AD_UKC129_MetaG | ecosystem: Engineered > Bioreactor > Anaerobic > Digestate | place...
CCGGAGAGGGGAGATAAGGCCAAAAGATTCTTTGAAGGTTGTAAAGGGACGTTGCCCCTTTATAGTCCTGGATTCCTGATAAATACATTCAGGAATGTTCTATGTTAAAAGTCAAGCAATTTGGGGTAATAAATTAATTTCTTTCTCCAGGTAGTGAGGGTCATAAGGTATCCCACTTTTAACTACAGCAAAAGCTTGTCTCAGTAACTTATTGGCTACTGCTACTAAGGCAACTTTCTTTGGTTTACTTTGAGATAAGAGTCTCTGATATAACCTTATACAGTCAGGATTATAACGAGAAGCAGAAAGAGCATAGACTTATCAAATACTAAAAGGAAACCCTCCGGTTTACGGAGGACTTCCAAGTTCCCTTTGATAATAACCTGGCAGAAAGAGACTTACGTATGGTTAAAGTTAGAGAGAAGATATCAGGTTGTTTTCGTTCTGAGAAGGGAACTAATTACTTTTGCCGTATCCGTATTTTATTTCTACAGCTAAGAAACAAGGTAAGAACATACTGGAATGTTTAAGCCAAACTTTTAAGACATCTAAAGCAGGGACTATTTTGTTATCTGAAGGATAGGTTGTGTAGTTACAAATATTTAAAGTAAGCCGTTTACTTCATCTATCAGCTTTTTTAGTTGGTGACAAGCTTCTGACAAGTCGGTGCCGGCCAAAGAGAAGATGGCATCTACGTTGTCTTTGTAGTGATCGGGATGAATTTGAAACGTATCAATCATCCTCACCGCTTTTTTCTCATTAATGCAATATTGTTCATTTAATGCAAAAATCACTTGGTTAAGTGCAGATACAGAACGAACAAGGTGAGCCACTACATAATAAGCATCGTCTCTAGTGACATTCTTTTCTGCCAACATCAGTGAAAAATCAGCTTCAAAGGAAAAAAAATGAATGATCTCTTTCTTTAATTTTGGTGGATATTCTTCTGCAATACTTTTCAACTTGTATATTTTATCGTCTCTATTCCATAGTAACTTACTGACCGCTAATTCACCCATATACATTACGTTTAAATAGGCATGTGGATGCCCAGTTTGATAATGTGGAGTAACAATTCCTGCTCGACATTCCTTAATTGCTTTTTGTACTCGATTTACATCTCGCAAAATAAAGTCAACGGGCAAATTGTCAATGATAAGCCAACAGCCACCATCTACCCATTTTCCCCATTCTCCGGGCCTTGCAAGGAGGTTTTCTCTATGCTCTTGATCCAATTTCTGTACTCTTTTCTCTAATAAAGACAAATCGATTGTTTTCTTGTCATAATATAAGCCGATGTCAATATCAGAATCAGAACTTTGAGTACCTCTTGCGCGAGAACCACCAAGTACGATTGCCTCAAGCCCTTTTACATCTTTTAATGAGTCAACTATATTTTCAATAATATCTCCCATTTTATTTCCTCCCTAGCAAAATACCATGCGTCTATTGCCTATAAAGTATTACTATCTTGATTTAATTAAAGTTTAATAAATCTTTCCTTGCACTACTATAAGCCCCTCCATATGCTATATAATAACATAATTGCATAACCTGTCTGTATCTCAATGGAACAAGTTGCCTCAATTAAAAATCAAAGTTAAATTATTATTTCCCTAAGGGAATATTCTCTTAGGAGAGGAACTAGAGATGGGGCATTTCTTGCAAGTACGAAGAGAGATCATCTATGAGACAAATAAAGGATATAAGAAACTATCCAAAAAAGAAAAGATAGAAAGATTTCTTAATCTAATAGCCATTATTAGATACAATTGTGATTATATTTGTGGTTACTAGAAGTATGGTAGATGTGTTTATGGGAAAGATATCTCTGGTAAATTATACAGACTGATTGCTGAGGGAAGAAAAAGGAGGGAAGAAAAAGGAAGAAACCCTCTCCCATCGAGAGAGGGAAAATATATAGTATCCCGTTAAGGACTCTCCTTCTCTCATCATTTCCAAAATCTTTATAGTATCCTGCAAGACCTACTAAATCGCTCAAAACTTGAAAACTAGTTACATCAGAGTTAAAAGCTCAGGATCGCCATGCATGACAAAATCCGCCGTGCGCGCAATGACGGGAGAGAAAGAGGGTTATAGGCTTATCATGCCCAATAATTTTTCTCTGAACACTGTTGAAGAAAAGTAATATCTCTCTTGAAAGGTCTGTGGATGTCTGAGTTAAAAAGTTTCTGGTGATATAAAAGCGATAAACTAAAACTTATATGATTGAGTTTACAGTGTTTAGAGAATATAGCTTAATCTACCAGGTAGTTAGTGCTTATTCCTTTTTGTCAAAAAAAAAGGGGGGGTTTCCCCCTTATAGTCTGTGGCAATCTCACACTCTTGAAAAGCGAGATCGCCCCCTCAATCGCTCCTCGCGATGACAGATGAAGGAAGCTCCGCAGGCTGTCCGTGCTCGCGATGGCAGGAAAAAGAAAGGGGTCCATAAGAGGGGTTCTTTTCCCCCTTTATACTGAGGAAGGTTTCTTCTTCCTCAGTAGTCTTTTATTTTTATATTTTCTTGTCTTTTTCTTTTGTCTTTCAGGGGGTTTCCCCTATAGTCGGGGGTTAATAAGGGGGCAACGCCCCCCTGAGAGTCTTTTTTCCTCAGTGAGTTTTTATCCTTTTGTCTTTTATTTTTTGCATTTTCTGGGGGTTAATAAGGGGGCAACGCCCCCTTATAGTTATGTTATAATTTAAGGGTTCAGTTTTTTGGGGAGGAAAATTATGGGTTTGATTAAAGATTTTTGGACTAATAGAGTTCAAGCGAAGCAAATTCGAGAATTAGAAGAAAAATATGTGGAGGCGGTTAACGCTCAAGAGGAGGAAGTCGCCCGTCTTTCAGATGAAGAGCTAATGCGAAAGACGGAAGAATTCAAAAGGAGAATTCAAGAAGGAAGCAGCTTGGACGATCTATTGGTGGAAGCTTTTGCCGTGGTGCGAGAAGCAGCAAAAAGAGTAACTGGTATGCGTCCCTTTGATGTGCAAGTGATGGGAGGAGTAGTTCTCCACCAGGGGAAAATTGCTGAAATGGCTACCGGGGAGGGCAAAACTCTGGTAGCCACTATGCCTGCTTATCTCAATGCCTTGGAGGGAAAAGGGGTACACATCGTTACTGTTAACGATTATCTGGCCAAAAGAGACCGTTACTGGATGGGGCCAGTTTTTGAGTTTTTGGGGTTATCAGTGGGCTTGATTCAGCATGATTCTTCTCCTGCGGAGCGGAAAAAGGCTTATCTCTGTGATATCACTTATGGGACTAATACTGAGTTTGGTTTCGATTATCTGCGGGATAATATGGTTCTCCGCTTCGAAGATGTGGTACAGAGAGAGCTAAATTATGCCATTATTGATGAAGTGGACAGTATTTTAATTGATGAAGCACGTACTCCCCTGATCATTTCCGGACCAGCAGAGGAAGATACAGAAATTTATTATAAAGTAGATAAAGTGGTGAGAAAACTCTCTTACCCGGAAGACTTCGATTATGAAGAAAAAACTCGCTCCATATGGTTAACAGAACAAGGAGTTACCAAGGTAGAAAACTTACTCCATATTGACAATCTCTATGAGGAAACTGGAAAAGGTTCTTTAGAACACCTGGTGAGGCAAGCTCTGCGAGCTCATCATCTTTATAAAAAAGATGTCGATTATGTGGTTAAAAATGGAGAAGTAATCATTGTAGATGAGTTCACTGGCCGCCTCATGCACGGACGTCGCTACAGCGAAGGTCTGCATCAGGCCATAGAAGCCAAAGAAAAACTAAAAGTGGCCAACGAAAACCAGACCTTAGCTTCCATTACTTACCAGAATTATTTTCGGATGTATGGTAAAACTTGCGGAATGACCGGAACAGCTAAAACTGAGGAAAGTGAATTTCTGTACATCTATGGGATGCCTGTAGTAGTAATTCCCCCTAATCGACCTCTCCGGCGAACCAACCATCCCGATGTAATTTATGGTAAGGAAGAGGAAAAATTTACTGCAGTAGTTGAGGAAATTGAAAAGCAGAATAAAATTGGTAGACCGGTTTTGGTGGGTACAGTTTCCATTGAAAAATCGGAACGATTAAGTAGGCTCCTCCATCAGCGCAAAATCCCCCATCAGGTGCTTAATGCTAAGTACCACGAAAAAGAAGCAGAAATTGTTGCCCAAGCTGGCAAAAAAGGAGCAGTTACCATCTCTACTAATATGGCTGGTCGGGGAACAGATATTTTATTGGGGGGTAACCCAGATTTTCTGGCCCGGGAAGAAATGAGAAAGCGAGGGTTTGGGGAAGAGATAATCTTGCAGGCAGCAGAAGGTTTACCTACTGATTTGCCGGAAGTAAAAGAAGCTCGAGAAGTCTACCGAGAACTTCTTTCCCGGTTTAAGGAAATAACTGACCGGGAAGGGGGAGAAGTAAAAGCCTTAGGGGGTTTGCATGTTATCGGCACTGAGCGACATGAAAGCAGAAGAATTGATAATCAACTGCGAGGACGGGCAGGAAGGCAAGGCGATCCCGGTTCTTCGCAGTTTTTCCTTTCCTTAGAAGATGACCTGTTGCGTCTTTTTGGTTCGGACAAGATATCTCAACTCATGGAAAAGCTGAGAATGGAAGAAGAAACTCCTCTTGAGCACCCCATGATTACCCGCGCTATAGAGTCTGCTCAAAAAAGAGTAGAGGGACATTACTTTCAAATCAGAAAAACCCTTCTCCAGTATGATGATGTGATGAGTAAACAAAGAGAAGTAATTTACGGGCAAAGAAGGACAGTGCTTAGAGAGGAAAATCTTCGCCCTTATATTCTGGGAATGATGGAAGAAGTGGTTAAAGATGTGGTTTCTGTTTATGCTCCAGAGAGGGTGTATCCTGAAGAATGGGATTGGGAGGGCTTATCTCAGCGCTTATTTTCTCTCTGGGGATGGGAGTGGAAAGTAGACGAAGAGAAAAAACTTAGCTATTCTCCTGCTCTGTTACAGGAAGACATTTTACGGTCTGTGCAAGAAATCTATGAGAAGAGAGCAGAAGAAATGGGAGAATCTCTATTCCGGGAGCTGGAAAGATACGTACTCTTGCGAGTGGTGGACGATTACTGGAAAGACCATCTGCGCAATATGGACCATCTTCGAGAGGGGATTGGGCTTCGAGCAGTAGGACAGCGAGACCCCTTTGTGGAGTATCAACTGGAAGCCTTTGACATGTTTGAGGATATGGTAGCTCGTATTCGAGAAGACACCATTCGTTATCTTTTACATCTGCGAGTGGTTGCTGAAGCTAAAAAGCCATCATCCAGAGTTTCCCCTTCCAGGGCTCCTCGAGAAAAAGTGGTAGCAGCTACAGTACGGAATAAAAATAAGGTGGGAAGAAATGACCCCTGTCCTTGCGGAAGTGGTTTAAAATACAAATATTGTTGCGGGAAAAATGAATGAAAGGAGAGAAAGGATGCTGGACATAACAGCAGAACTGGAAGAAATTAAAGATAAGCTGGAAGAAATTGGAGGCTATCTTTGACCAGTTAAATTTAGAAGAGAAAATAAAAGAAATAGAAACAAAGATGTCCCAGGAAGGCTTCTGGGAGCGTCAAAATGGAGAAGATTCTATTCTGGGAGAATATAAATCCTATCGTCAGATCTGGGAGCGATATCAAAACTTGCAAGAGAGGTGGAAAGAAGCCCGGGAGTTTAGCTTGCTCATTAGTGCTGCTGATCCAGAGTTTTCTGAGCTGAGAAAGGAGATCCAGAACTTAGTTACAGAAGTAGAAGACCTGAAAATTCGGCTTCTCTTTTCTGCAGAAGAAGATAGCCATAATGCTATAGTGACTATCCATTCTGGGGCGGGAGGAGTGGAGTCTCAGGATTGGGTGGAAATGCTTTTTCGTCTTTATCTTCGTTTTTGTGAGAGAAAAGGTTTTGAAGTTCGGGTAACTGATATTTTAGAAGGGGAAGGAGCTGGCCTAAAGTATGTAACTTTCCTGGTGCAGGGAGATTATGCCTATGGCTATCTCCAATCGGAAAAGGGAGTGCACCGGCTCATTCGCCTTTCTCCTTTTGATGCCGGTCATCGTCGCCATACCACTTTTGCTTTAGTGGAGGTGATTCCAGAAATGGGAGATGATATTAAAGTAGAAATTGACCCTCAGGATTTGAAGATAGAAACTTTTCGAGCCGGGGGGCATGGTGGCCAGCATGTGAATGTAACTGATTCAGCGGTACGCATTATTCACATCCCTACTGGTATAGTGGTGCAGTGCCAGAACGAGCGCTCTCAACACCAGAATAAAGCTCTGGCTATGAGAATATTGAAATCTCGACTTTATGAATATTATCGAGAGGAACAGAAGAAAAAGATTCAAGAGATAAAAGGGGAACGTCAGGACATTGCCTGGGGCAATCAGATTCGAACCTATGTTTTTCATCCTTATAATCTGGTAAAAGACCACCGCACTGGTCATGAAACTGGTAATGTGGAACGGGTGATGAATGGAGAAATAGATGACTTTATAGAGGCTTTTCTCCAAAAAACCAGAGTTTCTTCTGAGGAAGGGCAAAATTCATGAAAGTTTATGCTGTGATTGGACCGAGTGGGACGGGAAAGAGCTATCAGGCCCCTCGTATAGCTCAAAAATATGGGATTGATTGCATAATTGATGATGGACTTCTCATTTCCAAAGGAAAGATTATTGCCGGTCGCTCGGCAAAAGCAGAGATCAATAAAATTCGGGCTGCTAAAATAGCTCTTTTCTATTTTCCCGAGGAGAGAGAGGTATTAAAAAAAGCTCTGCGAGAGCTTGCCCCTCAAAAGATTATGGTATTGGGGGTTTCTCTTCCCATGGTAGAAAAAATTTGTGAACATCTGGAGCTCCCTCCCCCGGAGGAAATTATAGAAATTGAGAAAATAGCCTCCCCGGAAGAGATAGAGCTGGCATTATCAGCCCGCGAAAACGAAGGAAAGCATACTATCCCTGTCCCTCTCATAGAGTTGCAGAGAAACAACTTGTGGCGTAATCTCATGGATGCTGTACCGATTAATATCTGGAGATGGTTTTATTCTTCGCGGGAAAAAACAGTGGTGCGTCCCCCTTTTAGTTATTTGGGTAAATTGGTGATTTCTGAAAAAGTGCTTCTTTCTCTTATTCATTATCTTCTTTGTTGTTTTCCATGGATGGAGGAGGTAAGGGGGGTGTCTCTTCACCGCTTAGAAGGTGGCATAGAGCTGACAGTGAGTTGTGTTATCAGCTCTGATTTTTCTCTTTCTCAGGTGGGGCGCTTAACTCAGAAAAGCCTGCGGGAGGAGTTAGAGAACTTGGTGGGGGTGGAAGTGAAGGCTGTACATGTGAACATAGAAGGAATAGCCAGGAAAGAGGAGCAACTGGTTTATGTCTAAAAGGACTTTGTCGGAATTAATAAAAGAACTGGAAAAGGAAAAGGATATCCTCCTCCGAGGAGGAGGAGAGAAAGCCCTGCAAAGGCAACGGGAGGCAGGAAAGCTTACTGCTCGGGAGAGGATAGAGTTGCTGGTGGATGAAGGGAGCTTTGAAGAAATTGGCCTTTTTGTGGAGCACCGGGCCCACCGGTTTGGTATGGAAGAAAGAAAACTACCTGCTGATGGAGTGATAACCGGTTTTGGTACAATAGAGGGAAGAGTGGTGTTTATTTATTCTCAGGATTTTACCGTGATGGGTGGGTCCTTAGGGGAGATGCACGCTCGAAAGATTACTAAAGTTATGGATATGGCTCTCAAAGTGGGTGCCCCTCTTATAGGGATAAATGATTCAGGAGGAGCTCGTATTCAAGAAGGTATAGACTCTCTTTCTGGCTATGGAGAGATTTTCTTCCGCAATACTCAGGCTTCCGGGGTTATCCCCCAGATTGCCCTTATCCTGGGGCCTTGCGCTGGAGGAGCAGTTTACTCCCCCGCTCTTATGGATTTTATCTTTATGGTAGAGGGAGAGAGTAAAATGTTTGTCACTGGTCCTGAGGTGGTTAAAGCAGCCACTGGAGAAGAAATTTCAGCTGAAGAGCTGGGAGGAGCAGTGACTCACGCTACCAAAAGCGGAGTAGCTCACTTTGTGACCGCTACTGAAGAAGAGTGCTTTTTAAAAGTGCGCACCCTTTTGAGTTATCTTCCCTCTAACAATGTAGAGGAGCCCCCAGAAAAGGACCTTTCTGATCCCTGGAACAGAGATAATGCTCCTCTTTTAGATGTAGTTCCTTCTCATCCTAACAAGCCCTATGATATGAAAGAAGTAGTGGAAGAATTAGTGGATAGAGGTAGTTTCTTAGAGGTGCAAAAAGATTTTGCTCGTAATATAATAGTAGGGTTCTCCCGGATAGGAGGACAGGTAGTGGGAGTGGTGGCTAACCAGCCTTATCATCTGGCGGGATGTCTGGATATTGACGCGGCGGATAAAGCTTCCCGGTTTATCCGGTTTTGCGATTGCTTTAACATCCCTCTTTTAACTTTAGTTGATGTTCCTGGTTTTTTACCGGGTAGTAATCAGGAGCTGGGAGGTATCATTCGTCATGGAGCCAAAATGCTCTATGCTTATTCAGAAGCTACTGTTCCTAAAATAACGGTGATTTTACGGAAAGCCTATGGAGGAGCTTATTTAGCTATGTGCAGTCGAGACTTAGGAGCGGATCTGGTTCTGGCCTGGCCTACTGCTGAAATTGCGGTTATGGGGGCAGAAGGAGCGGTGAACATAATTTTTCGCCGGGAAATCGAAGAAGCTCTGGATTCTGAGGCTCGAAGAGAAAAATTACTGGAACAATATCGACAAGAGTTTTATAATCCTTATCAAGCAGCAAAAAGAGGATATGTAGATGAGATTATTGACCCCCGGGAGACCCGGCTTAAAGTGGCGAAAGCTTTAGAAGTTTTCTGGTCTAAGCGAGAAGAAGGGAAGGGGAAGAAACATGGTAATTTCCCAGTATGATTTAGATGTGAGGTTAAGTCCTCAGGTGGTGGCAGCAATTACTGCTGTTATTTTCCAGATTTTGGAAGAGGAAAATTCCTCTTCATCCTATGTACCGAAAAAGAACAAAAATTGGAAGGAATTGGCTCGACAAGAACGCTGCTGGGTGCTTCGCTTGAGGAGGTAAATGATGAGAAAATTTTTAGTGCGAGTAAATGGAGAAGAATATGAAGTCGAGGTGGCAGAAGTAAGAGAAGGGGGAGAGGATAACTGGAATATAAAAAACATAAAGAAAGTAACCTCTTCTCTTCCTCTTCAAGTTACCACCACTCTACGGGCTCCTATGCCGGGAAGAATTTTAGCTCTTAATGTAGAAAAAGGAGAGAAAGTAGAAGCAGGACAGGTAGTAATTATTCTGGAGGCGATGAAGATGGAAAACGAGATTGCCGCAGAGCGAGGAGGAATAGTAAAAGAGGTTTACGTAGAAGAAAATGATACTGTAGACAGCGGAGATCCTCTGCTGGATATTGAAGAAGAAAGATGAGAAGGAACATCTTTTTACTGATAGGATTTTTAATCGTTTTCTTTTTCTCTCTTCCCATTATCCGGGAAAGGTGGGAGCGGGAGTCTCAATCCCGAATAGTAGAATTGGTGGTAGATTGGAACGATATAGAATGGATTGGTAAGACAGAAGGGGTAGACCCTTTACTCATTGCTGAGGAGCTAAAAAAAGAAGGATTCGAGACCTTAGGGGTGAGTGAACTCACCTGGAGACAATTAGTCAGCCAGGGAAGGGCAGTTCCGGTAGTTCCTTCTCCTTTTTCTTCTCCTCTGTTGCGTTATTTTCAGATTTCTGATCCCCTTTTGCGAGAAACGGTGAAAAATCACCTTCTTCTTTTAGGGAAAGAGGTGGAAGAAAAGGGAGAGATTTTAGGAGTAAACATTCTCTATGAAGAAGAAGATAAAATAGGAGTGGGCTGGGATTATAGAGTTTTGCAAGCTCTACAAGAGCAAGGGTTTCGTATCCTGCTTCGTCCTTATAATCGTTATAATATCCCTCCTTCGGTTTTAGAAAATCTTCTCCAGGAGAAGGCCTGGGAGGTGGCGAAAGGAGTTATTTTTTCGGGGGATAGCGTTTTAGGTGCTCCACGCGGGGATTCATTACGTCTTCTCTCTTCTTTTCTGCAGGAAAAAGGACTATTCTGGGGGTATCTTGAGTTTGTGGGGCAAAAGGGAGAAACTACTCTGGCCTCCTTTGCTTCTCCTTTCACTCTTCGAGCTCACAGTATTCCTCCCGAGGAGCTGAAGGGCTATACTCCACAGGAAGCCCGGGACAGGTTTTTGCGAGCAGTGAAAGAAAGGTCAGTTCCTATTCTCTATCTCCGGCTGTTCACCGACCCTCCAGCTTACGAGAGCTGGGAGAAAAACTTCTCTTATCTGCTCTCGATTAAGAGAGCACTGATTGATAATGAATACATAGTGGGGGAGGTGAGTGTTCCTTCCCCCTCTTTTTCTCCCCCTCTTTACTCCTTGCTTTTCTTTGCTCTGGCGCTGTCTTTTTTTGTTTTTTGTCTTTGGAGCTCCTTTTTCCGTCCTTCTTTGTGGATTATTCCCCTGTGTTTTATTCCTCTGGGGGGGTTGATTTTCTATAATACTCTGTGGGGGATGAGGGTTTTAGGGTTCCTTGCGGGTCTCGTTTATCCTACTCTGGCAGCGATCATTATGATTGATGCTTTTTCTACAGGGAAAGGGAAGTTCAAGAGTCTGGGATGGGCGTTTATGACCTTATTTTCTGGAGCCCTGACTGTCTCGGCGGGTCTTTACCACTGGTTGTTCCTGTTGCGGATTTATCAATACTGGGGAGTAAAGGCTTCTCTTCTTGTTCCTCCTCTTCTTGTTCTCCTGTATCTTTTTAGAAAGAGTTACTGGGGATTGAGTATTCGGCAGGTTTTATTAGAAGACTTGAAAAGATTTGAGCTTCTGGTGGTGGCTTTTTTAGGAGTGGCGGCCTTGCTTTATCTCACTCGCTCGGGTAATTTCCCCGTTTTGCCTGCTGGTGGTTTGGAGACTAAGATTCGCGTCGCTTTAGAGCACCTTTTGTTTATGCGTCCCCGTACTAAAGAGTTTTTGATTGGCTATCCAGCGCTCTGGCTTTTATTCTACTGGGATAAAGATAAAATCCGTCCGGCCTACAGCTTAATTCTGTGGTTGGGAGTAGCAGTGGGATTTACCACTTTTTTCAATTCTTTCTGTCACATTCATACTCCTTTTCTTTACATCCTTTTGCGATTTCTCAACGCTTTAGTACTGAGTATTCCGGTGGCGATAGTTTATATTATAGTGATAAAGCTGGCTCTCTTTCTGTGGCAGAGAGTGGGGAAGTGGGGAGAGAAGAGTTATTCACCAGAAAATTAAGTTTTTTATCTTAGGGTATTATGGTTTTGGAAACTGGGGAGATGAACTCAGTCTCCGGGCAGTTCTGGGAGATTTAGAAAGAATTAGAGAAGAGCTAAGTCTCCCCTTTTTTTATCAGGTTTTGTACCGAGAGAGCGATTTTTTACTTCCTCTTCCTGAGAATGCGTTTCCTCTGGAGAGAGACAGTTTTTTTTCTGTTCTTCA
>Ga0116168_1002512_pt1 | contig 11495 bp, 12 predicted proteins | sample AD_UKC129_MetaG_FD_89795 | JGI IMG/M metagenome (GOLD analysis project Ga0116168, IMG submission 89795) | Active sludge microbial communities of municipal wastewater-treating anaerobic digesters from Canada - AD_UKC129_MetaG | ecosystem: Engineered > Bioreactor > Anaerobic > Digestate | place...
ACCAGCAAGACCAGGAAGACAGAGAGCACCGCCCAGGAGCGCTTGGCGCCCTTCTGCTCCAACCACCTGATCTGCGGCTCCAACAACAGCGCCACCAGCCAAGCCAGCAAAAAGGGCCAGATGACCTCCTTGAATAAGTATAAAGTCACCAGCATGAACAAGATAAAGCCGGGGAACAACAACCTGCGCAGACCGGCCCGCTGCACCCAAGACTCCCCCTTCGAAAAACTCCGATCCACTTTGCGCCAAACAAAAACGCAAAACAAATCACGGGAAAAAACAAGGGCGCCTGTAACAAGCGCCCATCCTTACGACAAAAGTTTCCGCGTAAAAGCCAACGCACCTACTTTGACTGCATCACCTATGCGGGCTGCGCTGCTTTTCATGAGTCCCATTGTCCGCCGGGTTCGCCCGCGCAAGGTACGTTGCGCCCGGTTCATCATCCGGCTGCGGGCAAAGAGCGCCCCGCCGGTGGCGGCGCCGATGACACCCCCGATCAATAATCGCCTGGCCCATCGCTGCACTTTCCGTCCACCCCTTTCTTACAGGCCAATGACACCTAATGACTGCCTAAGCATATTATTTCCCGGAAGTTGCCCGCTCTAGTCCCCACTAGCCAAGAAAGAAAAAGCCGCAGGATACAGGTTCCCGCGGCTTCCCAGCAATTCATCAGTTTTGGATGGTTCCTCCGCCCAAGACCTTGTCGCCGTCGTAAAACACGGCGGCCTGCCCGGGGGTGATGGCCCGTTGCGGGGTTTGAAAATGCACTTTAACCCCGCCGGCCCAAGGTTCAATTGTCGCCGGAACCGCCGGCGCAGTATAGCGCACCTTCACTGTCACCGTCAAAGCACCCGGCAGCTTGTCCCAGGGTAGCCAATTCAGATCGGTGACAAAACATTCCTGGGCCAAACAGTCTTCGTGTTCACCCACTACCACCCGGTTGCTCTCCGGTTCCAGCCGCACCACATAGAGGGGTTTCCCGGCGGCAATCCCCAGGCCTTTCCGCTGGCCGATGGTGAAGAAGGCCACCCCGGGGTGTCGTCCTAAGACCCTTCCCTTTGTATCCACAATCTCCCCCGGGTGCAAGGACTCCGGCCGGTAATCCCGGAGAAAGCGCCCGTAATCATTGTCTGGGATGAAACAAATCTCCTGGCTCTCCGCTTTTTCCGCTGTGACCAAGCCCCTCTTCCCGGCCTCCTCCCGCACCTGAGCTTTGGTCAACCCGCCCAAAGGGAAGAGGGCCTTGGCAAGTTGTTTCTGGTTTAGACCATACAGCACATAACTCTGGTCCTTCCGCTGGTCCACTCCCCGGTACAGCTGATAGCGGCCGGTGGCTTCGTCGCGGCCTCTCCGAACATAATGGCCGGTAGCCACATAAGCCGCACCCAAAGCCTCCGCCTTCTTTGCCAGGGCAGCAAACTTCACCTTTTGGTTGCAGACAATGCACGGGTTGGGCGTCCGCCCCGCCAAATATTCCCCGGCAAACCGCTCAATAACTTCTTTGGTGAAAACTTCTTCAAAATTCACCAGGTAAAAGGGGATCCCAAGCCTGTCTGCCACGCGGCGGGCATCATGAGCCGCCTCCAGGGAACAGCAGCCCCCTTCGGCAGGTTCCGCTAAGGGCAGGTCCTTCGGGTAGAGCTGCATCATCACCCCGATGACCTCACAGCCCGCCTCCTGAAGCAATGCGGCGGCGACGGAGGAATCAACACCGCCGCTCATGGCGGCCACCACCCGCGTGCCCGGTTTTATTCCTTGCAACTGTTCAATCTCAACCGGCATGGCGATCACGATAGTCCTGGATTGCTTTGTGCAAGGCATCGGCGGCCAGGTTGGAACAGTGCATCTTCACCGGAGGCAGCCCATCCAAAGCCTCCGCCACCGCTTTGTTGGTCACGGCCATGGCTTCCTCCAGGGTCTTCCCCTTCACCATCTCCGTTACCATACTGCTGGTGGCGATGGCCGCACCACAGCCGAAGGTCTTAAACTTAATATCTTCAATCCGGTTATCATTAACCTTTAGATAAATCCGCATAATATCGCCGCAAACGGCATTACCCACTTCACCAACGCCGTCGGCATCGGGGATCTCCCCCACATTCCGGGGGTTCTGGAAGTGATCCATCACTTTGTCCGAGTACATGTCAGACACTCCTTTCGCACATGATCATACAGCGGGGACATGGCGCGCAGTTTCTCGACGATCCCCGGCAACACCTTAAGGACCGTCTCCACTTCCTCCTCGGTGGTCCCTTTGCCCAAGGAAAGGCGGAGGGAACCGTGGGCCGTCGCATGGCAGAGCCCCATGGCCAGCAAAACATGGGAGGGGTCCAGCGAACCGGAGGTGCAGGCTGAGCCGCTGGAGGCGGCGATACCCTGCAGATCCAAGTTCAACAGCAACGATTCTCCCTCAATATATTCAAAGCTGAAATTGGCATTGCCCGGCAACCGCTCCGTGGGATGACCGTTTAACCGCACATGGTCAAAGCCGTTTAGAACGCTTTGGATCAGGTGGTCCCGCAGCCGGGTAATCCGGGGCCGCGCCTCCGGCAGCTCGGCATTGGCCAGTTCTAGAGCCTTGGCCATTCCCACTACGCCTGGGAGGTTTTCCGTCCCGGCGCGTCTGTTGCGCTCCTGGGCGCCACCGTGAATCAGGGACTCAAAGCGGACGCCCTTGCGAATGATCAGGGCGCCAACACCCTTGGGCCCGTAGAACTTATGGGCGGACAACGACAGTAAATCCACCCCCAGCTCATCCAGGTGGACCGGGATTGCCCCGACGGTCTGCACCGCATCAGTATGGAAGAGAGCCTTGCTCCGGGCTTTAACGACTTCACTGATCTCCTTAATCGGTTGGATGGTCCCAACCTCGTTATTGGCGTGCATAATCGTAACCAGAATGGTCTCATCCCGCAGGGCATTTTGGACATCCTCCACCTGCACGCGGCCGTTCGCATCCACCGGCAGGTAGGTTACATCAAACCCTTGTTTCTCCAGGTACTTACAGGAATCTAACACCGCATGGTGCTCGACGGAAGAGGTGATAATATGTCTCCCCTTCTCCCGCAGGGCGGCGGCAACACCTTTGATGGCTAGATTATCCGCCTCGGACCCGCCGGAGGTAATGATCACCCCAGCAGGTTCGGCCCCCAGTTCCTGGGCGATGACTGCCCGCGCATCTTCCAGCGCTTTACGGGCGGCACGGCCAAAGCCATGGATACTGGAGGGGTTGCCGAAGAACTCTGTAAAATAGGGCATCATTGCCTCAACCACGCGGGGATCTGTAGGGGTTGTTGCGGCATGGTCCATATAAATTCGCTGCATCGCTCATTCACTCCTTCAGAGACCGGACCGTTCACTTTTTATTCCTACTAATTTAGTAGGATTTCAAATTTATCTTAGCACGGCCCCTGGACAATGTCAATCTATTCCTTAGTATTTTCACAGAAAGATCATGTATGCCCCTGCGCCTCAATCATGCAGTGCCTTTGGTTAACCCTGATGAACCGGGCACAAAAAATGAGGCCATCAAGGCCTCCTGGCAAACAGATTTTTGTTGGGTGTATTTATTGCTTCTTCAGGTAACAGAACCATACCAACCAGCAGCTCTCTTCCTAACCTTAGCTCCGGAAGTTTACAAACTGCAAGTCCAGGCCATAGTCTTTCTCCTTTAAAAACTGGATTACGGCTTGGAGATCATCCTTGCTTTTACCGCTAACCCGCACCTGATCACCTTGGATGGCGGCCTGCACCTTGAGTTTCAGGTCTTTGATGTCCTTCACAATGGCTTTGGCCTGCTCGGTTCCAACACCGGTCTGAATCTTGATCATCTGCCGGATGGTCCCGCCGCTAGCAGCCTCTTCCTTCCCAAACTGCAGGTTTTTCACGGGCACTTTCCTATTGATCAACTTGGTCTTGAGGATGTCGATGACGCTTTTGAGTTTGTACTCGTCATCGGCAATCACCTTGATCTCCTTGCCCTCTACAGTCACCTGGGACTTGCTGTTCTTGAAGTCATACCGCTGGCCAATCTCCTTGTTGGTCTGATTGACCGCATTGTCCACTTCCTGCATATTCACTTCAGAGACAATGTCAAAGGAGGCATCCTTCGCCAAGTCCATCCCCTCCCTTCTCAGATCGTAAGAATCACATCACCAAGGCCAAGATGGCCTTCTGGGCGTGCAGGCGGTTCTCCGCCTCGTCAAAGACCATCGATTGAGGTCCCTCAATGACCTCGTCGGTGATCTCCTCACCGCGGTGGGCGGGCAGGCAATGAAGGACAATGGCATCGGGCTTCGCCAGGGCCAGGTTCTCTTTATTTACCTGATAGCCCTGGAAGGCCTTGGCCCGGACCTCCTGTTCCTCTTCCTGGCCCATACTGGCCCAGACATCGGTGTAAACCACATCCGCATCCTTGATGGCCTCCTGCGGCGAAGTAACGACGGTGACCCTTCCGCCGTTGGCGTTGGCATCGGCTTGGGCTTGAGCCACGATCACCGGATTCGGTTTATAGCCATCGGGGGAGGCAATAACCACATCCATCCCCATCTTCGCCCCACCGAACATAATCGAGTGGGCCATGTTATTGCCATCGCCGATATAGGCCCAACGCAAGCCCGCCAGCCGGTTCTTTTTCTCCTGGATCGTCAGGAGGTCCGCCAGCACCTGACAAGGATGGAGCAGATCCGTCAAGCCGTTGATCACCGGAATGGTGGCATATTTGGCCAGATCCAGCACATCCTGGTGGTCATAGGTGCGGATCATAATCCCATCCAGATAACGGCTAAGCACCCGCGCCGTATCGGCGATAGGCTCGCCCCGCCGCAACTGCAGATCGTTGCCGCTGAGAAACAGGGGATGGCCCCCCAATTGAATCATACCCACCTCGAAGGAGACCCGGGTCCGAGTGGAAGCTTTAGTGAAAATCATCCCCAGGGTCTTTCCTTTAAGGGGCTGGATGGTCTCACCCAGTTTTTGCCCGTGTTTCAAGCGTTGCGCCGTCTCTAAAAACAACCGAATTTCGTCGGCGGTAAAATCATGTAAGGAGATGAAATCCCGACCTTTCAAACTTTTCTCCATGAACAAGCCTCCAATCACCCAAAGGGATTTATGGAAATTTGGAAACAATGTTTTGATTATACATCATTGTGCAAACCATCTTCAATACCGTCTTTATGATGATTTTACCTTAACGCGGCAGGTCCTCCCCCTGCTTTCGGGCGGCCCAGCGTTGCATCCGCCGCTTAATCTCCGCCTCATAGCCCTGGTCGGTGGGGGTATAGTACACCTTCCCCGCCAGGTGATCAGGGAGATACTGCTGAACCACATAACTACCGGGATAATCATGGGGGTAAAGATAGCCTTGCCCGTTACCCAACTGCCGCGACCCGGGGTGGGAAGCATCCCGCAAGTGGGCAGGGATCTCACCCAGCTTTTCGTTGAGGGCATCCGTGGTCGCCGCGTGAATCGCCACGCAACTGGCATTGGACTTGGGCGCAGTAGCAATGTAGATCACGGCCTGGGCCAGGGGGATCTTGGCCTCCGGCAAACCCACCAGTTCCACCGCTTGCGCCGCCGCCGTCGCCACCAAGAGCGCCTGGGGGTCGGCATTGCCCACATCCTCTGCAGCGTGGACCACGATCCGCCGGGCAATGAACCGCGGATCCTCGCCAGCCTCAAGCATCCGCGCCAGGTAATACACAGCCGCCTGCGGATCCGAACCCCGCATGGATTTGATGAAGGCCGAGATGGTATCATAATGGGCCTGCCCATCCTTGTCATAGAGGAAGGCCCGCTGTTGCATGGACTCCTCCACCGTGGCCAAATCAATGCAGCGGATCCCATCGGGCCCCGGCTCAGTGGTCAAAACCGCCAACTCCAACCCGTTCAAAGCGGCCCTGGCATCACCCCCAGCGGTGTACACCAGGTGGTCTAGGGCCTCCGGCGTCAACTCCGCCCGGTAATGGCCCAGGCCCCTTTCCTCATCGGCCAAGGCCCTTTGGATTAAGGTTTTGATCTCTTCATCCCCCAAAGACCGGAGACGAAAAATCCGGCAGCGGGAGAGGAGGGGTGCATTCACCTCATAGTAAGGGTTTTCCGTCGTGGCCCCGATGAGCAGCACCGTGCCGTCCTCCACCGCCGGGAGCAGCGCGTCTTGCTGCGCTTTATTAAAACGGTGGATCTCATCGATGAACAGGACCGTCCTTTGTTGTTGCAAATCATACCGTTCCTTAGCCTCGGCAATCACCCGCCGGATATCCGGCACGCCGCTGGTAACCGCATTTAAGGTCGCAAAGTGGGATCTGGTTGTACCAGCAATAATCATGGCCAAAGTGGTCTTGCCCGTCCCGGGCGGGCCATAAAAGATCATAGAAGTCAGCCGGTCGGCTTGGATGGATCGCCGCAACAGGCGGCCCTCCCCCACCACCTCCGTCTGGCCTAAAAACTCCTCGAGACTACGCGGGCGCATCCGGGCCGCCAGTGGCGCCTCCCGTTGCCGCTGCGCCTCCGCAGCCGCACTGAACAGATCCATCGCCAACACCTCGCAATTTCTCCCATATCCCTGATTGCCCGTTGTCAATTAAACATCGTATGCTGCAGTTAAAGTTATGCTGTTAAAGGCACTGGTAAATACGGGCCTCCCATGGTCGTAAATCCACTTGATCCCCATACCCCACTGCAGGCCCCGTATCCCCGTAGTTTCCCAGCAGCAATACCTTCTCCCGGGCGCCAGGCAGCTCAAAACGCTGATACGAAGAGCTGAAGTTTAGGATGACCAGGACCCGTTGATCATCCAGGGACCGGTAGTAAGCGAAGATATTGGGGTCACTTTCCGCTACGGGAGAATAGTCGCCGTAGACAAAGACGGGATTGGCCCGGCGCAGCCGCAACAGTTTCTTATAGTAATTAAGCACTGAATCTTCATCATGCAACTGGTCAGCCACATTAATCGCGGTGTAATTGGGGTTAACTTTAATCCAGGGCGTCCCTGAGGTAAAACCGGCGTTAGGCTCCGCTGACCATTGCATCGGCGTCCTGGCATTATCCCGGGAGCGGGGTTGCAGCTTGGCCAATGCCTCCGCTGGGGATAGTCCTTGTTTTACCAACTCATCGTAGCGGTTAATGGTCTCGATATCCCGGTAATCCTCAATGGATGGAAAAGCCACATTGGTCATGCCAATCTCCTCACCCTGGTAGATAAAGGGCGTTCCCGGCAGGGTATGGGTGAAGGTGGCCAACAGTTTCGCCGCAGGGGCCCAATATGGTCCATCATTGCCAAAACGCGAGACCTGGCGTGGTTGATCGTGATTACCAAGATAAATACTATTCCACCCGTCTCGGCTCAACATCTTAATCCACCGGCCCCAAATTTCTTTGAATTTCACCAGGTCCCACGGGTAAAACGTCCCCACTTCCAAGAATTCGAACTGGAAGATCATATTTAATTCCTTCCGGTCAGCATTGACATAGAGCGCCGCCATCTCCGGCGTCGTAAAACAGGTTTCGCCCACAGTCATAATATCATAGTTGGACAGGACCTCCCGATGCATCTCCTGCAAAATTTCGTGGATGCCCGGTTGGTTCGCATAAAGGGCCCCGGCAAAGACATAATCCCCCTCCTGTCCCGGCTTAACAGGGGCATCCGGCAACCCCGGCGCTTTCGCCAGCATATTGATGACATCCATGCGAAAACCGTCAATCCCCTTATCCAACCACCAACGCATCATCTTGTAGATCTCCTGCCGGACAAGGGGATTCTTCCAGTTGAGGTCGGGCTGTTTTTTGGAGAAGAGGTGCAGGTAGTATTCACCGGTGGCTTCATCCCATTCCCAAGCGGATGGGCTGAAAAATGACCGCCAGTTATTGGGTTCCCTTCCGTTTCGCGGCGGGCGCCAGATATAAAAATCTCGCTTCGGATTATCCTTGGAGGAACGGGACTCGATGAACCAGGGATGTTCATCGGAGGTATGGTTGACCACCAGGTCCATGATAATCCGCAGATCCCGGCGGTGGGCCTCGGCCAAAAGCTCCTCAAAATCCGCCATTGTCCCGAACTCCGTCATGATCGCATAGTAATCGGAGATGTCATAACCGTTATCATCATTGGGCGATTGGTAAACCGGGTTTAACCAGATCACGTCAACGCCCAGTTCCTTGATGTAATCCAGCTTCTCAATGATGCCGCGCAGGTCCCCAATCCCGTCACCGTCAGTGTCATAAAAACTTCTGGGGTAGACCTGATAAACCACGGCCTCCTTCCACCATGTCCGGTTCATGCAACATCCTCCTTAAGGCCCCACAAACTCAACAACCTTATCATACCATAAATCGTCTTTCCCACCAACCTTTGCCCAAGAGAAGGAAAAAGGAAGAGGCTCCCCTCTTCCTTTTTCCTTCTCATATCTTCTTAGCTTAGCGCTGACGATCCACCACGCTGATCTCACCTTGCGGGTCCACCCACACCCGCCGGGGCGGCTCGTGCTCCGTCCCGGCAAAGTCTAGCCGCCACCGGTCAAAGGCAAAGCTTTTATCCATCAAAGCCCCCAGTTCCTTCTGGTTTTCCCGGCCCCATTTCCTGGCCAAACTCAAGGCTTCGGAACCGCAATCCACCGGGCCGCCCGTCACCGCATAGTCCGACTCTTGCCAGTCGCCGTCTTTAATAACAGGCGTCTCCTGGATTAACGGTTCCGGCAGCCGCCAGCTCCCCATCTGAACGGTGATCATGACCCGGCAGCTTCCGGCCACCTGGTTCCGGCGGAATTCCCCACCATAAAAGTTGAGCTCAGCCGTGTGCTCCCCGCTGGGCCAATCATACGAAACCGCCGTAAAGTTCAGTGTTTGCCACTCGCCGGCCACCATTGTCTGCAGTTCACCGCTGATCCAGTACTCACCGGGCTGGTTCACCGTCAGCTCGATTCTATAGGTCAAGTGGTCCGGTTGTCCGTTCCCGTCCCGGTCAGTGGCGGAAAATTCACCCGCCGGGCGAAGTGCCGCCGGCGTCTTGTTTTCCTCTGGGAAAGCCTGGACTGCCAGGGCAGAAACCAGAATGAAAAAAAGAGTGCTAAGAGGAACAATAACAAAAGAAACTTTGGCTTTGGACATGTCATAACCCCTTTGCTGTGTTGTTGAGTAGGATATCTGCTGGATAGTTTTGCGGCGAATGTCTATGTATTTCTTGCCCGCTAAAGTTAAACCCTTTATGAAAAAGCTGGAGTCAGGAGGAGATCAAGCGGCGGATGGTCAAAGCCACTTGTTGATGGTTAAAAGGCTTGATTAAAAAATCTTTGGCCCCTGCCTTGATCGCTTCATAGATCATGGCCCGCTGCGTTTCTGTACTACAGACTACGATCTTGACCCGAGGATTAAGTTTTTTAAAATCCCGGATAACATCTACGCCGTTGGAGTTGGGCATAAACAAATCCTTCAATACCACATCCGGCTCAATTTGGGCAAAGACAGCAAAAGCCTCTTCCACCGTTGCGGCCTCATAAACCTCATTGCCCTCTTTTGTCAGGGTATCTTTCAACATGAGACGTAAGAGTGGGGAATCGTCCACAATTAATACTTTCGCCACCCCTACTCACCTCGCAGCCCCATCCTCCCTGAAAATCAACTCCAATTTGAATATTTTCGCCAAAGCTCCATAACCTCCTGCCATGTCCCCCCCACGACCATCCTATGTCAGCGGTAACCCTGTTATGTTCCGCCTGATAACAACCGGGATAAACTCTAAAAAACAGGGGCAAAATAAAAAGATCCGCATTGAAGGCGGATCTTTCTTATTTAGTTTGTAATGCAATTACTTCTTTTGAATGGCAAAGGACCAGTTTTGCCCGAAGTTATTGTCCCAGTTCTCGGCATCATCTTTAAAACAGATGTTTAACCGGGAACCTTCGGCCACCAAGGAAGCGGACCAGCCACCATCCCGCAGCTTCCGCATGGGGATGTCCTGGACATTCTCCCAGTTACCCTCGCCAAAACCCGCATGCAGAAAGATCTTCTTGGCGCCCGTTGTAGTCAAATAGCCCTTATATTTAATCTTGACTTCTTGACCTTGCAAAACGGGTACGGGGTCCATGAAAATGCCTTCAACAACCTCAGTGTACGTTGTTTTTTTACTTGCCATCTGAATCTCCTCCAATTCTTATGATTATATATGTACCCTAATATTTAAGTAGGAATACCTCGCTTAATCATACCGGCTGCCGCCGGGGCAACTAGACCCCGCCGGTCCCAGGAAAAAGCCTGGTTTCCACCTGCGCCGGATCCAGTTCCAGACGGGTGTCGCCACTGTGCCAAGCTACCTTGCCCGAAGGCAAAAACTCGATGGTCGGCCCATCGACCGCCATCCCCAAATCATTCATGATCACCGCGCCAGCCCGGCGCCATTTTTCCACCAAATCCAACTGCCAACTCTGAACGGTCTGGGGGAAGCGCACCCAATACCCCACCGGCTGCTGGCAACCAAGACATCCCTGGCGCTCCAGGACCAAAAGCAGCCGATCCACGCTCATGGCAAAACCGGTGGCCGGCAGATCATAGCCAAACTCTCCCAACAGGCGATCGTAGCGTCCACCCGAACAGAGATCATACCCCAACTCCCGGGTATAACCCTCCATAACCATGCCGGTGTAATAATTCATCGCTTTCACCAGGCCTAGGTCGATGGTAATGTACCGTTCCAGTCCCGCCAGTTCCAACCGCCGGTAAACCTCAGCCAGGTTAGCCAAGGCAGGATCCCGGTCATCCTGCAATAGTTCGGCTGCTTTCTCCAGAACGACCAAACCGCCCCGGCACTCCGACAGGCCGGTCAAAGCCTTCTTCAGCCCTTCGTCAGCAATATTTTGCTGCACCAACCGCTCCAGGACGACCAGATCCTTCTGCACCAAAGCCTCTTTAATTGCCTCTTCCGTCGTCTTCAACAAAGCGGCCCGGGACAGGAGGCGATTGACAATGCCCACGTGGCCGATGTCAATGTGAAAATCCTGCACCCCGGCTGCCTCCAACGCCCGGCAGGCCAGCATAACCACTTCCGCGTCAGCTGCCGGTCCATCCACTCCCAATAATTCCACACCAGCCTGGGTAAACTCCCTTTGCCGCCCGGCCTGGGGGGATTCATACCGGAAGAGATTACCAAAATAACAAAGGCGCAGGGGTAAAGGAGCCTCCCGCAACCTGGATACCACCAGCCGGGCAATTGGCGTGGTCATATCGGTCCGTAAAGCCAAGACCTCCCCTTCCCGGTCCACAAAACGATAGGCTTGTTCGTCATCGTTATTGCCTGCCGCAAACAAGGCCATATGCTCAAGGGTGGGTGTCACCACTTCCTGGTACCCGTAGGAAGTAAACACCCGATGGACCTTATCCTCCACCAGACGTCGCCAAGCAGCCTCCCGGGGCAAATAATCCCGCATCCCCTTCGGGGTTAACAAACGGCGATTCTTCATCGGCTTTGATCCCCCATCCTCTTCGGAGAGCCATCAAGATAGTTCATG
>Ga0116168_1002515_pt1 | contig 11483 bp, 14 predicted proteins | sample AD_UKC129_MetaG_FD_89795 | JGI IMG/M metagenome (GOLD analysis project Ga0116168, IMG submission 89795) | Active sludge microbial communities of municipal wastewater-treating anaerobic digesters from Canada - AD_UKC129_MetaG | ecosystem: Engineered > Bioreactor > Anaerobic > Digestate | place...
AAGGGCGACATAACCCTCTTTGCCGCTCACGACGAGGCAAATGCAGTACGTTGGGATGGAGATGCCGAAGCGTTTGAGAAAGACGGTGAGGCTTTCGTTACAACTACAGGTGCCGGTGATTTTTATAACTACGGCGCTCGTTTCAACTTTAATGTGAACGACAAATTCCGCATAGCATTGAGCGGGCTTTACACCGACTACGATAACGACGGAGCATTTACGACTGACGATGATGGTAACGGTTTTACTTTAGCGGACTTCGGAACTTACTGGGCAGATTTCGGCATCACCTTCGCTCCGGGATTCCAATTCAAGGGAGCCTACTTCATGCAGGATCACGATAAACCAGCACATTTAGATGCGCTTGGGGGTCCGTATGATGTACTTGCGGATAACTACGATGATTCTCCCAACGCTTACAAAGCGATCATAGACGTATCTCAGGACGTTTTGAAGTTCACCAGCCTGTGGTTGGAATATGCAAAGTTCGATCCGAACTTCCAAACGGCTTACGGGCCATGGGATAACTACGGTGCTGAGGTGACTCCCAGCTTAATTGTGCCATCTATATGGAACGTGTTCGAAACTGAGGCGATATTCGTAAGACTTGAACAGAAGTGGAGCGACAAGTGGGTTACCTTCCAGCGCTATGGCCAGTTCGACCACAGCCCCGAAGCTTATAGTGGACTTCTTGGCAGCTACGACATCACCAACTGGACCTTTGGCGTTCAGTACTGGTACACCCCGACCGTCATGTTCGAACTTGTTTACGACGACGTGGATTATGACGATGGGTGGAGTACAGCTGTGGAGGATGGTGGTGTGGGCGATCCAGATCTCAGGGATGACAACTTGATCCGCTTACGTACGCACATATTCTTCTAGGCTTAAACTCAGTAATAAGGCCTAAAAAGACCGGGCAGGTTGCCCGGTCTTTTTTTTTGTAACGAAGTGGGCTATAATTTTTCCCGTGTCCTTTTCCCTGAAAGAAAATCTGGGCTTTGCGGAGGTATTGGAATGAATAAAAGAATTTGGTTTTTTGTAAGTATATTGCTGGCATTTTCTGTGCTCCTCCCTTGTGGGATCCCTTCCTTTGCTGCTGACTTTGACTCCATCCTTCAAAAATGGAGCAGGACCTATACGACAAAAGGAGACCTTGGAGACGAGCTCACCATAGTCGCTACCTACTATTCGGCCGAGTACATCGAAGCCTTGGTCCAGCGCGAGGCGGAAAAAAACCTTTGGACCGAAAGCGAGATGGAAGACTACAAATACGAGCTGTTAAAAGTTTTAAAGCTCACCGAGTACATTCCCATAATGCTTTCCTTTGATATGAAGGGCGCCCCCTTGAGGATGGCTCCCTTCGACAACAAAGTGACGCTGTGGGCCGGCAGTAAGAAACTCTCTCCAGCCGATTACGACAAGCGCTTTAATTTTAAGTTGTCAGGATACAGGGAAGGCCTTGTTTACTTCCCTCGCTACGATGAAAACGACAAACCCTATCTTGAAGGCATCTCGACTTTAAAACTTACGATAGACGGCGATATCGGTCCCATAACGATGGGAAAGCAGATAGATTTTTACTGGGACGTATCGCATGACGATCCTTCAAGGCTGTATGCAGGGCGTGCAGCGGCTCGCCTTGAACTAGAACGGCTGATCAAGAGGTTAAACCAGCTTAAAGACGAAAAAAGCAAGCTGGAAGAGCAAATCGCGGGGATAGACAAGGAGATCCAAATGGTGCAGTCTCGCATTGAAGAACTTGAAAGGGAGTAGTTTCGATGACCATTAAACGCATTGGCGTTCTTACAAGCGGGGGCGATGCTCCGGGCATGAACGCCGCCATCAGAGCAGTCACGAGAAGCGCCATTTATGAGGGCCTTGAGGTCGTGGGGATAAAGCGGGGCTTTGAGGGCCTGCTCGAAGGAGACGTGATCCCTTTGATGAGCAGAACTGTGGGGGGCATCATTCACAGGGGAGGGACGATACTTCGGACCGCGCGGAGCGAGCGCTTCAAGAGGCCTGAAGGGCTGCTTGAGGCCTTAAATCGCTTGAAGGAACTTTTTATCGATGCTTTAGTTTTAATAGGCGGAGAGGGCACCTTAAAGGGTGCCTGGACGCTTTACGAAAAGGGCTTCCCCACTGTGGGCATCCCCTGCACGATCGATAACGACATAGCGGGCACGGACATCACCGTAGGGTTTGATACGGCCGTAAATACGGCGCTTGATGCCATCAGAAAGCTTCGCGATACGGCCTCAAGTCACGACAGGCTTTTTATAGTGGAAGTCATGGGACGGGAGGCGGGTTTTCTGGCCGCCGACGTCGCCCTGGCCTCGGGGGCCGAATATGTGCTGATACCTGAAATCCCCTTTGACCTGGACAAATTATGCCAAAGGCTTCGCTACGCGAGAAGGCAGGGCAAGACTCATTCGCTCATCATCGTGGCCGAAGGCGTGATGGGCGCACCCGATTTGGCTGCTCGGCTTAAGGATACCGCAGGCTACGAAGCGCGCGTCACCGTTTTGGGCCACATACAGCGTGGGGGAAGCCCCACGGCTGCCGACGCGATCCTGGCCTCCAAAATGGGAGCATGCGCCGTCGAAACGCTGCTCGAAGGCAAGTCAGGTGTCATGGTGTGCTGCCAAAATGGCCATATGGTCACGCGCCCTTTGCCTGTGGCTTGGGAGGAAGAAAAAATTTTGAGCGATGAGGTTCTGTCTCTCATGGAAATGCTTTCGATATAATGAGATAATGAGGCGAAGAAAGGCAACTACATCATGTGCGGCGAGGATTTGATAAAAAACGTTTCATCCATCGTGGCTTCGGGTTCTGCGCGCAAAGGTGCGTCTTTGCTTTCAAATGAACATCACTGGAAAAATGCCCTTGAACTTCTGCTTTTGTGTAAGCGTCCCGCGATCGTCACGGGTTTTTACGCGAAAGAAAGGCGTGCACCCGAAACGGACGGTCCCATGGGTGCCGCCATTTTAGGTCGGGCTTTAAAAAGCTTGGGTAAAAAGGTATTGTTGGTGACCGATTGGCGATGTCGCGGCGTCGTTGAAGCGGCGTCTTTGCCCGCGAGGGGGCCAAAGACGCTGGTAGCTTCGGGGGGAGAACAGATTTTGCGACTTAGACCGGACCTTTTGGTCTTCCTAAAAAGGCCCGGCAAGGCAAGGGACGGCAGGTATTATAACATGAGAGGACTTGATATAACTGACGTGACTGACCCCCTTGACGAGGCGGTTTCAATCGCTAAAGACGTTTCAGAAAACTTAAAAGTAATTGGCATTGGAGATGGCGGGAACGAAGCCGGGATGGGACTTTTTCTGCAGGAGCTCCTATTATCCGAGCCCGAGTTTGGCAAGTATTTCTCCGTCGTCAAAGGTGACGCAGCAATTGCCTGCGACGTATCAAATTGGGGGGCTTACGGATTGGTTGCTTTGATGTCTTGCGTCACAGGGAGGTTCTTGTTACACGACGAAGGCGAAGAGCTTCAGATGATCATGGCAATGCTTGACGCAGGCGCCGTTGACGGTAAGACCTTAGAAAAAAGCCCCTTCGTAAAGGGCCTTCACTTATCGAGAAACCAGGAAATCGTATCTCGCCTAGGCTTGGTTGTGAAAGAAACTTATCTTTAACCTCCCGCCACGGGCGGGAATATATCTATGGTACAGTCTTCGCTTAAAGGGGTATCTAAACCTTGAAGGTGTGCAATGTGGGTGCCGTTTACAAGCACAATTGCACCCGGAATTAAAGAGTCGCCTTGCAGCAACAGCTTTTCAAAACAATTGCCGTATTCGCGGACGAGTCCTTTTAAAAGCTCACCCACGGTTTTATATCCTTTTGTGTTTTTTTCTTTTGTGCCGGTTATCTCTCTTAATGTGGCGTAAAATTTTACGATCATTTTTAGTCCTCCAGGTGGTGGAAGGCTTCCACCTCGATGTTTTTTAAATTGCAAATATTTTTTATTTCTTTTTCGGCCTCGCATGAATACCTGCAGGCAAGTCCGCAGCTTGCCGAAATCTTCCGCGGCACGGGAACGATTCTTACGTCATAGCCTGCTTTTCTGCACTCTTTCTCAAACCTCAAGGCCATGTGCGTGACGAAAAAGGTAGCAATGCAGGTCAAAATTATCACCTCTAAAGCGTAAGCGCAAAGAACTGTCTTAGGTAATTATACCTGGACTTAAGGGTTTTGTAGAAGTAAAATTTGTCTGTCCTGGTCAACTTGAAGGAAGATCTCGCAAAATTTGCGGATGGTACAAGTTTTGCGAGCGTTGTATATTCTTGTGATGCAGGAAAAGCTTTTTGTCTTAAATTTTTATCGCGTATATTTGTAGGAGGGTGGTAAGTAGTGGTTCGCAAAATGGTTTTTGTGTGTTTGGTTGCCGTCCTTTGTTCTGTTGTGGCCTCCGGCGTCGCATTGGCGGATGAAAAGATAGCCATCATCGATCCGCAAAAGGTGTTGTTCAATCATCCGAAATTTCAGGAGACGCAAAAGCAGATCCAGACCATGATGGACAAAAAACAGCAGGAGACGAAGATGGCTATGGAGGCCGTCAAAGGCGAGGATGAGCAAAGAAGGGTTTTTTTGCAGAAAAGACAGGAAGCGGCCATCGAGGAGCAAAAGTTGATGGAAAGTTTATTTAAGGATATCGATATGGCCATCCGTGTAGTGGCCCAGGCAAAGGGTTTCACCCTTGTCTTGGACAAAAACCAGGTCTTTTTTGGCGGAACGGATATCACCAACGACGTTGTGCTTGAGTTAAACAAGAAAAAGTAAGCTTGAAACTTCCTCAAACTAGAACAGCAAGCGAAAGCTCGCATGAGCCTTCGCTTGCTGTTCTTTCGTGCCTTTAAGCTTTATTAAGCGGTATTATGGTAATTTTTCTTCCGCTTCTTCCGTCAAGTCTTCGTGAGTCTCCTCAGGAGCCGGAGTTTGCTCGCTCATTTCCGTGATTTCTGCCTCTGCATCGGGTTCGATGTTAGAAGACTCTTCTGAAACTTGAGGCGTCTCCGCTTCAGGTACAGGAGCTTCCTTTGTTTCAGGTTCTTCTGCCTCTGCTTCGGGTTCCGGTTGCTCTATTTCCTGAAGCTCTTCGTGCTCGATGACTTCACCGGTTGGGGCTTCCGCCGGAGCTGTCACGTCTTCTGGTTCCCGATCGACCTCTTCTGCAGCTTCTTCTTCGGCGGGTACTTCCTCTGCAGCCTCGGGCGCTTCTTCAGTAGCTTCCGGTGCTTCTTCGACAGCTTGAGGTGCTTCCTCTACGGCCTCCGGTTCTTCTGTTTCTTCCGGCGCCGTTTCGGTTACGGCGGCTTCTTCTTGCGTTGGTGGGGCTACCTCGACGGGAGCCTCCTTCGGCCTTAAAGCCAATACTCCCAAAATGATCAAAACTACGACGATTACCACGATCCACACTTTTTTCATCCAAGTTCACCTCCTCTGTGAATTATGTTATAACTTGTTACATACACAGGGGCTCATCCCCTTCTGTATCCAATATATCTGAGGTATCCTACAGACATCATTAGGTGCCTAATCATTTTATCCTAAAATTTGCTTCCTGTGTCGAGGGTTTTCAAAAAGTGGCCGCCTGGGCTAAAATAAATATACCTACAAACTCTTAAAAAAGGATGACGATATGAAAGAAAAACTTGCCTTGACAGATAAGTGGATAGTTGTGGACTTAGATGGCACTATACTTCATAATGACAGGGTACCCCCCAAGGTTTCAAGATCGGCCCAGATGCTTCAAGCCTCTGGCTGGAGCCTTATCGTGGCCACAGGAAGGATACTGGCTGGGGCTTTGCCCCACATAAAGTCACTGAAAACTTGGTGTCCTGCTATTGTTTACGATGGCGCTCGCGTCATGGGTCCAAAGGCGAAGGAAGTTTACTTTGAAAGAAAAATACCAAAAGACCTTGTCGGCGAAATAATAAGCATGGGATTTAATTTTCCCCTCGAGGTGCAGGTTTACGGCGACGAAGAAGTTCTTTGCAGGCCGAGCGATCTTCTTACCATAACCTATTTTAAATCGCTAAATGTTGCCATAGAACCTGTTTTGTTATCACCCAGGCTGGAAAAAGATGTCTTCAGAGTGATATTTTTTGGCAAGCCCGCCTTGGTTGCAAAGCTAAAGGCGATGTTTGAAGAAGCTTTAAAGGGAAAGGTGAGCGTTACTTTGGCAGGAGACGATTTTTTGGACGTGCTACCCTTGGGCGTGTCGAAGGGAAAGGCCTTAGAGGTGCTAAAGGGCCTGAGCGGCATAAGGGACGTGTACGTCGTTGGCGTCGGCGATCACATGAACGACCTCGAACTACTGTCCGAGTCAGACTTTAAGGTTGCACCCGCTGACGCTATTCCTGAGATACTTAAGATTGCCGACTTCATAATGCCGCCGGCCTCCAAGGAAGGGTTTTGCGACCTTTGCGAATTGCTCTTGAGCAAAAATTTTGACGCTATACTTAACAGGAGGTGTAGGTGCGATGTCTGAACTGGTAAAATGGGAGCTGGTCGACATGGAGCTGCCGGAAGAATGCAACATTATATTGGGACATAGCCACTTCATCAAGACCGTGGAAGACTTATACGAGGCGCTCGTAACGGCCTCGCCAACGCTCGAATTCGGCATTGCCTTTTGCGAGGCCTCAGGCCCTTGCCTTATAAGGTGGGACGGCAATGCGAAGGACTTGATCGATGTGGCCATAAGGAATGCCCAAAAGATCTCTGCGGGGCACACCTTTGTGATCTTGCTACGCAAAGGTTTTCCAATTAATGTACTGGACAGAATCAAGAATGTGCAAGAGGTATGCTGCGTATATGCTGCCACCGCAAACCCGATCCAGGTCTTGGTCTTTGAGACCAACTTAGGCAGGGGCGTAGCCGGCGTCGTCGATGGGGATGCCTCTAAGGGTGTGGAAGATGACTCTCACATCGCGGAAAGAAAAGCCCTTTTGAGAGATATAATAGGCTACAAAAGATAGGGGGTATAAGGGCTGCTTTCTAATTTAGCTCAACGCAAGGGTTTCAGTTTTGTGCTCTTGATTTTGGTCTTTTGCCTTCCTTTGCTCGCTGCGCCAACGAAGGCTTTTTGCTACGATCCAACAAAGCCCATAGAGGAGGGATGGGCCCTTCCTGTTTACGCAGTTCCTCCTGAGGGAGGGTGGGATACGCCCGAGGGCAGGTCCCTTTGGAAAGGCCTTTTAACTTACGCACAGGAGATAGCCGGAACCAGGGCGGGGATTAAAGGGTATGAATTGGCTTTCCTAAGGAAATTTCGCGAGGACGTCGTTGCGATTATAAGCTTCCTTGAGGGGGGCGACGCTTTGGTTAAAGCTTGTGGCCGAGATGGTCCTGTGCTTATCTCGGCCTTCGGGGAGGATTTAAACCTACAAGACGGGAAAGGGCTAATGCCCTACGCTTTTGCCCTCGATCTTCCGAGGGGATGCGTTGGAGCCGCCCTGGGAAGGCATTTGACCTTAAATGGCCGAGGCGAGCGCTTCGCTTTTTTGGCCGATCCACTTGATGCCTACATGAGGCCCATTGTTAAAGGCTTTTTGGATGAAGTCAAAGGAGATAACATACTTCCCTTTTGGATCCAAGGGGGAATTTCTGTAGATGAAGTCTTAAGGGAAATTCAAGGGGCGCGGGCGGGAGGGGTTGTGAGCTTTTTGGGCGTAAAGCACACACAATACCTTTGGGGAGAGTGCCGAAAAAGAGGCTTAACGTTGCTTACCTCACTTCCCCGCTGGGCAGTTTCTCCAATGCTTGAGGGTATCGTGATTGCAGACCAAGGCTGGGTCGTGGAAAATGACCCAGCCGTACATAGCCTGTCCGTTAAAGTCTTGGACGCCACGAAAACTCAAGTCGAACGTCCCGACATGGCCGCGCGAGCTTATGCCGTTGCTTCTTGGCTTGGGAATGCCTTGAATTCCTCTGAAGGCGACCCTGCCAAATTAAAAGAGGGGATGAAAAAAGCTTCTTCCTTTCCTCTGGGTTCTCAAATTTTGCGTCCTGACCCCGAAACCCACAGGCCTAGCCGTCGAAAAGTTGCCGTCTTAACCGTGAGCGAGGGCAACTTTGAGGTTTTAAGCGAACTTTTCTTGAACTCTTGTCTGAAATCAGAGCCTTAGTTGCAACTTTTTCTTTAATCGCTTCCTTCGTGGCGGGACTCAAGCTCCCGCCATACTTCTTCCAGGGAGACGTTTGCTGCTGTGAGTCCCACCAAAAGGTGATATAAAAGATCTGAAGCCTCGTATATTACTTGTTCTGCGTCACCTAAAGCCAAAGCTATGGCCAGTTCAACGCCTTCTTCTCCTATCTTTTGGGCGATCCTTGAAGTGCCTTCCTTCATGAGCCTGGCAGTGTAACTTTCCTTTGGGTCCGCTTCCTTTCGCTTGAGCAAATATCTCCATAGCCTGCCGAAAAACGCAGCGTCGCCTTTTGGTTTTTCCGTCAGGTTATTAAAAAAACAGCTCCTCTTTCCGGTATGACAGGCAGGCCCCCTTGGGTCCACCTTGACGAGCACGGCATCTCCATCGCAGTCAAGGCACAAGTGTCGGACCTTCATCGTGTTTCCGCTGGTTTCTCCCTTGTGCCAAAGCTCGCCCCTGGAGCGGCTGAAAAGGTAAAGCTCGCCCTTTTTTAGTGTAAGATTTAAGGCTTGCTCGTCGGCGTAGGCCAGCATCAAAACTTCGCCGCTGACGTAATCTTGGACGACGATGGGGACGAGCCCTTCTTCGTTGTATTTGATTTCCATCGTGTTTTCCTTTGCAGTATTTTTATTCATTGGTCTTCACCACGTCTTTCTTACGGGAAAGCCCTCTTTTTCCAGGGCTTTTTTTACTTGCGTTATGCTGTAAATGCCCAAATGAAAGACCGATGCGGCAAGCACCGCATCAGCTCCTGCCTTTAGGGCTTCTATAAAATGAGTCAAGCTTCCCGCTCCGCCGGAAGCTATTATGGGAACGTCTACGGCTTCTCTTACGGCTTCGATGAGCTTCAGATCGTAACCTGAATCAGTGCCGTCTCGGTCTATGGAGGTGAGCAGGATCTCTCCGGCTCCCAGGTTGCATCCTTCTTTAGCCCACTCAATTACGTCTTTGCCGGCAGGAAGTGTTCCTCCCTTCGCGTAAACCTCCCACGTGCCTTCTTTGGTTGCCTTTGCGTCGATGGCGAGGACCACTGCCCGGCTTCCCAAGAGCAGGGCACATTTTTTTATTATGTTCGGGTCATCCAATGCTTTCGTGTTTATGGAGATCTTGCTTGCTCCGAGTGCCACGATGCATGAGGCCCTTTCAACTGAGTCCACGCCGCCGCCGACGATGAACGGTATCGATAATTTGTCTGCAACTTCTTTTATCCAATTTTCGTTCCTTTTCCCCTTTTCGCAAGAAGCGGATATGTCAAGAAAGACCAGCTCGTCGGCTCCTTCGTTCATGTATTTTATGGCCAGCCTGACGGGGTCTCCCATTGGTTTTAGGTTTTTAAAGCGCTTGCCCTTTACGACAAGGCCGTCTTTTATGTCCAGGCAGGGTATCACTCTTTTTTCACGCATTTGCTGCCTCCTCAAGAAGTGTTTTTAAATCTATGCTGCCGTCGTACAAGGCTTTTCCTATGACTGCTCCGAAGACGTTGAGCTTGGCCAAAGCCCATACGTCCTTTGCGGTGCCTATGCCTCCGGCTGCGATGATTTTCATTTCCGGGGCTACCTTAAGCAGTTTTTCGTAAAGTTCGAGGTCGGGACCCCTTTTTGTCCCGTCCCTTTCGACCGCCGTCACCAATACGGTCTCGTATCCCAAAGTCTTCAAATGCAGGATCGCTTCATCGGGCCTTATGGATGCCGTCTTAAGCCATCCCGATAGGGCTATGAAACCTTTTTTTACGTCCAGGGCGGGTATTATCCGGGATTTAAAGGCAGTGAGCGCCTCATCTGTCCCTTCGTCCCAGATGAGGCTTGCTATCATGACTTTGTCAGCTCCCATGCTTAAAGCCATCTTTACGTCCGCGGGGCTCCTTAAGCCCCCGCCGTAGTGGAGGCATTGAAAGAGATCCTTCATTTTTGGGATGACGTGGGCATTGACGGGCTCCCCTTTTTTCGCGCCCTCCAAGTCAACAATATGTATGTACCGTGACCCTGCTTTTGCCAAGGCTTTTGCCACACTAAGGGGGTTACTGCTTATCGTGGTGGATTTGCCAAAGTCGCCTTGGTATAACCTCACAACTTTGTTTTCGTATATGTCGATTGCGGGATAAATTTTCATGTTTCATCACGCCCGTTTTATAATGTTTTTTGCTATGTGACGACTTCCTTGGTGCTCGAAGGTCTTTCAGAGGGCTTCAAAGCTTGCCTCAAAGCCCTACCGACTCCTTTGAAACTTGCCTCTGCCAAGTGGTGTGAGTTGTCCACGCTGAGGGCGTGAAGGTGAAGCGTCAAGGCCGCCTCGCGGCTGAAGGCTCGCCAAAACTCCGGTATGAGCTCCGTGTCGAAATCGCCGCACTTAGGTGCAGGAAAGGTGCCCTTCCAAACCAAACTTCCCCTTCCACTTAAATCTAAGGCTGCTATGACGAGCGTGTCGTCCATGGGCATGGCAGCCCAACCGTACCTTTCCCTGGCTTCGGCCGTCCAAAGGTCTTTTAAGGCTTTGCCCAATACTATGGCTACGTCTTCTACGATATGATGGTCGTCCACATGCGTGTCACCCGAGGCGTTGACCTGGGCGGAAATTCCTGCATTAAAGAAAAAGAGCTCCAGCATATGGCCTAAAAATCCCAGGGGAACGTCGATTTTTATGTCTTGCTCTTTTAGGGATAAAAGAACTTTTACGCTTGTTTCCCTGGTCTTCCGAAAAGCTTCATACATCTTTGGACCTCCTGACTTGATTTTTTATGCCTTCCGTTATGTTGAGACATTCCCGCCAATAGGAAGCGCTTCCGTATCTTCGGGAGACGAGCTTTAATGAAACGGGACATACCTCCTCTAAGACGATGAGGTCATTTGCCTCAAGGGTCTTTCCCGTTTGGGTTATGTCTACGATACAGTCGGCTATGTTGAGCTGTGGAGCAAGCTCTACCGAACCATGAAGCTTTATTATCTCGACGCGAACGCCCTTGGAGGCGAAATGCCTTTCGGCTATGTTTGGATATTTAGTAGCCACGCGAAGCCACATGAGCTCCTTCTCGTGGCCGTCAAACCTGGATTTTAAGCTCCAAGGCCCCGCGACAACCAACCTGCACTGTCCAAGGCCCGTATCGGCCAGTTCGAGCAAGTTAACCGATACTTCCATCAATACGTCGCTTCCCGCCAAGGCCAGATCGGTGGTGCCGTAATAGACGTAAAGGGGCACGTCCATTGGTTTTGCCAGGAAAAACCTGAAATTATCCTCGTCGATGGAAAGTTCTCTTGAGGCCTTTTCTAAGTTGTTCGTGGGAACTCCCGCCGATTTTAAGACCTTGATCGCATCTTTTTGAACTCTACCCGTCGG
>Ga0116168_1002516_pt1 | contig 11483 bp, 9 predicted proteins | sample AD_UKC129_MetaG_FD_89795 | JGI IMG/M metagenome (GOLD analysis project Ga0116168, IMG submission 89795) | Active sludge microbial communities of municipal wastewater-treating anaerobic digesters from Canada - AD_UKC129_MetaG | ecosystem: Engineered > Bioreactor > Anaerobic > Digestate | place...
GCTCGATGTCGAGGCGCAGCTCGACCTCGATGAGTCGCACGAGTTCGGGAACGGGCAGCCCGGCCGCACGGCGTAGGCCCGCGAACACCGCCGATGCCTCGCGCAGGCGGGTGCGCCCGGCGGGGCTGAACCCCTCGAGCCAGCCGTGGTCGTCGCCCTGCCGTCCGATGAAGTCAAGCGCGTCGGTGAGCGAGGCGCCCTCGTCGCCGGCGTCGCGCAGCCGTTTCGCGATGTCAGGATCGAGCGGACGCAGCGAGACGTCTGCGCGGGCGATGCGCCGCGCGAGCGCCGCGAGCGCGCGCAGATCGGGCAGCCCGATCGCCCACCGCGGTCCGCTGAGCAGGCGGATGAGCGACGAGCCCGCGCGCGGGTCGCTGATCACCCGGATCGCCGCGACGACATCGACCACCTCGGGTGTCGAGAGCAGCCCGCCGAGACCGAGGATGCGGTGCGGGATGCCGCGGCGCCCGAGCGCGTCGGCGAAACGGACCATGTGCTTCTTCGCGCGGAAGAGCACCGCGCCCGTCGTCTGCTCCCCCGCGACGGCGCGCTCGGCACGCACACCGGCGAACCAGTCGGCGACACGGTCGGCCTCGGCGTCGACGTCGGCCTCGTAGGCGACCTCGACGAGACCGGTGGGCGCGTTCGGGCGCGCCACGAGCTGCCCGACCGGCACGGGGGTACGGCCGGTGAGCGGCTGCAGCACCGCGCCCGCGGCGGCCAGCACCTGCTCGCTGTTGCGCCAGCTCGTGAGCAGCGAGAAGTGGTGCGCACCGCCGGCGGGGGCGAACGCCGCCGCGAAGCCGCCGAGGTTACCTGCGCTCGCGCCGCGCCAGCCGTAGATCGACTGATGCGGATCGCCGACGGCCATCACGGCCGTTCCGGCGAACAACGCCCCGAGCAGGTCGCTCTGCACGACGGAGGTGTCTTGGTACTCGTCGAGCAGCACGACGCGATAGCGCGACCGCAGCTCTTCGGCGACCGACGGGTGGGCGCGCACGATCTGCAGTGCCCCGGCGACCTGATCGGAGAAGTCGATGAGGCCGCGGCGGCGCTTCTGCGCGTCGTACTCGCGGGCGAGGCGGGTGAGCGGCGGCAGCCACGCGACCGGCGCCACGGCGTCGCGCACGGGAGCGAGCGGGCCGGTCCCCCGACGCGCGGGACGCTCGAGCACCTCGCCGAGGTCGTCGGCGAACGCGGCGACGGCATCGAGGTCGGCGAGGTTGTCGACCGCGTCGCGGGCCAGCGCGAGCGCCGCGTCGATGATCGTCGAGGGGCGTCTGTCCACGTCTTCGAGTGCCGGGTCGTCGGAGGCGTGCACGACGCTGCGCATCAGCAGCCACGCGGCCGATTCGCTGAGCACGACCGACTCGGGGTCGCGGCCGATGCGCACCGCGTTCTCGCGCACGAGCTGATCGGCGAAGCTGTTGTACGTCGCGACGGTCGGTCGGTGCAGTAGGGCGTCGGATGCCGCGTCGGACGCCCCGGAAGCTGGCACAGTGGATGCCACGGCGCCGGCATCGCCCGGCCCCCGGCTCTCTCGCACGCGGGCATCCGCCTCTCCTCCCGCCTCGGCCGCGACGCGCGCCTGCAGCCCGTCGAGCACCGCGAGGCGGGCTGCCTCGGCCGCACGCGGGTCGCTCTCGCTGTGCTCGATCAGCCCGAGAGGTTCGAGAGCACCCGCGCGGTAGAGCCGTTCCAGGTGCGGCAGCAGGCCGCGGCGCTCGTAGTCGCCGAGACGGGTGAGGCGGCGTTGGATGCGCTCGGCGAGCTCGCCCGCCGCCTTGCGCGTGAAGGTCAGCCCGAGCACCTCGTCGCGGCGGACGAGCCCGTTCGCGACGAGCCACACGACCCGCCCGGCCATCGTCTCGGTCTTGCCGCTGCCGGCACCGGCGACCACGAGCGCCGGCTCGAGCGGCGCGGCGATGACGGCGGCCTGCTCGAGGGTCGGGGGGAACTGGCCGAGCGCCGCGGCGATCGCCTCGGGTGAGATCTCCGAGGAGATCTCGGGCGAGATCGCGCGCGCGGAGGTGCCGGCCGACGAGGCGAGCGTGGAGAGGTCGGTCATGAGCTGCTCACCGGGCCGATCGTGTGGATGCGGCACAGGCCGTGCGTGTGGTCGTCGCGGCAGTGCGCTTCGTAGGGCGCCAGGAACTGCGCGCCGCCCATGACGTGGACGGCGTCGTCGATGCGGCCGAGGAACGCCGCGCGGGTCTCGTCGTCGAACGGCGGCTGGCCGGGCGTCGCGTACGGCGCACCGCGTGTGGGCTTCAGCACGAGCAGCTTGGCGCCTCCGGCGGGGAGCCCCGCCGCAGCCGGAATCGCGCCCTGCTCGAAGGCGAGCTGGTAGGCGCTCAGCTGCGGGTTTCCCACCGCCGCCGCGGGCCCAGTGGCCTGCGTGCGCCCGGTCTTCAGGTCGACGATCACGACCGTGCCGTCGCCGGTCAGCTCGACGCGATCGATCGTGCCGCTGATGACGGCGGGGTGCGCGGCGCCCGCCACGGGAACTTCGAGTTCGAAGTGCGGTTCGGCGCCGAGCAGTGTCGTGCCCCCCGCTTCGGCGTCGCGCAGGTAGCGGCTGAGGCGGGCGATGAGGTCGCGCGCCCGCGTGCGTTCGGTGCGTTCGATCCACGCGGCGTCGAACGCGAGCTCGCCCCAGCGTGCCTCGACGCTCGCCCACAGCGCGTCTTCATCGGCACCCTCGGTGTGTTCGAGCGCCGCGTGCAGCAGCGTGCCGAGCCCCGCCCCGACGCTCCCCGCGTCGCCGCCGAGGTCGCCGATCACCCAGTTCAGCTGGCACTCGTCGATCGCCTCGAGTTTCGACGGCGACACCCGCGCGGGCTCGGCGGAGAGGTCGTAGAGCGGGCCCGTGCTCGAGGGCGACGCGACGCCGTACCACTCGTCGGGATCGGCCCCCGCGACCCCGGCGGCGGCCAGCAGCGCGAGCTGCCCGGCGGCCTCGCGGCGCGCCACCGCGCTCGCGCGGGGGTCGGTCAGCGCACGCCGGTGGAGCGCCACGAGGCCGCGCAGCGACAGCGGATGCTCGGCGCTGCGCGGGGCGGACTCGGCGGGGGGCAGGAACTCGAACAGCACGCTCGGGCCGGTGTCGTCATCGTCGACTGCGGTCACGATGAGCCGCTCCGTCGCGCGCGAAACCGCCCGCGCGAAGAGGCGCAGCTCGTCGTGCAGCACGCCGCGGCGGAGGTCCAAGGCATCCGCCGCACCCTCGTCGCTCTGCGCCAGCCGCCACGTGTCGAACAGGCCCCCGCGGGTGCGCAGGTTCGGCCACACGCCGTCTTGCACGCCGGCGACGACCACGGTGTCGAACTCGGTGCCGAGGGTCGCCGCGGGGGTCAGCACCCGCACGACGCCCACCGGTTCGGGCGTGCTCAAGCGGTCTTCGGCGACGTCCGAGTCGAGCACGCCGCGCACGAACGCGAGCGCGCCGGTGCCGTCGGCGCGCTCCCCGTGGCGCTTCGCGGCCTGGAACAGCGCCACCACGGCGTCGAGGTCGCGCCGCGCCTGATCGGCGAGCGAACCGTGCCCGGCCGCCGCCTCGCGCCAGGTGCGTTCCCACCCCGAGCGCTCCCACGCCGTCCACAGCAGCTCGTGGGCGGTCGCCCCCGCGGCCAGCTGATCGCGCAGCTGCGCGAGCGTCTGGGCGACGCGCGCGGCACGACGACCCTCGCGGGTGTCGATCAGTTCGAACTCGAGCGGGTGTCGCACACCGGATGCCACAAGGTCGCGCGCACTCGGCACCGGGGCGCCTTCTTCGGCGGTGCGCACCGCGTGCTGGCGCAGGGCGGTGCGCAGCCGACGCGCATCCACCGCGTCGAGCCCGCCGGCGCGGAGCGCCTCGATCGGCTCGTCGGCCGACCACTCGTCGCGCGCCGCGAGGTCGACGAGGGTGAGCAGATGGCGCACCGCGCGGGTCTCGCCGAGGGCGCGGCCCTGCCCGCTCGCGGTCGGTACGTCGCGCGCCGCCAGTTCGGCCTCGAGCGCGGCGACCTGTCGGCTGTCGTGCGCGATGACGGCGCACGCATCCCACAGCACGCCGTCGTGGATGTGGCGTTCGCGCAGCAGCCGCGCGATCGTGTCGTACTGCTCGCCCGGCGAACGCAGCGTGTAGGCCCGCACGGTGTCGTCGGGCACGGTGGATGCCACGGGCGTGCGCCGGTGCGCGACGACCCCGACCGCGCCGATGCGCATCGTCACCTCGGCCGCGAGGTTCTGCAGCGCCGGAGTGCCGCGGTGCGCGCCGTCGAGCACGTGCAGCGGCACGCCCGCCGCGAGTCGGGCGAAGTTCTCGGGGCGGGCGCCGCGGAACGACCCCGACCCCACGTCGGGGTCGCCGAAGGCGAGCACGGCCGCACCCGCCGCGCGGAACGCCTCGAGCAGTTCGACGCCCCCGAGGGTCAGTTCCTGCGCGTCGTCGACGAGGATGGCGCGGAGCCGCCCGGTCGCGCCCCACGCGGGCGAGGCGGGCGGAAGGGTGCGGGCGAGGCCGACCGCCTCGCGCACGAGGCCCGCCGCGTCGCGGTGCGCACCGCGCAGGCGCGCGAGCACCGCCTGGTAGTCGGTCGCGAACGACGCGAGTGCGGCCCACACCTCGCGCTGCTCCCTCTCCCCGCGCGCGGCCAGGACTGCGGGGTCGATCCCGAGGGTCGTGCACTCGGCGAGGAAGGCGCGCAACTCGGTGCGGAACCCGCGCGTGGCGCGGATGTCGGCGCCGAGCCACCTCGGCCAGCGCCGCGCGCCCTCGAACTCAGCCTCGACCTCGTCGTCGGCGTCCCCGTCGAGCAGGTCTTGCACGATGCGGTCTTCATCGGGGCCGGTGAGCAGCTGCGGCTGCGGAAGCCCGGCATGCACGGCGTTGGCACGCACGAGCTGATAGGCGACCGCCGCGAGCGAGCGGGCGAGCGGGCCCGGGGTGGCGACCCGCACCTCGAGGGCGAGGCGGTCGCGCAGCACCGTCGCCGCCTGCCGGGTCGGGGTCAGCACGAGCACCTCGTCGGGGGCGAGCCCCGCCTCGAGCAGCGCGCGCACCCGCGCGACGACAGCCGTGGTCTTTCCCGATCCGGGAGCGCCGACGACGACGCCCGACGCGGTCGGCGCGAGCGCGACGACGGCGCGCTGAGCGGGATCGAGGGGCATGCCTCCACGCTATCCGGCGCGTCCGACACCGCCGACACCGCGGCCGCACCCGCAGCACGAGACGCCGCCGCGCGGCGCGTTCGCCGACAGCGAGCGGCTTCCGGGCCTCGTGCGGAGCCTCGGCCCCGACGCGTGTCGTAGAGTCGACATGCGCCCGACGTCCCGGCCAGAAAGGCAGTCACCGTGGAGATCCGCATCGGAATCACCAACACCGCTCGCGAGCTCAACTTCGAGTCGGCACAGTCGGCGGATGCCGTCGCCACCGCCGTCGCGACGGCGCTCGAGTCGGGGCAGCCGGCCGTCACCTTCACCGACGTGAAGGGCAACACGTTCATCGTGCCAACCGCGGGCATCGCCTTCGTCGAGGTCGGTACCGAAGAGTCGCGCCGCGTCGGCTTCGTGGCCTGAACCACAGGCATCCGACCCAACTTCTCCGCGCCATGCAGATTCTCCTCGCGCTGATCTTCGGCGCCGTCTACGGCGGCGTGCTGCACGTTCTCATGCCCGGCCGCGCCTCACGCGGCGCGGTGCTCGCACCCATGCTCGGTGCCGTGCTCTCCGGCCTCGTCTACGTCGCGCTGACGTGGGCGGGCGTCACGGCCGACAACCCGTGGCTGTGGGTCGCCTCCCTCGGCGCCGCGATCGTGATCGTGCCGCTCGTGCTCACGGTCCTCACCCGCACGCGGGCGACGCACGACGCGAACGAGCGGCTGCGCCTCAAGATCTCCTGACCGCACCGGCCGCGGATCGGTCGCGCGCCGAGCGCGAGCTCAGGCGTCGAGACCAGGTCAGGCGTCGAGACCGATCGCGGCCATGCGCCGCGAGTGCCCGGCCAGCAGGTCGGTGAACACCGGCTCGACGCGCTTCTCCTCCGCCGCATCGAGGGTCTGCGGCCGCAGCGCACCGCGCGCGATCAGCAGGGTGTCGCCCACGAGCCGGCGCCCCCAGAGGCTCAGCAGGTCGCGCCACTCCTCGTCGGCGGCGATCGCGTCGGTGATGATCTTCACGAGCGACTGGCGGTCGTCGTCGGCCGTCAGGATCTCGGCGACACGGTTGCCCGTGGCCCCGTAGCTCGCCGACAGCGCGAGGTAGAAATCGTCGAGCATGCCGGCGGTGATGTGCACCGACAGCATCGTCTCGAGCGGGCGCGCCCCGTGCGTGGCACGGCGGAACGCGTCGAGGGGCTCGCGGAAGGGCAGCATGATGTCGAGCGGATCGTTACCGCGCGAACGGATCACCTCGACCAGCTCGCGGTGCTTCAGCAGCGCCGCACCGGCCGCGCGCGAGAGCGACTCCTTGTGCGAGAGCTCGGGCGTCGGCGCGATCAGCTGACTGAGCGTCTCGAAGTAGCCGAGCTGCAGATACGCCGCCTGACCGAGATAGGTGTCGATGTCGGGGGCGAGCTCTTCGAAATCGACCCGGCGCACATCACCGAAGTCGCCGCGCGAGCGCACGCGCAACGTGCGCGCAGGTTTGCGATCGCGCTGCCAGGGCCAGGTCACCACGGCTACAGCCTAGATGAGCGCGTCGCCGGCCGACGGGCGAGCACGCCGCGCGCCTCGCGGCGGCCCCGCGAGGCGCTCCGGTAGGCTGAACGGGTCCCGGCGATGGATCGGGGCCACCGCGCCTGTGGCTGAGTGAAGGGCGTGGACTCTCTCACCCGGCGGCATCTCACCGCCAGACAGGTACATATCGTGACGACTTTCGCCGACATGGGCGTCGACCAGGACATCGTCGACGCACTGGCATCCAAGGGCATCGTCGATGCCTTCCCGATCCAGGAGCAGACGATCCCGCTCGGTCTTCCCGGGCAAGACATCATCGGCCAGGCCAAGACCGGCACCGGCAAGACCTTCGGCTTCGGCATTCCCGTCGTGCAGCGCCTCGGCCTCGACCCGGCGCCGGGCGTCAAGGCGCTCATCGTCGTGCCGACCCGCGAGCTGGCCGTGCAGGTCTACGAAGACATGGACATGCTCACCTCGAACCGGTCGACGAGCGTCGTCGCGATCTACGGCGGCAAGGCCTACGAGGGCCAGATCGACCAGCTGAAGGCCGGCGCGCAGATCGTCGTCGGCACCCCCGGGCGCCTCATCGACCTGGGCAACCAGCGCCTGCTCGACCTGTCGAACGCGACCGAGGTCGTGCTCGACGAGGCCGACAAGATGCTCGACCTCGGGTTCCTGCCCGACATCGAGAAGATCTTCACGAAGGTCTCCCCCGTGCGGCACACGATGCTCTACTCGGCGACCATGCCGGGACCGATCGTCGCCCTCGCGCGCCGGTTCATGTCGAACCCCATCCACATCCGCGCCACCGACCCCGACGAGGGCCTCACCCAGGCGAACATCAAGCACCTCGTCTACCGCGCGCACTCGCTCGACAAAGACGAGGTCATCGCCCGCATCCTGCAGGCCGAGGGCGCCGGCAAGGTCGTCATCTTCACGCGCACCAAACGCGCCGCCCAGCGCCTGGTCGACGAGCTCACCGACCGCGGGTTCAACGCGGGCGCGGTGCACGGCGACATGAGCCAAGAGGCGCGCGAGCGCTCGATGGCGGCGTTCAAGGCCGGCAAGAAAGACGTGCTCATCGCGACCGACGTCGCGGCCCGCGGCATCGACGTCGACGACGTCACCCACGTGATCAACCACACGATCCCCGACGACGAGAAGACCTACCTGCACCGCGCCGGGCGCACCGGCCGCGCCGGCAAGACGGGCATCGCCGTCACGTTCGTCGACTGGGACGACCTGCACAAGTGGGCCCTCATCAACCGGGCGCTCGACTTCGGCCAGCCCGAGCCCGTCGAGACCTACTCGTCGAGCCCGCACCTCTACGAAGACCTCGACATCCCCGCCGGCACGAAGGGCCGCATCACCAAGGCGCCCCGCACCGGCACCGTCCGCACCGCTTCGGCGCGCACCCCGCGCCCCGAGCGCGCGGCCGACGTCGCCGCCGAAGGCACGACCGAGGGCGGCACGCGCCGCCGTCGCCGTCGCCGTTCGGGCGCACAGAGCGTCGGATCGACCTTCACCGAGGGCGACGGAGGCGAAGGCGCGACGGATGCCTCGGCATCCACCACCGACTCGGGCGAGCGCGCCACCGGCGGCGCCGGCACGCACGACGGCGAGGGCAAAGAGCACCACGACGGCAAGCCCGCTCCGGCTCGCCGCCGCCGTCGCCGTCGCAGCGGTGGAGCGGGAAGCGCGGCTCCGGCCGCGGGCGCCTGAGCGATCCCGGCGAGGCGCGCTCGACATACGGCGGGCGCGGCCTCTGCGTGTCGCTAGAGTGAGCGGTGAGCGACCTCTTGTCGCATCATCCCTCTGAAAGGCCAAACATGCGCTTCATCGAGGAAGCCGTCGTGGAGTACCACGGCTTCTGGGGATCGTTCTGGGACCTCATCTGGTGGTTCCTGATGGTCTTCATCTTCGTCGCCTACCTGTTCGCGCTGTTCGCGATCGTCGGAGACATCTTCCGCGACCGGAATCTCGCGGGCGGCTGGAAGGCGGTCTGGATCTTCTTCCTGATCTTCTTCCCGATCGTCACCGCGCTCGTCTACCTGATCGCCCGCGGCAAGGGCATGGGCGAGCGTCAGGTCGCCGCCGCCCAGCAGTACAAGACGGCGCAGGACGACTACATCAAGCAGGTCGCCGGCACGAGCCCCGCCGAGCAGATCGCGCAGGCCAAGGCCCTGCTCGACACGGGAGCGATCTCGCCGTCGGAGTTCGAGACGCTGAAGGCCAAGGCACTCGCCTGAGCCCTCGCGAACACCCGCAGCGCCCTCGTCTTCTCACCCGAAGACGGGGGCGCTGCCCGTTCCGCGCTCGATGATCCGGGCGACCATCTCGTCGCTCGTCGTGTGCTCGCCGGGCTGATTGGGCTTTCCGAGCCCGTGGTAGTCGCTCGATCCCGTCACGATCAGGTCGCGCCGCGCGGTGAGCGCACGCAGCTGGCCGAGGGCGGGCTCGACATTCTCGCGGTGACCGAGTTCGAAGCCCGCGAGCCCGGCCTCGAGCATCCGTTCCACGACGTCGCCCGGCAGCAGCCCCGCGCGCCCCGCGGGGTGCGCGATGACCGGCACCCCTCCCGCGCCCGCGATCGCGGCGACGGCCGTGACCGGGTCGGGTGCGTAGAGGTCGACGTAATAGTCGCTGCCCGGGTGCAGGATGCCGGCGAACGCCTCGCCGCGGTCGCGGACGAGGCCCTTCGCCACGAGCGCGTCGGCGAGGTGCGGCCGGCCGACGGTGGCGCCCACGGCGGTCTGGACGAGGATGTCGTCCCACGTCAGGTCGTAGTCGCGGCCGATGCGGTCGGCCATCTCTCGCGCGCGGCTCAGCCGAGACGAGCGGATGCGGCCGGTGAGCGCGCGCACCTCGCTGTCGTCGGGGTCGAAGAGGTACCCCAGCACGTGCACGCTGCGCCACTCGTATCGCGCCGACAGCTCCATGCCGGGCACGAAGGTCATGCCGAGCGAGACCGTGGCCTCGGCCGCCTCGGTCCAGCCCGACGTCGTGTCATGATCGGTCAGCGCGATCGTGCGCAGTCCCGCGCGGTGGGCCGACGCCACGACGCCCGCGGGCGGCTCGGTGCCGTCGGAGTGGTCGGAGTGCAGGTGCAGGTCGCTCGGACCGTGAAAGCGACTCGCCATGCATGCGAGCGTATCGGGATGCCACGCCGGCGGTACCTCCGACCCCACCGCACGGTTCTCTCAGCCTCGCCACGTAGAGTCGCGGTGTGCTGCGCCTGCTCGGAATCCTGATCACCGTGCTCGCGGCGATCGCCGCCGCGGTGGTCACCTGGCCCCAGTTCTTCCGCCTCGAGCGCACGTTCCCGTTCGCGCAGATCGTGTCGCTGCGCGGCGCGATGACCGTGCTGTTCGCGGGCGTCGTGCTGCTCATGCTGCTGCTGTGTCTCGCCCGGCCGCTGCGCGGGTTCGCGGCATCCCTCGCGATCATCGCTCTCGCCGGGGCCGCCGTCAACGGTGGCATCCTGCTCGCGCGGGGCGCCGGCGGGGGCTCGCTGCCCGAGAAGAGCGCAGACGCGATCCGCGTGATGACCTGGAACACCGCCGGCGCCGCGACCGATCCGCAGCTGATCGCGAAGACCGCCATCGCGATGCAGGCCGACGTCGTCTCCCTTCCCGAGACGACGATCGAGGCGGGTGAGGCCGTCGCGATCGCGATGCGCGGTATGGGCTCGCCCATGTGGGCCCACCACGAGGCATACCCCGGCTGGGCGGCGAACTCGACGACGCTGCTGATCTCGCCGAGCCTCGGCGACTACTCCGTGATCGAGTCGACGTCGGGCGATGCTTCGGGCACCGCGACGGTGCCGACCGTCGTCGCCATGCCGGTGAGCGGATCGGGCCCGACGATCGTCGCCGCGCACGCCGTCGCGCCCCGGCAAGACGACATGGAGCACTGGCGCGAGAGCCTCACGTGGCTCGGCGACCAGTGCGCGAGCGAGAACGTCATCATGGCGGGCGACTTCAACGCCACGATCGACCACATGGACCGCCTCGGCGTCGACGGCGGCGACCTCGGCCGCTGTCACGACGCGGCGATCGCCACGGGTTCGGGAGCCGTCGGCACCTGGTCGACCGACTGGCCGGCACTCCTCGGCACACCCATCGACCATGTGCTCGCGACGGATGCCTGGACCGCGACCGGCAGCGTCGTCGTGACCTCTCTCGATGACAGCGGCAGCGATCACCGCCCGCTCGTCGTGCAGCTCGAGCCCGCCGCCGGCTGAGCCCGTCGCGGAGTCCGCGCCCGCGGAGGGCTGGCGCGCCCGCGGGAGTGGGAGACTGGAAGCATGAGCACGAACGAGACCGACACGACCACCGCCGAACCCGAGGCGGCGCCCGAGAACGTCAACCGCAAGCAGCCGTTCCCGCGCGGCTTTCTCGACACGATCTCGACCGGGTGGGCCGAGCGCCCCGAGCAGACTCCCCCGGCGCGCGCCCAGGCCCCGTATGCCGCCGCCCGCCGCGAGGCCGTCTCTGCGGCATTCCCCGGAAAGCGTCTCGTGATCCCCGCCGGCGCGTACAAGCAGCGCTCGAACGACACCGACTACCCGTTCCGCGCCCACTCGGCGTTCGCGCACCTCACGGGCTGGGCGAGCGACGCGGTGCCCGATTCGGTGCTCGTCTTCGAGCCCCGCGGTGAGTCCGGCCACGACGTGACGCTGTACCTGCGCGAGCGCTCCGACCGTACGACGGCGGAGTTCTAGGGCTACCCTACGATCGTTGAGTTCTGGATCTGCCCGCGGCCGGCGCGCGGCGGCGTGGTATCCGACCTGGGCCTGCCCACCGGCCACCCGGACACGTTCGA
>Ga0116168_1002518_pt1 | contig 11477 bp, 7 predicted proteins | sample AD_UKC129_MetaG_FD_89795 | JGI IMG/M metagenome (GOLD analysis project Ga0116168, IMG submission 89795) | Active sludge microbial communities of municipal wastewater-treating anaerobic digesters from Canada - AD_UKC129_MetaG | ecosystem: Engineered > Bioreactor > Anaerobic > Digestate | place...
ATCTATCAAAAGAAGAAGTAACCACGTTTGTTGTGGGATTACCCAAGCAGATGAATGGCAAAATGTCGGAAAATATGCAACGTGTTGAAGTTTTTGTCGATAAATTGAAGCAAAAATACCCCTCTATTCCCGTAGAATATTATGATGAACGCTTTTCTTCGAGAATGGCACATCAGACGATGATCGACGGTGGATTGAAGAAAAAAGCAAGACAAAATAAAGCATTGGTCGATGAAATCAGTGCAACCATTATCCTTCAAGGATATATGGAAAGTAAGCGAATGAAATAGCAAAAAAACATGATTTTACCGATATACATTTACGGACAACCCGTTTTGAGAAAAGTTGCCGAAGATATTGATCCTGAAAATTACCCGCGTTTGAAGGAGTTGATCGAGGACATGTTTGAGACGATGCACAATGCCGATGGTGTTGGATTGGCTGCGCCTCAGGTTGGCCTTAAAGACCGTATCTTTGTTGTCGATCTTACCGTTTTGGCAGAAGACGATCCCGAATTCGAAGGATTTAAAAAGGTGTTTATCAATGCGCATATTTTAGAACGAACAGGTGATATTGAGCTTATTGATGAAGGTTGTTTGAGTTTGCCGGGTATACATGAAAAAGTGCCGCGTGAAAACCGAATACGTATTCAATACCTTGATGAAAACCTGCAGCCTCACGAGGAAGAATTCGAAGGCTTTAAAGCACGCGCCATTCAACATGAGTACGATCATTTGGATGGAATTCTGTTTGTAGATAGAATTACTCCTTTGCGCAAGAGGCTGATCAAAGGCAAATTATCGAATCTGACGAAAGGTAAAATCGATTGTCATTATAAAGTGAAAACTTTAAAATAAAACGATAACGGCAACGCTTTATAGGTTAGTAAGGCTTCATGAGTTGCTATTTTGTTTTTCCAACTCTCTTTTTCTTTTCAATGCTTCCAGGAAGTAGTAATCGGCATAGTTGAGCGGCACATCCACTTCCGAGTTATGGGGAAGGCTGCCTACCGAATGCATGAGCAAAAAATAACCGTTTTCGCCTACTTTTACCCTATATGCCGGACTTGCAAGGGTATTCATGATGTTGTCTGCCCACGCTTTGTAATCTTTTGCGGTCGAGTACGTCGATATTTCGTATAACGCCGATGCCAAAATAGCTGCTGCCGAGGCATCGCGATAGGTGTCCGGGATGTTGGGGGCATCATAATCCCAATACGGTACGCCGTCATCGGGATAATTAGGATGATTGGCTACAAATTCGAGGGCTTTTTCAGCCTGTTGCAAGTATTTCGGATCTTTTGTCTCGCGATAGCACATCACAAAACCGTATATTCCCCAGGATTGTCCACGAGACCAGGTACTTTCGTCGGAATAACCCTGATGCGTGTTTTTGTGTCGTACCGTTCCATCGACGGGGTCGTAATCCACTACATGCCACGTACCGTAATCCGCGCGATAATGATTCTCCATCGTTTGGTTGGCATGACTGACGGCTATGTCGTAAAAAGTGGAATCGCCCGTTAGTTTGGTGGCGTTGAAAAGTAGCTCCAAATTCATCATGTTGTCGATGATGACCGGACATTCCCAGTCTTTTTTCGGATTGGCATTCCACGATTGGATGATTCCCGCACCGGGTTTATAGCGTGTAATGAGGGATTTGGCTGCTTGCACGATCACCTTTTCGTAGGCTTTGTTGCCGGTCAACCGCAAACCATTGCCGTAACTGCAATTGATCATGAATCCCACATCGTGCGTATTGGTCAGATATTGAACGGTATCCAGGGCTTCGGTATGCCTTTCTGCCGGTATTTCCCATTTTTCGTTCTCTGTCAATTCGCATATATACCATAGACTTCCGGGAAAGAAACCGGATGTCCATTCCCACGGAGGAATGAACACATGTTTGCCGTTGATGAACGATTTGGGATTAAGGATTTTTCCCGAATCTTCGATCATTTCGGTCATCAATCCGTATTGTTTAGCGGCAAAATCGATGTTTTCTACTATATAATCAGCGTTGCTCGATTCGCTTTTCTTGTTTTTCCCTTTACAGAAGGAGAAACTCACCAGCATGAAAGTCAAGCATAAAAAAATAAATAATCGTTTCATTTTCAGTGATCTATGTCCGTTTATTTTAATATGTTTATCGCGTATAGGTTTTGTCCTATTCATCGTAGAATACAATTTTTTTTTGATCTCGATCTATTTCATTTATGAAACATTTCTTTTCAAAGATGTAAAAAAATTAGAAACAGAAATATAATTCATAATATTTTATCCATTACTCGGTTGGTACGGGTTGCCGTTATGCAATTGCTTACCGGTTCACTTCCTTTTCCGTTCAGGTAATTAACAATGCTTTCAACGAGATAAAACTGAATGTTTTCCGGGTTTTTTTCTATGAATTCTTGTCGACCTTTATCGGTTTCAAGCACGATGGGTGTGAAATCGAACGTGGAGCAGGTAAGTTTACCTTGTGTTCCTATAAAATCGATTGCATCCACATGAGCAATTTTTGATGCGACAAAACTCCAACTTCCGCTTCCGACCACGCCTGATTCGAAGCGAAATGCTCCACTTACCGAATCTTCCACCTCATATAATCCGGCAACATTGGAGGTAAATCCGTTAGCATCTTCAATCGGCCCCAATATATAATCAAGTAAATCAAGTTGATGCGAAGCCAAATCGTAAAAATAGCCTGCGCCGGAAATTTCTTTTTTGACCCTCCATGGCAAATTATCCTTCTTGAAATCTTCTTCACGTGGCGCAACGGCAAAACGAATTTGTACTGTCGAAATATTACCTATCGACCCTTTATCGATCAGTTGTTTTACGCGAAGAAAATAAGGTAATGTACGGCGGTAATAGGCCACAAAACAAGGGACTCCTGTTTCCTTTGCCACATTAACAATTTGCAAACATTCTTCATATGAAGCTGCCAATGGCTTTTCCACATATACCGGTTTGCCTGCTTTCATTGTTTTAATAGCATATTCGGCATGTGATGCCGGTGGAGTAGCAACATATACAGCATTTACTTCAGGGTCATGAATTAAATCATCGGCATTATTGTACCATTTTTTAATTCCATGTCGCAAAGCATAGTCTTTGACTTTTTCGGCATCTCGTCTCATTACTGCCACAACGTCAGAACCTTCTACTTTTTGGAAAGCAGGACCACTTTTTTTCTCCGTTACATTTCCGCATCCGATAAATCCCCAATGTATCATTTTATATTCTATTTATCCGGTTTATAGTTTTATAAAAAATCTACTTTTTATGTATGATGATTGCATTCAATCAAAAAATGTGATGATTTGTTCGGATCGTCTTGACCTTTTTATAGGAAAAGACGGCAAGAAAGCTTATAAGCACAAAAGGGATGGATAAATAAAAAATTATTCCTTTCATGGCGTCGCTTTGTCCATAGGAATGCATGCCGCTGAAAAAATAGTTCACCCCAAAAAACGTCATCAATACCGATGAGAAGGCAATAATGGATAACAGGTTGAACAACCAATCGTTGTTTCCTTTTTTTATCAGATGAATGTGTGTGACGATGGTATAACTCACAATGGTGATCAATGCCCATGTCTCTTTTGGATCCCATCCCCAATAACGCCCCCACGATTCGTTTGCCCATATTGCACCCAAAAAAGTTCCAATGCACATGAGTGCGAGCCCTACCATTAATGCCATTTGGTTTATAATGCTCAATTCTTTTATCCGATAAGGAATCAACGCATTGCGGTCGTAAAAAAGCATCATCGTTAAATTGGCAATGCCAAGCAGAAAACTGATGCCGAAAAATCCGTATGCGGCTACAATGACAGCCACATGAAACATCAACCAGGGCGATTTCAATACGGGTACCAATGGATTGATTTGTGGGTCCATCCAATTGAGTCCCGAAACAAAAAGAATGATTCCGCCAAAAAGTGTGGCTAGAGCCAGAGGAATAGTACTGCTCTTTCGACCAAAGACAAAACCTGCAAGAACGGTTGCCCATCCGGCATAAACCATTGTTTCATAGGAATTGCTCCAAGGAGCATATCCCGAAATATAAGCCCGCAATCCCATACCGTAGATATGGTACATAAATATCAGAAAGATACCTCCTATTAATATTTTAACAACCGTATCCAACCATTTTTTCGGCTTTAATAATTCTATAAATGTAAAAATGATCAATAAACCTCCCAAAATGAAGTATCCGATTTGGCAATGGCCAAAAATATCAAGGCGGTTATATCGGATCTCGGCTTTCAATTTTTTGGGATTAATTTGCGAAGCTGCATCGTTCTTTTTTTGATATTCGCCGATTACTTGTAGAAGCCGGTTGGGGTTGTTCCAATCTCCGCTTCTTAAAGAATGGTTTATTTCATTTAGATACCATGTTACCGAGCGGGTAATGAATAAGGAATCTTCTGTTGGGAAAGTAGAGAGATCGTCTCCCGGTGCATACCAAGTGGGGGTAGGATCTGTTGGGTGAGGAAAAATACACAGCATTTGACGATTCAGCAACCGAAAAACGATATTGACGCGTTCATCGAGTTTGATCAAATCTTTATCGAAACCGGTCCGTTCCATTGGTGCTTTACTATACGCTTCTTTCAATTTGGGCATCAGACGGTAGTCACCATCTTCATCGAACAGTTGAAAATAAGCGCAATAATCGTTGGGCAACCGATAATGACGACTTATTTCTTTGTTGGCAACGGCAATGAATGGAACCTGCATCCACATTTGCGGCATGGAAAGAAAGCTTAGCAGGAATTGATCGGAATTGAGTTTTCCTATAGTTGTCTCTTTGTGTAATTTGCGAAGAATCTCGGAAGAAAACGTATTGATCGGAGCAATTCTTCCACCCCATTGCATGGGCAATTCGCCAAATTGTGCTGCATGTTGCGGATCGATTGCGTTTTTTTGTACCGCATTCATCATATTTATCGGGGGCATATGCTGTGCCGATAGAGTGCCGGAAAAAACAAGAAACAACAGACATGTTATCGTGCCTCGGTATGCTTTTTTTACTTTCTTCAGTTGTGTGTTCAATTGGCGGAAGCGGGAGTTTTTTGTGGTAAAAACAAGAATAAATCCGATTAGCAATAAAAAATATCCGCTGTAAGTGATGGTTCTTCCCACAATATCTTTATTGACAGAGAGGATGGTGCCCATTTCGTCGTTGTCGAAGGAAGCCTGAAAAAATCGATATCCTTTTACATTCAATACGTTATTCATGTAAACGTTTGCTTTGCGTACTTCACCGTTTGCATAGCCGATAAGAAGATCACTTTCGTAGGATGAAGGGCTTTCCGAACCCGGATACCGAATCAATCTGAAGTCAATCAGTTTTAGTGTAAAAGGCAGTGTTTCGTATTTGGTGCCAGCGGGTGTGTTCAGGACTATTTTGTCGATAGTTTCTCCTTCACGAATATGAACCGTTCCATCTTTTCCAAATAAATGAGTGATCAATGCTCCCAACAGAATGACGATAAAAGCAAAATGCACAACGATCAATGCCCAGCGGCGTCGCTGAAAATAGCGATATTTGATAACGATCGCGATAAAATTCACAACCATAAGAAACTGCAGGAAAAAAAAGAGTGGGGAATGATAAATCAGCGATTTGGCAACATCCGTGCCGTGATACTTTTCAATAAAAGTAGCTGCTGCCAGCCCGAAAGCATAAAAGGCCAACAGGATGATTGTGGTTAAATATGAGGATAAAAAACGTTTTAATTTTTTCATATCGATCCGAAATCCGACAGTTGTATTATAACACAAATATCAACATATTTTGTCGATATAAAAAGAGGGTAAAATCACATTATGATATACCCTCTTTTCTGTGTGCCGTGCATGGTAAATAACTTGGTGGTGCAAGTCCACTATGGAGGTTTATAGTCGCCAACCATTAGCCAAGGGCAAGGGTGTCCATCGCGAGTTGGAATCTGAAGGAAGCCGGCGGCAAAATCCTGCCCCGAGGAACACGAATCGCATATAGGCATATCCTTTGGGATAAGACTGCAGAACAAGTCAAAGTCCAAAGACTATACGGACAAGGGAGTGTAAATGCGGCGGGGATATGGGAAGAAAGTTACGTACCTTACCACGGGAGGTCTCACGGACGCATGGCGAAGATGATTCATTCGATGCACCACAGCGGAGTAAAGCTTGCCGTGAGGAGTCAGCAGAAGCCATAGTAGTACTGATACAAGCCTGTCTCGTTTAATAAAATGGTATAACAGGAAGCCTTACGAAGTACGAAGGGCTGAACCTTAATTGATGAGTAGTAAATGAATGTTACCGGAGCATGAAAGGTAGAAAGCAGAAAATCTCTAACAAACCGGAGACCTGCCCCCAAAAGAATAGGACGGCATCCGACGGCTATGGGGGAGGGCAGACTTTCCTGTGGATAACTGAAAACAACCTCACCGAACCAGAAAACCGCCAAAAGAATGGATTACTTGAAGATATTCTTTCACCTGCCAACTTTAATGCTGCTTACAAGCGAGTAAAGAGCAACAAAGGTGCAGCGGGAGTTGATAAGATGGAGGTAGAGTCTTTAAAAGACTATCTCGTCAATCATAAGGATGAACTGATAGTCTCTATTCTCGGGGGCAAATATCGCCCCAATCCGACCCGACGGGTATTCATACCCAAAGAAAAAGGGAAACAGCGTCAGTTGGGTATTCCTACAGTAGTAGACCGAGTCATCCAACAAGGCATAGCGCAACAGCTAACACGCATCTACGAGCCACAGTTCTCTGACCACAGCTATGGGTTCAGGCCCAATCGGTCAGCTCATGGAGCGCTCCAAAAGTGTCAAGAGTACATCACCGCAGGATATATCTATGCAGTAGATATGGACTTGGAAAGATTCTTTGACACGGTAGGGCACAGCAAACTGATTGAGGTATTATCCCGAACCATAAAGGACGGGAGAGTGATATCCCTTATTCATAAATATCTTAACGCAGGTGTCATACAGGGAGAACGCTTTGACGAGACATCTGAAGGAGTACCACAAGGTGGACCACTTAGTCCACTTCTTGGGAACGTGCTCCTAAATGAGTTGGACTGGGAGCTTGAGAGACGAGGACATAAGTATGTACGTTATGCCGATGACCTGGTTATCCTCAGTAAGAGCAAACGAGGTGCCGAAAGGACGATGGAAAGCATAACCTCTTTTATAGAGAAGAAGCTTTTCCTAAAAGTCAATCGGAATAAAACTAAGGTTGCTTATGTCAGGGATATCAAGTTCCTTGGCTACAGCTTCTACCTGTATAAGGGAGAATGCAGGTTGAGGATACACCCCGGAAGTGTGGAAAAGATGAAAGCCAAAATAAAACAGCTCACATCCAGAAGCAACGGCTGGGGCAATGCACGCAGGAAGACAGCACTCGGCTATTACATTAAAGGTTGGGTGCAATACTTCAAGCTGGCAGATATGCGAAGTTTGTTGCAAAAGACGGATATGTGGTACCGTCGACGGTTACGTATGGTAATCTGGAAACAATGGAAACGGGTAAAGACCAAAGTAACCAACCTCATTAAACTTGGAATAAACAAGCAGAAAGCTTATGAGTGGGGTAACACGAGGAAGGGATATTGGCATATTGCTAATAGCTATATCCTGAGCCGTACTATTACAGACGAACGATTACGCAGAGCCGGTTACGTTTTCTTCTCGGATTATTATGAAGCGGTAAGACGGTAATGTTAAGGAACCGCCGTATACGAGAACCGTACGTACGGTGGTGTGAGAGGTCGGAAAACGAAAGTAGGAAGAAAACTACTTCGTTTTCCTCCTACTCGATTAACCAAGATTGCAGGTACAGTTTATTTTATGCCTCGTTCCATTGCTTGCGAAGCAATTCCACTGCTGCAGGAACCACTATGTTGCGATCACCCTGAGCGCCACATTCGAAACTGACATATTTATCGTATCCAATCATTTTCAATCCTTTGAATCCGTTCACATAATTATCGGCTTCGCCATCTTCTCCCGGTATACTGCGGCGTTTGCGGCTTGCCACATGTACGTGTTGCAAATATTCTCCGCCCGAGATAAATGCACCCATATCCGAAGTTTCTTCCCATGTCATGTGCCAAAAATCGCCCATGCATTTAATGCCGGGGTTGTTAACGTCGCGGCATATGGAGGCGGCATCGGCAACCAGACGCAGATAAAAAGCTTCTTGTCGGTTGAGGGGTTCAAGAATAACCGTTGTGCCGTGTTCTCTGGCAAAATTGCCCATCTCATCGAGTTGTTCGCAGAGGAAATCGCGTGTTTCCTGCGTATGGGGCATAACGGGTTTTTGTGAGTTGAAGGCAGGCACCATAATTACGCCGGTAGATTCCAATTCGCCTGCAGCGATGATGATTTCGTTCATCGTATCACGACATTGTTTGCGAATGGCGGGATCGGTTGAGAGAATAAACCCCTCAAAACCTGCACATATGGCACTTATTTTGATATTGCGTCCTTTCAGTGCATTCTTGAGTTCGGGTACTCGCTTGGCAAGCCCTCTCCCGCCCGGTTCAAATCCCACAACGCCATACTTTTCCATAAAATCGAATTTCTCATTCAAGTTTTTTCCGGGAGGAATTCCTTCTTGAAAAGAAAGGTTCAGTTTTGCTTTGGGAGATGTGTCCGCAATCGATTTTTTTTCACTACAGGAGGCAAAAACAGTGTGACTTCCTCCGGTAAGTATTGCGGCACCGGCAAAGGATGTTTTTAAAAAGTTTCTTCTATCAAGTGTCATGGTTTTTTATTTTTTCTCTTGGGGTTTTCCGGGTATGGGTACGGTAAAAGCACTCATATCCATTTTACCCATATTTAAATCTTTTGGGGTATAATCTAGGGTAGATGCAGTCATTGCATCCCATTTTGTTTCGAGACCGGTGTACGCCGATTCGCGCCCCATGATAGCCGCCATATTGGCAATAGCCGTTTCGGAAGCTTGTTCGATAAGTTTATTTCCGCGAATGCAGTTGATCAGGTTGACATGTTCTAGCGTATAAGGATCGGTTTGGCTGAAATTGGTTTTTTCTGCTTCGTGATCGTATTTCCAGATGACATTCCCTGCAAGGTCTTTAATCACCGTTTCACCTTGGGTCGTCCATGAACCTTTGGTGCCTTGAATGAATTCGCTCACATTGTTGGCACATCCGTCTATCTGGCGGCACATGCTGTGAAAATGGATGCCGTTTTCCATTGTAAAATCGACACTGAAATTGTCGTATTGATCGCCTGTGATGCGACGATGACGGGAACCGAATCCAACGGCACTTATCGGTTTCAACCCCGTGAACCATGTAAATACGTCGATATTATGAACATGTTGTTCTACGATATGGTCACCCGACAACCATTTCCAGTTCACCCAATCACGAATCATGTATTCAAAATCGCTCCATTCCGGTTGTCGCTCGCGATACCATAACATTCCTTGATTCCAATAAACCACGCCTCCGGTAATTTCACCGATTGCTCCTTCCATGATTTTTTTGTATGATTCCACGTAGCTACGTTGGTGATGACGTTGCGTACCCGTTACCACGCAAAGATTTTTTGCCTGAGCCTGTTTTGCAGCGGCTATGATTGTACGATATCCTACGGGATCCACACAAATTGGTTTTTCAAGAAAACAATGTTTCCCCTTTTCTACGGCATATTTAAAATGTTCCGGTCGGAAAAATGGAGGTGTTGCATCGATGATTACATCTACACCACTATCGATAACCTGTTTGTATGCATCCAAGCCTACAAAACGTTTATCGGAGGGAATATCGATATTTTTTTCGTTTTTCAGTTTTTCAGCCAGGCTGTCCACTCTTTCTTGAAATACATCTCCCAATGCAACGATTGTTACGCCATTTGCCGCATTCAAAAAGTTGAATGCTGCACCCGATCCGCGTCCTCCACAACCGATTACACCTGCTTTCAATTCTTTTCCGTCCGCAGCCTTATCGGGAAGTTCCGGGATATAGTAGCTGCCGGGTTCCTTTAAGGGTACGTTGCCATTCTTGCTTTTTCCATCACCGCTGCACGAGGTGAATAAACCTGCTGAAGAGGTTGTTCCCATTACACCGAGTGCTCCTGCCATTGCCGAGCTTTTAAGAAATGTTCTTCTGGTTAAGTTGTTTTTTTTCATATCGATAAGTTTAGAATGATTGTTATTGATTTTGAACGATTGATGAGTCGGGTTCGCAGACCACGCGAAAACCAATTCCTTTGATATCGGAATACCACCAGATGCTTTTGGGTTGTTGTGGATCGGTTTTCAGCCAGGCTTCATGGTGGGTGTGATCGCGGGTTGAACACCGTACGTCGGCTGCGTCGGAAGTGTAATTTCCGCGACGAACAACCCATTCTTCTCCTTCCATTATCAATGGATTTATTGCCCCTTTCGTTTTATTGTATGCCTCGGGATCATATTTATCTGCACAATATTCCATTACGTTTCCGAGCGTGTTCTTTAATCCGAACGGATTAGGTCGAACAGCATCGGGTTCATGCGTCTTATTGTTGCTGTTTTTGCTGTAAATTACATATGAAGCAATGGTGTCTGTTTTGGCTTTAATAAATTTGCGCCAGAATCCCCGATCCGAAAAATCCTTGGGATTTCCCGGAAAAAAATAGGGCGTTTGTGTTCCTCCCCGTGTTGCATATTCCCATTCGGCTTCGGTGGGGAGACGATATTTTTTTCCGGTTTTTAAAGACAACCATTGGCAAAACACTTCTGCTGCATAATGAGTCATCGTGATAGCCGGACGTTTGCCGCCTCCCCAGCCTTGATCGGGAAATCCGAATGGAGGAGTGGGGCCCGAAATGGCGTCCACATCCAATGCTTTCAAATTATTTTCATAGACTTCTTCGGGTGGCGTGCGTCCTTCACTCATGGTTTCAGCATAAAATGCCCAATATTGATCCCAGGTTGTTTCAGCTTCTGCCATAAAGAACGAACTCACGGTAACTTCATGAACAGGAGCTTCGTCGGGTTCGTGAAAAGGTTCATTGTCGGGGCTTCCCATATTGAACGTGCCTCCCGGAATAGCAATCATCTTAAAAGATACCGCTGTTCCGGGTATTTGTTCGATGTAATCGGCAAAAACCGCCACTTCGGTTGCTTCTTTATAGAATAAACTTGTATCTACAACACCCTTATCATCACTTATTCCGGGAATGCCTGTCATTTTTCCGTGAATATAATTCGGGTTGTAATGTCCTGCATCCAAATGGCAACTTATGCACTGCAAGTCAAGTGCTTTTGCGTTTTCTTCATAATAGAGATGAGCTGTAATTGCATCGTCGGTAACATCTTCGGGAAACAGGTTTTGATGACATTTCTCACACGACTCGTTAGGTATGTATTTTATGGCATATTCCAATTCCGATTTGCTTTCCCAATCAAAATCGGCGCTGTCTTTTGTGAGATACCCCCATACATCTTTTAGACCGAG
>Ga0116168_1002519_pt1 | contig 11469 bp, 16 predicted proteins | sample AD_UKC129_MetaG_FD_89795 | JGI IMG/M metagenome (GOLD analysis project Ga0116168, IMG submission 89795) | Active sludge microbial communities of municipal wastewater-treating anaerobic digesters from Canada - AD_UKC129_MetaG | ecosystem: Engineered > Bioreactor > Anaerobic > Digestate | place...
CTCAAAAGCTATGAAGCCAAGGTGCTGGAGACCGAAACACGGCTACTGCGCAAACTAGCCAGAAAACAAGGCTTCCAACTCATTCCCAACAAAGCCCATTGAGCGCAGGTTCATGGGGAGGGGCATCCGAAATCCTCTGTGGCCGCGAAGCACGGCTCCTTGCTCGCCCCCCCAGAATCCGAATACACACAAGTCCCGGTTCCCCGCTAGCTCTCCCCTGAGTGTCCGATGTTGGACGTCTTCAACGCCGTGCCTCACGTGTTCTTCGGTCGTATCTCCCCGCTGAGCAGCCGTTCCAATTCCGCGGTCAGTCCCAATTCCGATGCCCATCGTCTCAGGTAGGCCGTGTCCAATGCTCCGGCTTGCACAGCCACCACACCTGCGGCGTCACCAAACTGGCGGTCCGATGGCGTTATGCGGTTCCACACGAGCTTGTGCAGGATCACATCCTCCGCTGTGGCGATCCATGCGGTCTCGCCGAACAGCGTTGTCTGCACCCGGCGCCGGAACATTTCGCGGTCGAAAGGTTCGCCTTTGGGCAACCAGAAATCGACTTTCAAGGCCGAGCGCGTGTCAATGGCGTTGAACTGGTGCGGGGGCTGATACGCCGCGCGCACCGCAGATTCGTCAATGTAGAAATCGCCGCGGAATGCCTCCACAATCCGGGGCGCAAACGAGGGAGGCAGTTGCACCACGAAATCCAGATCGTGCGTGGTGCGAGGGATGCCCCAGTAGTTGCTCGCCATCGAACCCGTCAAATAATACGCCAGGCCGAGCCGGTTCAGCCGGCGGAGACAATCGACCAGCAACTCGCGCTCATTCATGCTGACCGCACCAGTTCGAGCCGGCGGCGCAGCAGGCGCTCAATCTCGGCCGCATCCGCGTCCGGGTGCTGCCGCCGGATGCCTTCGCGAGCGACATCGCAGGCCATCTCGTGCAACTCCAGAGCGATCGCCAGGCGCTGTTCCCCGGTCATACTCCGGTAGCGTTCGATCTGTTTGGCCAATGCCGATGCGGCGTCCATGTCTCTTCCAATACGCCAGGCGGTTCGGTCTCACAACCCGAAAGACGCTGGAAACCCTTTCAACAGCAGAACCACAAGAACACATGAATCGGCGTCTGTCTGACGCGACGACGCAAGGACGCGAAGACAACGTCACGGCAAGGGCTACGCACAGAGGCACGGAGGTACAGAGAACGGCTTGACGACAACAACACGGCAGCGCCATAACAATTCGCGTCCATTCGCCTCCATTCGCGGTTCAAATGCCGTCCGCCGTCATTTCACACCAAACGGCATTCGTCTCACGCGAAGCCGCGAAGCCGCGAAGAAACGGCAGCGGTTTGCAAATCGGAAGGATTCCAAAAACGCACAGTAACGGCCACGGCTACAATTCGCGTCCATTCGCGTTCATTGGCGGTTCAAACTCCGCCCGCCGTCATTTCAGCATTTCAGTGTTTCCCCATCAAATACCGCCCTGGACCGCCATTGTCCCCCCCTTGCTGCAGGATGTCGGGCAAATGACGCTCTCGGTCCATCAACTATCAACCATCGACCATCCACCCGCATGAAATTCCTCACCTTCCAGAAGCTGGGCCGGAACCGCAGCACGCCGCGCGTGTTCATCGAATCGCGCCGGCTCGCCCCGCTCGGGTTCGAGCCCGGCACCGGGTTCATTGTCCAGCCCCGCGCCAACGGCATTTGCCTCCGGCCCGGGCCGGGCGCTGCGAACCACGTGTCCAAACGCATCGCGGCGGGACGTGTCCGCCCGGTCATCGACATCGCCCACCGCGGCTTGCTCGAGCCGCTGGCGGAATATCCCGAGATCAAGGTCCAGGCCGCATTCCGCCAGATCGACATCACCCCCTCCGCCCGCGCTTTTCACATCCACCGCCGGCTGCACACAGCGCCTCCTTTCCCGACTGTGGAGGTTTTCGCGGGCGGCGGAACGTTGTCGGCGGCCATAGTGGCCAGCCCCCAGTTCCGACTCGTAGCCGGAGTTGAAGCCGAACCCAAGTACGCCGACGTCTGGCAACAGGCGCATCCCGACGCGGTTCTCTACCAGACCGACATTCGGCTGGTGCACCCGACAGATTTTCCCCCGCACGACATCCTGATCGCATCCATTCCGTGCACGAGCCATTCGACCCTGGGGCGCGCGAAGAAACGCCTGGCGGGCATGCCGGAGCTCGGCGACAGCGGCGATCTATACGTCAGCGTCTGTGAGATCGTGGCGCATCATCTGCCGTTGGCTTGCGTGTTCGAAAATGTCCCGTCCTTCGGGACGTCGCTGGCCGGCCTGAGTCTTGCCCACCATCTCCGTCATCTCGGCTATCACATTGCTGAGGCGACGCTCGATCCCCATCGCGAATGGAACGAACCGCAGGATCGCAAGCGATGGGTGATGGTGGCAACGTTGCGCCCGGGATTTCAGATTCAGACGCCGGGGCAGCAGTTCAGCGGCGACATCGCCGCTTTCCTGGATGCTCCCGCCGAGTCCGACCGTGCCGACGTCCAGCGCATCGCTCGGAGCATCGCGGCTTTGCGGCGTCACGCCGCCCGGCATACGAAGCTGGGTCACGGCTTTGGGTTTACGACGATTAACAGCGCTTCGACGCGTGTTCCGACGATCGTCCGTTCGTATCACAAGATCAATATCGGCCCGTTCGTGGAGACGCCGTATGGCCTGCGCCTGCTACACAAAGCCGAGCTAGAACGCCTGATGGGCTGCACGATCGATTGCGACCACTACGCAACCGCGATCGAAATCCTGGGGCAGGGCGTCCAGACCCGCGTGTTCCGACAGATTCTAGACCAGCTTGCGCGGTTCTTAACGACGCCTAAAATCCTGTGAGGTGGTTGATTCGGCTGGAAAAGCGTTTCATTCTGCTGATAACCGCGAGCCATGTGTTTGCTCCTTGTAGATCACCCTGCGGCTGATGCTCAAGGTGGATATCCCCGGCGACCTGGACGAGCACGCCGTCTCCTCCTTCCTCGGCAAGGTGCTCGCCGCACTGGACCGCCCCGTGGAACGCCGCCGCAACGATGCCTGGTCCGCACTTTAACATGAGCCCCCATGAACCAAGAACAGATCCTCAAAGAACTCCGCATCATTGACGCCGCGCTGTCCCCCGAGAACCTGTATCGGGATGGCGAGGCCACCCCTGCCGAAGTGGAAGCGCAGCGGCGCAGACTGCTGGCCCGCCAGGCCGAACTCGAACGGCAGCTTGGCCACAAGCCGAGCATCTTCGAACTCTACCCCAAGGCGATCGCCGCCCTGCCCGAATAGCAAAGTGTCACCGTCCGCAAAACCCCCGAGTTGACACTCGCCGCCTAAATTTATTATACCGCCTTTGGAGAAAGGATTCATGGCCACTGTCCGCATCACCTACTACGGCAACACATCACCCCCGCTCGCTGAACACCCGGAGGGAATCACCGTCGAGTTTGTCAGTCGGGCTTCAACCGTTGGGAATTCTCTGCCTCCAGGTTCGCCGTGTGTCCGGGGATGCATGAGCACTCGCCCGACGGCGTAGTATTCGATATTGCGGACCTGCCCGCCGCCGCCCATAACGGCTCGGAGCGGGAGCTGATCGCCAATGCGATTGACCGCGGCTGGATCAAGCGCGACCGGGTAGACATTCCGCCAGAGGACGGACGCTTGTGGTTTCTTGCTCTGTCCCCATTGCTGCTTCCGGCGGGGCTCCTGTTTGTTGTCCTCTTCATCCTCGCCACCATTGTGATGGCGCTTTACCGTGTTTGCTCCTTGTCGTTGCTGTCGCTGTTGCGCCGGCGCAACGAATTCAAGATTTGGAAAGCCAGCAACTACAGCACCCGCTTCCATTGGGTGTGGGGCGACCGAACCATCTGGATCCCATGAACAAGAAAGCCACCAAAGAGAACCTGCAACAGGCCATTGCCCAGGCGGCGCACATCGCCGCCGAGGCGGGCGAGCAATGCTACATCCACATGGAGAAGCCGAGCGGCCCGTGCTTCTCGGATGAATGCAGCGACAGCCCGTTCATGGTGGGCGTCAAGCCGGCGCTGGCCACCATGATCCGCCCCGCATACCTGAACCTGGTGGGGACGGTTGCGCCGGATGGCACCCACTTCATCAACGACTTCGCCCTGCTCGCACTCTTGCAAGGGTAAGCCATTGAGTTATGCTCCACGTCATGCCGGAATTTTCCGATGCCGACTATGCCGATGCCGACGAGGCATTCGAGCAAGCGCACCTTGAAGCCAAGGGCAAGCTGCCCGAGCACCCCAGCGAGGCGGGGCTGGCGAGCCTGGAGAACCGGCTGGCGGAATTGGACAAGCGGATCGCCGCCACCGATGACGCCGGGCACCTGCAAACCCTGCGCGCAGATCGCACGGTCCTCCTGAATCGCATCGAAGAATACCGGCGCAAAGTCCTGCGGCGGAATTAGGCAACACCTTTCCGGCCGTTGGTCTGGCCGGCGTTTCCTGCCCCGGGCACCGCGAGGTGCCCGGGGTTTCCCTTTCTACAGACGTATGCACCTGACACCTACTACACACGCACAACCCATCCCGTACACCATCGGGGTAATCCTCGATCAACTCGGCGGGCGCGGCATTACTGGCGCGCTCGTTTACTGCGGCGCCTCCACACCCGGCTACAAATGTCCGCCGGGAGATGACGAGTGCCGCTCAGGCTACCGCTCGAAAGTCACGCCGAACGGCAGTGTCGATTACGATGTCGGCTTGTCGTTCCGGGTGAACGGCAAGCGCGGCGAGAACTGGACGATCATCGTCGCCTACGAGCCGGACGATACCTACTCCGTGTATCTCTGGCGGCGGGTCCGTTACACGACGGCGCAACTCCTGCGCGACCCGGAGAACACCCGCATTGGCGAAGTGATCGCCGAGCACCACGACGTTTACTGCGACGAGCTGAAGCGCATCGTCGAGCAGACGTATGACAACGCCATCAAGACCTTCAACCAGGGATTCATCCCCGGCTGAACCCACAGAGACAAAACCATGAACTCAGCGAACCCACTGAACTCATCGAACCCACTGAAAGTCGGACAACGCATCACCATCTTCGGCATCAGCGATATGCTGGCCAACACCGTGAAGCAGGAGGCCACCGTGCGAGAAGTATTGCCCGGTGACTTCCGGCTGGACTACGCCGGCGCGCCCCGTGGCGGCCACCGCCTGGCCGTGATCCAGCCGCGCGGCAAGCGCAAGCAGTATTACCTGGACGCGAAACCCAGCACGCTGATCTTCGAGGGCTGGGATCTGCCCGTCGTTACGGACGGGGACATACCTGCGGAGGCCAGCGAATGCGGTTTGATTGTGCACCGCTTTGTCGGCAACGCCTGCCTGAACCTGCACGCGCCGTCGCTCGATGTGCTCCGCGATTACATCGAGCACAAGAACCTGAACCCGCACTTCACCCGGCGCGACTGCGTGATCTACCTGGACGCGCAGCGCAAGGAGACGCTGGTGTACCCGGACACGCCCACCAGCAGCGCCGTTGTCCAGCGCCTGCGCGAACGGATTGCGGCATGATCCGCGTCATCACGATCCCTTGTGGCCGGCAGGTTACGCTGGGCGAGTATGTCCGCTCCTGGAAGATCCTGAAGACCCTGCCGCCAAACCGGCTTGTCGATCGGTGGAGCCACTTCCCCACGCCCGCCGGGGAGATCCTGCGGGAAATATCGTATGGCGTCCACGATCGCATCAACAAACATCTGCCGTGGTGGAACCGCGGCCGCAAGTGGGCCGAAGATTGGCAGCGGGAAACCCGGCAGGCAGCGGATCGGATCAACCACCCCGGGCTGATTATCGACTGGCTGCCGCCCTGGCTCAAGGCCCGTTACGCCGATCGCCTGCGCGAGAACTGCGTGTAGGCGTCTGCACATCCCCATCTGTCCCTCTATCCATTTATGCAAACCATCGAACAAACCGCCGCACCTGCGGCTGCAACACCCACGGCACCCGCCAAACCGATCCGCAAGGTGAGCTTTGGCAAGGTGCCAAGAAGAAGGAGGAAACCAAGACCGCCTACCCGGTCTTTGACGACCCGGCCACTGGTGACCAGGTCAAGGCCATCGCCGCCCGCATCAAGAAACGCGCCGAGGAAATGGAGGCGTTGGACGGCGCGCAAGAGACGGACAAAGCCGAGCTGAAAATGTTCGTTGCCCCGTTCTACTACCGGACGAATGCCGGCAAGTTGAACCCGCCCAGCAGCATTGCCATCCCGAGCAGCGAGGGCGAGGTGCTCGTCACGTTCCAGAACCGGTACAAGAAGCTCGAGAGCGAGGCGCCACTGGTGCCGATCCTCGGCGATGCCATCGGCGATTACGTCCGGCAGAGCTTCAACATCACCATCAAGGGTGACGATCTGCCGGCCGGGAAAGAGCAGGAGATCGTGGACGCCGTCACCGAGTTGCTTGAGAAGCACGGCGCCGCCGTCGCCATGGAAGTGCAGGAGGCGCTCATGCCGGTCCCCACGTTCCACGTGACCCGCCTGAGCAAGTTCACCCCGGAACAGAACCTGGCCATCGACCGCATCTGGCCCGTCGTGGCCATGGTGAAAACCAAGGGCCGCGGCAAGTAGGGCCTGCCCGGCCGGGGCTCCGTTTGGGGGATTGCGCAACCGTGCGCAATCCCCCATCCGTCCCATTTGTCCCATGGGCTACACCAAGAACTACCTCTTACGTCTGCTCGAGCATTGTTCAGACGAGAACTTCGGGCAGGACGCTGTGGAATTCGCCATCACGATAGGCCGGGTGAAATTGACCGGCGATTTCCAGGCGGACCTGCGGACCATCATGGGCGAGCCAGGTCGGCCCGAGACGGGCCTGTATGACGAGCTGTGTGAACTCTGGCGCAGGGAATGCGCCGTAGTTTCCCGTTCTCGCGGACTGAGATGTTCGAAGAAAACCGTCGCGGCGCGTAGGACACCCGTACCAACTCCCACGTTCCATTCCCTCGCGCTGTCGCGACTTCGCGTGAGCCCAACTCGTTTTTCGTGTTTTGCTGTTCCGGCTGGCCCTGGGGGATTTTGCGAAAGCTGTGATCGCTATGCCCCTCTCCGCACAAGCGGCAGCCGACGATGAAGCCATGAACATCTTTGCAGACGAAAACCTAGCTCAGCCGCATGGGCATGACGACGTAGAGAAACGGGCCGTTGACCTTGAGCACGCCCGGGCTCAGTTCGTCGATCAGTTCCAGGAACACCTCGTCGTCGCTCAGCGCGTTCAGCGGATCGATCAGATACTTCGGATTGAACGCGATTGCCATGTCGCGACCCTTGTAGTTGATCGCCAGGCTTTCCCGGGCTTCACCCACCTCGGGCGAGTTCGCCGTGATCGCCAGGTTGTTCTTCGAGAACGCCAGCTTCACCGAGTTCGACTTCTCGCTCGTCATGATCTCGGCCCGCTTCAGCGCATGCAGAAATTCCTCGCGGACCAGCGCTATCCGTTCCTTCACCTCGTTCGGAATGACCTGACGGTAGTTCGGATAATTGCCCTCGATGAGCTTGGTGATGATGAGGACTGAAAACCCTTTTTCGTCCTTCAACGTGAAAGCCGCCTGATTGTCCGTGTACCGGATCTCCACCTCGCCTTTGTCCTGGAGCAGCCGGTTCAATTCGTTGACGGCCTTGGCCGGCACGATGAATTCGCCCTGGCTCTGCTCGCTGACGTCCACTTCCTCATCCACCAGAGCCAGCCGGCGTCCGTCCGTCGCCACCATCGTAACCTTGTGATCCTTCAGACTGAAGAAGATGCCATTCAACACGTAGCGCGATTCGTCGGTCGAGATGGCAAACGACGTCTTCTTCATCATGCCCCTGACCGTTTCCTGGCTCAGGACCACCTTCTTGTCCTCTTTGAACTTCGGTATCGGCGGAAATTCATCAGCGCTCAGTCCGTTGATCCTGTAAAAGGACGAGCCCGACCGGATCGCGGTGGTGTTGCGGTCGTCCACTTCCAGATCGACCTCGGGATTGCCCAGTTCCCTGACGATGCCGAAGAGCTTTTTCACGGGAATGGTCGTGGCGCCGGCCTTTTTCACCCTGGCCTCAACGCTGCAGGACACCGTGACGTCCAGGTCCGTGGCGGTCAGTTCCAGCCTGTCGTTCTCTGCCTTGAGCAGGACGTTGGAAAGAATGGGCAGCGTCGTGCGACTGCTGACGACGTTTTGAACAGCTTGAAGGCCGCTGATGATCTGCTCCTTGGCAATGGTAAGATTCATTCGTCCCTTAATAGATGTCTTTTTGGCGGTACCATTCTCTTCTTAATAACGGCTGTGAATAAGGCAAACAACTTGTAGTGTCAAGGATCGGCGGGCTGTTTCGACGTCAAACGCGGTGAAAAGGAAATGGAACGAAAAACCGGAATTGTGTAAAAGCCGGACCTTTTCACAGAACCCACAAATAATTCACAAATTGCTGGACGACTTATCCAGAAGTTGTGCGCGGCGGACGACGCCCGGAAGCAGCGAAGCAACCGTTTGAACTTCGTCCATCGTGGAATCGCGACCAAGAGAAAATCGGACCAGCGAATTGGCAAGATCCGCCGGAAGGCCGATCGCCGAGATAACGTGCGAAGGCTCCAGAGAACCGGAAGAGCACGCCGAACCGCTCGAAGCACAAACGCCTTCAATGTCCAAAGCGGCGAGGAGAGCAATGCTGTCGGTGCGCTCGACAACAAACGAAACGGTGTTGGAAAGCGAATGTTCGGTCGATCCGACAAGATGGACGCCTTCGACGGGCTCGATGGAACGGCGCAGCTCGGCAACGAGTGGACGCAGGTGAGCGGAATCGAAAACCGGTTTCCGGACGAAGCGCTCCAGGGCTTCGGTGAAGCCGATGATGGAATGCAGGGCCTCGGAGCCCGCTCTGCGCTCGTTTTCGTGGCCGCCGCCAAAAAGGATCGGGTCCGGATGCAGGGGAGAGCGGATGTAAAGGGCGCCGGCCCCCTTGGGACCGTGAAACTTGTGGGCGCAAATGGACACCAGGTCGGCATTGAACTGCTGAATGTTCTCAAACGGTTCTTTGCCAAACCATTGAACGGCGTCCGTGTGAAACAGGACACCTTTTCGCGGCAGATGGCGCCAAGTTCCGCCACGGGTTGAATCGTTCCGATCTCGTTGTTCGCCGCCATGATCGACACCAGGACGGTGTCGGGCCGGATGGCGGAGCAGAGCGTCTTGGGGTCCACGCGGCCGGTGCGATCCACGGGCAGGAAGGTGAGTTCGAAACCTTCCTTCCGGCTCAGGTACTGCAGCGAGTGCAGGACGGCATGGTGTTCGACCGCAGTTGTGATCAGATGACGGCCGCAATCCCGCATCATGCGGGCTGCACCGAACAACGCCTGGTTGACGCTTTCGGTGCCGCCGGACGTGAAGATCAATTCGCTGGGCTTGCATCCAAGCACCGAGCTGCAACGCTCCCGGGCCTCGTCCAGCAGGGCGCGGGCTTTGCGTCCCACGTGATGAACGCTTGATGGATTGCCCCAGTGTTCCTCGAGAACGGAGACCATGGCGGCACGGACTTCCGGGTCCAGCGGCGTGGTGGCGTTGTAGTCGAAGTAGATCGTTCCCATGCTCAGAGCAGGCCGGTGGGAGCGTTCCGACGGTCAAAGCGGTCTTCGGTCCACGGATCCGCGGTGTTCGAATAACCGCGCACTTCCCAGAACCCGAGAACGTCGCGGTCGAGAAAGACAATTTCGCGAACGAACTTGGCCCCTTTCCATGCGTAACGCTTGGGTATGATGACGCGGGCCGGGGCGCCGTGCTCGGGCGTCAGCGGTTTGCCGTTCCAACTGTGGGCGATCAGCACGTCGTCGTCCATGCACACGGACAACGGGTTGTTCGTCGAGTAACCGTCGTAGCTTTTGAAGAACACATGCGTCGCCTCGGCCGTGGGCCTGACAAGCTCGGCGATGGTGAAGAACGCCACGCCTTCCCATTGCATGTCGAACTGGCTCCAGGTGGTGACGCAATGGAAATCGCTGACGTCCTTGAACTGGGGCAGGGCCATGAAATCCTTCCACCGAAGGGTCACCGGGTTTTCGACCTTGCCATGGATCTTCAGTTCCCAGTCCTCGAGCTTGATGGCCGGCCGGACGCCGAGGTCGAGGACGGGGAAATTGTGGACCTGGCGTTGCCCGGGCGGCAGGCGGTCGGTCGAGCGTTTTGGTGGCACCGGCTGTCCGGCCATCTTCCGCGCCCAGCGTTCTTTAGCCTCGATAAAGCGTTCGTTCACGCCGCGAATGTAGCGCGTCGGGCCCGGAGCGGCAGAAAAAAAAGAAATTTCGCCCCTGCGCTCTTTCCCCTAAGTTCACGCGCATGTTCGCACCGGCCGATCTGTTTGATCTCGCGCAAACGGAGCATGCGCATCTGTTTGCGGGCGCCGCGCATGCCTGGGAAGCGTTGAAAGCGATCGAACCCTACATCGCCGAATGGCTGAAGAACCATCCGCCGGAACGCAAATTCCCGGAAGCATGGATCGGCGAACAGGTGTGGATCGGGGAAGGAACGGTGATCGAGCCCGGCGCCATGATCAAGGGACCTGCCATTATTGGGCGCAACTGCCAGGTCCGGCACAATGCCTACATCCGCGAGCAGGTGATCGTGGGTGACGGTTGCGTGGTGGGGAATTCGTGTGAATTGAAGAATGCCCTGTTGTTCAACAACTGCCAGGTGCCGCATTTCAACTACGTGGGCGACTCGATCCTCGGGCATAAAGCGCACCTCGGTGCGGGTGTGATCCTGTCCAATTTCCGCTCCCTGCCCGGCACGGTGAAGGTGGAGATCGACGGGCAGGTGCACGACACGGGTTTGAGGAAGTTCGGGGCATTGATCGGCGACGGCGCGGACATTGGCTGCAACGCGGTTCTGAATCCGGGCAGCATTATTGGCCGGCGGACGGTGATCTATCCGGGCGTTTGCTGGCGGGGCGTGGCGCCGGCCGGGGTCATCATTAAGAACCGCGCGACGATAGAAGTGGTTCCGCGGAAGGGATGACCACGGCTACGGCTTGTTAACCGCAAAGAGTCGCGCTCCGGACCGGGTCTGCGACGTCTGCGACCCGCAGCAGCCTACGGCAGCATGCAGGCACAGGATTCCACGCGGCCCCATGCGCGACGCTCCGCAGCGTCATTCCGCCTGCCCGGAGCGCGGCTGTGTCCCGCAGTTTGGGACCAGCCGCAGCACGTGGACGAGAGGAGCCTCGGGGTTCGGCAAGCGCGCAGCCGGATGGGGGAAGTGAATATTCCATGAAGACTCATGTTCAAGGTGCGCGCATTGCAGCCGCGATTGACTGGGGATCCCTCACCGCTTTGAACCATCGGCCATTGCTGCGACTCGCAGAGTCGCGCTCCGGGCAGGCGGAATGACGCTGCGGAGCGTCGCGCATGGGGCCGCGTGGAATCCTGTGCCTGCATGCTGCCGTAGGCTGCTGCGGGTCGCAGACGTCGCAGACCCGGTCC
>Ga0116168_1002523_pt1 | contig 11442 bp, 11 predicted proteins | sample AD_UKC129_MetaG_FD_89795 | JGI IMG/M metagenome (GOLD analysis project Ga0116168, IMG submission 89795) | Active sludge microbial communities of municipal wastewater-treating anaerobic digesters from Canada - AD_UKC129_MetaG | ecosystem: Engineered > Bioreactor > Anaerobic > Digestate | place...
ACGCCGCCGCTCGTATAAGAACCGTGCGCGGCTCCGTCTACTGGCACTTCGTCAATATCGTAAAGCTCGAATGTATCCGTAGTTTTGTTTTTTACTATATAGGATTTACCGTTTATTCCTATTGTACCTACGGTATCGTAAATAAAAATTTCATCGTCGTTATTATAGCCGTGGGCCGGGCAAGTTACCACTATAGGGTTTCCAAAGGTCATACCTGTAATAGTTTTATCCTCGTCAACTATAATACCTTCATCTTTGTAGAATCGGAAAAACCCCGGAGTAGCTTCGATTAAATACGCCTGTTTGTCTGAAAACTGAAACGGTATGAACCGGGCTAATTTATTCCTACGTGTATGATGAACGTAAACCGAGCCTGTACGGAATCTTGCCGGGCCTTGTGTTTCAAGTATAAAGTTTTCTAGGCGCTCACAACCGTCGCCGTATACTTTAATATCATATCGGCTTTTAACGCTTGGGCATAATTCCCCGCCTACAAAATTAACGAAAGTTTTATTTACGTCCGTCATCGTTTAGCTCCTAAATCCACGGTGAAGCGCTGTTACTTGAACCTAAACGCTTTCTTGCGTTTAAATATTTGCTGCGCTGTACCCTGCGCGGCGGGCGTTCCTGCCCGTCAATAGAAATTATTTTTGCCTCTTCTACCCCGATTAACTCGTATATACGCTGTAAAACAGTTTGTTTCTGGCTGAATTTATACGCGACTGCGGCCGCAAGGTAAAGAGAAAAAAGGTACTTAAAGCCGGGGTCAAATTTATGAACGTCGGTAACGTCTTTTATGTATCGAAGTCTTATGGACGCGGCCCCGTTATTATTGAGCAAAAGGTAACCGCCGCTTAACTCGTATTCTACTTCACAAAGACTCTGGTAATCATCAAAACTAAGTAGCCTGATAAAATCGTTAGGGAGTTTATAAGCATCGGTGTAATCAAAGTCAGGAGAGTTTAATGGGTCGCGGTTTATTCTTTTTCTTTCGGTGGCGAAATTCCAGACATATTTACGTAATACCATTTGCCTGGTATCGTCGTAATGCCTCGCAAATATAATTTCCTGTTCGGTTCTCGGGGTTTCAATATTGGTTACTTCGCCCTTTTGTCCTAACAGGTCAAGCGCCTTATTACATATTGCTACTGCGGAAGTTGATACCGTCATTTCTCACCTCGTAAGATAAAAAGGCGTGCGCAACGTCGGCACGCCTTTAGTACACCACAATTTTAAACTTATTAACCTTGTGCGAATATAGCTCTTACGGTTACTGTTCCGGCGGCTGTTCCGACTGTATTAGCGGTAAGCGCTAAATCGTAGCTGTCGAGTTTTGTAGCTATAGTATGCCCGGCGTGTTCAAAAAGTTTTTTGGTCAGGTTTTCAATAGCCACGGCGGTTAAACCGCTTACCTCTGAACCGCTAGTACGAGCGGTAGAAAGATCTATACCATCCGCGAAAACATCTTTATCAATAACTTTTCCGCCGTTACCCTGATAAAGTCCTAAATCCCAGTCTGTACCGCCTGTAATTGCGTCGTTATTAATTTTAATATCGAGGGGGATAAGGTTAGGATTTAACCCTTTAAAAAGTCTGTAAACAGAGCCGTCATCGTCCGTATCAGCGACTTCAAACGTAGTAACCGCGGTTACTAATTTAGCTCCGTTAACGTGTACAGCTTCCGCCAACTTTCCTTTTTGAAGGTCCGCGTTAGCGTATTTGTCTACTACTGCCATTATTGGCCTCCTTTATGCTTCGTTCTAATTACTTACTGAAAAACAGGTAAGAGGGGCCTAGCGCCCCTACCACTATCCGGTAATTGTTGAAGTTGTGAGAACTTTCTGGATTAATTTTCCTTCGGTTCTTACTGCGCCAAGCTCGATAACAAGCTGTACCTGTTTTGTTTCTACGTAGTCTTTTCTTTCTGAAATGTCTAGTTTTGGCTCGGCTGAAATACCAACCACCATAGCTCTTGTAGACATAGCGAAACAAGAACGTTTGCCATTACTTGATACAGGCAACATCGGATTTTTAGCTTTTCCGGCAAACTTAACAAGGTCAAAACACATAGCCCTTTGAATTTCGCCTTTGTCAACTACAAACTGACGTGAGTAATCACCGCTTGTAAGCTCGTTTTCACTCATAAGGTCGGTATGTTCATCACCCGAGATACCGAGTACAAACGTTTCCGGCATATCATTACCGACATCAGCGTCGATAAAGTTTTGTTTTATCTCAATAAGTTTTTCGTAGGTTAAACCGCTTGTAGCGTCTACGGTTATTACTCCATCCTGCGCCGCTGTTAAAGTAGTGTCGAAATCCCTACCTGTTTGAACGTCAGCAAACATAGCCTCGATAACGACTCTGTCGAACACTCTTTCAATAGCGTATACACAAGCAGTGGCGTATTGACCCTGCGGGTCGAGTAAAGCACCTCTGATATCGGAAGAGTCAATAGGAATGGTTACTTCGAATCTTCTACGCTTAATTTTTCTTCTGAGATGTTCGATATCTTGGAATACTACCGGTTGGATTCTGCCGGATACTTCCCTTGCTTCAACGTCACCGATACCGTCGTAGGCGAAAAGATCGCCGCTCATTTTCATTACAGAAACATAAGGACGTAATCTAGCCCTAATCTGTTGAGCTTTCTGATGTATCATATCAGAAAACTGGATTTTTAGCGCGTTGTCTATACTTGCACCCATATTGTCACCTCTTCTCTTTTTGTATTCGACTTAGAATAAAATAATTTTCGGCTCACGACCCCCGTCGTAAGAGGTGACGGACGTTGCCTAACGTTTATAGTCGTTTACACTAGATACTTTAGTATCATCAAACGGACCCAAACGGGATACCCGTTAACTTTAGAATACCATATTAATTTTAAAATTGCAATATAATAAAAAAAAAAAAACTTCGGTGTAAAAACCGAAGTTAAAGAAGGTTCCTCCCTTCTATGGCTGGAACGGTTTTACCTATCTCCCATTAATTTACCTATTTGAATGTAAAGATCATTAACCTGTTGTTTTGTAGATTCATACTGCGGGTCAAATGGACTCATAGAACTTAGTTTGGCCATAAGCGTTTGAGCTTCCGCCCTTAGAGTTGATACGTCACCGCTTCCGGATCCGCTTCCCATACCCCTTAAATCATCCTGACTTATGTATTTATCGGATACACCTTTTAAAACGCTGGCTAAGACTATAAGGTTTTCATTGGAAAGACTATTAACGTGATCTTTAAACTCCGGCGGGGTAAATTCTTGTAATAAGGATTTTGCTACCGATTGTACCCGTTCTCTATCTTTTCCCCACGTTTTATCGGCTAGAGCGTCAAAATCTGCGTCAGCCTTTGCCGCGGCCGCTTGCTGTTCCTGAATACTTTTTAAAATTTCGCCGTAAGTTTCCAAAAGCAGTTTATCATAACCTTTTTGGAGTATCGCCGCCTGTTTTGGAGTTAAGGCCGCGTCTTTAAACAGGTTTTTAACTTTTGTAACGAACCCTTCCGGGCGAAGCGCTTTTAAATCTTCCGGAAGCTCTGAATCATCAAATTTATAAACCTCGATATCTTTTGGGCGGATTAAATTAAAATAATCGTCCCATTCCTGATCAGTCGCACCTTCACCTGGTACACCCAGTTTTTTACCTATTAAGGATTCTGCCCCGTCAAGTCTTTTAAAAAGTTTTTCCGGGGAGTCGATATCTTTCATATAGGGTTTATTTAAAAAATCTTTAGCGTAAGTATTTTTAAACTCGTTAAAGTCAAAATTACTGCCGCCCTCATTACCTTTAGCCCCGTCGCCGCCGTCACCACCTGCGGCCGCTCCGCCTCCTGCATAGTAACCGTTTATTGTACTGCCGTCGCCACCTTCGCCACCGTCAGCGAAAAAACATATCCCGAGGGGTCTTCTTTTTCCGAATAAAAATGCCATTGTCTGTTATTCCTCCATATCGTCTATTTTTGTAAACTCAATTTGTTTTAATGATTCTACCGGTATCAAGTTACGGAAGTGATAGTAGATAGTTTTTCTAGCTTCCATATAAACCGTAGACATAGGGTTTATCTCGGTTGTCTGTTGGTTCATAACTATACTTGAACGGGAAAAATCGCATATTTCCATAAGGTGTCTGAAAACTACCTGACCGTCGGGAGTTTTCGCTAAGCGTTCAACCGCCTGTCTTAACCGGGCTTCCGCTTTAGAAATCTGAATTTCTTTTTTGTCCTTAGACTTTTCCGCCGCCTGTTTTTCCATATTACGCTACCTTTCCTTTTGTCATAGCTGACATTTGCGCTACGTTTCTACCTATTTCCGATTGTTGACGCGCAACTTCAAGTTGCATAGCCTGTTCCTGCTGTTTAGCTCGCGCCTCTCTTATTTTCTTTATTGTTTGCATATCTTTAAGCATTTCTGTACTTACTCCGCTTAGTTCTGAAACCTTGCGTAGCAGTTTATCAAAGTCGATGTTATCGAGTACGTCAGGTACTACAGGGGCTACCTGTACCGCGAAATTAGCGGTATTCATAATACCTTGTAGCTCATCGGCTTGCATTGTACGTTTAGCAGGTGAAGTATAAATAATCTCGAATACGTCTTTACCAGCTAACATTCTTTGGGCTACCGCGTCAGGAATATAGAACGGTACAATACCGTTTTTAATCAGTTCTATTTCCTCTTTACTGCCACGAAGTACGCCCAGTCTGCCGCGTTTAAGCAGTATGTTAAATGTACGCTGAATCATCGGGGTAAAGAGCTCTAATTCCTGCCTAGCGTAAAATGTTCCTAAAGACTGACCGCGTAAAGCGTTCCTTAGTTGAGCTTCCCCAAAAGTCATACGTGTTTCGTTGTTAAAATCTAACAACCTGTCTAAGTTAAAATGATTGTTGATTTTTTCCGTTAACGTTTCGATATGTGCATAGCTACTCTGTAATTCGCCAACAGTATATAACGGCTCTATCGGTTTACCATTGTTTATACGGCCTGTTACGCTAAATACGTTTATGGCTCCGGCTGATGTATCGATTACGCCGCCGCCTAATGTACCGTCGTCGTAAACTCCGAGTGGCGGGTCAAGCTGTTTTTCAGTCGCTATACTGATAGCTTCCCTTGTAGCGTTAATTTCGAGTATATCGGCCATAGCTAGCATAGCGGCTGAACGTCCGTATTTTTCACCGAGAATTTTGATAAACCTCGCAACGAATACAGGCATTTCCTCAAAACCGCTTTCTTTAAGAATTTTATTTGGACCTAATTCGATATGGATAGAAGCAATAGGCATATCTTTAGCGCCGTATTTATTAGGGTCGCGCTCTTCTCTCGGCTCTATCGCGTGTAATACTTTTATCTTGTCTTCGGTCATACCTTTATCGAATTTATCCCGGCTGGCCTTAGAAAGATTTTTATAGCCGTACTTTTTAACGGCGTTTCTGATCGTCATTTCTGTTTCGTTAAATACGGTATCGACTATACCGTCCGGGCCTTCATCGATGCACATCGTTTTGACGTCCCACGCCTTATATCTTACGGGTACCTGCCAATCGTCCTCTTCCTCAAAAACCGCCAGCCCTGATGTGCCATAACCGCCCTGATCTAGCATATATTCATCAAGGGCCGTGATAAGCCCCGAACGCGGGTTATCCATAACACTATACATTTGACGGTTGGCGTATTCGTAATAGTTTTTTATTTCCTCGGTATCCGGCATATCCCACGTGGGGGTGAGTTTAAAAGTACGCGGTCCGTTTGGCCATAAGTTATTTACCATAACGTTAGCCATAATGATATTCGCTCTTATAGCGGTGTTATCGTACACGTCCTCATTTACGAATGTACCTGGGGTCGCTACGTTAACATTAAAATTTTGTTTACGGCTAAAAACGTATTCGCTAATAAGCTGATAAAGCCCGATTAAATAAACTTTTTCACGCTTTAGTTGGCCGTATCTATTTATAAGTGTCTGTACTCTCGACATAATCGCGGCTCCTTTTAATTGCCTAATAATGTTCTACGACCTGTTTTAGCATTTCCCAAAACCCCGCCGGGGCTTGTACTTAATAAGGCTAAACTTCGGTCCCTGTTTCTCGCCGCTTTTTCCTCTTCGGTACTTGGTGAAACACCGCCGCTACCGGTAGAGTATGTAATACCGCCTATAGCTTTTTTCTCGGTCTTACCTGTTATATTCCCGCCTGTAAGACGGTCAATACCGACACCGACACCGCCTGTTAGAGCGCCTAATCCAGCACCTTTCCAAAAGCTACCACCTGACGCTTTACTGACTGTCCCGCCCAATGCGGCCCCTGTTGCCGCTATAATTAAAGTTTCAATTCCCATAGTTACAGCCTCCTATTTCGCCTTGTACGATTTAAGGTTTTTAAAGGGCCGCCGCTTTTCCCTGTAACCCCGTCAATCTTTTTACGTATCGTTGTGTTTCCTAAATTTTTTCTCACCGGATAAGCAAAAGTAAGCATTAAACTATCGAAGATATCCGGCGATCTTCCATATTTCTTTTTAATATTATCTTTGCTCTCGATGTACCAAAGGCCGCGGCTCGTTTCTTTCGCGTCAGGTATAGAGAGTAAATCCGCGAAAAAGTCATCATCGTCCGGGATATCTACATCGTCGCCGCCTATCCAGTCACGAACGGCGAAAGCCATTTCAGAGCGTTTATTTAAAAATTTATCATCCTCTATAGGGCGCTCGGAAAAATGAACGCCTATAACTTTGTCCTTGTACCCCAGTTCGTGTAAACGATCTATCGTACCGTAGCCATAACCTTTATCGATAAAGCATTTGTCGACGCCCCTAGATTCAATAAGGTTAACTATAATACCCGCTAACCTCATTTCATCCATAAGGTCATACACTTTATAATCTACAATTTTCCTGCCGCGACGCAGGGTTAAAACTGTCCTGTCATTAGTCCTAGCAGGGTCAACGCCTAATATTAGAGGCTCTGTAGAGTTATTTAGTATATTACGCTTTCTGGCCCTCATAGCTTTTTCAGCGTCGATAAGAGAATCCCCGGAAGTCTGAAACGCTTCCATAACGTTAGCCGGGTATTCCTGCATGAATTTCCATTCGCTTTTCAGGTCTTCAATTTTCTTACGGCGCCAATATATTTGCTCTTCATCCAGCCCGTAAGTTTCGGCATATTGTATTTCTTCCGGGGTCATAGCAAAATCAGGGGGAACCTCACGCCTGTATTCAGGTTGCCAAAACCACGGAAGGAATATAAGAATATAATCGCCCTTACCCTGTAGCGCGTCCATACACGCCTGATAAAACCAGTTATTCATACCGTTTGCGGTTGATTCCGCTATTATCTCTGTACCCTCTTCATCCGATACAGACTGCAAAATCCCTGTTTGGATATCGTCAATATTTTCAAAAAACGCGACTTCCGATAGATGAAGTAACTGCGTCGTAAATCCTCTGCCTATGTCCCCACTTCCCGCGGTACCGACTGTATATTCGGAACCGTTCTCAAATTTTAATTGTCTTTTATTGCTAACAATCGCTTTTGGTTTAGCCGGATCCGGACATTTTTCGTGGAAACGGTCTACTATAGAAAAAAGCGCACCTGTTGTAGCCGCTTGGTGAGAAAGAATAAAAGTAGATTTATTCGGTATTCTATTATTTTTATGGTAGAAACGCCCGGCGATATATGTACTACATCCCATTTGACGGGCTTTAAGTATAAGCGCCCTGACTCTTCCTGTTAACCGTTTTTGCTCTTCAAGTTTATTATGTATAAATTTTTGCCCGAAATTAAGCTCAAAAGGAACAAGACGCCCCGATTTATTTTTTACCTGCAAACAATGTTTTGCGAAAAATAAAAAATCGTTGGTAAGTCTATCGTGCGTTCTTAAGCTATTATCTGGCATTTCTGCGCTCTTGCTCCTCAATCATATTTAAAAATTCCTGATAACTCATTGACATAGAAGTAGATTCCACACTTTGTTTTGGTTTGCCGAGTATCCTGTCTAATATCATTTTTGCGGCTTCTAAATTACCGTTCGCCGCTTTTTCGGCTATCCTTATCCACATAACCTCAGCGTTTGTCATTCCCCTAAAACGCGGCTCGATAACTTTCATTCCTAACTCTTCGTCCCATTCCCCCTCATAAGGTAGGGCCGCGGCGACTGTAGAAAGAGTTTTAACCGCCGCCGCGTTTACAGGGGTAACATAGTAGGGTTCGGGCACACCATTTACCCACCTAATCATTTTCCCTCCGACCGGTACTCTTTTCGGTTCGGCCGGAGGCTGGAAATTATTACTACTCATTCTTTAAATCGATGTCCTTGTCGTCGCCGTCTAAATCGTTTAACAAGTCGTCAGCGTCGGGAGCTTCTCCGTTACCGCCTTTGTCGTCGCCGTCTACCGGGTTAAGATCATTTAACATCTTTTTAGTTTTAAACTCTTCTTTTTGCTTTGCGTGTTTTACCGCGAACGCTTCCGGGTTCTCTTCACAATCAGCTATAGCCTGTCTTACATCGGCTACGTTATCACCGTAAACCTCGATATCTATTGCCAGTTCATTATCAGCAATATATTTCGCTAACTGTTTTTTATTCATTCTGGCTACATCTTTAGGGGCTTTTCCGGGGTCGGATAAATTCTCTTCGCCTGTAATAATGTGCGTTCTTACACGCGCGAAGTCAGGGTACTTTTGTACCATTAATTTTCTGATGTTTGATCCGGGATCCATAATGGCGCTTCTAAAAATAGATAACGCTTTCGGGGTAGACTCCGCGAAAACTACATCTAGTTCATAGTTTTTTAATTCTTTCTTAGCACCTGCTTTAGCGTAGTATTGACCTGCAAAGGAATATCTAACACCGCAAGTAGCGACTTTGGCCATAGTCATTCTCCTTAAATTTTTTTTTGTATTCGACTTATAAATAGTATTTGTTTATCTTGAGTATATCACGCGTCAATTCGTCAGTCAATCGTAGTTAACAACGAGTAAACGGCTTTTGGTATTTTATTTTTGAAGGTAGATAGGGTCGGGATTATTTTTAGATAAATCTTTTTAAGTTTTATAGGGGTGGGGGGTTTTGGAAAATTTTTTTATGTTGGAAATTTTTATGTTGGAAATTTTTTAAGGTACTTTCGGGGGTGTAGTTTTTGTGAAAATTTACGGTTAGCGTTTATACGGGGTCCCTCCCACACGAGCGGGCACCGGGTCACGGGGTCGCTATGGGGGTCAAAAAGAGGGGGCACCCTTCTAATACGTTTTGCATTTTTTTTACCGCTAAAAGTCAACCACTACGGCATTTTCAAACATGCAAACATAAAAAAAGCATATAGTAAGGCGTGCGAGCTAACACACGCCGAAACGCTTTAATGGTAATGATTTTAACTAAAACTATTTCGATTCGATAGAGTCCGATAATAAAGATTATGTAAAAACGAAAAAGCGTTCAAAAATATGAATATGTAGAACTTTAGAACTAATTACAATTAAAAAACCTGTAATGATTCTATCGTATTTTTTGAAATAACAAAATAAACCAAAAAATCGTTTCAAAAAACTTAAAAAACAATTTTGGATTTTCAGAAATAATTGCCGCCAGTTTTCAAAAGCAAAAACGGGTTGTGAATTTTATATTGTTTTTTAACGGGTCTAAACGCAATAATTACAAACGTTACAACCTGTTAAAATCGATAGAACGTAGAGAAGAGATAGGGGGTAAGGAAAAATGTAATGCCACAAAAGCAGTAGAGGATTGACTTTTAAACGGGTTCTTACATTTCTTACCCCTAAATTTAAAACTTTTAAATATATTATATTTTATGATATATACGTTATATATACTACTATTTTTTATTATTTTTTATAATAAAAAAGATGTAAGATATGTAAGAAACTATATAAAAGCCAACAACAATAAACGTTTAACACCTTACACTTTTTAGTTCAAATCCCTTCCATATCTTACATCTTTAATATTGCCGAACGATAATAAACGTTGACCGTACCACGTTTTTAAAAACTCGCAGTATATACTCATAAAAATACGATTTTCAACGAATGTTATCTTTTGCCAATTTTGAAGGGGTAAGAAAAAGGTAAGAGAATTACCCGGAAAAACATAATTTTTTTTATCGATAACGATTATTGCTTTATGTAAATTTTAACGTGTATAGTTGTTGACTTATGTTGATAATCGTTTATAATGGTACTAACACTAGAATTAAATACGAAAGGGAACAACGAAATGGCAACTAAAAACGAAGAGATTAAAAAAGCGCTGGCCGAGGAAATGCGTGCAAAAATGGAACAAGTAGATTTCAGAACGTGGCGTAAATGTTGGGATTCTAGCAATTTAAGACAACAAAACCTTTTTACTAAAAAACCTTATAACGGTATTAATGAAGTAATGACAAGTTTAACCGCTGCCGTTAAAGGTTTTGAAAGCCCGTTTTGGGGTACTTTTTCACAAATAAACGCTAAAGGCGGCCACGTGTTAAAAGGTGAAAAAGCTACTAGAATAGTATTCTGTGAAATGAAAAAGTACATTAAGCAAAATGAAGACGGTGAGGAAGAAGAACACAGATATTTTCTTTATAAAGAATTTAAAGTTTTTAATGTTTGTCAAACTTCTTTAAAAAATAATAAAGAATTTTTTCCGGAAAAAGAATACATAAATAGAAATGAAACAATAAACGAAGCGGAACTAATAATTAAAAATTCAGAAGCGCCGGTAAACTTTAGAGATTCTGACAGGGCGTTCTATTCACCGAATCTAGATTTAATTGTTGTACCGTTAAAAGAACAATTTACGAGTACTCATGCTATGTACTCTACAGTTATGCACGAGATAGCCCATTCTACAGGGCACGCTAGCCGATTAAATAGATTTAAAAATAATAAATATAAGTTTGGATCTCGGGGCTATGCGTTCGAAGAGTTAATAGCCGAATACGCTGCATTTTTAACCTGTAGAGAATTAAAAATACAAAACGATGAACAAACCGAGGAAAACGCGAAATACTTAAAAAGTTGGTTAACAAAATTAGATGATGATTACAACTACTTTTTCGACGCCGTCAGCTTAGCAACCGATGCTTCGGAATATATGCTTAGTTATGCGAATACAAAAATGGTATCAGAGGCGGCATAAGAACGAAGGGCGCCACGCGCGCCCCTTCTCTATCCTTCAACGTTCGTATATTTATGAATTTTGAAACGTAGAGAAGTTAAAAACAGAAAGGATTAAACGCTATGGATTTTAAGACAAAAACATTACTGGCCGCGGCGGATCAAGCTAAAAAGTTTGTGTTAAGTAACACGTCTTCAACCATTAAAAATGTTCCGATTTTATCGACTATTTTGTTAGAAGTAAGTTTAAGCGCTGGAAATATCCGCTTAACTTCTACGGATTTAATTAATACTTATCAAAATACTTTAAAATGCTTGTCAAAACCAAAAAACGAAA
>Ga0116168_1002524_pt1 | contig 11436 bp, 9 predicted proteins | sample AD_UKC129_MetaG_FD_89795 | JGI IMG/M metagenome (GOLD analysis project Ga0116168, IMG submission 89795) | Active sludge microbial communities of municipal wastewater-treating anaerobic digesters from Canada - AD_UKC129_MetaG | ecosystem: Engineered > Bioreactor > Anaerobic > Digestate | place...
AACGATATATTTCCCAGAGCGCAATGGTGACAGCTTGAGCCAGATTTATTGAAGGGAATTCTGGATTAGCTGGAATATAACAACGTAAAGGACAGAGGGCTGCTTCTTTATCAGTGAGTCCAAAAGTTTCTCTACCGAAGACCAAACCTATTTCCAGCTGAGAGATGTTAGCACAATATTGAGCAGCAGTAATGGGTGTGAAATCCACCGGTTTGAATTTTCCGGTACGACGAGAATAAGCTATTACCCGGTCTAAATCTGAGATTGCATCCTTTAGAGTGGGATATATCTGAGCCTGTTGAAGTAGGTTTTCTGAATGCATAGCCAGATAGAAATCATTTTTTTTCGGCATAGCACCTACTAACCTTAGACTGGAGAAGCCAAGATTGTGCATTATTCGTGCTATAGCACCTACATTTCCTTCATAAATAGGCTCAACTAAGATTATGTGAATCATTGGTTTTTTATCATTTTGGCTAATTTATTTCCCATCTGAACAACAGTAGGATTGGAATCAGATTTCCATTCTTGTGCTGTTCTAAGCGCTATAGAAAAGAAATCCTGTGATTTATCACGCATATTTTTTTGAGAAAAGATACTGGATAATCTTCTTAAAATCTGCCAGAGGAAATTAGCACGTTTTTCCTCTCCATCCAGAAGCCAGCGTCTGATACTGGCAAAGGTTGGTAGAGGACGCTGTCTTCCAACTTGAATAAGAATATGGCTAACTTTTTTTTGAACTTCTTCATCTTCATCATCCAGCAATCTGCCTACAAAGGTTAACACATATTGAGGATTTTTTGCGGCTATATATTCCATACCATGCATAGACATAGCACGTTTTTTAGGATTATCCGAATCTGCCCAGTGAGGCATATATTCTTTCATTACCTCAGGATATTTTTTCCACATTTCAGAACAGATGGTCTCACTTTCCCAGGGAACCGATTCAAATGTTTTTTCTAAAGTCTGGACTATGATTTCTGGTTTGTCCTGATTTTTGTAATAAAAGTAAAATAATGCAGTCGCCCGGATAGGATAAAATCGATCTTTTAGCATCTCATAGCAAATTGCATCCAAGTTTCCTGTGCCTGTATATTCCGCTAAACGTTTTCCCAATTCTTCCCGGACAAAATAGTTGGGAGTATTAGCAACTTCATAAATCAGCTTTTGTGCCTGATTAATGTTTCCCTTGTCCAGATTTTTGGAAATCTTTTCTACATAAGAGTCCAATAATTGGTAATCATCGCGGTCCAGGCGTCCTACTTTTTTTATCATATTTTTCAGCTCCATAATCCCTATGAGGGATCTATCCGCGGAATTCTTAAAATTAGTAAGCCTGTTGTCCTACGAGAAAATAGATTATTAAATATATTACCTAAGATATAAAATTATCGTTTCTGTCAAGTTATTTGTGGGTTAAATCGGTAGAATTATCAAAAATAGTGCGTTGTCGCACTGACCGACTGGTTATAAAATGGAGTTTGGCTACTTCTGCTAACCGATTCCAACCATATTTATCAGCAAAGTTTTTAGCAGTTTCAATAACATTTTTCCCGGAACCCAGAGGAAACTTCATACCATAATAATTATTCATTGCTTCTCTTTGTTGTAAAAACTGATACCGAGCTATTATTGACGCTGCAGCAACGGCTGGGTCTGTTTCTGCTTTAGGTCTCTCTTCCACAGGAATACTAACATCTCGTTTTTTAAGATAATTAGCAACTTTTTTACTGCGGCTAAACTGGTCAACTAAAATACCCTGAATATTGGGGATTCTTTCTAAAAGAGCAAGAATAGCAGTGCTATGTTGCCAAGCCAGAAGGTCATTAAGATTTTTTCCTTGCATCTGCATATCTGCTATGATTTCATTATATTTTATAGGTTTGAGCACTATACAAGAAATACGGGAAGCATAGTTAGAATAAAGTTTCTGAGCTATGTTTGTAATTTGATTTTTTGTGAGTCGCTTACTATCCATCACTCCCCATTCTTTTAGGTCCGAAAGCATATCACTATCCAGAGCAAAAGCAGCAACCACCAGGGCGCCAAAATAATCACCCTTTCCACATTCATCAGAACCAATCCAATGCTCCCAGGAATGATATCTTCCCTCGGGTTCTACTTTATCTTTTATCATTTCTTGAAGCTCTGTTTTCAATTTATTATCTTTACCACCAAGCACCTTACTCAAACCTCTTTTTTCAGAATAATAAATATTTAGTACGGAATGCTGCTCTTCTTTACTTAAATTAAGTTGAATTCCATAGTTAATTTCTCTTTGGCGAGTAATTCTGATTCCTCTTTGAGCTAATTCAGGTATAAAATTCGCCAGATATTCTTCTATAATTTTTTCCATAAACTACCTTAGATATTATTGTAATATCCTTTTCTAAGGAATAGACAGAGATGTCAATCTCAAAATTAAGAAAAAAATAATTTGTGCTTGACAGAATTTGGTTTATCTTAATTTTAGCACTCAATCATTGAGACTGCTAAACCTTAATTTAATAAAATATGATAATATGGAGGTATAAAGAAAATGGCAAAACAAATGTTGTATGGACATGAAGCCCGGACTGCTTTAAAAAGGGGCGTAGATCAGCTTGCTGATGCAGTTAAGATAACTCTCGGTCCCAAGGGTAGAAATGTGGTTTTGGACAAGAAATTTGGTTCCCCCCTAATCACTAATGATGGAGTAACAATAGCAAAAGAGATTGAGTTGGAAGATGAATTTGAGAATATGGGAGCTCAGCTTTGTAAAGAAGTGGCAGAAAAGACCCATGATATTGCTGGAGATGGGACTACGACAGCAACCCTTTTAGCTCAGGCTATTATTGAAGAAGGATTAAAGCATGTAACTGCTGGGGTTAATGCAATGTATCTTAGACGAGGCTTGGAAAAAGCTACTAAGGTCGTTGTGGATAAGATACACGAATATTCCAAATCAATCAATAAAAGTGAAGAGATAGCTCAAATAGCTTCTATTTCAGCAAATAATGACACGGAAATTGGAAAATTGATCGCTGAAGCTATGGAAGCAGTTGGGAAAGAAGGCATTATCAATATAGAAGAAGCTAAATCTATAGATACTGGATTAGAAAAAGTAGAAGGAATGCAGTTTGATCGTGGCTATATCTCTCCTTATTTTGTTACCAATCCTGATAAGATGATAGCTGAATATGAAGATTGTCTAATTCTTGTCCACGATAAGAAGATAAGTGTTTTGAAAGATATTTTGCCCATTTTGCAAGAAGTTTCCCAGATGGGACGTCCTTTATTGATTATCGCTGAAGACATTGAAGGTGAAGCTCTTGCCACCCTGGTAGTAAACAAACTTCGTGGAGTCCTGAATGTGGTTGCGGTTAAAGCTCCAGGTTTTGGAGATAGACGCAAAGAAATGCTCCAGGATATAGCAATACTCACGGGTGCGAATGTAATTTCAGAAGAGATGGGTCGTCGCCTGGATAGTGCTACTATGGCTGATCTTGGTAGAGCTAAAAAGGTGATAGTGGACAAAGAAAATACTACTATTCGTGAAGGAGCAGGAGATCCGGAAGCAGTTCAAGCTCGGATAAAACAAATCAAAGCTCAAATTGAAGAGACCACTTCAGATTATGACAAAGAAAAACTACAAGAGCGCTTGGCAAAACTTTCCAGTGGTGTTGCAGTTATTCGTATAGGTGCTGCCACCGAGACTGAAATGAAGGAAAAGAAAGCTCGTGTGGATGATGCTCTTCATGCTACCAGAGCAGCTGTGGAAGAAGGAATTGTTCCTGGTGGTGGTGTCACTCTGATTCATGCAGCTAAGGCTCTTCAGGAATTAAAGGATTTAACCTATGAAGAGAAAGTAGCAGCTGAAATTCTAATTAAAGCTCTGGAAAAACCCGCTTATCAAATTGCTGCTAATGCTGGAGCAGAGGGTGCAGTAGTAGTTGAAAAACTCAAAGGTTATGATGATGTGAAAATGGGATTTAATGCTGCCAATGGCAAATTTGAAGATTTAATTAAAGCTGGTATCATTGATCCTGCTAAAGTGGTTCGTTCCGCAGTTCAAAATGCCTCATCAATTGCAGGGTTGTTACTGACTACAGAATGTGTTGTAACCGATATTAAAGAGCCAGAAAAAGCTGCTCCAATGCCTACCGGTATGGAAGGAATGTATTAATATAGTTAGAGAATAGCATATCTCAAAAGCCTCTCCCACCAAGAGAGGCTTTTTTAGTTTACCCCCCAATTAATAGAAAGATAGCAGTATAAACAAAGCAAATATTAAATCATTATCTACCACTTTACTGGTAAATAACTCCAATATCATTCCTAAGCTTCTGCATAAATTCAGCCAGAATTGCCATCAGCTCTATCTGGAGTAGCTATGCTATTATGTATATATACGAGTTTACTTTGACCTTATCTCCGAAATTTACACCATTAGAAGGGTGACACATTGGAATGCGAGTGCCGTTTTTTCTGATCAAAAATTTCCCGCTTTACAGTAGGAGCATATCGGGAGAATTTGTTGCTCAGAAAAAACTTAAAAAGATATGGAGTAAACAATGCGTAGCAAATTTACTTATACCCAGATTCTCCAGATCCTAATGGAAGCCGATCTAGGAGCAGAGGTTAAGGAAATATGTCGTAAGTATGGCATCAGTCGGAACACCTTCTACAACTGGAAGAACAAATATGGAGGTATGACTCCCAGTGATGCCAAGATCAAGCATGATTTGGAGATTGAAAATTGTCGTTTGAAGAGGATGGTGGCAGAACGTGATTTGGAGATTGAAGAGATAAAGGAGCTGCTCTCAAAAAAATGGTGAGTCCCCAGGAGAAACAAGCTGCTGTTGGGGATTTACATAAACAAGGCTTGAGTATGAGAACATCCTGTACCCTGGTTCAGGTTGAGCGCAAAGGGTTTTACTATAAGCCCAAGCTTAGCGAGGAGAATCAGCAGATAACTGATTATCTTAAGGAAACTGCGTTCAACAATGTTTGCTGGGGTTTGCCTCGGATGGTAATTGCCGTCAGGGACAAGTATGGAGCAGTCAATCATAAACGAATCAGACGTTTGTATTGTGCTGCTAGACTTCAGGTGCCCAAACGACCCAGTAAGCATACTAAATATAGGACCAAGCCTCTGGTTCAGGCAGAACATCCCAATCACCGATGGTCTATGGACTTCGTTTCAGACAGCTTCCAGTATGGCAGAAGGTTTCGGGTGCTCAACATCATTGATGACTTCACCCGGGAACTGATTCACCAGGTGGTAGATACCTCAATATCAGGCATCAGAGTAGCCAAAGAGCCGACTGATATAGCTAAATACCGGAGCTTGCCGGAATTCATCGTTTGTGACAACGGTCCCGAATTCCGAAGTTCAGTAATGTTCAAATGGTCTCAGGATAACAAGGTAGAACTCAACTTCATAGCTCCTGGAAAACCACAACAAAATGCCTTTGTAGAAAGCTTCAATGGTAAGTTCAGAAAAGAATGTCTTGACCTGAATTGTTTTGGAGATTTACTTGAAGCAAGAGATGTGATTATGAATTGGCGGTTAGATTACAACATGAATCGACCTCACAGTTCCCTAAACTACATGACTCCAACTAAATTCCGAGAAAACTATGAAAACAAAGTCGATAGCAAACGTGTCACCTTACAAGTGGTGTAAAAAATGGGACAGGGTCGGATAGACCGCCATAATTTTTTGTGTCCCCATTAACATGATAAACATAAAAACAATTGCCACGATTTTGCCTTGTTTCATGATTTACCTTCCTTTGTTTATTTGACCACTACCAGCTTGGTAGTGGCTATTTTGCTGTTCCCAAGGTCCAGACTGATCAAGTAAATACCATTGGGTATAATATCCAGCACTTCATTTGGAAGCTCAAAGCTTTGATCTTTGTGATGCCCATTGATCTTACCGGAATATATCCTTTGTCCTCTGATATTAAAAATGCTGTACCCTAAATCACCCACTAGATCACTTTTTACTGAGATCATAACAGTGCTACTTGCTGGCTGTGGATAAGCCATGATGGATGATACAAATACAGGAGCGATGGGATCGTCATTGGCTACTACATTGCCTTCAGAATCAGTTTTCACCAGGACAATAGTACCATGATGCATTGGGAACAGAATGCTGCCGTCAGGCATAACCAACAGATTCTTTGAACCTTTTCCAAAATAAATTGCTCCAAACGTGTTATACGATCTGCTCCATTGAAGTGTCCCATCTGGGTTGTAGCAGTGGAGTATTTGGTTTGTTGACGATCTGCTTAGATATACTAAATTACCGTTTGGAAGCACTTCCAATGAAACAATTTCGTTGAGAGGGTAACCAGCAGGAATACTATCAGCGACTAACTCAAGACTCTGTCCTTCTGAATTAACTCTCCACAACTTATAGTATCCTAGGATATATATATTATTATCAGACGATACCTTGCAATCAAATAAACTTGTGCTATAATCCACTGCAGTATATGTCCAGATCGTATCACCAACGGCAGTAAAGTTAGCAAATTTACCTCTTGCGAGACTTATCCAACCATTATCGTATGGTTCAATAGTGTTAAACCCAAATCCATAAAGGGAAAAGCCATCACTCTGCCAGACCACATTGAACTGGAAATCGGTTTTAAGCACCACAGCTTGGCCATTGACTTTACCGGCAAAGATTAAACCATCGTCAACATATTGCATGTCGTATAAGGATGCGTTGTATTTATGATAGTATCCCAGCCAATTTAACTCATTGTCGAAGATACATAGGGTGGAATATCCTGATTGAGTACTAAGGCAATAATACCTGTCAATACCATTGGAGACCACGCTGTTAAAGACGAAGTTCCCCCCCCCTGTTCTCCTCCAAACAATGTCGCCATTTTCGTCGAGTTTCCAGAATACATTATTAGCATAAGTAAGAACATCTTCATTTGCAAACTCGACATACCCTTGTAATAAATAACCACCACCAATTGCCGGGATTACATTACAGGCTTTAGAACTCGCACTATTATTGGGACCTGGACACAGATCATTAAAGAGATAGTATCGTATCCATGTCTGTCCGGCAACCAGCCCCAAAGACAATAGCAATAACAATGTAAACATCAAATGTTTTTTCATCGATCCTCCCGATTAATACAGGACACTATATGAGTTTTTTATCAATGAACTCATGCTTTAGTGATATAGTACAAGCCTTAACTTCAACTATAATCAATACATATTAGCTAATTTCATTCTAAACATTTCACTTTCCTATGTCAAGAACTATTGTTTCTTTTTCTGTCGCATCCTAACCTATCCTGATTTATCAGCATACAGGGTAGTGCTTTCCTGGTTCCGGATCAATGATCACATCTGGAACAAGGAGATAGCATGACCGAAGCCTTGATGAACCATATCAAAGCTCAGTTAGTCAGACATGAGGTACTGAGGCTGAAGCCTTACCGCTGTACTGTCGGTAGGCTAACCATCGGCATCGGCCAAAATCTGGATGTTTGTGGTATTTCACAGACAGAGTCCTACGTGCTCTTTGAGAATGAGATACAGGACTGCGAGCAGTGGTTTATAAAAGAGAAGTCCTCCTACTACTGGCAGGGACTGGCAGAGCATACCGCACTCAAAATACTTGAGTTTTTAAGGCTGTGGGGTTACAAGAAAGCCAAAGCAAAATACTACAAGCTCGTGGTGATCCTGGATGACCGCATCAGTGACATCTACCGGGCTCTGCCAGCTCAGGATAAGAACTATCACCTCAATGATACCCTGGAAATGATAGACAATCTAATGGTTTTGGATATAAAGTGTAACAACCTGGATGATGCCAAAGACTATATCAAAACCCTTGCGCCTTGGATCAAGGACGAGCAGATTGAATACGACTCAGATATTCATCCAGTTGGAGTTTTCGGAGCTCATACTCCATTTCCACCTTTTCATTGGAAGTGTAGGACGACGACTCATATCTGGACAGCATAGGATTTGATAGCAGGTTACTGCCTAAAGCCAAAGCTCAGTTCAATGTTTAAAATCTCCAATATTCCTATCAATTTGACCTGAAACAAAAAGAGATTGACCAAATAAGCATCTATCACTATTTTGCATTATAAGGATTAATGATGCTGATTGGGGAAGTGAGTTGCTAAAAGATATTTTGCTTAAATATTTGAGTGATCTACAGAAGATCATCAACCGGGGTGATGCCCGAGAAGAGTCCTTCTATCACTGTTTGAAGGACATGATTGATGCCTATGCCAAGCTAAGCAAGATCAGCAAATGCGAAGTGGGTATCCTGCCCAAGACAACCGAAGTCGGAAACCCTGACTTCCGTATCTGGAACGGAAAATCTCATATTACTGGCTATATCGAAGCCAAAAAGCCGGAAACTTACAACCTCGATCCCATCGCAGTGAGCGAACAGCTCAGGCGCTACCTGGCTACCTTTCCCAATCTTATCCTCACCAACTTCTATGAGTTCCGGCTCTATCAGCACGGCATCCTTGTGGATAGCGTAACCATTGCCAGTCCCATCAATGCCACTCAGATGAGTGTGACTCCCCCGTATCGCATGTGGATGAGCTGTCCGTATTGCTTGAGCGCTATTTCAGCTTTTCTCTACCTGCTATCACAGATCCCAAGAGCCTTGCCAATGCGCTGGCAAAACGTACCCGCTTCCTGCGGGATGAGATTATCACCATCGAACTGGCAGAAGAAGAGATGCAGGGCAAGAAGGTTTTACTGAACTTTTATGAATCTTTCAAAAAGCTACTGATTAACAACCTGACCATAGAGCAGTTTGCCGATCTCTATGCCCAAACCCTCACTTATGGCATCTTTGCGGCTCGCACCCGTAGCGAGGGTGAGTTCAACCGGGAACTCATCTACAAATACATCCCCGGAACCCTGGGCATACTGAAAAGCATCTTCAGATTCATCTCTCTGGAAGAACCGCCCAAAGCTCTGGCAGTCCTGATCGATGACATAGCGGATATCCTATTCCATACCGATATCCAAAAGATTCTGCACCGCTTTTACACCGAAGGCAGGGGCAGAGACCCCATAGTGCATTTTTATGAGACTTTCCTTAGTGAATACGATCCCAAATTAAGAGAAAAACGGGGTGTCTATTATACTCCTGAACCTGTGGTACGCTATAACGTGCGCAGCATCCACAGCCTCCTGAAAAGCCACTTCAGGAAAGCAGATGAGCTTGCCTCAGAGGATGTTACGATACTTGATCCAGCAGCCGGAACCCTCACCTTCCCCGCTGAAGCTATCAAAGTGGCTATAGAAGAGTACAAAGATAAATACGGCAGCGGAAGTATTCACAATCTGATCAAACACCACATCCTGCCCCACTTCTATGCCATTGAACTGATGATGGCACCTTACACTGTGGGACACCTCAAGATTAGCTATCTGCTGGCAGAACATGGCTATGAACTCAGCGAGGATGAACGTTTCCAGCTTTATCTCTCCAATACACTGGAACCGGATATACCCTTGCAAACCGAACTGCCTATAATCCACGACATCAGTGAAGAATGTGCTCAAGCCAACAAGGTAAAACATCAAGAACCGATTCTTGTGATCATGGGCAATCCGCCGTATAGTGGTGCCAGTGAAAACAGCAACGCTTGGACGGAAAGACTGCTCAAGACTGATCTGGATGGCGCACAAAGCTATTACACTATCGATGGCAAACCACTGGGCGAAAAGAACTCGAAATGGCTGCAAGATGATTATGTGAAGTTCTTGCGCTTTGCCCAATGGAAGATACACAAGGCAGGTAAGGGTATTGTGGGCATGATCACCAACCACGGTTATCTGGATAACCCTACTTTCAGGGGCATGCGTCAAAGCCTGATGGCTACCTTTGATGAAATCTATGTGCTCGATCTTCATGGCAACGCCAAGAAGAAAGAGACTAGTCCTGATGGTAGCAAAGACGAAAACGTCTTTGATATCCAGCAGGGAACCGCAATCATTCTGATGGTAAAGAACATAGACACAAAAGAAAAAAAAGTGTACCACCACGAGCTATTCGGACTCCGCCAGATTGAATACGACTGGCTGGATAGTAACCAGCTTCAAACTAAGACCTATAAGGAACTAATCCCCGTTTCTCCCTTCTACCTCTTCCGTCCAGAAGCGACAGGAAACGAGCATTACCTCAAATGGAAAACCCTCCCGGAAATCTTTTCAGTCAACAGTGTAGGCATAGTCACAGCCAGAGACGAGCTCACCATCCAGGACACTCCAAACCAGGTGCGTAAGACCATTCACCACTTTGTATCCCTGGACCCGGAAACTGCCAGAACAGCATTTCATCTCGGCAAAGATGCCCGGGACTGGAAGGTAGAGTATGCTCAAAAAGATCTAAAAGATAGCGGTTTGAATGACAACAATATCATCCCCATCCTCTACCGTCCCTTTGATGCCCGCTATACTTACTACACCGGTAGAAGCAGAGGTTTTCACTGCATGCCCCGTAACAAGGTTATGAGGTATATGCTGGAAGAGAATGTAGGGATTATCTCTGTGAGGCAGGTAAAGACAGGTGAAACCTGGCAACATGTAGCAATATCAAATGCATTATCAGAAAGCTGCTATATATCGAATAAAAACAAGCGAGATTTCTTATGTCTTCCCCCTCTATCTTTACCCGGAAGACCACAAAGAAGACATCTTTGCCAGCGAAGAGCGGGAATACAATATTTCCCAAGAGCTCTTGGATCGTTTCACAAAACAGTGGCAGCAGTTCCAGCCGGAGCAGCTTTTCTATTACGTCTATGCGATTCTGCACAGCAATCAATACCGCCAACGCTATACGCAATATCTCAGGATGGATTTTCCCCGCATACCCTTCACGGATGATACGATCTTTTCAGCAAGTTGGCTGAATATGGTAAAGAGCTTGCCGATATTCATCTGCTAAAGAGTCCACGATTAAGCCCTCCCATAGCACGGTATCAGGGTAGTGGTTCTAATGACAAGGTTGAATCCATCGAGTATGATGAGCACAAGTGCACTGTGCGAATCAACCCAGACAAATACTTTGAGGGCATCACACCGGAGCTCTGGAACTACCACATTGGCGGCTATCAGGTGCTGCATAAATACCTCAAAGACCGCAAAGGCAAAGCCCTTGCCGATCCCCTCCATTACTGCCGCATAGCCACAGCTTTAGCGCTAACAATAGATATTCAAGTTCGGATAGATCAGATTATTGGAACCATCATCCAATAGAAAAGTCTGTGTTATCCCGGGCTTTATTGACTTCATTTGATACTATTTCATCCTCAGGATCTTTTTGACTTTAGAGGTATTGCCCACCTCCATCCGAACAAAATATAAGCCAGAGCTAACATTACGTTTTCCGTTATCCTTTCCGTTCCAAACAACTTTATGAAATCCTCT
>Ga0116168_1002525_pt1 | contig 11430 bp, 6 predicted proteins | sample AD_UKC129_MetaG_FD_89795 | JGI IMG/M metagenome (GOLD analysis project Ga0116168, IMG submission 89795) | Active sludge microbial communities of municipal wastewater-treating anaerobic digesters from Canada - AD_UKC129_MetaG | ecosystem: Engineered > Bioreactor > Anaerobic > Digestate | place...
ACCCGATCGCGATGCGACACGTCGAGGGCCCTGCGGAGGACATAGCGGTGGCTTTGCCCGGCAAATTCCTCCACTAGTAGGAGGACCCGTTCCTCAGGATGCTCGCGGAGGAAGGCATCCACGGCCTTGGCCTCGTTCCAGAACTCGAAGCCATTCACCTCCAGGTTGATAACCCGCTCGGATTCGATCTGATATTTCGCCAGGGCGCTGCGAAAGGTCTCGTACGGTGGCGGAATCACCCCGAGTTCGACCAAACGACTTGACCACCCCTGGGTAAAAATGACCCGGGCATGAGGATGGGTCTTGAGGAGTGATGCCGTCCGCTCGACGATACCGTCCCCGGAGGGTGTTTTTCCATCCGAACTACGGGCCCAGATGAGGGTAACGGCATTCTCGTGCTGCGGTGCCGGTGCCATGAGGGGATAAGCAACCACCGGCAGCCAGAAGGCACGGAAGAGGAAGGCGATGAGAAGAAAGAAACACCCCACCGCCAGGCGCGGCAACATCCGCCCACATCCCCGCGGTGAGTTGCTTTCAGTAGCCTGGTGCGAGGGACTCAGGGACGTCTCTTCTCCGGATGCACGGGGTGCCATAAGAGTCCTAATTTCGTAGCGACATCCCCAACTGTCAACCGCTTGCCGAGAGATATCCGCGGCCAGTTGGTGCCAGCCTGGAACAGCTCAGCGCTCATGGACCGCAACACCACCACGGATCGTCGCAGCAATCGGGATTCCCCGGCGGGCAACTGGCGGGATCGCACGTGCCGCACACGTTGATCGCTTCGACGGCTTGTGAGAGGTCGTTAAGCTCACTCAGAAGGGCGTTACGTACGGCGGCCAGCCCTCCAATAATCCCAATCACAAGAATGGAGATAAGCAGAATCCATTCGAAGCTCAGGATGCCACGCCGGGAAGGACGTCGGCGACGTTGCGAAAAAAGACGAGTCATGGGTGACAGCTCCCTGATCAGTTTACCTTCTTGTTCACGTTATGATCTCGGCCCAACACGGGGATACTCTCCACGCACGATGGAACCTCGTCGCTTTTGCATGCAGGTTTCGTGCCAAAGTTTTAAGGTTGGTCCGATCATGCCTCGTTTGCGTTCCTCCGTATCACCATAGGCTGGTTCTTACACTGAAGAGCCATGTGTGATCAGAAAAGGATGTTTCTCAAAGCGAACGCGTTAGCAAGGGGTGTTGAGGAAAGGCAACACAGGTACTGCCATCAAAAGTAATACGCCTGGACATTCACGCCGGGAGTCCAAAGTGGGAGCAGCACACTGCGTCCTTGATGCAAATCTGATCTCGCTGTCCACAGTACGCCGCAACTTACAGGCCAATTCTAGCGCGCCGCTGGAGTAAGTCCAGAACTTATTTGACGAGAATTGTAAACTTTCCGGGCCCGGCGTTGCTCGACGGGGCACCGCACAAATGCGGCATTATCTCTTGCTCACTGCGGCGAGGCGACCCTTTTGCGCATCGCGTCGTAAAGATTTTGCGGTTGCAGGACCTCCGGCGAGATTGGCTCACACCAGCGACCGGTTAACTCTGTCGGAGACGGCAACGAGGGGACGGCTTCGGCGGCATCGCTGACGTTCAGTCCCACGACGTTGATCGCATCGATGCCCAGGCTCTTTGGCCAGCGGACCAGCCCCTGGGTACGAATGCACCAGAAGGTTTCTCCCCCGGCCGTGTGATTACCCCGCATCCCGCCGCCACTGGAGGCGAACAGGCGTTTTCCCGTCCCCGCATCGATGTCCGTGAAGAGGTTTTCATAAGGTGCCCAGCGGTGATGATCAAAACAGATGTCAATACCACGGCCGGAACAAAACACGCAACCAATAGAACTTTGGACCGTCAGGTCATGGATGAATCGCGTGTTGAATTCGAAATCTCGGCACAAGCAATCGGAGCAACGCAGAAACGTCACGCCATGGTGACCCGTATAGTTTCCCGAACTTGATACCCGCTGTGGATCGGCTTCAAAGCGAATCTTTTCCACGGTGCAGAAGTAACCCGAGACAAACGGCCCATTATCGGCATTGCGGATCACAAGGTCTTTTAACCAGCAATGGGCAGCGGAGCGGGTGATTTCAACTGGGTTGAAACCAATCTCTTTGAAATGCCCTGCGTACTGCTGAACCGGAAAATCAAAGGTGATCCCTTCCACGCCCACATCGGCGAGCGGCGGCAGGAATCTCTCCACGGTGGGTTGCCACTCGGAGCGGATATCAAAACGCAAGGGACGATTCAGCTTGAGCGTCGATCCTTCCACACTCACGATCCGAAAGACCTGCTCCACGGACCAGTTTCGCAACCCCGAGATATCGCCCGGCTGGCCGCGGTAAAGGTAAGTCAACAGCGAATTCTTTTCATCGTCTCGCAGGGTGAGGAGGATCTCATCACCCGGGCGGAAGGGGTTTTTCTCAACACTCAATTGTGTGTCGCCCCGTTTTTGCGAACCAACGACCTTGACCACATCCCGCGGCTGTTGGCGGCGACCGCCGATGGAGATCAATCCGCCCGCCCAGGACCAGTTCGTTGTCGGCTGATTGCCGTCCGTCTTGGAAGGTCGCGGATCGATTTCGATCCCCGGCTTGGTAAAAACGAGAAAGGTCTTGCCCGGCCCGGCACCCCGCAAGACGGTATTTGAGCTACTGATCGTCAGAATATCTCGCAAGATATACCGCCCCGGGGGAATGACAATCACCTTGCCCTTTCCCGCGGCAAGCGCACGTTTGAACGCCGCCGTGTCGTCGCTTTGGCCATCGCCCTTGGCCCCAAAGTCCTTCACCGAGATGCTTTCCTTGGGAATGCGGTACGATTCTTGTCCCCACCGGTAACCGGCGTAAGAAAAGTCGGGCAAACGGCTCTGGGGTGTCCACAACTCCCCTTCGCGTCCCCAAAGTTTTGAAAACTGCGGATTATCTTCCGCCGCGAAAACGATAAAGCCCTCCATCGCACCAAACGGCCTTTGGCCTCTGGCCAGGAGGCAGCTTACACCGATCACAAATCCGATGAACCAATGCTTGAATACGCTGGGCGCAGGGCTACGGTGGCAGGCCATCGTTCGGCTCCTTCAAGGCGGGAAAACTTTACTTTCGGGAGGAACCACACTATCGTTCGATCAAGACACATTTTTTGCAGCCCACCCGAGGACGAAGTCCCGGCAGGCAGCGACATCTTCTTCCAACTGGGGCGAGTCGTGCTCGTATTCAATGGGCAGCACGCCACGGAACTTTTGCCGGGCGAGCTCTTGCAATACAAGATCATACTTGGCGGCGCCGGTACCCAGCGGGACATCGCGGGCTTCGACGACGCCGACCTCGGCCACGTCTTTCAAATGCAAGGTGATCACACGCCCTTCCATCATCTTCAAACACTCCACCGGGTCCAATCCCGAACGAACCCAATGCCCCGTGTCGCAACAAGCGCCGATTCGCTCGCTACGGTCCCGGACCGCCTCCAAAACATTCTTGGGGTGCCAGTAGCGCGACTGCGGCGACTTAGGATGGTTGTGGATGGCCAGACGCAGACCGTATTCCGCGAGCAGTTCATCCAGCATGGGGAGGGCCTCAGGCGGAGGTTCGGCCACGATGGTTTGACATCCCATTTCCTTGGCGAAGGCGAAGACCTTTTTGGCCTGCTCGGCGTCGCCACCGACGTTCGCATAAAAGTTCGGCATGGTCATTCCCAACCTGGCCAGCCGCTGTTTCATCTCGGCCCGCTTTTCCGGAGTGAGGGCCTCACTCGTCACCAACCCCGGCTGACCCTTGTCCAACGCCAGGAAAAAGCACGGCTCGACGGCCTTAATGCCCAGGGCGGCGATCTTCTCAATGGCCTCATAGAAAGGAAACCGGCGAAATGTGTAAAGCTGGCAAGCCACCGTCCAGCCGAGCTTTTCGAGGGCCTGCGCGGCGCCGGTCACCTCTTCGGCGAAAAACCCCATGTGTCCGAAGCCCTTTATTCCCAGTATCATCGCACCACCTGCCACCAGACCCTTCAGGGTATCGCGTCGTGAATGGCGTGAGAAAGCATCGAAATCGATCATGGCGTCACCTTGTTCCCGTGAAGTTGTCGCGAAAATCTCTGCCAATACCCGCGACACTAGGATAGTCAGTTCGGCCGCGGAAAACCAGTAGTCACCGCTTGTGCAAAGGCAATCGTGGGCGTCTTTGCGGCCGAGGCGGCGCGTGACCCTCCATTGCAACCCAGAGCGTGTCGCGCAGTCTTATATCCGTAAGATCAGCGGAGGATCTCTGGCGGCGTGGAAACCATGGCACCGCGTTCATCCACCACATCTAAGTAAAACGCCGTGGGTTGCGGTTCTGGCAACTCGGCGACAATCCTTTGACCCTCGAGGCGTGCAGGGACGGTTACCCACTGCCGTTCCTGCCAGCGTCCCGCATCGAGCGTGTAATTGAGATGAGCCTCACGGAGGGCCGTCTGAGATGTCACCTCAGCCCAGACCCGTCTTCCATCCCGCCGAAGGGGCGTCAGCTTTGGCAAAGGCGTCCCACCTTTCAGCAGGCTGTCGGCGAACAAGCGAATCTCTTGCGGGGCCCAACCGTCGGGGTGGCTGTGCTTCATGCGGACCTCGATGCGGATGAGTTTCTCGCCGGGGACCCGGTCATACGACTTGCGGTAACTATCCAGAGGATACGCAAAATCGTTCGTCCCATTGAGGAAGAAAATGGGGCATTTGACCCGGCCTAGATAGTTGGAAGGATCAAAAAAGCGGATCCACCGCTCGCGCTGCTCCGGCGCCATCTTCTCGAAGCGGGGAAGCCACACGCTGTTCTCGTGGAGAAAACCGCAACCATAAACGGGGACGGCCAATGAGAAGCGATGATCCACCCCTGCCACGATACACGTAAGGTATCCACCCCAACTGATGCCGGTAACCCCAATCCGGTCGTCATCAATTTGGGGGAGGCTTCGCAAGAGGGAATGCCCGCGAATCACCGCCGCCACTGCGTGGTATGACCACATGTCTGTGACAGTGGCTTCATCGAAATCGCGGAATTTCGAGACATCCGTTTGGTCAGGTCCGCCGTCAGAGAGCCGTTTTCGTTCGGGACCACAGCCCGCCAAATCCATGGAAATGGCCGCGTAGCCCTGAGACGCCCACAGCCGAACCCACTCGGGAAAGGCGGTGCCCCCGCCGCCGTGCACGCAAACCATGGCTGGAAACGGCCCCTCGCCTTCCGGCTGCGCATAGACGGCATAGACCCGCGTCGCATGCCCCTGGTAGGGTTCACCCTCGTAATAGACCTCACGGATGCCATCCTTGACCTCGCCCCATTCTGCCCGGGGCGGTTGATAAAGCGTCTCGAGCTCCCAGGGGCCAATCTTTTCGGCGAGGGCTGACCCCCACAGCAGCACCGCCGCCAAATAACCCATCAAATGGCAAGCTATCATCCGCCCAAGCGGCATCGTGTGACGGCGTCGAGGACCCATAAGGTGTTCTTCCCTCCAGATGACAATCCGCGAAACCACACCCCGAGGTATAAGCGAACACCACGTATTGTAGGGGTTCGCCGCGCTTATTTAGAGCCTATCCCATAATCTCCCCTCACGCGTTTGGTGGGAGAGGAGTCGGGGGTGAGCACGGCTCGAGTCGCTACCGGTTTTCTCAATCGATTCTGACGTTCGCTTGCCCTCACCCCAACCCTCTCCCGGAGGGCGAGGGCTTTTTGGGATAGGCTCTTACTCCACAACCGGCAGCTCGGCCAGCGCTCGTTCGATCTGTTCTTGCGGGAGCTCGAAGTCTTCCAACTCACCTGCCAAATAGCGCTCGTAGGCCCCGAGGTCGCAAATCCCGTGACCGCTGAGATTAAAGAGGATGCATTTTTCCTCGCCCGTCTCTTTGCACTTGAGGGCCTCAATAATTGCCCCGCGAATGGCGTGAGAGGTTTCGGGGGCTGGGATGATGCCTTCGGTGGCCGCGAACAGGCGGGCGGCCTCAAAGCATTCCTTTTGGTGAAGGGCAATCGCCTCGATCAGGCCGAGCTTGGCCGCAAAGCTCACCATCGGTGCCATCCCGTGATAACGCAATCCCCCGGCATGGATACCCGCCGGCACAAAGCTGTGGCCCAGGGTATGCATCTTAAGAAGCGGTGTCAACATCGACGTGTCCCCGAAGTCGTAGCGGTACATCCCCCGCGTCAGGGACGGACAGGCCTTTGGTTCCACGGCCACAAACCGGATGTCTTGCCCGGCAATTTTGTGTCGCAAGAAGGGAAACGCCAGCCCGGCGAAGTTGCTCCCTCCGCCGACACATCCAATGACGACGTCGGGCCAGTCACCAAATTCTTTCATCTGTTTTTCGGCCTCCAGGCCAATCACCGTTTGGTGCAACATGACATGGTTAAGCACGCTCCCCAGTGTGTAATTGGTATCATCATTCTTGATGGCGACCTCCACGGCCTCGCTGATGGCGATGCCAAGACTGCCGGGGCAATTGGGGTCCGCCTCGAGAATCTTTCGCCCGCTTTCGGTCTCCTCAGACGGACTGGGCGTCACGCTGGCCCCCCACAGTTGCATCATGACCCGGCGGTAGGGCTTTTGATGGTAACTGACCTTGACCATGTAAACCTTGCACTGCAAGCCGAAGAAGGAGCAGGCAAAGGCCAGCGACGAACCCCATTGACCGGCACCCGTCTCCGTGGAAAGGCAACGAATCCCCTGGATTTTGTTGTAATAGGCTTGGGCTACCGCCGTGTTCGGCTTGTGGCTGCCGGGTGGACTGTGGCTTTCGTCCTTAAAGTAGATGCGTGCCGGGGTCTTAAGGGCCTTCTCCAAATTCCGCGCACGGACAAGGGGCGAGGGCCGCCAAATGGCATAAATCCGCCGGACCTCGTCGGGAATCCCGATCCACCGCTCCTGGCTAACCTCTTGCTTGATCAATTCCCGGGCAAAAATCCGCTCCAGGGCAGCCGGATCAAGCGGCTCTTTCGTCACCGGATGAACCGGCGGAGGCAGTGGCTGGGGCAAATCGGCCAGCAGGTTGTACCATTCCGAAGGAAGTTCTTTCTCGGGCAATGTCACACGTTTCAAGTCCATAGAATGTTCCTTCCTCAACGACCTATCTTGTCAGTCTCGGCCGTCGGCCGTTCATTCGACATGTTGATCCGCGCCAAACCCGTCCCAAACACTGAAAACACCATTTATACCATGATTTCCTCAAAATTTCTGGTAGTGAAGCAAAAAACGTTGCCCTCGACCGGGTCCCCGCCTGCCGAAAAGAAGATTCCGCGAAATGGATAAGCTGCGGTGTCCGCACCTCAAGCAACCGACAAGCCGTCGGCAGGGGTCTGCCAAGAGTCTATCCCAAAAAGCCCCCTCTCCCTCCGGGAGAGGGTTGGGGTGAGGGCAAGCGAACATCGGCATCGATTGAGAAAACCGGCAGCGATTCGAGCCACCCTCGCCCCCAGACCCTCTCCCGCCGAACTAGTGAGAGGAGATTATGGGGGAGGCTCTAAGGCTCAAAGAAGTTGCCTTGTCGTCATTGGACTTGTTCCACTATAATCTCCCCTCCGCAATCCCTACCTCAGTGGGGGTGAGCTCGTGATTCCAGGCCGCGATGGGTGTGCCTCGGGTGCGGCCTCGGCAAAGACTGACGGTAAATTCGGCATCGGCAAGGAATCGCCAACTCTGAGCACTAAGGACGTTGCACCAATTCGGATCATCTGGAGATGGGTCCAGCGGACCGTAGGGGTCGTACCCCTTGGGGAGCGCTGCGATCGCGCGGCGGCACTGGCGTTCGTCCTGTCGATGACGTGGAACGGCCTGTGGCTGCTAGCGATTTTCGTGACCGCTTTTGCCACTGGAAGGGTCTTCGCGGAGGATGTCTCGTTCCCGCTGCCGAATAGGAGTTTCCCTATTGACATCAAGGCCGCGGCGGGCAACCACTGGCGGATGGGCAGCTACGAGGTGTGGATTCTCCGCGGGTGGTGCGAGATTCGGCAGGGATCGGTAAGCCTCCGCGCGCGGGAGTCCGTAATCTGGATCGATCGGCAGGCCGAACCGTCGGTGGGCCTCGGAGATCCGGTCACACCTGGCGTAGCGGCCCCGGCCTTGGAAGAAGGGCCACTCCTTCTGGCCCCAATCCCTGACGAGACGTCTGATCGATCCGGATCGGCATTCGCCCTGCCGCGTCATGCATCGGGGACCGGTCGCCTGATAAAGGTCATCATCTATTTGGAGGGCCGTGCCCAAGTGGTCTCGGACGATCCCCAACATCGGCTACAAATCCAGGACAAGACCTGGTTTGGCCGGTTGTACACCACCGCCGATGTCAACGTTCAGGTCAAAGAAGAGGCCGGTGAACCCGAGCCTTATCCGGCCATCTTTGCTCGGGCGATGGCGCGGCGCAACGCTGCCACGGAAGGGCTGACGCAAAGCGTCCTCCGACCGAATGAATTCCTTTCTGATCCTTCGCCGCGAGGTGCTTCGGAAGGTGCCATGCGACGGATTCGGGTCTTCCCCCGCGGTGATGTCCCCATCCAGGCCCAATGGTTTCCGGCCCCACAGGGTGGCCAATGGATCGGCGTGATTGACGCCGGGATCAATCTCATTGTCGAAGAGCCAGGCCCCTGGGGAACCCTTGACGTCTCAGCCGACCGAGTCGTCATTTGGTACACGGGCGACGAGGCCCCCAACCTCAGCGGTGAGGCCACCACACCCCAGCAGTGGCCTCTGGAACTGTACCTCGAGGGCAACATCGTCTTTCGCCAGGGAGATCGCATCATCTATGCCGATCGCATGTATTACGATGTGGCGCGGCGGGCAGGGATGATCCTCAACGCCGAATTGCTCACACGGATTCCCGATTACGAGGGCTACCTCCGGCTTCGTGCCGACATCCTCCAACAAATGAACGAGACGCAATTCTTCGCCCAAAATCTCTTCGTCACATCGAGCCGGATGGGCGTTCCCGGTTATCGACTGCAAACACAGTTCGCCTACGTGGAGGACCGGGTTCAGCCGGTGCTTGACCCCACGACACGCCAGGTGGTGATTGACCCGCAAACCGGCCAACCGGCGGTGATTCACCGTCCCTGGGCCCTGGCCCGAGACAACTTCATCTACTTGCGCAATATTCCCATCTTCTACTGGCCTGTCCTGGCCGGGGACTTGACCAAGCCGACGTACTATGTGAACCGCATTCGCCTTCGGCACGACAGCATCTTTGGCACGCAGGTCCTGACCAACTGGGACGCCTTTCAACTTTTTGGCATTCGCAATCGACCGGAAGGAATGGATTGGAGCCTGAGCCTAGATTACCTCAGTGAGCGTGGCCTGGGACACGGAACATCGCTGACCTATTCGCGTGACGGATTTTTGGGATTACCCGGTTACGCGACCGGCTTGGCCGACTTCTGGGGGATTTATGATAACGGTCTGGACAACCTGGGGCGGGGACGACGGGCCTTGGCCCCAGAAGCCGACTACCGCTACCGCCTACTTTGGCAACACCGACAGTATCTTTCCGAGGAATATCAGTTGACCGGCGAGGTGGGGCTGATCTCGGACCGCAATTTCCTGGAGCAATACTACGAGCGAGAATGGGACGAACTTAAAGACCAGACAACCAGTCTCTCGCTCAAACGGATTTACGGGAACGCCTCGTGGGACCTCTCGGCTTCTGTTCGACTCAATCCGTTCTTCACCCAAACGGATTGGCTGCCGCGGTTCGATCATTACAAACTGGGCGAGTCCTTCTTCAATGACGCCTTCACCTGGTATGCCCACACCAGCATTGGCCTGGCACGTTTTCGGACGGCCTCCGCCCCTAGTAATCCTGAAGATCTGGCCGCCTTTTCCTATCTTCCGTGGGAGACGTCGTCTCTAACCGGTGATCCCCTCAGCACGTTCAGCGAACGCATGATTACGCGGCAAGAGATCGACTGGCCCTTTCAACTCGGCGTCATCAAGATTGTCCCCTATGCACTGGGCGAACTGGGGCATTGGGGCGAAGACCGGTCTGGGGATTCCCTCCAGCGCGGTTACGTCCAGCTTGGTGCCCGCGCCAATCTCCCCCTTTGGGCGGTCAATCCCTACATTGAGAGCGAGCTATTCAACGTTCATGGGATTGCTCACAAAATAAACTTCAAGGCTGAGGCCTTTTGGGCCAGTTCCAACCGCGACCTCGACGCCCTGCCGCTTTACGAGCCGCTCGATGACGATGCCATCGAGGCCTTCCGGCGGCGACTGGGGGTGTTGACCTTTGGGCCGACAAATGGCTTTGGTGGCCCACCAGCCCCTTACGCCTTTGATGAGCGATCCTACGCGGTACGCAGCGGGCTGGCCTCTTGGGTGACATCACCCAGTATGGAAATTGCTGATGACTTGACGCTCATTCGCTTGGGGGTGGAACAGCGATGGCAAACCAAGCGTGGCATGCCCGGTTCACGACGCATCGTCGATTGGATCACGTTTGATACGCATTTCTCGCTATTTCCCGATTCCTCCCGGGATGACTTTGGCCGATTCGTCGGACTTCTCGACTACGACGCCCGCTGGTTCGTCGGCGACCGATTGACGCTGGCCTCGACGGGTCTGTTCGACTTTTTCGATTCGGGTCAGAAACTTGTAACATTTGGCGGGATGCTCAGTCGCCCACCGCGTGGCGATCTTTACGTTGGATTGCGGATCCTTCAAGGGCCTATCGATAGCACCGTCCTTTTCCTTTCCTACTCCTACTGGATGTCGCCCAAATGGATGTCCACGTTGGGGGTTTCGATTGACCTGGGCGAATCCAGCAACATCGGCCAAAGTTTCTCGCTCACGCGGATTGGAGAGTCCTTCCTTGTCAGTCTTGGGCTGAATGTCGATGGAAGTCGCGACAGTGTGGGCGTGCACTGTTCCATCGAACCGCGATTCCTCCCAAAACGGCGGATTGATCAAGTTACCGGAGCAAGAATCCCCATAGCCGGTTCAGGTGGCCTGGAGTGATTCCCCCACCCCTCAAGCCATTCCCACAACACCGCGACATGCCTGACAGGCGCGTCGGGACCGTCACCGATAGGGCTGCGTCGTTTCTGGCAGGGAATACGTCACGTTCGATACTCGGCGTTTAGCCGGACGTACTCCGGCGTGAGGTCGGTGGTCCAAAAGCGGCCACTGGCCGAGCCTTCCTGAAAGATCAGCTCGATGCGGGTTTCGCGTTCTGCCCGGATTGAGTTCGAGACCTCGATCTCGTCGAACTTTACTGGCGTTCCATCCCGATAAAGGCACGTGCCGTTGAGATAAAGAGTCATTTTGTTAGGATCAAACGGCACATTGGCATACCCTGCGGCAGAAACGATCCGCCCCCAATTGGGATCGGCACCATGGATCGCGGCCTTGACAAGAGGACTATTTGCAATCGCCCGGGCAATCTGAAGGGCATCCGCACGGGTACGACAGCCGCGGACTTCGATGGTGAT
>Ga0116168_1002534_pt1 | contig 11403 bp, 7 predicted proteins | sample AD_UKC129_MetaG_FD_89795 | JGI IMG/M metagenome (GOLD analysis project Ga0116168, IMG submission 89795) | Active sludge microbial communities of municipal wastewater-treating anaerobic digesters from Canada - AD_UKC129_MetaG | ecosystem: Engineered > Bioreactor > Anaerobic > Digestate | place...
CAAAATCACGAAGGCTGCGCAGGTATACCAGTCACAGGCAACGGCCATCAAGGAGATCGCTGCTTCGGTGGATGAACTGACGGCTTCATCGAAAGTGCTCGAGGAAATGGCAGAAAGCATTTAGGCATTCATTTTTGTTTATTGTTTTCCATGAATGAAATAGTATATCGATTTACCAGGAAATAATTGGTAATTATGGCGTAGATATGGTATCATAATAGTGAGATGGATGATAACCATATATATGCCGTTTTTTTTACGAGCTGATCATTTCTCATCTTTTTTAATTCACATGGCATATATATCATATGCGTACCTGAATCCAGAGTCTAAACCCGGGGAGTACCTGAGGTCATAAAATGTAAAATAATACCGAAATCTCCACATAACAGAATGGAGGTGAGTAAAATGATTTACCGTCATTAGCATACGGAAGACGGGTGAAACCGGAAATGCATAACGATGTGAAGGGGGATTTGCAAGGTGTACAAAAAGAGGTTTTTGGTCGTTGTTGTCATGGCCTGCTTACTGTTATTGAACATGCCTTTTATTGCGGCATACGGAGAAGCATCGCCGTCTCCGGTACAGGGGCAGCCAGGAGATGAGCCTGTGACAGACGTATTGCAGGCGGGGAATGGTGCTGATGAAGCTGCAACGGGAAACGGATCAGCGGAAGGACAGCTGTCTGAAGAAGAACCGTTGGTAAGCGAACCGCCATCCGATGAGCCGGCGGGAGAGCTGCCGTCTGAGGAAGAGCTGCCGCCGGATGAAGGAGAGTCTGCAGATGAAGAACCCGATGTGACAGTACCGGCGGAACCCGGGCAGGAAGAAGGGGTCCCGGATGCCGAAGACCTGTCGCCGATTTCCCTGAAGTCCATCCCGCAGCCTGATATCCGTGTCACAGCTGAGACTATCATCTCAAGCGGATATATCACAGGCTTTGTCTACTCAGGTTTCACCGACAACATGATGGATGCACTGGCATCCGTTACCCCGGCAGATTTCATCATCACGGGTGCGGACAGTACTGTGACGGGTGTGAGTACATCCGGTAATACACTGAGGCTTGATGTAACGCCGTTTGATCCCTCTGGCGGCTACGAAGTAGTATACACCGGGGCTTTGCTCATCAGCCTGAGTTTCTCGCATGAAAACGTCGATTCGATAAATCCGAGAGCCATGACGTTCATTCTCAGGAATGAGAACTATGGATATAATGAACGTACGGTGGCAGCGATAATAGATGCCGGCAGGGAAGTGGACGGTTCATCGCTGGATGCATCCCAGTTCAGTGTACATGCGAGGAATACGAGAAAGGTTGATCCCGGCTTTGTCGCATATGAAGGCCCGAGGACCATCACGCAGGTCTATGTGAGTGATGTGGACGATTACGGTACTCCTTCGGACACGGGAAGATATATCATCATAGAGTTCCTGAGATGGGGCGAAGGCGGCGAGAATCCTGACGGCGGCGCCGCTGAATCCGGCGGATACGCTCTGGCACTGAATTACACCATAACTTACAACGGCAGCATAAGCCTTGTCGACGGTCCATCTGTCAGCGACCCTGTATTTATCCAGGAGGGCGTGGTCAGCCCCGTTATAGACCTGTTCAGGCCTGGCAGCTATGGAACGACGGATTACCAGTGTTATATCAATCCGGATCACAGTGAGCCTCTGCCGCTGGTCATCGTATTCCATGGATGGGGGCAGGGCAACGATAACGAGTGCTACCTGAAGTTCAGCAATTCGGCTACGGTATGGGCACAGCCCGAAAACCAGGCAAAATATCCGTGCCACGTGCTTGCTCCAAGGAATGTATATGGAAGCGTGGATAAAATCCATGATGTGATGGGTGTCGTCAATCAGTGGATATCCGACGGGCTTGTCGATCCAAGCCGCATTTATGTGACCGGTTATTCCATGGGCGGCCTCAGCACCTGGATGTTCCTGAATACTTATCCCGACGTTCCGGCTGCGGCGGCTCCCCTCTGTGCTGTTGGCGGGCCTGCCAGTGTGGAGGCTGCACAGGCATTTGCAGATGTACCGATATGGGCATTCGTGACCGAAGGAGACGACCTGTACGGCATGGTGCTGGGTGTCAGCGAAACGTACGGCCCGTACCTGAACAATTACAAGCTGACCATCCTTGAAGATAACAAGGTTATGGGAGATCCGTACAATGGCTGGGTATTCCATCCCCACTGCGTATGGATCCCGGTCTACAACGAGTATGTCGATGAAGAGCGAGGCATGCTGATTGACTGGATGTTTGCCCAGAGCAGACCCATGTTGCCGTTCATACTCAGAAATGAAAACCTGCCGTTTGATGAACGTACTGTTGCAGCAATCATCGATACGGGGAAGGAAGTGGACGGATCACAGCTGGATATCTCCATGTTCAGCGTGCATGCCGTGACCACGAGAAAGGTCGACAGCAGTGTCGTGGTATATGACGGTCCCCGCACGATAACCAAGGTTTATACAAGCCAGGTGAACGACATCGGCTCGCCTTCGGATACCGGACGGTATATAGTGATCGAATTCCTGAACTGGGGCGAGGGCGGCGCAAATCCTGACGGCGGCGCCATGGATGCCGACGGGTATACCCTGGACCCGCACTATACCATCACGTATAACGGCGGGACCCTCAAATGCACCGACGGTACCGTGATGAGCAATATATCTTTCGTACAGACAGGTGTTGTCAGTCCTGTTCTTGACAAGTTCCAGTATGGGCATGAAGACGGCCTGGATTACAGCTATTTCATAAACGAAGAGGCCGACGGGCCGCTGCCGCTGGTGATTTTCTTCCATGGCGGCGGACAGGGGAATGACATCTATACCCCGATCAGGTTCAGCAATGGCGGTACTGTCTGGGCCAACCCGGAAAACCAGGCAAAATACCCGTGCCATGTCCTGTGCCCGAGGAATGCGGTCACTCCTGACGCAATGGAAAAAGTAGTTGCTGTCATCAACAAATGGGTGGATGAAGGACTCGTGGATCCCAACCGCATATATGTCACCGGGTTCTCCATGGGCGGCATGAGCACGTGGACATTCCTGAACACATTCCCGGACGTGCCAGCTGCAGCTGCCCCCATATGCGCGGCCGGGGCTCCTGCAAGCGTGGATGCGGCAAAGTCCTATGCAAACCTCCCGATTTGGGCTTTCGTGACCGAGGGAGACTTCCTGTATGGCCTGGTCATGTTTGTTGACAGCGTGTATGGACCGTACATGAAGGAATACAGGCTGACAGTTTTCGAGGACAACAAGGTCATGATGGAACCATACAACGGATGGGTATTCGATCCTCATTGCGCCTGGATCCCTGCCTACAATGAATACAGGGATGAGAACGGCATGATGCTCATTGACTGGCTCTTTGCCCAGAACAGGGCATTCACGGATCTGAAAGATAAGCTCGACGAACTGGAAAGCGAGATCGCAAGCGGCAAATATACTTATGAGTCAGCTGCGGCCGCACGGCTGATCGCCGATGAAGTGAGGAACACCATCGCAGAGGGCACAGAACTGTCCGATGTACCCGGACTTTCCGAAAAGATAGATGCTGCAATGGGCCTGTTGACTCCGATAAACCAGGCAAATATCACTGCGGCGCCCAACAGTGTGCTGATGGGAAGCAACAGATCGGTGACATTCAATATTTCAGTTGACAATCTCCAGAAAGTAAGTGTGATGGAGTTCATCATCAGCATATCTGACAGCCGGTTCGAAATCACGGACATATCAACATCCTACAACGGTGAAAACTCGCTGTTTACGACAAACCTGGACTATTATGGCGACGGGACTGCGGCATACTTCAGCCTTGCCCAGGTAGGCGGGTTCGCCGACGCTGCAAGATTCGAGGCTGCGACCGTTACCCTGACGCTCAGGAGCGGTTCGCGGATTGAAAGCGGCGAGTCGCTCGAATCTGTGCTCGAGTCCGTCAAAATGTACTTCGGTACTGATGGTGAGGCTTACAGCGGGATCGCCGGAGACGCAAAAGCTTCGACGACGGTATGGAATGCCGGCGATACGACAGGCGATCTTGACGGAAACGACATTGTCACCGGCAACGACCTTGCTATCGCTATGACCTTCTTTGCAAAGGAAGCGTCCGATGAAGACTGGTTCACGAGCGGAGCATTCGCGGTCGATGTGAATTTTGACGGCGTGATAGATATGGCAGACCTGACCATAATAGCATACCTGGCCGCTCATATCACCGCAGCCTGATAAAATGTTCCAGGCGGGGCGGCAGGGCCGCCCCGCTCAAAATAAACCGGAAAGGAGAAATTATTCCCGGAAGCAGCGGGAATAATGGTATAAGGATATGAGAAAGGCATACAAAGGCAAACAATATATCTTTATACTTGTCTTTTTGATCATTTTCAGCCTGCTTGTGCTGCCTGTCATGGCTGAGAACATATACCTGGAACCCGGCGTGTCGGAATTCAGCTATACCGTCAGTTTCGGCAATGTAAAGGAAGCCTATGCATCTGTGCAGTTTGATATAGTCATTGACGACGCTGCAGCCCTGGACATACGGAAAGACGAAAACGGGAAAACGGACGGCATAGTTTTCAGTTCCGGACTGAATGGCGTCGTATCGGACGGCCGTATGAACGGAAACCGGATCATTTATAAAGTCGGATTCGTGTCGCCGACAGGAGACAATATGTACAAGGGCGGCATGGAAGTGTGCACGGTACATTTCAGGTACACTGGAGTACAGCCCCGGAAAATCAGCATATGCAATTTTGAAATTTTCCGGTTTGAAGGGATCGTGGACGGCATCCCGCAGTACAGCAGGGAAACCGTGAACTGGGATAAGGAAATCACTGTCTCGCTGCGTACTCAAAAACCCGGAGATCCTGGAAACACGGGCCCCGGTACCGGAACGCCCGGCTCAGATATCCCTGCTGGCGGCCAGCCGGGAGGCAGCGAACGGAACGTTGACGGAACGGCGGACGGAGAGGGAAACGGTGATGGAATCGAAAAAGAAATCGGATCAGCAGAGACTCCGCTGTCTGTGCCGTCCTTTACGGACCTGGAAGGCTTTGACTGGGCATTGGAGGCCATCGGCAGCATTTCCCTGAAAGGGATTATCAAAGGGGACGGCAAGGGACATTTCATGCCTGGCCAGATGATAACAAGGGCAGATTTTGTCCTGATGCTTTACCGCATGGCAGGATTCAGCGCGGAAAACAGGGTAACCTTTGAGGACCTGCCGGAATCGCAGGAATACAGGGATGCTATTGAGAATGCGGCAGGGTGCGGCATCGTCAACGGCATCGGAGCAGGGAAGTTCGATCCTTACGGGAAAATAACAAGACAGGATGCTGCAGTTATAGTATATCGGCTGCTGAAATACCTGGGGAAGGTGGAATCCCCGCAGGAAGCCCCTGCCGTGACATTCAACGACTACGATATGGTTTCAGGTTATGCGGTTGAAGCAATGAACTTCATGATAAATGAAAAGATACTGCAGGGCAGCAACGGGTACCTGCGGCCGCGTGACCCGATCACCCGTGCAGAGGCCGCAGTATTCCTTTACAGGGTGATTGAGAAGTTTGAGCTTATATAAAACGAAGAGTCAGGCACGTCAGCCGGTTAGTGAAGTATCAAACTCCGATGACCGCCTGGCTGGCGTGCCTGACTTTTCCAGTTTCCTTATTTACCTGATTTCCTCGTCGAATACAACAGCGACCTTTCCGCATTTGCCTTCTGCCATGAGGCGATAGGCTTCCGCCACATTGTCCAGAGTGAAGCGGTGCGTTACGAGGTCTTCGGGATGGATGCCCCACCTGACCAGCCTCTCGGTGAGCTCCTCCATTTTCCAGATGCTCGTCACCCAAGAGCCATATATGGTTTTCTGGTCATGGATGATATCCGGGCTGGGATCGAATTCACAGGTCCCGCCTTCGCCCACGAATGCGATACGGCCCCATTTTCTCGTTGCGCGGATCGCCAGCTGCCTTCCTGCGGCATTGCCCGAGCAGTCGACGGCGCGTTCGACACCATGCCCTCCTGTCAGCCCAAGTATTTTGTCCAGCGTATCAGGACCGCTGATGAATACGTGGTCTGCCAGTTTCTTTTCCAGTGCAAGTTCGCAGCGCTCTTTTATGATGTCGACGCCAATGAGTTTCTGTGCGCCCATTGCCTTTGCGAGCATCAGCGTTGCAAGGCCGACCGGCCCGAGACCCACGACCAGTACTGCATCGTTGCCTGATATGCCGATTTTTTCGAGGCCTTCATATACGGTGCCGAAACCGCAGGCGATCTGGGCTCCGTCGGTGTAGGTCAGTTCGTCCGGAAGCGGGACGAGATCCATTTCATCTGCCAGTATATACGGCGCCATGCCGCCGTCCCTTTGCCAGCCATAAGCTGCCCGGAGAGGACTTGTACAGCTTATCATATAACCCATGCGGCAGTCGATGCACAGACCGCATCCTGAAATGTGGTATACGATCACCCTGTCCCCTTCCTTAAATCTCCTCATGCCCGGACCGCATTTCACGATCTGTCCGGCCGGCTCATGCCCGGCGATTTTGTTCTGGTAGCCCTCAGGGCCTTTCCCGAGATGCTCACGGTAAATGGCACGGATATCGCTGCCGCAGATAGTAGAGGCCTTCGTGCGGATCAGTACCTGCCCGTATCCCGGTTCAGGGATCTCCACTTCTTTGAGCACCACTGTGCTGTTGCCAGGCAAATAAGCAGCTTTCATCAGGTTTCCCATAACAATCCCCCTTTGTATTGCAGGTCATGATTAGCCCGTATGTCACCGGTTGATAACGGATATACGCCGGTCAGGCTTGATATATGAAATAAACCTGTTCTCAAATGAAGTAAGCGAGTTACAGTCGTTCTATCCTGTTACAACGCCTTTTTTAAGGATAATATTTGCATACAGTGCTTTTTCGCCTGTCGCGACAATAGCATACGCCTTTTTTGTCCTTTCGTAGAACTCAGACCGTTCGATGTGCCGGATTTTCCCTGCAACAGGCTCATGCTTCGTTATGATGTCCCTGTAGGTTTCCCAGATCGTTGGATTGACCGGATCTCCCGGTACGACCTGCATCAGCGTTACCGGAGCTTCCACATAGGTATCCAGCGGGAAAAACTGCAGGATCGCATCCAGCAGTTCCGGCACACCGTGCCCGTCATAACGGACAAGCCTCTGGGCTGAAGAAGCAGCCGGGAAGTTTCCGTCCGCAATGACCAACTCATCGCCATGTCCCATTTCCATCATTATTTTCAGCAGTTCCGGCCCCAGGATGGGGGGTATTCCTTTCAGCATTCTGTTTGTCCTCCTTCTGTTGCTCCGTTTATTACTCCGTTTATATCCCAAAGGGCAGTCCAGTCTTTCGCACCTTCCCACAGAAAGACATGTCCCTTTATCAGGCGGCAGTTACGGTCTGCATTTTCGATCTCACGCATTTCCGCGTCAGTGAGCGGGTCAGTGACTGCGCAGAGCAGGTTGCTGCGCAGGTGGTTTCTGTTGGTCGAGAACGGGATCGGGACCTGTCCCCTCTGTACGGCCCACTTGATGCAGACCACTGCGGGATGTAAGTTGTGGCGTTCGGCGATCCTGACGATGACTGGATCTTCGATGTCCACTGTATCCTCGGGGGTCCTGTCGCGGTCGGGGCGTTTCGGCGAACCGACCGGGCAGTAGCCTACAGGAACTATATCATGCCTGAGGCAGTACTGGAAAAGCTCCGGCTGCTGGAAATGCGGATGCAGTTCCATCTGGTTGACGGCTGGCTTTATCCTTGCGTCGCGAAGAAGCAGTCCGAGTTTCGGGATCGTCATGTTGGAAGTGCCTATGTGCCTGACGAGACCGGCATCCACCAGCCGTTCCATCTGCCGCCACACTCTCATGTAATTCTCATGTATATACGGTTTCGCATGCGGATCCCTTGAATCGGCTCCGACTCCTGGAGCGTGATGGTTGGGGAAAGGCCAGTGCACAAGATAAAGGTCAAGGTATTCCAGTTTCAGGTCTTTCAGCGATTTCGCACAGGCAATGAGCACATCGCCGTCTCCGTGCATGTCGTTCCACAGTTTTGATGTTATGAAAAGATCTTCTCTCTTTACCAGTCCGCTTTCCAGGACCTCACGAAGCGAATCGCCGATCAGATGCTCGTTGCCGTATACGGCGGCACAGTCTATATGGCGGTAGCCCAGTGAGATCGCCTCTTTTACTGCTGCTGCTATCTCTTCGCCGCTGTAGCGGTCCGACCCGAAGGTACCAAGACCGATCCCGGGCATTTTAGCTCCTGTATACAGGACTTTATAAGGTATCTGGTTCGGATCGATTGCATCTTCGGCTATCCTGAATGGCTTTTTGTCCATATGCTTACACCTCTTTTCCCGGATGCCAGGCAAGTCAGCCGGACAGTTGATCCAAAGCTGCCGGTGATCCTGAAGATCCTCCCGTTATCCGTTTTTGCCCAATAACCGAAGGATTTGCTTCGATGGATTACTGTCTGCTGACGTGCCCGGCACCGTTTTAATCATTCCAACTCCAAAGCCAGGCAGTTCACGTATTCTGTCGGCTTTTTATCCGGCAGGCTGACGACAAGCGTGCCGTAGGGCTGCTCAAAAGGCACCTGCCCGAAACCGAGCAGCCTGACTGTCCTGACCCTCTCAGAAGGTTCAAGTGTTTTTATTACCGCCCTGTTGTCCATGGGCCATTTCATCTGGAATGCGTAGATGGTCTTGCCCCTTGAAGTAAAACGGTAATCTGAACTTGTCCATGACACCGGATCTTCTTTGAAGCCTTCGATATGCACACGTGAAGGTCCCTCTCCGGATACCCGGAACGGCCTCGTGCCGTAGACGCCTTCACCGCAGACCCTGTTCCATTTTGCCAGCTCCCTCAGGATATACAGGCATTCGTCATCAAGTGTCCCGTCAGGTCTCTGGGGTATGTTCAGCAGCAGGTTGCCGTTCTTTGATATAACATCAACCAGTATTTCAATCACATGGCCGGGCTTTTTGTATGTTGCCCTTACATCATAGAACCAATGCCCGACGCATGTGTCGGTCTGCCATGGTTCCTGCCTTATTTCCTCCGCCTGGCTCCTTTCTATGTCAAGCACGCCTACGGAATAAATTTCTTTCCTGCGGTCCTTCTGTGTATAGACGGCCATATTCTTTCCGCCATGGTTTGCAGCGCTTGTATTGTAAAGATGCGCGATAACATTGAGGCCTGATTCATACATGCCGTCCCCGAACGGGACTCCTCCGTCCGTGTACAGCAGGTCAGGCTGGTAAAGGTCTATTACTTCCTTTATGATTTCGAACCATCTCTGGTGCCACCATTTGTTGGGGGTGTACCACGGGTCCAGATCCCAGTGGCCCTTGCCGGGATCATAATGCTCCCTGTTGGGCAGATAGAGGCTTTCATATTCCGGGTCGTTTCCGTCATACGGCACTCCTGCGTATGGGCCTTCCCTGTCGCAGCCTTTGTTGACCCGGTACCAGCTGAACGTGGCGCCGAGGTGCTCGGATACGCCGAACGGCAGGCCTTTTTTGGCAGCGGCCTCCTTCCAGAGACCCACTATGTCTTTGTGGGGTCCCATGTTCACTGAATTCCAGGGGTGGATCCGCGAGGCATAATTGAAAAAGTTGTCGTGGTGCATGGCCTGCGCCACGAAATATCTCGCGCCGGCTTCCGCATATAGATCCATCAGCCCGTCGGGATCGAAGTTTTCTGCTTTCCAAAGCTGTACAATATCCTTGTATCCGAATTTTGACGGATGCCCGTAATGGCGGATATGATACCTGTATTGATCCGAGCCCTCACAATAAATGTTTCGCGCGTACCAGTCTCCGTACATGGGAACCGACTGTGCGCCCCAGTGCGACCAGATGCCGAACTTGGCGTCACGGTACCATTCCGGGCATTCAAATGTTCTGAGGGATTCAAAGGTTGGTTCGAAAGGACCTTTCCTGATTTCTGGCTGCATAAGTACCTCCTCGGCCTGGCCGGATACGGCAGTCGACCGGTTTATGGCAGAGTTTATTCAATAACTGCCCGATTTTCGTATCCGGCACTTTTGGTTTTTGCACCTGGCATGCATGCTTTCGACATCTTCGCGGGTTGCAACCTCTAATATCAAAACTGTATACAATTAAATTCTATCGAACTTGCATCCGCGCAGAAGGGTTTATATTAAGATTAGTGTGAACAAAATTAACTTTATTATGTTATCATAATTTGTGTAAAGTATGGCGTTATGCCTGGCTGCTGGTGGTGTCTGTAAATGCTTCAGGTCAAAAGCGTTTTTGAGAACATATCCGTCAAGAACCTGATCAGCCATGTGAACTACTGTGCGCCCGACTGGGGCGAGACGGGCTGCTCATACGGTTATAACAAGTTCTACTATTTCATCGAAGGCGATGCGACTCTCATCATAGAAGGAGACGAATACCACCCTGAACCGGAGGAGTTGTTCCTGATACCGGCGGACACCCGCCACACCTATTTCCATGACCCTGCAAGGCCTGTCTACAAGTATTGGTGCCATTTCGACGTGCGCCTGAATGACGGCAGGAAGCTGACCTATTCCCCCAAAGGGGTAAAGTGCAGGATCCCAAAGAAAAAAATCATACCTGTTTTTGAAATGCTGATCAACTCATACAATTCTGCAGATCCACTGGACACCCTTGCGGAAAAGGCTGCCCTTCTGGAAATCCTGAGACTGTTTATGAGCAATGTGGACTATGTCAGCATCCTGAATGAAAACCCTGATGATTTCATTGCCACGGTGAACGATTACGTAACGCGGAATATCGCTTCAGCCATAACACTCCGCGACCTGGCCGGGATCGTCCACCTGCATCCCAATTACTTCATACAGTATTTCAGGAAACGTTACAATGTTTCTCCGATGGAGCATGTCAAAATACTGAGGCTTGAGAAGGCGGCACAGCTGCTGGTGCAGCATCCGGAGCAGTCTGTCGGGGTGATCGCCATGGAGGTCGGATTCAGGGATTACCGCTATTTCAGCAGGATTTTCAGGAAAAGGTACGGGATAACACCGTCGACATATAAAAAACTGGCACGCGGGAAATAGTGCGAATCTAATATTTTGGGACAGCCTCGGAAAGGTACAATCGGGATCGACCAGCTGGATAAAGGAAATATCGACAGCGATGCTGATATCGTCATGCACTTGTTCCCTGAGCGTGTTCTGGAATCCGAATTCTTGATGAGCACTTTTTATAGGGATATCTGATCAGTAAACCGCTGACGGGAGAAAATTATTTTTTAGCAGGGCCTGTAAACTGCATTGAACGCGATTGTGGTAAATCGATTGAAGGAGAAAAAAGGGAGTCCACACCACTTTTGCTGCCTTCATGCACCATTATATGAATTGGGGATAA
>Ga0116168_1002541_pt1 | contig 11374 bp, 11 predicted proteins | sample AD_UKC129_MetaG_FD_89795 | JGI IMG/M metagenome (GOLD analysis project Ga0116168, IMG submission 89795) | Active sludge microbial communities of municipal wastewater-treating anaerobic digesters from Canada - AD_UKC129_MetaG | ecosystem: Engineered > Bioreactor > Anaerobic > Digestate | place...
CCCCGCGCCGCAAAGACTTCATCGACGAAAGCAGGCGCAAACCGTGTCCAGTCAGGCGACCGGCGTGGGTACTTCGACAGACGGCGATTTCGGAGCCAACGAGTGGCTCGTCGCCGAGATGTACGACCAGTTCGCAAAGGATCGTGACTCCGTCGACCGGTCGTGGTGGCCGGTGCTCGAGGCGTACGAGAAGACCCAGAAGGATGCCTCGGCCACACCCCCGGCGGCGGCACCTGCCCCGGCTGCCGCCCCGGCATCCACTCCTGCGCAGACCACGACCCCGGCCTCCGACGCGCGCCCGATGACGGCGCCCGTGCCGGTCGTCGGCGCACAGCCGGTCGCGAAGACGACGACGCGCCCCGCCGCCCCGCAGCCCGTGCCCGCCCAGGCGCCGAAGGCCGAGCCCGGCACGACCGCCGAGGCCCGCGAAGACGTCGTGACGCCGCTGCGCGGACTGCCGAAGACCCTCGCGGCCAACATGGACGAGTCGCTGACCGTGCCGACCGCGACGAGCGTGCGCACCGTGCCGGCGAAGCTCATGATCGACAACCGCATCGTGATCAACAACCACATGTCGCGCACCCGTGGCGGCAAGGTGAGCTTCACGCACCTGATCGGCTGGGCGCTGATCCAGGCGCTCAAGGCCTTCCCGAGCCAGAACGTGTCGTATGCCGAGGTCGACGGCAAGCCGTCGGTGGTCGCGCCCGCGCACATCAACCTCGGCATCGCGATCGACCTGCCCAAGCCCGACGGCACGCGCGCCCTGATGGTGCCCTCGATCAAGCAGGCCGAATCACTGACGTTCAACGAGTACCTCGCGTCGTACGAAGACCTCGTCAAGCGGGCCCGCGCGAACAAGCTGACCGCGGCCGACTTCCAGGGCACGACGGTGTCGCTGACGAACCCGGGCGGCATCGGCACGGTGCACTCGGTGCCGCGCCTGATGAAGGGCCAGGGCTGCATCGTCGGCGCCGGCGCCCTCGAGTACCCGGCCGAGTTCCAGGGGTCGAGCGAGAAGACCCTCGTCGAGCTCGGCATCGGCAAGACCATCACCCTCACGAGCACCTACGACCACCGCGTCATCCAGGGTGCCGGGTCGGGCGAGTTCCTGAAGATCGTGCACGAGCTGCTGATCGGCCAGCGCGGCTTCTACGAGGGCATCTTCGCCGCCCTGCGCATCCCTTACGCCCCGATCCACTGGGCGGGCGACATCAACGTCGACCTCGCCGAGCGCGTCGACAAGCAGGCGCGCGTGCAGGAGCTCATCAACTCCTACCGCGTGCGCGGCCACCTGATGGCCGACACCGATCCCCTCGAGTACGTGCAGCGCACGCACCCCGACCTCGAGATCGAGAACCACGGCCTCACCTTCTGGGACCTCGACCGCGAGTTCGTCACCGGCGGCTTCGGCGGCAAGCGCACGATGAAGCTGCGCGACATCCTCGGGGTGCTCCGCGACTCGTACTGCCGCACGATCGGCGTCGAGTACATGCACATCCAAGACCCCGCCCAGCGCAAGTGGTTCCAAGACAACGTCGAGGTCAAGTACCAGAAGCCGAGCCACGACGAGCAGCTGCGCATTCTCGACAAGCTCAACCAGGCCGAGGCGTTCGAGACGTTCCTGCAGACGAAGTACGTCGGCCAGAAGCGCTTCTCGCTCGAGGGTGGCGAGTCGCTCATCCCGCTGCTCGACGAGATCCTGCAGGGTGCGGCGGGCGCGAGCCTCGACGGCGCCGCGATCGGCATGGCCCACCGCGGCCGCCTGAACGTGCTGACCAACATCGCCGGCAAGACCTACAACCAGATCTTCCGCGAGTTCGAAGGATCGGTCGCGATCGGCTCGAAGTCGGGCTCGGGCGACGTGAAGTACCACCTCGGCACCGAGGGGACCTTCGCCTCGGATGCCGGGGAGGAGCTGCCCGTCTACCTCGCCGCCAACCCCTCGCACCTCGAGACCGTCGACGGCGTGCTCGAGGGCATCGTGCGCGCCAAGCAGGACCGGAAGCCCATCGGCTCGTTCTCGTGGCTGCCGATCCTCGTGCACGGCGACGCGGCCTTCGCGGGCCAGGGCGTCGTCGTCGAGACGCTGCAGATGTCGCAGCTGCGCGGCTACCGCACCGGCGGAACGGTGCACGTCGTCGTCAACAACCAGGTGGGCTTCACGACGCTCCCCCAGGACGGCCGCACGTCGGTCTACGCCACCGACGTCGCCAAGACCATCCAGGCCCCGATCCTGCACGTGAACGGCGACGACCCCGAGGCCGTCGTGCGCGTCGCGGCGCTCGCCGTGGCCTACCGCCAGGAGTTCAAGCGCGACGTCGTGATCGACCTCGTCTGCTACCGCCGCCGCGGTCACAACGAGGGCGACGACCCGTCGATGACGCAGCCGCTCATGACGAACCTCATCGAGGCGAAGCGCTCGGTGCGTCGCCTGTACACCGAGTCGCTCGTCGGCCGCGGTGACATCACCGAAGAGGAATACGACAAGGCGAAGGCCGACTTCCAGAACCGTCTCGAGATCGCGTTCGCCGAGACGCACGCGGCCGAGACCGGCACCACCGGCATCGTCGCGCCGACGACCGGCGCGGTCGACCAGGCCGTCGGCGAGCCCGAGACCACGGGGGTCTCGGTCGAGGTCGTGCAGCAGATCGGCGACGCGTTCGTCAACAAGCCCGACAGCTTCACGGTGCACCCGAAGATCCAGCAGCTGCTCGACAAGCGCCTCGAGATGAGCCGTAGCGGCTCGATCGACTGGGGCTTCGGCGAGCTGCTCGCCTTCGGTTCGCTGCTCATGGAGGGTACGAACGTGCGCCTCGCCGGGCAGGACGCGCGCCGCGGCACCTTCGTGCAGCGCCACTCGGTGGTGCACGACCGTGCGAACGGTCAGGAGTGGCTGCCGCTGGCGAACCTCTCCGACACGCAGGGCCGCTTCTACGTCTACGACTCGCTGCTCAGCGAGTACGCCGCGATGGCGTTCGAGTACGGCTACTCGGTGGAGCGACCCGACACCCTCACCCTGTGGGAGGCGCAGTTCGGCGACTTCGCCAACGGTGCGCAGTCGGTCGTCGACGAATACATCTCGGCCGCCGACCAGAAGTGGGGTCAGCAGTCCTCCGTCGTGCTGCTGCTGCCGCACGGCTACGAGGGCCAGGGCCCCGACCACTCGTCGGCCCGCATCGAGCGCTACCTGCAGATGTGTGCGCAGGACAACATGATCGTCGCCCGCCCGTCGACCCCCGCGTCGCACTTCCACCTGCTGCGCCGCCAGGCCTACTCGCGCCCGCGTCGCCCGCTGATCGTCTTCACCCCGAAGGCCATGCTGCGTCTGCGCGGCGCGACGAGCCAGGTCGAAGACTTCACCACGGGCCGTTTCGAGCCGGTGCTCGACGACGACCGCGGCATCGACAAGGCATCCGTCACGCGGGTGTTGCTGCACTCGGGCAAGATCCACTGGGACCTCGTCTCGGAGCTCGACAAGAAGCCGAACCCCGCGGTCGCCCTCGTGCGCCTCGAGCAGCTCTATCCCGCCCCCATCGACGAGCTCAACCGCGTCATCGACAGCTACCCGAACGCCGAGCTGGTGTGGGTGCAGGACGAGCCCGAGAACCAGGGTGCGTGGCCGTTCATCGCCCTCGAGGTCGTCAAGCACCTGCACGGGCGCACCATCCGCCGCATCTCGCGTGCGGCGGCCGCCTCGACGGCGACCGGCTCGCCCAAGGTGCACGCGCGCGAGCAGGCCGCGATCCTCGAGCAGGCCATCACGACCTGAACCGCTCTCTGAGCGATGTGACGCCCGCGCGGTCTAGGGCCGCGCGGGCGTCGTCGTCGGATGCCTCGACGTCGGATGCCTCGACGTCGGATGCCTCGACGTTTTGATGCCCGGCATTGGATGCCCCGGCGCCGGCCGAACCGACGTACGGGTCAGGCGTGCGACTCGTGCGCCGGCAACGACACCCGCACCCGCGTGCCCTGACCCTCGCGCGAGACGAGCGTGATGTCGCCGCCGTGCCGCGCCACGATCGTGCGGGCGAGTGCGAGCCCGAGACCGCTGCCGGGCCGGTCGCGCGCGTTGGCGCCGCGCGCGAGCTCTTCGAACACCACGGGCTGGTCGGCCGGCGGGATGCCACGACCCGTATCGGCGATCTCGAGCACGACGGAGCCCGCCTGCTCGCTGCCGCGCACCTCGATGAGGTCTTCGGCCTCGGAGTACTTCGCCGCGTTCGCCGCGACGTTGTAGAGCGCGACGAAGAGCAGGTCGGGGTCGCCGGGCACCGCCGGCAGCGGCCACGGGGCCGCGGGCAGGGCGACCGAGACGGTGCGAGCGTATGCGGCGGCGACGGCCTCGACGACGTCGTCGAGCAGCGCACCGAGGTCGACCCGTGCGCGCTCGAGATCGATGGTCTGCAGCTCGGCGAGCTTGCGCAGATCGCCCACGAGACGCGACAGGCGATCGGGCTGCGTGTCGATCGTGCGCAGCTGGGCGCGCAGGGCGGGGGCGGCGGCCGGGCCCTCCGGGTCGCCGGTCGCGGCGACCGCCGCCCGGATCGCCGTGATCGGGTTCTTCAGCTCGTGGTCGAGCCGGGCGAGGAATCGCCGGTGCTCGGCCTGCGCCGCGGCATCGGCGGCCGCCCGTGCGCTGCGCGCGGCCCGATCGAGGCTGCGCCGCAACAGCAGGGCGAGCGCGGCGAGGGCGGCGAGCACGAGGGCCGCCCCGGCGAGCGCGGCGGGCACCGTCGTCTCGACGACGATGCGTCGGTCATCGCCGCCCGCCCACGCCGCCGCGGCGACGACCGCCACCGTCGCCGGCCTCACGCAGCCGGCGCACGAGCTCGCGCCCGTCGAAGACCGGCATGACCACGTCGCTCACGACGATGTCGGGATGCCACGTGCGCACCTGATCCCAGGCATCCTGCCCGTCTGCCGCGACGCGCACGTCGAAGCCGCTGCGGGTGAGGAACGGCGCGAGCCCGTCGGTGATGGAGCGCTCGTCGTCGACGAGCAGCAGGCGGGGCGGAGCGGTCATCTCTCGGATGGTACCGATCAACGGATCAGCGTGGTGGCGTTCATCACCCCGCTGTCGCGGACGACGGCGGTGCCCGCCTCCCAGCCGACGAGGTTCGCGTCGGCTTCGCCGGTCAGTTCGATCTGCTGCGCCGACGCCGTGATCACGATGTTGCCATCGCCCTGCACCTCGACGGTGCCGACGGCGGGGAGCAGCACGATGGCGCCGTCCGCGAGGATCGTCACCCGGTCGCAGTCGCCCGTGACCGACACGACGAGCGCGTCGGCATTGCTGTCGATCGACACCTCTCCGCCCGCGCACGTGAGGCTCTGCGACACCGACGAGGTGTACTGCGCGCGCTGCAGACGCGCCATGCTGTCGTCGTCGACGGTTGCCACGGGCGCCTGCGCTGCGCCGTTCGAGGCGCTGCCGGATGCACCGCTGGTCGGGGCTCCGGTCGAGGCGGGGGCGGGCGTGGCGCGCGTCGCCTGCGGGGCGATGGATGCCGTGGGCGCGGGTGCCGCGTCTTCGACGCGGACGGCGCAGCCGCTCACGGCGGCGGAAAGCAGCGACAGGGTTGCCAGAGACGCGACGACGGTGGAGACGCGGAAGCGGGATGCGGTGGTCATGGCATCCACGCTACGAGAGCCGTGTCGCGGGCGGGTACCCGCCGTGTCGCAATCCCGCGACACGATGACGCGGGCGGGAACTCAGTGGTGGGTCGCCTGCTCGGAGCGCAGACGCGCCAGCACCTGGTCGCGCAGCTGCTCGGGGGCCGTCTCTTTGCACGCGCGTGCGATCACGGCGGTCAGCGTCGTGGCGACGAGCGCCTCGTCACGGCACGCGGGGCAGTTCTCGAGGTGCTCGGTGATGTCGGAGTGCTGCGTCTTGCAGACTTCGTGACGGAGGTACTCCTCCAGATCCTTGCGCGCTTTGTCGCAGCCGCAGTCGCTCATTTCGTGCTCCCGGTCATTTCGTGCTCTTCGAGGTCGCGGTGGCGGGCCCATCGATGCCGCGCTCCCGCGCATAGTCGGCCAACAGGTCGCGCAGCATGCGTCTGCCACGGTGAAGACGGCTCATGACCGTGCCGATGGGGGTCTTCATGATGTCGGCGATCTCTTGATAGGCGAACCCCTCGACGTCGGCGAGGTAGACCGCCAGGCGGAAGTCTTCGGGGATCGACTGCAGCGCGTCTTTCACGACGGATGCCGGCATGTGGTCGATCGCTTCGGCCTCGGCCGATCGCGAGCTGGTCGCGGTGGTCGACTCGGCGCCGCCGAGCTGCCAGTCCTCGAGCTCGTCGATCGTGCCCTGGTAGGGCTCGCGCTGCTTCTTGCGATACGTGTTGATGTACGTGTTCGTGAGGATGCGGTAGAGCCACGCCTTGAGGTTCGTGCCCTGGGTGAACGAGGCCCACGACGCGAACGCCTTGACGAAGGTCTCTTGCACGAGATCGGCTGCGTCGGCGGGGTTCCGGGTCATGCGCATGGCAGCCGCGTAGAGCTGGTCCATGAACGGGAGCGCCTGGTCTTCGAACTGGGTGCGCGGGTCCTGGGCCGTCTGCGCGTCTGTGGCCGCCTGCTCTTCCATCGCGGCCCAGTCTACGTCTGACAGGTCCGCGATAACGGGTGCGAGGGTCGCTGTCAACTGTGACCTCTGCTTTCTCTGGTGGCGGACGGGTTCGTTAGGGTAGAACTCGATGACCACGACCGGGTATTCCCTCACACAGCCCGCTTCGTCGTCGCCGTGGGCCGCGCCCCTCGCCGACGCACCAGTGCAGGCGACGGTCGCGGTGCCGTCGTCGAAGTCGCTGACCAACCGCAAACTGGTGCTCGCGGCCCTCTCCGACGCCCCCAGCACGCTCAGTTCGCCGCTGCATTCCGAAGATTCGGCGCGCATGATCGAGGCGTTGCGCACGCTCGGGGTGGGCATCGAGCTCGTCCCCGGCGACGGGGCATTCGGCCCCGATCTCCACGTGACGCCCCCCGCCGCGCTCCACGGCGGGGTCACCATCGACTGCGGTCAGGCCGGCACGGTCATGCGTTTCATCGCGCCGCTGGCCGGTCTTGCCACCGGCGATGTCACGATCACCGCGCACGCGAGCGCCCTGCACCGTCCGATGGGCGAGATGATCAAGGCCCTGCGCGAGATCGGTGCCGACATCGATGACGGCGGCCGCTGGGCGCTGCCGTTCACGGTGCGCGGCCGCGGTCACATCCGCGGCGGCGAGGTGACGATCGACGCGAGCGGCTCGAGCCAGTTCGTCTCGGGGCTGCTGCTGGCCGCTCCCCGCTTCGACGTCGGGCTCCACCTGATCCACTCCGGCAGCCGGCTGCCCTCGGTGCCTCACATCGACATGACCGTCGAGACCCTCGCGCGCCGAGGCATCCAGGTCGAGCGTCCCAGCGCGAACGAGTGGGTCGTTCCCGCCGGTGTGCCGCGCGGGCGCGACGCCGTGATCGAGCCCGACCTGTCGAACGCCGCGCCGTTCCTCGCCGCGGCCCTGCTGACCGGCGGCTCGGTCACCATTCCCGGGTGGCCGCCCACCTCGACGCAGCCCGGCGCACTCCTGCCCGAGATCCTCTCGCTGCTCGGTGCCCGCACCGGCCGCCGCGGCGGCGCGCTCACCGTCACCGGCAAGCGCCGCATCGCCGGCGTCGACCTCGATCTGTCGGCGGCGAGCGAGCTCTCGCCGACCTTGTTCTCCCTCGCGGCGTTCGCCGATGCGCCGACCACGCTGCACGGCATCGGCCACATCCGCGGGCACGAGACGAACCGCATCGACGCCCTCATCGGCAACCTGCGCGCGCTCGGCGGCGAGGCCGAAGAGCTGCCCGACGGCATCCGCATCACCCCGCGCCCTCTGCACGGCGGCCTGTGGCGCGCGCACCACGACCACCGCATCGCGACCGCGGGCGCCCTGATCGGGCTCCGCGTGCCGGGCGTCGAGGTCGACGACATCTCGACGACCGCCAAGACCATGCCCGAGTTCCCGCAGCTGTGGGCTCAGTTGCTACAGGGCGAGGCGGGGCCGACGGATGCCTCCTCCGACGCCCCGGGCGCCGCGTGAACCGAGCATGAGGTGAGCTGGCTCGACGACGTCGACGACGACGAACCCGAGTTCGACGAAGCCGACGTGCGGGTGCGCCCGAACCCCAAGGCGAACCGGCCGCGCACCAAGCGCCGCCCCGCGCACGCCGACGCGCGCATCGCCCGCGTGCTCGGCGTCGACCGCGGCCGCTACACCGTGCTGATCGACGAAGACGGCCCCGACGAGCACGTCGCGCTCGCCTCGCGAGCCCGCGAACTGCGCAAGCAGCCCATCGTCACGGGCGACCGAGCCCGCGTGGTGGGCGATTCGAGCGGCGACGAGGGCACCCTCGCCCGCATCGTGGGCATCGAGGAGCGCACGTCACTCCTCCGTCGCAGCGCCGACGACACCGATCAGGTCGAGCGCATCGTGGTCGCGAACGCCGATCAGATGCTCATCGTCGTCGCCGCGGCCGACCCCGAGCCCCGCCCGCGCCTCGTCGACCGCTACCTCATCGCGGCGCTCGACGCCGGCATCCATCCGATGCTCGTCGTGACCAAGACCGATCTCGCCGACCCGACCGCGTTCCTCTCGCACTTCGAGGGCGTCGACGATCTGACCGTGTTCACGAGCGGTACGGGCGACATGCCGGTCGACGAGATCGGCCGGCACCTGGTGGGCCACTCGACGGTGTTCGTCGGGCACTCCGGCGTCGGCAAGTCGACGCTCGTCAACGCGCTCGTGCCGAGCGCCCTGCGCGCCACGGGCCACGTCAACGAGGTCACCGGGCGCGGACGGCACACGTCGAGCTCGACCGTCTCGCTGCGCTACATCGGCGACGGCGGCCGCGGCTGGGTGATCGACACCCCCGGCGTGCGCTCGTTCGGCCTCGGCCACGTCGACCCCGCCAACATCCTGAAGGCGTTCAGCGACCTCGCCGCCGTCGCCGAGGACTGCCCGCGCGGCTGCACGCACCTGCCCGACGCCCCCGACTGCGCGATCATCGAAGCGGTCGCCGAGGGCCGCCTGGGCGAGCGCGGAGCGGCACGCCTCGACTCGCTGCAGCGCCTGCTCGCGACGTTCTCGGGCTGACGCGCCCGGCGCTCCCCCACCCCGGCCACTGCGCCCCGTCCCGCCCCCGTTCACCGAAACGGCATGCAGCGCGTCATACGGTCGCCCGTTTCCCGCGCTGCATGCCGTCTGGGCGACGTGAGCGGCGGCGGCGCCTCGTAGGCTGGATGCCATGACGAAGCTCGAGCCCGGCACCCCCGCCCCCGATTTCACGCTGATCGACCAAGACGAGCGCTCCGTCTCGCTCCGCGAGCTGCGCGGCGCCGACACCTCGGACGGCGGTCGCGGCGTGATCCTCTTCTTCTACCCCGCGGCGATGACCCCGGGCTGCACGACCGAGGCGTGCGACTTCCGCGACAGCCTCGCGCCCCTGCAGGCGGCCGGCTACGCCGTCGTCGGCATCTCGCGCGACGCCCCCGAGAAGCTCCGTGCGTTCCGCGAGCGCGACGGCCTCACCTACGACCTGCTGAGCGACCCCGACCACGCCGTGCACGAGGCCTACGGCGCGTGGGGCGAGAAGATGAACTACGGCAAGACGGTCGAGGGTGTCATCCGGTCGACGTTCGTCGTGGATGCCTCCGGCACCCTCGTCCACGCGCTGTACAACGTCAAGGCCACCGGCCACGTCGCGCGCCTGCGCACCCTGCTCGGCGTCGGCTGACGCGGATCAGCCCTGCGGGGCATCCGTTCGGCGTCGGGTTCCGGCGTGACGCGCCGCGGCGAACAGTACGACGAGCCCGACGATCGCGGGCACCGCGATGACGACGGCGAATGAGATCGACGGCGCCGGCCCGGTGACCGCGCCGAGCGCGACGGCGAGCACGAGAAGCTGCGTGACGATGCCGCCCGACCGCCCCCACGATTGACCGCGCGCGGTGGCCACCGCGAAGGCGAGCACCGCCGCCGCACCCACGACGGTGAGCACGATCAGCGCGATCGAGCTGCCCACGTCTTCGACATCGCCGCCGACGAGAGCGACGACCTCCCACCCCGCGACGAAGAGCAAGGCGAGGCCTTCGAGGGCGAGGAGGATCGCGGCGATCCGTTCGGCGGCGGTGACCTGCATGCGCACTCCTCGTCTGCCGGGAAGGATCGTCCGTCGCGGCGCGAGAGGCGCGGCGTGGAGCAGATGCACAGCAATCCCCGGCGGGAAATGCGCAGTTCACTCTTGATTCATCCGAATGTGCGTGGGACCATAGATGAACCAGTGTGCTCCCACAGCGACGTGGGGCGAGCCTTCGAGCTCGCACACCCACCAGGGTAGCGGACACCCGAGTCCGCCCCTGCATGTCACTCACTTCCCCCATCAAGGAGCAATTCACTATGGACTGGCGCGACAAGTCTGCCTGCCTCACGGTCGACCCCGAGCTGTTCTTCCCGGTCGGAAACACCGGCCCCGCGGTCGAGCAGATCGAGAAGGCGAAGGCGGTGTGCGCTCGCTGCACCGTCACCGAGGTGTGCCTGCAGTACGCGCTCGAGACCGGTCAGGACTCCGGCGTCTGGGGTGGCCTCTCCGAAGACGAGCGTCGCGCGCTCAAGCGCCGCGCCGCCCGCGCCCGCCGCGCCAGCTGACGACGCCCCACGAGGGGCCGATCGCGACGCGCGACCCCTCAGCCCCGATCGAGGTAGCGCATCGGAATGTCGATGGTCACCTCGGTGCCCGACCCGACGATCGTGTGCCAGTCGATCGAGCCGCTCAGTTCGCCCTGGATCAGCGTGCGCACGATCTGCGTGCCGAGTCCCCGGCCGACCTGCCCTTCGGGCAGGCCCACGCCCGTGTCGCGCACCCTCACGTCGAGGCGATCCTCGGTGCGCTCGGCGATGATCTCGACCTCGCCCTCTTGATCCGCAAGGCCGTGCTCGACGGCGTTCGTGACGAGCTCGGTGAGCGCGAGGGCGAGCGGGGTCGCGTAGGCGCTCGGAAGCGTGCCGAACGTGCCGGTCTTGATCGTGCGCGCGCGCGTGTTGGGTGAGGCGGCGACCTCGGCGATGAGCTTCAGCACGCGGTCGAACACGTCGTCGAAGTCGACGTTCTGCGCGAGCCCCTCCGAGAGCGTGTCGTGCACCACCGCGATCGCCGACACCCGTCGCATCGCGTGCGTGAGGGCGTCGCGCGCCTCGTCGGAGTGCGTGCGCCGCGACTGGATGCGCAGCAACGAAGCGACGGTCTGCAGGTTGTTCTTCACGCGGTGATGGATCTCGCGGATCGTGGCATCCTTCGTGATGAGCTCCTGCTCCTGGTGGCGGATCTCGGTCACGTCGCGGCACAG
>Ga0116168_1002542_pt1 | contig 11374 bp, 10 predicted proteins | sample AD_UKC129_MetaG_FD_89795 | JGI IMG/M metagenome (GOLD analysis project Ga0116168, IMG submission 89795) | Active sludge microbial communities of municipal wastewater-treating anaerobic digesters from Canada - AD_UKC129_MetaG | ecosystem: Engineered > Bioreactor > Anaerobic > Digestate | place...
CATCGTTGTCGTCGTGTCACACGCAGGCAGTGGCGCCGGCGATGCCTCAGCGGACCGGGTGCTCACAACCTGTGGTGCTCGAGACCATCGCGCGGGAAAACGTCAGAGGAAGGCGCACCCGGCCGTTCACCTCGCGCACACCCGAAGCGATGTTCCCCGTATATTCCCCGAAGGCTAGCGCTTCGCTCCCCATGCGAGAAAAACCGCTGATTTCTCAGGGGTTTTCTTCTGTGCGCGATACTGGGATCGAACCAGTGACCTCTTCCGTGTCAGGGAAGCGCGCTACCGCTGCGCCAATCGCGCCTGTACAGGCGTATTCAGTTGTGAGGCGAGGTGGCGACGGGATTCGAACCCGTGTAAACGGCTTTGCAGGCCGGTGCCTAGCCGCTCGGCCACGCCACCGTGTGGATTGACCCCACGTGCCGTGATCTCCTCAAAAGAGACCCCTGCACTTGAGCGGATGACGAGACTCGAACTCGCGACCCCAACCTTGGCAAGGTTGTGCGCTACCAACTGCGCTACATCCGCGTTTTCCCGTGGTTGTCGTTTCCGACTCCCTCAGGCACTTGATCGACTTTAGTGCACTCCACGCACTTCGCAAAACCGAGCGCACCCCGCGCGTGTCTCGCCGACGATTCGTTCCCGGGCCCAGGCATCCGGTAACATCGGTTCTCGGCCCGCGGATCACTCCACGGGTCACGGGCGATTGGCGCAGTTGGTAGCGCGCTTCCTTCACACGGAAGAGGTCATCAGTTCGAGTCTGGTATCGCCCACCATTAGCAGTGAACCGATCCGGTAGATCCTGCCGACTCCGCCTCGTGTCGCCTGACAGACTGACGGCGTGACGACACTTCGGATCATCCTGCTGTTCGCCCTCGCAGCCCTCGCCGAAATCGGCGGCGCGTGGCTCATCTGGCAGTCGGTGCGCGAGAATCGCGGGTGGTGGTTCGCGCTCCTCGGCGTCGTCGCGCTCGGCGCCTACGGCTTCGTCGCGGCACTGCAGCCCGATCCGCACTTCGGTCGCGTGCTCGCTGCGTACGGCGGTGTCTTCGTCGCAGGGTCGCTCGCGTGGGGCGTCGTCGTCGACGGCTTCACCCCGACTCTCTGGGACTATGTCGGGACGGTCGTCGCTCTCGCAGGCGCCGCGATCATCGTCTTCGCACCACTCTTCGCCCAGACGAAGTAACAGCGTCCTGGGCGACAGCAACGTCTAGAGCTCGATGTCCCACCCGTAGCGGGCATGCAGCGCCTGGGCGACGCGGGTGAACCGTGCGCGGTCGAGGGCGGATGCCTCGCGGCGCATGCCCTCGGCGTGCACGCTGTACAGCTGCTCGATGTCGATCCACGACGGCCGGCCCTGGCCATCCCAGGGGCCCGTGCCGATCGATACGAAGTCGCGGTCTCCGTCGTGCGCCTTGCTCGTGAGGCGCACGGCGTAGACCCGCTCGTCGCTCTGCCGTGCGATCACGAGCACGGGACGGTCTTTGCCTCGCCCGTCATGCTCGGCGTACGGCACCCACGTCCAGACGATCTCGCCGGCGTCGGGGTCTCCATCGCGCTCGGGGGCGTACGAGATGCGCAGGGCAGACCGTGCCGGCGGATCGATCTCGATCGTCGCGGTGTGGCCGCTCCGGGCACGTGTCGTCGCCGCGTCGGCGGCCTCGGCACGCCGCGTGGCGCTCAGCGACCCGGCGTCGCGGCGCTCGCGTTCGTCGCGGCGCGCGGCATCCTTCAACTGGTCGTCGACGACGCCGGCTCCGCCGGTGAAGACGTTGATGAGCCCTTTGATGAACCCGGTGAGATAGCTGTCGCGCGCCGCCATGGGCTCACCCTACCGAACCGCCCGCGACCGCCCGCGACTGCCCTCGACCGCTCGGCGACGGTTCACGGGAGCGCAGAAGAAGGGCGCCGGATCGGATCCGGCGCCCTTCTGCGCTGTCAGACAGCGCGCTGTGTGATGGTGCGGTCAGTCTGCGAGGGCGTAACCCTCTTCGCCGTGCACGACCGTGTCGATACCGGCGATCTCGTCTTCGTTCTTCACGCGGAAGCCGATCGTCTTCTCGATGAGCAGGCCCAGCAGGTAGGCGACGACGAACGAGTAGATCAGCACACCGAAGGCGGCGATGAACTGCACGAGCAGCTGCGCACCCGTGCCGCCGGTGAAGAGGCCGGTGTCGGTCGCGAAGAACCCGATGTAGAGCGTGCCGATGATGCCACCCACGAGGTGCACGCCGACCACGTCGAGCGAGTCGTCGTAGCCGAGCTTCCACTTCAGCTCCACCGCGAAGGCGCAGACCGCGCCGGCGATCACACCGAGCAGCAGCGCCCATCCGGGAGCGAGCGCGGCGCACGAGGGGGTGATGGCGACGAGGCCGGCGACGGCGCCCGAGGCGGCACCGACGGCGGTGGGCTTGCCGTCCTTGAGCTTCTCGACGACGATCCAGCCGATGATGGCGGCGGCGGTCGCACCGAGCGTGTTGATCACGATCAGGCCGACCTTCGAGTCAGCGGTACCGAGCAGTGAGAACGTGCCCTCAGCGCCCGCGTTGAAGCCGAACCAGCCGAACCACAGGATCGCGGCTCCGAGCATCACGAGCGGCACGTTGTGCGGCTTGTGGATGCCCTTCTGGAAGCCGACACGCTTGCCGAGCACGAGGGCGAGCGCCAGGGCCGCCGCACCGGCGTTGATGTGCACGGCGGTACCACCGGCGTAGTCGATGACGCTGACGTCGAGCCCGAGGTTCGAGCCCAGGTTGTAGACCCAGCCACCGCCCCACACCCACGCGGCCACCGGGAAGTAGACGACGGTCGCCCAGATGCCGGCGAAGATCATCCACGAGCCGAACTTGGCACGGTCGGCGATCGCGCCCGAGATGAGCGCGACGGTGATGATCGCGAAGGTCGCGCCGTAGGCCGAGACGACGAGGCCGTCGCTCGAGGTACCGGCGAGACCGAAGTCGCTGAACGGGTTGCCGGAGAGGAACTGATTCTCACCCTCGGCGATGACCGTCATGTTCGAGCCGTAGAGGATCCAGAGCACGCCGACCAGGCCCATCGCTCCGAAGCTCATCATCATCATGCTGACGACGCTCTTGGCCTTCACCAGGCCGCCGTAGAAGAACGCCACACCCGGCGTCATGAAAAGTACGAGGGCTGTCGCCGTGACAGACCACGCGAGGTTTCCGCTGTCCATGAAGATCCTCACTCAGGGGTTGTGTAACTCGGGCCCCTCCCCTGCAGCGTTTCGGGTCGCAGCGGTTGAGGCACCCCCAGTGTGACCACACGCGGTTTCCTGCGGCATGCGTGTCGTGTTTCGCGCGGGTTACAGACGCCCCTGTGGTGTGAACATCACGTTTCGACGCGCGCTCGAGGCAGCCAGGGCGACCCCGGACGCCTCAGGAATGCGTCAGTGCGTTCAGGCGCGAGATGGCGCGCAGGTACTTCTTGCGGTAGCCGCCGGTGAGCATCTCGGGGGCGAACACGCGGTCGAGGGGCTCCCCCGTGGCGCGAACCGGGATCTGCGCATCGTAGGCACGGTCGACGAAGGCGACGAAGCGCAGCGCCGCGGACTGGTCGTCGAGCTCGGCGACGCCGCGGATGCCGATCGTGTCGATCCCGTCGATCAACCGGATGTAGCGCGAGGGGTGCACGGATGCCAGGTGCCGCACGAGCCCCGCGAAGTCGTCGTCCGACGCGGTGCCTGCGGCGGAGGCATCCGTCAGCACCTGCGCGTACGCGGCGTCGTCGAGCACCTGCGCGTGCCCGTCGAGGGCGCGCTGCCGGTAGTCGGTGCCGTCGATGCGAAGGGTCTCGAAGCTCGACGCCATCGCATGGATCTCGCGCAAGAAGTCCTGCGCGGCGAAGCGGCCCTCACCGAGCGCGTTCGGCGGCGTGTTCGAGGTCGCGGCGAGCTTCGTGCCAGTCGGAACCAGCTCGCCGATCAGCCGCGTCATCACCATCGTGTCGCCGGGATCGTCGAGTTCGAACTCGTCGATGCAGAGCAGGTCGGCCCCGCGGAAGAGCTCGACCGTCTTCTGATACCCGAGCGCGCCGACGAGCGCCGTGTACTCGATGAACGACCCGAAATACTTCCGCCGCGCGGGCGTGGCGTGGTAGATGGATGCCAGCAGGTGCGTCTTGCCGACACCGAACCCACCGTCGAGGTACACGCCCGGCTTCATCTCGGGCGCCTTCTTGGCGCGACGGAACAGACCGCCGCGCTCGGCGGGCGCTCCGCCACCGCTGAACACGATGAGACGGTCTTTCGCCTCTTGCTGCGACGGGTAGGCGGGGTCGGCGCGATAGGTCTCGAAGGTCGCGGCGTCGAACTGCGGCGGCGGCACGAGGGAGGCGACCATCTCGGCACCCGAAACCTGCGGGCTGCGCTCGGTCAGGTGCACGAGGGCCGAACCACTCACGACGTCACCTCTTCCGTCACGAGTCCGTGTCGGCGCACCCAGTCGCCGATCGCGTCGGTCCAGCGCTCCTGGTCGTAGTTCCACAACTTGGTATGGCGCGCCGTCGAGAAGGTCTGCAGCTCGACGAGGTCGGGGCGGGCCTCGGCGAGCGCGTGCGACGCACTCGAAGGCACGAAGCCGTCGTCGTCGCTGTGCAGCAACAGGATCGGGTGGCGCAGCTCGCCCGCGCGGGCGACGATGTCGAGGCGGTCGAAGGGTATGCCGCCTTCGGAGCGCGTCGCGGGTGCCGTCCAGTCGGCCCGCAGAGTCTCGATCGCGAGGCCCGTCACGGGCGCCGGCAGACCGAGCGCGCGCCCCTGATAGGTGAGGACGGTGCGCCAGTCGACGACGGGAGAGTCGAGGATCAGCCCCGCGATGCGCTCACGGTGCGCCGAGCCGAGCGCGGCCTGCAGCGCGATCGCCCCGCCCATCGACCAGCCCATCAGAATGATGCGCTGCGCGCCGCGCCGACGCGCCCACGCGATCGCGGCATCGACGTCGCGCCACTCGGTCGCGCCGAGGGCATAGCTGCCGGTGCGGGTGCGGGGCGCCTCGCCGTCATTACGATACGAGACGACCAGCGACGTGATGCCGAGCGCGTGGAAGACGGGCACCGCGCGCAGGCACTCGGCACGTGTCGTGCCGCGGCCGTGGATCTGGATGACCCACGTCTCGGCGCTCTCGGCCGACGCGGCGGGGAACAGCCACGCGGGGCAGCTGCCCACGGCGGCGTGCACGTGCTCTTCGGTGAACGGCAGGTGCAGCTCTTCGGGGCGCTGGAAATACCATCCGCTGAACGCCGCCTCGGCGGCCAGGTGCATGTCGCCCTCCACCTCGGTCAGCAGCTTGCGTTTCACGCTGCCGCTGTCGCTCGAGAGCACCGAGCCGATCTTCAGATACTCGGCGGCACCCGTCGTGAACAGCCCGTACCGCCCCGGCAGCACCGTGTCGGGGGTGCGCGTGAGCGTGATCGTCTGCGCGGCGACATCCACGTTCAGGATGCGCGTGTCGGCGGCCCGAGCGGCGGGCATGACCACCCGGCGGGCGATGCGCACGGTGACGACGGCGAGGGCGACGCAGACACCGAAAAGGGCCGTGGCCAGCGCAACGATCACGGCCCGCAGGGCCGCCGCGGAACCGAATCGTGAGTCGAGGGCGACGGCGCGCCTGGATGCCTTCATCGTCCCTGCATTCTAGTCTGATCGCGTGGATGAGCCCCGTCCCCCGGCCGGATCGCCGACGTTCGCCGGCGTCGCCGATGCGCTTCGCGCGCAGTCGTTCCGATCCGATTTCGCCGTGCGCGAGATCCCCGCCCCCGCCACGCTGGCGCCCGATGCCTTTGCCGTCGCCGGCGATGTGCGGCCCGATGTCGACGGTGTCGACTCGGAGTTCGGCACCGGCCGGTTCGTGCTGCTGCACGATCCCGCCGAGCCCGACGCGTGGGACGGCGCGTGGCGCATCGTCTGTTTCGCGCAGGCGCCCCTCGAACCCGAGATCGGCACCGATCCGCTCCTCGCCGAGGTCGCGTGGTCGTGGCTCCTCGACGCGCTCGAGGCCCGTGGGGCGACGTATCACTCGGCATCCGGCACCGCCACCAAGACGCTCTCGCGCGGCTTCGGCGGGCTCGCCGACGAGGGCGACGGCGCACAGATCGAGCTGCGCGCGTCGTGGTCGCCGTCGGGCGACATCGCCGCGCACCTCGATGCATGGGCAGAATTGGTGTGCATGCTGGCGGGCCTTCCGCCGGGATCGGAAGGGATCGCCGTGTTCGGAGCACAGAGGATGACGCGTGGCTGAATATGACGTGATCGCCGACGCCGCAGGGCTCGACGAGGCATCCGCGCTGCTCGCGGCCGGCACGGGGCCGGTCGCCGTCGACGTCGAGCGCGCTTCGGGCTTTCGCTATTCGCAGCGCGCCTACCTGGTGCAGGTTTTCCGCCGCGGTGCCGGCGCGTTCCTCTTCGACCCGCCGGCGATCGGCGACATGACGGCGCTGCAGCGCGCGATCGGCGGCGAGGAGTGGATTCTGCACGCGGCGAGCCAAGATCTGCCGTCGCTGCGCGAACTGCACCTCGACCCGCCGTCGATCTTCGACACCGAGCTCGCCGCGCGCCTGCTCGGCCACGAGCGCGTGGGGCTTGGCGCCGTCGTCGAAGACACGCTGGGCATCACTCTCGCGAAGGCGCACTCGGCCGCGGACTGGTCGACGCGACCGCTGCCGCAGCCGTGGCTCGAATACGCCGCGCTCGACGTGCTGCACCTGGTCGACGTCTACGACGCGCTCGTCCTCGAACTCGCCGAGCAAGACAAGACCGAGATCGCGGCGCAAGAGTTCGAAGCCGTGCGCACGCGCCCCGACAAGCCACCCCGTGAAGAACCGTGGCGCCGCCTCAGCGGATTGCACACGGTGCGTGGTCGACGTTCGCTCGCGGTCGCGCGCTCGTTGTGGCAGGCGCGCGAAGACTACGCGCGCGACCAAGACACCTCGCCCGGTCGCCTCGTGCCCGATCGTTCACTCATCGCTGCCGTGCTCGCCGACCCGGCGAGCAAGCAAGAACTCTCGCGCGTCAAAGACTTCACGGGGCGCGCGAGTCGCACCCAGCTCGACCGGTGGTGGGCCGCGATCGAGGCGGGGCGCGGCGAGACCACGCTTCCCGCCGAGCGCGTGCCGGGTGACGGGATGCCTCCGATCCGGGCCTGGGCCGACCGAAATCCGGCCGCCGATGCGCGCCTGAAAGCCGCGCGGCCCGCCGTCGAGCAGCTCGCCGTAGACCTGCGCATGCCCACCGAGAACCTGCTCACGCCCGACACGCTGCGGCGCGTCGCGTGGACACCACCCGACGAGGTCGAGGCGGACTCGGTCGGCGAGGTGCTCGCAAGCCACGGCGCGCGGCCCTGGCAGATCGAACTCGTGGGCCCCGTGATCGCGGCGGCCTTTGTCGATTCCGTGCACGCCGCCGACGACGCATCGGTGGACGCCTCGTAGAATCGAACCAACCGATTCCGCGGGACTGAGTGTCACGTTAGGCTGTACTCAATCCCAAACTTTGGAGGCAGTGTGGCCGAGCTCTCGGACGTCTACTTCGTCGACGGCATGCGAACCCCTTTCGGGCGCGCCGGCGAGAAGGGCATGTACTGGAACACCCGATCGGATGACCTCGCCGTCAAGGCGACGATCGGCCTGATGGAACGAAACCCCGACGTTCCCGCCGACCGCGTCGACGACGTCGCGATCGCCGCGACGAGCCAGACCGGCGAGCAGGGACTCACGCTCGGCCGCTCGGTGGCGATCCTCGCAGGCCTGCCGCAGACCGTGCCCGGCTTCGCGATCGACCGCATGTGCGCGGGCGCGATGACGAGCGTGGCGATGATGGGGGCATCCATCGGCGCAGGCATGTACGAGGTCGCCCTCGCCGGCGGCGTCGAGCACATGGGCCACTACCCCATCGGCGGCAACGCCGACCCGAACCCGCGGTTCGTCTCGGAGCGCATGGTCGACCCGGGCGCGCTCAACATGGGCGTCACCGCCGAGCGCATCTTCGACCGCTTCCCGCAGCTGACCAAGGAGCGTTCCGACCGCTTCGGCATGCTCAGCCAGCACAAGGCGCAGGCCGCCTACGAGGCCGGCAAGTTCCAGCCCGACCTCGTCACCGTGGCGATCAAAGACGCCGAGGGCAGCTGGGGCCTCGCCACCGAAGACGAGGGCCGTCGCCCGCAGACCACGATGGAAGACCTCGCGGCACTGAAGACCCCGTTCCGCCCGCACGGGCGCGTGACGGCAGGCACCTCGTCGCCGCTCACCGACGGTGCGACGATGTCGCTCCTCGCCGGCGGTCGCGCCGTGAAAGAGCTCGGCCTCACGCCCAAGATGCGCATGGTCTCGTTCGCCTTCGCGGGCGTGCAGCCCGAGATCATGGGCATCGGCCCGATCCCCTCGACCGAGAAGGCGCTGAAGAAGGCCGGCCTCACGATCGACGACATCGGTCTGTTCGAGCTGAACGAAGCGTTCGCGGTGCAGGTGCTGTCGCTCCTCGACCACTTCGGCATCGCCGACGACGACCCGCGCGTCAACCAGTGGGGCGGCGCGATCGCGCTCGGCCACCCGCTGGCGGCATCGGGCGTGCGCCTCATGATCCAGCTCGCGGCGCAGTTCGCCGAGCGTCCCGACGTGCGCTACGGCCTCACCGCGATGTGCGTGGGCCTCGGGCAGGGCGGCTCGGTCATCTGGGAGAACCCGCACTACAACGGAAAGAAGCGTTGAGCGCCATGACCAACTACGACGAGATCGACTTCTCCCCCCTGACCGCCCTCACCGGCGACGAGGTCATCACCCACGCCCGCGTGCGTGACGTGCGCCTCGCGTCGGGCAAGGTGATCGCCCTCATCACGCTCGACAACGGTCGCGACCACACGCGCCCGAACACGCTCGGCCCCGCCACCATGACGGCGCTCGGCGAAACGCTCGACGCGCTCAAGGAGCGCGCCGCAGCGGGCGAGATCGACGCGGTCGCCGTCACCGGCAAGCAGTACATCCTCGCCGCCGGCGCCGACCTCTCCGACATCACGAAGGTCGGCTCGAAAGCGAACGCCAAGCTGGTCGCCCAGCTCGGTCACAAGGTGTTCGGCAAGCTCGGCGCGCTCGGTGTGCCCTCGTTCGCCTTCGTCAACGGGCTCGCGCTCGGCGGCGGCCTCGAGATCGCGCTGAACTCCGACTACCGCACCGTGGATGCCTCGGCGGCCGCGATCGCGCTCCCCGAAGTGTTCCTGGGCATCATCCCGGGCTGGGGCGGCGCCTACCTGCTGCCGAACCTCATCGGCATCGAGAACGCGCTCGAGGTGGTGATCTCGAACCCGCTCAAGCAGAACCGCATGCTGAAGCCGCAGCAGGCCTACGACTACGGCATCTTCGACGCGATCTTCCCCGCCGCGACCTACCTCGAGCGCTCGCTCGCGTGGGCCGACGGCGTGCTGACGGGCGCCATCAAGGTCGAGCGCAAGAACCAGCCCGGCAAGATCGAGCGCACGGTCAAGTGGCCCGTCGCCGTCAAGATGGCGCGCGGCATGCTCGAGTCGAAGATCGGCACGGTGCCCCGCTCCCCCTACGTCGCGCTCGACCTGCTCGACAAGGCGCGCTCGGGCACGAAGGAGGAGGGTTTCGCCCGCGAAGACGAGGCGCTCGCCGACCTCGTGACCGGCGACCAGTTCGCGGCATCCATGTACGCGTTCGACCTGGTGCAGAAGCGCGCGAAGCGCCCCGTCGGCGCGCCCGACAAGGCCCTCGCCAAGAAGGTCACGAAGGTCGGCATCATCGGTGCGGGCCTCATGGCCAGCCAGTTCGCGCTGCTGTTCGTGCGCAAGCTCAAGGTGCCCGTGCTGATCACCGACCTCGACCAGGCGCGCGTCGACAAGGGCGTCGCCTACATCCACGACGAGATCGGCAAGCTCGAGGCGAAGGGTCGCCTCGACGGCGACGCGGCCAACCAGCTGCGCGCCCTCGTGACGGGCACGACCGACAAGAGCCGCTACGCCGACTGCGACTTCGTCATCGAGGCCGTCTTCGAAGAGGTGGGTGTCAAGCAGGCGGTGTTCGCCGAGATCGAGCCGATCATCGCCGAAGACGCCATCTTGGCCACGAACACGTCGTCGCTGTCGGTCGAAGAGATCGGTGCGAAGCTCGCCCACCCCGAGCGGCTCGTCGGCTTCCACTTCTTCAACCCGGTCGCGGTCATGCCGCTGATCGAGATCGTGAAGACGCCCGAGACCTCGGATGCCGCGCTGTCGACCGCGTTCGTCGTCGCACGCGGCCTCGGCAAGAACGCCGTGCTCACCGCCGACGCTCCCGGCTTCGTCGTGAACCGGCTGCTGGCGAAGGTCATGGGCGAAGCCGCCCGCGCCGTGTACGAGGGCACCCCCGTCGCCGACGTCGAGAAGGCCTTCGGCCCCCTCGGCCTGCCGATGGGTCCGTTCCAGCTGATCGACCTGGTCGGCTGGAAGGTCGCCGCCCACGTGCAAGACACGATGGTGCACGCGTTCCCCGACCGGTTCTACGCGAACGAGAACTTCCACCAGCTCGCAGAACTGCCGCAGGTCGTCGAGAAGGACAAGGGCGGTCGCGTCACCGGCTTCACCAAGGATGCGCAGAAGGCACTGAAGGGACACGTGGGCTCATCGCCGGCGTCTGCCGACACGATCCTGCGGCGCGTGCAAGACGGCCTGGCCACCGAGATCAAGCTGATGCTCGACGAGGGCGTCGTGCCCGAGGTCGAAGACATCGACCTGTGCCTCATCCTCGGCGCGGGCTGGCCCTTCATCGACGGCGGCGCGTCGCCGTACCTCGACCGCGAGGGCGCCTCGGAGCGCGCGTTCGGCGACACCTTCCACCACCCGGTCATCAGGGGCATCGCCGGCTGAAACCTCAGGCGGCGAGACCGCTTCTGCACATCGAGACCCCGCACCGAGGTGCGGGGTCTCGATGCGTGTGCGGGTCTCACCGGAACGGCATGCGACGATCGCGTGAACATCGTGTGCGCGAGGGCGCGAAGCGGGCGAGGGATGCTTGCACACCAGGCATCCTGGGGGTGTGATCGAGACCTTCACGTCGATGTTCGGCACGAGCGGGATGAACTCGCTCATCAAGACCGGCGGGGCCGTGCTCACCGTGCTGCTCGTCGTGCCGGCCCTGTTCAAGCTGCTCATGGTGACGATCGACGAGGGCGAGGCCGCGATCCGCACGCGGAACGGCCGGCCGATCATCCGGGGGCGCGCGAGGCGTGGTCACGAGGCTGGCGAGGTCGTCGTGCTCGGCCCCGGCACGCACGCCGTCTTTCCGGTGCTCGCGTGGTACCGCCGCGTCGACACGCGCGTGCGGTCGACCGACCTGCCGGCGCGGCAGCTCACGGCCGGCAGCTGCCCGTGAA
>Ga0116168_1002545_pt1 | contig 11358 bp, 13 predicted proteins | sample AD_UKC129_MetaG_FD_89795 | JGI IMG/M metagenome (GOLD analysis project Ga0116168, IMG submission 89795) | Active sludge microbial communities of municipal wastewater-treating anaerobic digesters from Canada - AD_UKC129_MetaG | ecosystem: Engineered > Bioreactor > Anaerobic > Digestate | place...
ACTAGCCGTACCAACTGCCAACGATCATTTTTCGCACGGTGAAGGCTTTTCAGCGGTGCGGGGAAGGGATGTCGAAATTGCAAAGAAAGGATTAATGGTCGGGCCGCCGGGATTTGAACCCGGATCGGCCCATGATGGCCTGTAGCAGCCTGTGCTAAGTAGTTGCGTTTTCAAAGGCTTGACAGGACCGCCGTGATAGGCTGTATCAACGTGTCCTGCTGTGCGGGCACAACGACGGCACAAACGTTCTGCCGCCTGGATTCTCAGGACAGTTCGAGAACCCGGCCGTAAAGGTCCCGCGCCGTTCGCAGATACTTCTCTGCCATGCTGTCGGTCTTGGCTTGCTTTCGCCAGTCCCGCAGCCGGTCCTTTGTCGCGCCGCCCTGCGTGGCGCGGACGTGTTCCTTCAGGCTGTTGCAAGCCGCGATCCGATGGTTGATCGCCTCCAACAGCATCCTCTCGACTTCTTCCAACTTGGGCACGGAGAGCTCCGTCTCTGCAATCATCCTGTCTAACTCCTGTTCGGAAACACCGTCGAAGTCGTTCACCGCTTACCTCCTTTCGCTCCACAAGTCAGACTATCACCGTGAACCCACGAACCGGCTTCTGTAGACCTGGTACGCGGACGGCATCTGCGGTCTGCCGGCGATCATGGCCTTCATGCGCGCCGCCTGGTCGGCCAGCTTGAAGCCGGACATATACAACGCGTGCAGCGCCGCCGTAGCGTAGGCACGGCAGTCCAGCGCCTCATTGCGCACACCGTCGGGCTTCTGGAAGTACCGCTCCGCGCGTCCGTGAACCGTCCGCGTCTTGATCCGCTCGGCGGTCAGCATGTCGAACCAATCGCGCTCGCGGGTGAGCGGGAAGTGACAGTACCCCGGCCCCGCCAGGTTCACCCGCAGCTTGGAGTACACCTTCTCCTTGGCCGTGTCCACGCCGATCACGAAGAACTCGCCCTTGTGGACGCCCTTCGAGGCGCGCCGCGGCCAGATCGGTTTCCCAAATCCGGAGGCGCCCTTGACCGCGTACACCTTGCGGCTTAGGCGCGGCCGGCAGAACTCCAGGACTTGGGCCATCTCGAAACCGGCGTCCACGCACGCCGCCGTGATCGGCAGATCGAGCCCGCTTTCGTGCTTCCACTGGCGCAACAGCAGCCGGTCCAGGTCGGACCAGACTTCCGGCTGCCCGGTGTCGCCGTACAGCACGAAGTAACCGACAGACCAGGATTCCTCGCCGTCGCCCCAGCCGACAATCTCGACTTCGATGCGGTCCGCTTGCACGTCCGCGCCGGCGGTCAGCAGGCACGCGCCCATCGGCACTTCCGCGCCGAACGGCTCGCGGCGCGCGTACAGCGCGTCTGCATCCATCGGCAGCGCCGCCTCGTCCTTCCAGCACTCGCCCCACACGGTGTTGACGAACACCTGGAGCGTCTCGCGGCTCTTGCGCGCCTCCAGAAATTCGGCAGCCAGCTCGCCCCAGGATGGCCAGCCCACGGGTGCGTACAGCGCGCTGATGTGATAGCCGCGCGTCTTGCCATCGCCGGCCGCTGTCGGGCGCCACTCGCCACTGGCGAGCATTTCTGTCTTCTGCCAGTTCTCGATGAGCGCCTCGCACGCCTCGCAGCGATACCGCGCTGTATCGGGGCGGTCCTTTTCCCAGACGACGCCGGACCACACGAGCACCTGGTGATGGCCGCATCGCGGGCAGGGGACGAAATAGCGACGTTGGTCGCTGGCCTTGTACAGCGCCTCGATCCGGCTCAACCCCTCCAGCGTCGGCGTGCTGACGGCCAGGATCTTCCGCTGCGATCCGAAGGCCACGGTGCGCTTTACCGCCAACTGAAACGGGTCGCCCTCGTTGTCGGCGTCCGCCGGCCAGCCGTCAACCTCATCGCACAAAACATACTTCGCCGGCAGGCTGCGCAAGCCAACCGCGCTGTTTGCGCCGGTCAGGATCAGCACGCCGCCGTCGAATTCTTTCAGGAGGACCGTGTTGCCGCTGTCGCGCGAGCGCGGGTCTTTCACGCGCCCGCGAAGCACGGGCGTGCTCTCGATCAGCGAGTCCAGCCGTTGCTTGCTGAACCGCTTCGCCATCTCGACGGACGGTTGCACCAGCAGCGTAGGCGCCGGCGCGTGGTGCATCAGGTAGCCGCACGTGTTCAGGAGCACCTCTGTCCCCCCACACTGCGCGGCTTTCATGAACACGACACGCTCCACCGGAGATGACGGCGAGAGCGAGTCCATGATCTCGCGCAGGTACGGCGTCCGGTCCGTGCGCCACGGGCCCGGCTCCGGCGAGGTGTTGTCCAGGACGCGATGGGCATCGGCCCACTGGCTCACCGTGAGGCGCGGCGGCGGCAGCAGGGCTTCCAGCGCCTCGCACCAGACCGTGAACGCGCTACATTGCTGCGTCGGCATGAATCCCTCGGAGGCATTCCTCAAGCTCGTCGCGGAGGATCGCGCGCACCTCGGCTTCCGGCCGGTTCGCCAGGCGCGCCGCGAGTCGATCCGGCAGCATCAAGATGCGGTCCTTCAGCGCGGAAAAGCCCTCGGCCCACGTCTTGCGCACCTCGGACGCCACCAGAAGCAAGCCGGCGCGCTGCGCGGCCTCCATCTCGCGGAGGCGTGCGAGCGCCACCTCCTTTCGGCGCCGCGCCTCATTCGTGCTGATCTTGGCCGCCTGATCGGCTTTGGACAACTTGGGCATCAGACGTTCTCCCGCAGGCTGAGCCAGCCACCCCCCGCCGGGTCCGTCATGACCTGGAACACCTTGTAGGTCGCGCCGTCAATCATGACTTCGTCGCCGGATGCGGGCGGTCCTGCGAAATCCGCCAGATTCACGAACAGTCGCGCGTACACGCCATCGGCGCGGCGTTGCTCGTCGGTCGCGCGCTCCACAATCGCCGCGACTTCGAACGGCTCGCCAGCCGCAGGCTGGTAGGTGACCGTCTGGCCGAACGTCGAAATACATTGCCGGTTGAGCGAAGAAAAGTCCATAGCACACCTCGAAAGAAGGGGCGCCAGACCTGCCAAGGAGGGTCAAAAAGCCAGCGCCCCAGGTTTGCCGCCGTGCGCGCGCCGCGCTCGCGCGGGAGGCGGCCCGCCGGGTAAGGAGCAGAACCCCGGCCCCTGCGCCGCGGGGAAAGGAGAAAAGCCCGCGGCGAGCTCTATGCCTGAATGCCGGTCCCCGAAAAATCGGGGCGGTTCGCGCATCATCGGAAATTCCGAAGATAGGTCGCCGCCCCAGCTTCGAAGTTCCGCTCTTCCGGCTTCAGGCCGGAAGCTCGATCTACGCCGGTCCAGTCAGGCCATGCACGCCCAGCTTGCAGTAGACCGTAGCGACGCCCGCGCCGGCCGCCTTGACGGCGACGCCCACAAGCGGTTTGCTGCCGGTCCCAGCGGTCTTGGTCAGCTTGCTTTGAGCGGCGTCCCAGTACAGCTTGTCGCCCACGCCGATGTCATCGGCGGCCACCTTAGGCAGCTCGTACACGCCGCTTGTGGCAAGCTCGACATTTACGCCGGCCGCCTGCGTCGTGCTCGCCACGCCGATCAGAGAGCCGATCACCACCAACTGCCCCGACGTGACCCCGCCCACAGGCGCGGGGACGGTGATGTTGTTACCCGGTTGAATGTAGTTCTGCATGCTCAAAGTCCTCGTTTCGTTTGAATCGTGAAAAGCCTGTCCTGCGGAGATTGCAGCTTCGCAATCTCCGCGTCCACTCGGGCGAGCGCCGCCTCAAGCTCGGGCTGGGGGCGCCGCTTGACGCCCCGCTGCTCAAACTGCACATCTGGCGCACCCATCTCTGCGAGAATTTCTTCCCGCTTCGCCTGAAGCTCTGCCAGGGTCATGACTACGCTCCCGGATTCTTGTAGGCGCCGCGATGGTCGATGGCCCCAGCCCCGACGTGCCAGACCACCCGCACCTCGGTCCCCAGGGTGTCGAATCCCTGCCGCGTCTCCACGCGCGGCCCCTCGTAGCCGGAAAGCTCGCTGTACTCGAACACCGGCGCGTCCGACGGCGAAGCGAACAGGTACCACGCGGCATCCTCACCCGCCTGGTCGAACTGCGGGATCACCACGGGGATCAGACCGCGCGCGGAAGTCTCGGCCTCGGTGGAACTGGTCGGGTACAGCGTGGCCAACAGCTTGTCAACCGTGCCTTCCAGCGCGGCCGGAATCACGATGTAACGCGGCGGCGCGTCAATCGGGTTTCCGCTCGCGTCGGTCTGAAGCCGCATCGCCAGCTTCCCGGCGCCGATGGTGGTATCGGACGGCACGGCGCCCGAGGCGGCCAGATTGTTGTGGTCGGCGTGGAAGACCGCCTTACCGTCGGCCAGCGTCGGATTCGACATGATGACGTTCGCCAGGAATCCGGCGAACCAGGCGCGGGCGCCGCGGGTCATCTTCGCGGAGATATCGGCGAGCGCCTGCATGTCGTCGTTAACCAGGGCTTTGAAGCTGATGCCGAACGCCCGCGCGTAGGACTTGACCGAGTAGCTCGCCAGTTCTTTGTCGCTGATCGAACCCCAGGTGATCTCGCCATTCTCGCCGACTTCGGCCAGCGCCGGCCCGTCGCTGATCTCCATGATGTGCCGCGCGCGGAAGTCGGCCACGGTCGCGCGGCGGAACAGCTGCTCGACCGCGCTCGGCGTGCTCCGCAGCGTGAGCAGGCTCTTGTTGTACACCTCGGCCAAGACCGCGCTGAAGTCGCTGGTCGTGTGCAAGGCGCGGGTAAGCAGTTCGGCCGGGCTGCCCAAGGTGGACAGACCACGGTGCTCAAGGCAGCGCCGCGCGATATCGCTCACGCGGTAGTAGGCGAACTCGCGGCCGGCCTCGGGTTTGTGAGAAGGGTTCATCCGGCTGTACAGCCCGTCCGCCAGGCGCGCGATGAGATTGTCGCCGGCATCGCGGGTCACCACAGCGGGCGCCCGGTTGTCGATTGCGGGCGTGCTCTTCGCGGCCTCCGCAATAAGTGCGCGCCGCGCCTCTTCCAGAGGCACGTTGCGCTGGATCAGGTCTTCCGCAAAGCTCGCGGCGATGTTCAAGCTCTCCGCCAACGTGCGGATTCGTTCGTGTTCGTCCATGTTCACCTCGCTTCGTACTCTCGCCCCCGCGTCTGCCGCGAGCGGCGTAAAACTGATTTCTTTGGGCGTCCAACGGGTCGCCGTTTTGATGCGCGTCCCATCGGCGCGCTTCTCCGTCTGCCAGGTCTGCACGGTGTAGCCCGCGCTGACCGAACGAATGATGCCCTGCTGCACGTCACGAGCGATGCCTTGCACTTCGGGGCGCTCGCTGAACTGCACCGTCGCCACGCCGCGCTTGCCGTCCACGCTGGCGTCCGTGACGACTCCCAGGACCGCCCGCACGCTGCTGAACCGGTCGTGATTGTCGAGCACTGGCCCGCCGATCAACTGCGACAGGTCCACAGCCGCTGGGTCCATCGAAAGGCGCTCGATGTACGGCCCCTCGAAGTCGCTGCGCTGCACATCGGCGCCCGTCGAGAAGACCACCTGCACGGTGCGCTTCTCCGAGTCGTAGGTGCTCGGCTCGAAACTCGCCGTGCGCGTGAGAATCTCATTTGCCATTCCGAAACCTCCTCTGTTTCGCCGCCCGAAGGCGGCGGAAAATCTCTTGCCGCGCGATCTCGCGATCTACCGCGTTCTGGCCGCGGCGCGACACGTAGCACAGGTCGCCAAAATCCAGCTCACGCGGCGAAGCGCCCTGCCACTTGCCGCTTGCAAACTCGAGTGGGATATGGGGAAGTCGGCAGATCACTGCTGCGCCTCCTGTGCCGTCGGTTGCTCCTGCCCCTGCAAGGTCGTGCGCCGCGGGTCGGAATCGTAGACGTTGCCCAGCGCGTCCGCCCGCGCATTGTCGGCCGCGATCTCGGCGTCGATTTGCTCCGCATCCCATCCGGATGCAGACACCGCCTCGGAGCGGGAGATCAGGCCGGCGCGGATCTGCTGGATCACGGACTGCACCTCCATGCGCTGGTCGAGCATCGAAAGTTGAGGCGCGATCCAGCGCACGTCCCTGTAGTCGCCCTCGGGCAGCACTCCGGCGGCCACCGCCAGGCGCGTCCAGGCTTCCCACACCGGCCGGCAAAGCTGGAAGACAACGAGGTGATGCTGGATGCTCTCAAGCTGCCGGCGGTATTCCAATAGGGCGTGACGGCCGCTCGCGAACGTCACCTGCGAGACGTCGCCGCTCAGGATCTCGTAGGGCACGTTCAGCGCGCTCGCGATGGCGCGTAGCTGCTGGCGCACGAACGGCTCGTAGGTCTGCCCGACGTCGGGCGGCTCGCTGAACTCCACGGCCTCGCCGGGTTGCAGCCGCACCATTGAGCCAGGCTCCAGTGTCGGGACTGCGTTCGTCTGGTTCAGCGGGTTCGATCCGTCCGCCGTCTGGACGTAGCCGCAGAACAAACTCGCAATCTTCTGGCGCACCAGCGCGGCTTCCACGAATTCCTGAAGCTCGCGCAACGGCACCAGCGCGGGCGCCAACCACGAGACGCCCCGCTCCACACCCGGCTGAATCGGCGCGTACAAGTGGATCACCTGCTCGGCCGGGACGCGGATGCTCTGCATGTCCGGCGCGTCCGCCGGGTGTTTGCGGAACAGCCAATAGGCCACGCGCCGGCCTGCCCCGTCGTACTCGATGCCGTTGAGCGTCTGACCGTCCACGCGGGCCGAATCGAGGTATTCGCCAGTGAGCAACTGCAACTGGAGCGGGATACGCTGCCCCGGCTCGATCAGCAGGCGGATAATGGCCTCGCCATCGATCAGCATCGTCCGCAGCGCAGCCTGCTGAAGCCCGTAGAAGTCATACCGGCCGGCGAAGTCCGCCGCGTCGGTCCACAGCAGCCACTCTTGCTGTAGGCGGCGCTTCAGCTCGCCATCGGCGCGCGCCTGGGGCTTGATTCCGGCCCCAACGGCGCCCACAGCCAGCGCGTCTACCGCGCGCCGCGCCCAGGGGTTGTTGCGGTAGGCGTCGCGGGCGCGCTCGCGCACCATGGGCGCGGGAATCGTGCTCGCGAAGGCCGTAGACGGCGCCGCCCAGTTCGCCAGGCGCGACCCGCCGCCGGCCGCATCCCACAGCGGCCATGATGGGCGCACCTCGTCCGTCCGCCTCAGGAGGCGGCTGAAAAATCCTCTGATGTTCATGAATTACCCTATTCCCCCCAGAATTTGGGGTCTATCGCTAGCGAAGTTGTGCAATCGGGCTACCCGCCGCCGGCAGCGCCAAAAAATCCTTTGGCCGGCCTTGGTCGAAAAGTCCGCGGGGTCTGCGGGGTCTGCGGAATGCAGTGCGCTATTTCCCCTCCATAGCGGGGTCTGAGGGGTCACCCCTCACTTCTCTCCCTGTGTAGGGGATATAGGCATGTCCAGCGCGGACCCCGCGGACCCCGCGTACTTTTCGACCCAAAAAACTCACCGCTTCGTCTCCGCTCCGGGAATATCGTGCTCTTCGAGGGAGTCGCCAAGGACGCTGAGCGGCCCGCGCCACAGATCCATCCTGGCCCGCTGGCCTTCGTGAACCCTCTCGAAGCACCTGTGGTACTTGAACCCCATCGATGCCAACTCGCGGGTCATCTCGGCTTTGCGGATCATCGTCGCTGTCACGCGCGGCAGGGACGCCCACAATCGCAACTTGTGCGCGTTCACGAACACGCTGCCGTCGTAAACGAAGACGAACGGCGCAGGAATCGAACCGCTCTCTATTCCGTCTGCGGTGTACGGGTCACGCCGCCATTCCTGGATCTGGATCATGAACCGGAACACCTCGGCGTCCGACCGCGCCACAGGCGAGCCAGCGCGGCGGAAGCACATCGGCAGCAGGTCCGCGATCTCCACCTGCATCTCGTCGCCGGAGTTGATGATCGTCGCCAACTTGACCATCAAACCGGCCGCAGGCTCCCAAACGGCCTTGATTTTGGCGCGCGGCGGCGAAGGTATGAGGGTCCGCAGGTACTTCAGAATGATGGCCTGGGACTTGGTGAACGAGAGCAGTTCCTGCGTGCTCTCCCACTTCACCCGCTGCCCGGCGGCATAGCCGAAGATCAGGTCGCCGGACATCTCGAACTTCTCCCAGACCAGCCCGACATCGGCAAACACCCGCATGGCGTTCAGGTCCGCGATGGTGCTGCCGTTCGTGCTGGCGGCCGGCATCGAGATGACCTTCCCCGTCACCGAACGCTGCCGTTCCTGCGCTGCCCATTGCAGCGCCTTCTGGATTGTGGCCTGCCCGTAAGTGCGTCCGTCGGCGAAGTGCTTCTCGTCCCATTTCGGCCGCATCCGCTCCGACATCCGGAACGCCTGATCGATGCTGGCGGCATCCAGCCCAAGGTGGTACGCGAGGAAGTTGCAGAACGCCAGGTCGGCACGGCTCGGATCGGGCTTGCCGCCCGTGTAATAACCACAGGCGCCACCCAGCCATAACTCCTCGAACTTTGGACTGTTCGCGCGGGCCGCCTCGATCTTGGCCCGCAACGCCGCCTGCTCCTCCATGGTGACCTCCCGCGCAGGCTCGGGCGGCACTGCCTGCTCAGGAACCGCCGCAGGAGTTGCCCCCGTTGCGCCACAGGCGGCCGTGGGCGCGCCGATGTGGGCCAGCAGCCATTCCAATCCCCCCCCGTGCTCCGCGACGGCCAGGGGGGCTGTGGCGTACCTTCTGCCGGTCACGGTGAAGAATCTGCCGCGCTCGTAAATTTCGACCTGTCCGTCGCCGCACGGGCGCCGCGTCCCGGTCCCAGCGATCAGTCCGGCCAGCGATGCCCGGGCCCAGATCTTGATCCCTAGCCCGGACGGGGATACCTCCGCGTAGGTGTCGGAGAACCTTTCCATGATCGGCACGGCCCACGGCTTCAACCTTCCGTCCGGCGTCAAGCAGTCGTCCAGGTCGACACCGATGAACGGGTCGTCCGGCGCGAACACGAAGCCGATGCCCATGTCAGGCCGGCGACTGGCCGCCGCCATCACCTCCGCAAAGGTGCTCCAGGTCGCCGCACTATTGCTCTTTGCGGCGGCGCCGGACGGTTGCCGCGGGACCTTGGTCCATTTGCCGTCTCTCCGCTCGTAGGTCCAGTTCACCCACTGCGGCAGCGCGGTAAGGCACTCCGGCAGCATTGCGCCGTCGCCGGGCTTCACCATCGCCGGCATCGCCGGCATACTGACTACTGCGCTCACTCGCGCACCTCCGCGGTGACCCGCACCCGGACGACGCCATCGCGTGCCTCTGCCACCAGTCGCCCCCCCGCGATCAGGTGCTCGATGGCGCGGTCCACCTGCCCTCGCGTCCAACCCTCCCACCGGAGGGCACGGTACAGGTCATCGTTCAGATACGCCGATCCCCACCGCGCGATGCGCTGGCGCAACGCTTCGACTCGTGCCTCATCGAGTTTCATGTGTACTCCTTTCATCCGGCAGCCACTTCACCAGCCGCTTAATCGCCTGCTCGTGCCGGACGTCATCCGATGGGGGAGGCGGTAGATCAGCGGGCCGTCGCCTCACCAAGTGGGGATGATCGACTCTGTCTAGCCCCACAGGCTTTCCGTGGAGGCGCGCTCGCGGCCCGTACAACTTCAGTGCCCGCTCGATCCGCTCCCAGAGGAGCCCGACCGCCCGTATCGGCACCCGAGTGCCGCGAGGTAACCGGATGTACCGGCGCCGCCGCTGGCCGGCGTACTCGGCACCGGCAGCCACCAACCGTGCGGCCGTGTCAGCATCCACCCGCCCGATCGCGGTCCCATCCCACTCGCGGACGATGATGCCAACGGCACTCACGCCTGCGCCGCCTCCAGCCAGCGCAGAAACGCGTGCCGCGGAATGATGATTCTCTTTCCGAGGCGCCGATGGGGCACCTCGCCGCGCCGGATCGCGGCGTAGAAGCTCGCCCGGCTGATGACTCCACCCAGCAGCGCGAGCGCCTGTTCGGCGGTCATCGCCGCGGGCGGGTCTGTCTGTGTGTGTTGCATGGATACACCTCATCTGTCTGTGTGGGCCTCGATGTCCGAGGCTGCAGAACCTACATGCACACTATACAGTATGTACGGGGTGCATGTCAACCGTGCATTTGTGTAGACTTTTATGACTTGTGTTTTCAGTGGCTTAGGCGGTAGATGTTTTTGGTATTGATTTTTGTCTGCCCCTACATGTACACTGTTCCTGTCTAGCGTGCATAAAGGAGGTACAATGAGTCCAATTGAAGCGGTGAGGGAATTGCGGAAGCACGTCGGCGAGAGCCAGCAGGTTTTTGCCACACGCCTCGGCTTGTCGATCCGCGCACTGGCCAACTATGAAAAGGACCGCGCGCCAACAGGTAAGGCTTTGGCTGCGCTTGCCCAGGCGGCAGCCGAAGCGGGCAGGCACGATCTTTCGTATGAGTTCATGCACGCCCTCGCAAAGGAACTCGGCCTCAGCAAGTTGAAGGTCGGCTTGTTTTCAGGCGAACCCGCCGCGAGCAAGAACCCCACCGGCTACATGCTGGTCACCTTCGAGGGGCGGAACGCCCAAGACTACGCCCGGGCGTTCTTCGAGACATTCGGCCGGTACGCCTACGGGAACGCCGATGAGAAGCGTCGCGCCGGGAAGCTTCTACAGGACTTCAACAGCGCCGCGCTTCAGGAATGGAGGTCGAAGTGAAAGGCTCGGTCTTCAAATCCGTCGCGCCGAACGGCCGCGTCTCGTGGCGCTATCAGGTTGACGCCGGCAGGGACGAAAACGGGAAGCGCATCCGCATATCGGAAAGCGGTTTCCGGCTGGAACGCGAAGCTTACGATGCGATGCGCAAGGCCATGGAGGAGCGGCGCCTCGGTCGCGTCAATAGCGTCGCCACTCTGAAGGAGTACATGGAACAGTGGTTGCCCTACCACGCGAAGGCGAAGCCGCTGGCGCCCAAGACCGCCGAAAGATATGCCTCTCTCGCCGCCCATGCAACACGCGTCCTCGGAACTGTCCCGTTGAAGGATCTGACCACCTTCATGCTGGATGACCTCTACGTCAAGCTGGCCGAAACGCTGTCCGCAAAGACCGTCCGTGAGGTCCACAACGTAGTCCACGTCGCACTGAAACGCGCCGTCAAGACGAAGCTGATCCCGTTCAACCCGGCCGATGGATGCGACCTGCCGCGTCTCGATCAGAAGGAAGCGGTTGCACTGACTCCCGATCAACTCGCCGCGTACCAAGCGGCCGCCGCGGGTACGCGGGTTGACTTGCTGATCCGGCTCGCCGCCGCCATCGGCGCCCGTCGCGGAGAACTTCTCGCTAGCCGCTGGTCCGATCTCGATTGGGACGCGAACCGCCTCAGGATCGAGCGTTCGCTCTATCAGGTGAAGGGCGAGCTCGGTATCAAGCCAACGAAG
>Ga0116168_1002548_pt1 | contig 11343 bp, 14 predicted proteins | sample AD_UKC129_MetaG_FD_89795 | JGI IMG/M metagenome (GOLD analysis project Ga0116168, IMG submission 89795) | Active sludge microbial communities of municipal wastewater-treating anaerobic digesters from Canada - AD_UKC129_MetaG | ecosystem: Engineered > Bioreactor > Anaerobic > Digestate | place...
CGTGGAGTCCGAAATCGGGCAGGTGACCATGAGCATCCTGTCACGGATGGGCTACAACGTGGATCACCAGATCATCAGCGGCATGGAGTTCGGGGCACTGACTACGCGGAAGCGTGCCGTCATTGTCGCCACAAATGGGCCAATCTCATGGCCGCACCTGAAACCGGAGCGGCATACGCTGGCTGAGATCCTGTTACCGCCGAATCACCCCGAGTGCGAATGGTTCCATGTAAGTGATCCGGGCAAGCGATGGCTATTCGAGCACTGGGCCAGGCAGACCGGCAAGGGTAACGGCTTTGCTAGTCAGCAGCTCACACCGGAAACGCCTGCCGTTCAGACCATTTCCAAGCGGTACTTCGCCGGTCAGGGTGACGCCCCCATTGTGAAGGACGTGCGGCCCGGCAGAGAGGGCTGGTTTCGCTGGCTCACCCTGCCTGAAGTAAAGGCCATCACGGGTCTGCCTGCTGAATACGACCTTGGCCCAGCGAAAACCCGGGCGGGCGAGATCATGGGCCAGGGTGTCCTCGCGAACGTGTTCCGCCGGATTATCGAGGCGGTTGCACCCGTGAATTGCCTGCACGGTTGCTTCGTGGCCTGATCGCATAGACCAAGCACAGGTTCGTACTTTGCGAACCTGCAACCCCTCTGCCCGGCCTACCCGGCTCTCTTATTCATCAATCCTGAACAAGCACTAAATCGATCCCCTACGGAAAGGAACCCACATGACAATAACGACAGAGGCCAAGGTGACCATCGAACGTAAGTCGATGGTCAAAGCCTTGGAAAAGATTAACCGTGTGCTGGCAAACCGCGGCAGTAAGCCTGTTCTGCAGCACGTCCGGATGGATGCTGCCGATGGGCGGCTCTGGTTGGCAGGCACGGACCTCGAATTGAGCCTGACCGTCCATCTGCCCGCCGAGGGCGAGATGCCCCGTTGTCTTGTGCCCTGCAGGGAATTGCTGCAGCGGGTGAAGACCGGATCGAACCCCGTCTGTTCAATTTGGCAAGAGGATGAGCACCTGATCGTCAACGGCGGCAATGCTCACCACCGACTCGCGATCATGACGCCCGATGAATACCCGAATATCCCGCTGCAGCCGGAAGGCAGGATGCTGTCTTTGCCCACTGGTTCCTTCAGGGAAAGCCTGCAAACCGCACTGGTCGGCGTGGCCCGTGAGAACACCCGGTACGCCATCAACGGGGTGCTGCTCGAAGTGAAGGCCGGAAGGATGCACATGGTCGCCACCGACGGTCGCCGCATGGTGGTGATCGAGATTGGAAGGCCAGAAGCCTCGGCGCAGGATATGGCCGTGATCCTGCCCGCCCGACTGTGCCAGATGATCGTGCGGTTGACCGAGCAGTACGAGCCGGGCACGCTCAAGCTGTACGTGAAGGAAAACCAGGATGCCAAGGGCGAGAAAAGCCCGTCGAGCCTGTACGTGGTCGGCAACGGCTGGGTGTTGCACGGCATGGAAATCGACGGTCATTTCCCCTGCTGGCGTGACGTGGTGCCGAAGAACGAGTCGAAGTTCATGCTGGACCGGCAGGAATTTCTGACCACCGTTCGCGAGGTGAGCACGGCCTGTGCCTCGTATAGCCCCGGTGTGCAGGTCCGGCTGGCTGCCGATCAGACCACCGTGACAGCCAAGTCAGCCGAGAACGGCGAATCATCCGGGCAGGTCACAAGCCGGTTCCTTGGCGGTGGCGATAGTTTGATTCTGACCGGGTTCAACCCGCAGTTCCTGGAGGACGTGCTCAAGACCCTGACCGGCAAAAACGTGCTCATCGAGGTCAAACAGAACACGCCCGCGACCAACGGCGACATCCACCAGTACCCGGCGGTCTTCTACGACTGGGCGGATCGGCGGGTAAAGTGGGTGGTCATGCCGGTGGGTATCCACGCCAAGGCCAGCCCGGAGTCGCTGGGGTCCAACTACAGGGACACCCCCGGAGCCGCTGCGTAGAATCCGGCAAACAGAGAGAGGCGAGTCCATCAACGGGCTGGCCTCTCTTTCTTAACTTTTAGCTGCGGCCATGGAGGCCGTGTGAGATGGGCAGGAGAAACCCATGACTGAAGAACAGAAGACTGCCTACCTGAAGAGCGGAGCACAGACATGCCCCTACTGCGGACATGATGAGTTGGATTGTGACCGGTTGATGCTCTCGGATTTCGAGGACGAATACGAATGCAAGACCCGGTGCCTGAAATGCGGAAAGACATGGACTGACGTGTACCGAGTGGTGGATGTGAGGGAGCACGTGGAAGAGGAGGTGATTGAGGAGGACGACGAGGCGGAACAAGAGCCGCTTCGCCCGTGAATTTGAGGGCGTCGCATAATCAGCAGCAGCCGATGTGCGAAGATCAGAAAGCCGCCTGCGAGTGCGATTGCTGCGGTGCCTGCTGCAGTGGTGCATTGCTGGTCGAGGCCTACGAACTGGACGGACTTCGCGAACCCAGACTTCTGGAAGCGGACGTTGGTGGATGGAAGCCCACGATAGATGATCTGGCCGACGAGACCCGCTGTGTCTTGCTTGCGGGTGGCCATCCGTGTCAGTGTCTGGGTGCTGATCATCGCTGCAGCATCTATCCCACACGTCCCAATGTCTGCGTGGGCATGCGGGCAGGCGATGAACAGTGCCAGGAAGCCAGAAGTCAAAAGGGCCTGCCGCCACTTGAACCCTCAAGCGTTATGAGCCGCTGAATGGACTTTGTCGAGAAGGTCGAGCATCGCCTTTCGGCATTCGACTCACCTCAACATGGAGACAGTAAGCATGAAGACCATACAAGCAAAGGTGAACCCGCGGTTGCTGACCAAAGCCAGTCGCCTCTTCACGGGCACGCTGGAAGGTAGGATCATTGAGATTCTTCAGAATGCCCGTCGTGCTGGCGCCACAAGCGTCGAGATCACCAATCGCCCCGATGGCACGGTGGTAGTACAGGATAATGGCAGCGGCATCGAGACTTTCGCCAAGCTGCTGGACTTGGGCGGATCAGGCTGGAACGATGAACTGGAGCAAAGCGAGGATCCTGCCGGTGTGGGCTTATTCTCTCTTGCGCCTCGGGAAGTCACCATCCGCTCCAAAGGACAGATCGTCACCATTGATGAGAACGGCTGGACAGGTGGGCTCATGACGGTGCGGGATTATCCCGAGCCGGTCGAGGGCACCGTCCTGAGCTTCCCGGATGAGAAGTGGACACCGGAAGCTGTCGAACGAAATGCCGTATTCACCGGTATGCAGGTTGTCGTGGATGATCACCTCTGTACTCAGATACCATTCGTTTCCGCGCGGGCGGCGCGTTATCCTGAGCTGGGCTGCCGGATCGAGGCTGTCGAAGCGGATAAGCTCAGCCCCTGGCACCACTGCAGCAAGGACACCCGTCACTACTACGACAACGTGCTGGTCAACTTCCACGGGCAGGTGGTCGGGTTCAATTACCACCCGATCAGTGAGCACGGTCTGCATTTCCTGGCGGACCTGACCGGCGAGCCCACGGATATCTGCCTGATGCTGCCGGCCAGAACGCAAGTTGTCCAGAACGCGGCATTCAAGAGCCTCAAGGCCGCCATCGAGCTGGAGGCATATCGGTTCGTCCAGCGCCGCAAATGGCATCGGCTGCCCTTTAAGGAATACCTGCGATCACGGGAGCTGGGCATCCAGCTGCCTGAGGCAGTGCCGACCTACCGCGTGGGATTGCTGGCCGGTGATGATCCTGAGCCTGTGCAGGTGGCCATGCCGGAGGATTACACGCTGGATCGCTGCTACCGATGGAACTCGGCTGCTGCAGAGGACGACGCTGATGAGGCCAACGTGCACCTGCTGGCGGCGCTGGGCACGTTCGAGCAGCCGTTCGTACCGGTCGAAATCGAGAGCAGTTATGACGGGTACAGCTGGGCGGAGCTGCCGGGCATCACCAAGGTGCAGGTCGAGGCGGGGAAGGTGCTGCACGAGGATTGGCTCTGGTCAGGGCAGTTGATTTGCGTAGAGTCGCTGGTCATCACGGCACACACGACCGATGGGAAGATATTCCGGTCGAACGTGCCGATGGCTATACCGCCGGCAGACCTGCGCAAGGACGCCAGCGAGTACGAGACGCTGGTCTACGTCACGCCCGAGGCTCAGGAAAGGCTGAGCCCCTCCGAAATCTGGCACCACTTCGGCGGCTGGAACGATGGCGGAGATAGCTACGATACCCAGATGGATCAGTTTGCCGAGGATCTGAGCCGCTTCTGGGATCAGCTCGTAGGGCCGGACGAGCACTTGCGGAGACGGATCATGGAGCAGCTGCAGTCGCTGACCGGATGGCACAGCGTGACTGCTCACGTTGATGGGCGGATAGTGCTCCGGCTGAATGATGGGACGCAGAGGAGCCTGCAGCCGGTGAAACAGAGGACTCCGGCGGGAGCTCCGATATCGAGCTCCGCATGAGGTTAACCCGCGATACAGGTTCGCAACATTACGAACCTGCTGGGATAGCCAGAAGAGGCAGTGCCGTTCTGGCGGCTGCCTCTTTTTAGCTATTAGCGTGGCGGCAGCCAGACCGCCGCCGTGATCAGCACCATCACCAGCACCTGCCAGCGGCACGGCATCAACCCGCAGGTGTACCTCACCCAACTGCTGACCGGCCTTCAGAACACGCCCGTGAGTCGCCTCGACGAGTGGCTGCCGGACCGGTGGAAGAAAGCGCAGGCGACTACGCCCGCCACATCTACGCCGCCCGTCCGCTGAACCATGCCCGGCCCAGACCCAACCTGCCATGCGGTTCATTCAACGGACACGATGATCACCATCACCGGCAAGAGCTACCGGCTCAGAAATAAAGAGGCCGCGAGGATGAAGGAAGAAGAAGCTTGCACCGAGAAGGGCAAATGAGGTATACAGACGCAAGGTCCACTGGCCGGTTATAACGCGCCCATCAGTGGCCTAATTCAACGCGCCCGGCGACAGACGCAGGTACGACTCGATCATCTTATGAACCAGGCGACCCTTGCCAAACTGAAGTAAATCATCCTTTTCTGGCCAGTGATCCAGGTACAGCAGCTTGAACTTCTGAGGGCAGGTGATGTAGGTGCGCATGCGCGTGAATGACACGTACTCCTTTGAAAAGCACTCGCGAGTTGTGCTAAATGCGGACCTGCGTCTCTCCTCCTCGCGCCTTTGAGCCTCTTGCCGCCGAATCTGCTCCTGCCGCAGTTGCTCCCGCTCCCATCGTTCTCTCTCTGCACGTTCCGCCTGTTCCTTAGCCCGCCTCTCAGCTTCCTGCTGCTCACGACGCTGGCGCTCCTCAGCGCTTTCGTGGAATATCGCATAACCGATGGCTGCCAGGCCGAGCAGAGTCAGTGGATCCATTATAAGATTGCCTTCACGTTTCAGTTGCTCAACTTCACGCCACCTAATGATGCCGCGTCTGACAACCCTCTCACTCTGTTAATGCCGAAACCAGTGGCCATACACGAATCCAGACATGCCACCCAAGCAGCTCATAAACAGCCATATCACAATCGGAAGAAACCACGAGGGAGTTGGTGCCCCATACTCGATTGATGCGTCTTCTGCTCTGCGTGAGTCTGGTATACGCAAGAGTTCACCGCATTCTGAGCACTTAATGGCTTGACCTGCTCTCGACTCAGGAGCAGCGTACTGCTTCCCGCACGTGCTGCATTTAAAGTTTACAGACATAAGTCTCCTCGCCACGGGCCTAACGCCATACTGCCGCTGGAGCGTGAGGCACAATCTCTCTCTTCACATGTCCAAGGCCAAGAGCATATTGCAAGATCGGAGCAATATCGCGGTTGCCTTCTTCATCCCCAACAACTGGTCCTTGCCCTCTCGTGTTAATGCCAACAACGCGGCAATCAGATGTCAGCAGAGGTCCTCCACTGCTTCCGTGGTGTATCGCCGCATCATGTTCAATCCATGTTCTCGAACCTTCCTGAACTATTCGAGTAATAGCTCCCTTCGTCTGTACATACTCAAAGTCTCGCAATTTAAACTGCTGCCTTAACCGTGAACCGACCGTCGCTGCAATCATTTGCCGCGTAACCTCCTCGGCGCCCTCCTGAATTGAGAGTGGCTTCCGAGCGATTCCAGGATACCCAAGTGCAAACACGGTGTCGCCGCGGTCCAACGCTATAGAATCACACAAGCGAAAGTATCGCGCGGGGTTACGCACGGGCAGCTTCAGGATGGCATAATCCTCATCGTAGCTGCCGCCAGTATGGAGCACCTCGGCCTCGTACTGATCCTCCCGAATAAAGACGTAGAACTTGACCTCCAGCCTAATGGTCTGTTCCAATTCAAGCCTGGCCTTGAGGGGTGAAGCTTGAAACTCCTTCAGCTCCTGAACAACGTGTCGATTAGTGAGAGCCACTCCATCCGGGCTAATCAGAAAACAACTGCCAGTCGCGATGGGAATGTCCAAAATGCGTCCACTGGGAAGGGTCTTCTGGATGGTGGACACAATCATGCCGACTGCACTGCTTACCTCGGGGTCCCTCAGGTCTGTTAAAACTCCTTCGGGCAACCACCATGTGCTCCTGCTGTACAAATAGGCGCCAGCAACGATGGTCATGGTTATGGCAAGGACAAGTCCGTGGACGGGGCGGACGCCGAGACTGGCGATGCGGCCCGCACACCTGTCACCGCTTTGGGCAATCGTCATGCGTCGTCGAGAACCTAATCCCTCCGCAGTTGCGACCGCAGTGTTCTGGCAGCCACGGCATCTTATCTGCTGACCTGGTTGGGCATTATATAGCCCAGAGAACCCACACTTCTCGCAAGTCCAACGAATCACTTCAGCACCATTTTACAACAGATTGCAGGTCGAACTATTTCTTATCCTGAGAAGGTGTTTCGGATGCGCCGGTTTCCTCCTTTTGCGCCGGTTTTAGCGCGTCAACCTTCTTTTCCAAATTTGCCTGTGCGTCTGCAACGCTTTTCTGGAGCTTCTCGGAAGTGTCTGAGAGCAACTTCTCGAATTCAGCCTGCTTTCCGCTAATTGCGCTAACTTGCTGCTCCAGCGCGGCCTGCTTCTCCAGAATTTCCTTGAGTTGCCTCTCGGTATCGGAGGCATTCTTCAGCACATCATTCAGCGAGTCCTGTATCTGTTTAGCCCTATCGATTAACCCACCATCAGATGTTGCTACAGCCCAGCTGCTACCTGGTGTTGCTCGGGGCGCTTGCATCCACAGAAGTGCAACAGCAAATAAGGTCAACAAGGACATTACCGCAACCACCTTGAGAAGCCCCTCTCCAGGCTGTTTATTCTGTTTATCCATGGGGACTGGTTCCTTATAGCTCTGGTCCACCGAAACGTCCTCAATCGGGTCTCCGAACGGCCTCGGGGTTCGTGCCTGAGTGTATACTAATGATGTCTTGGATGAGATCTTATTATCATGCTCAAACCATTTCGTCGCGCTTGCCGTTCCGCTAGGCGTGTAGCGACGATCCAGCACATTAATTCCTACAGGCACGGCGTCCGACAAGGCACGATATGCAAACGAGAAGCGTTGCAGGTCTTCTGTTGCTGCTGTCGCGGCAACATGGGCGATTATTCGCAAGCTAATGGTGTCTGAAAAGCACAGCAACGAGGCTCCCCATGCAGAGGCAGCTTGATACTGCGCCACCAAATCATCCGCCAATCGAACGCTGTAGCCTTCTCCCAAGGGTAGCGGTTGCGGCTCCTGAACATCAACTACTGGCGTGCGACCGTCCCAGACTGTTCCAGGCAATTGAACGATTGAAATGAGATTGCTGGCGATGCTAGTAAGCCAGGCCGACTCTGGAAAGACTAATGACACGAATGCCAGCGTACTCCGCCCGCCAGCATCCAGTGGTCCTTTGACCACCCGCGTCAGCGCGAAACGGCTGCTCTTGAGGCGGTGCAGCATCAAGCCAGGTTCCTGACGCAGTGATTCGAGGTAAGTTGGGTCGTTCGTCTGACCAAAATGGTATTGCTCAAGCTGCTCGATCTCACTGACCTGCAGCGAGTCAGAACTCAGCAGAGTGCGATAATGCCCGCGATGAGCGAAGACGTGCTTGTCACAATGTATCATCAAGAGGCCACCCAAACGCCGACAACGAAGAAGAAAAGGAAGAGAAATACCCCTACAAGGACGCTTAATACTGGTTGCCAGTAGCGCATTCGAAGCGTGTGCCATTTCTGTTCAAGTTGGCTCGGGCGTGGTGCGCTATTGGCTTCCAGCCTGTTGAGGATCATCCGAATCGGAATCACCACTTGCTCATCGGAACTTGGCAGCCATGGTACTCGGCTGTTTTTGTCGTCAGTAGGCACAGTTCTGACTGCGGAAAGATGAACGATTGGCACTCCATTAAGCAATTTCCATAGCCGTGGCATGTATTTACGCACAAAGCCAGCGAGACCCCCGCTCCGCTGAATCAAATCCTGGTTCTCGTCGCGTTTCGTGAGTACAAGGACCAACGGAAGGCTGTCACTGTTGAATTGCGAGGCAAAGTGCTCAACGACCTGGATGGCGGCGTATTCTGTGTCCAGCTGGGCCTCCCCCCCATCAACCACATCCCTCGGATCGATCAGGAGAATGACCCCTAGTGCACGGCTCAGGTGTTCGTAAAGGACCTCCATTTCGGGGCTGTCAACTCGCTTCTCAAAAAACATTCGGCGGTACAGCTCACCAGGGTAGTCCAGCATTGTGAACGGTATACGCTTGTTGCGATAAATCAGTTCCAGTTCCATCTGGCGAAGAGCTTGTGTTGCCGCCAGCCACCTTCCCTCCAGCAGAGATGAGAAATCACGCAGCAAAGCAGCGTGAGTTATCCCATCCGCAGCCCTCATGGTAAAGTCGCCAGGGCTATCCCAAAGCTGCTGGTACAGCACAGAAAGGTAGACGCTCTTGCCAGAACTGGGGCGGCCAAGAACTACAATCCGATCCCTCATGCCTGCTGCCATGCAGTTACACCCCCTGAGGATGCTCATCTTTAGCTAAGCACGCAAGTCCGCCTACTACTGCCGCGAGTCCGCCGAGAACTATCAGGAAGGGAGCCCATTCCAGCGAAATGGATCGGGCTAATGAGCTTGCCATCGCGACCCCAAATTGTGTAAATGGGTTGTTTGCATCCCTTCTCCCGCCACTTTGCAATTCGTGAAGCAACTGCTGCTTCCGCGTCGTGAAGATCAGTATGTCATACGTACAAACGATCACCAGAAGTCCGGCTGCTGCAAGCAAGTACTTGGGCTTGGTCAGGACCACTGACACCAGACCAGCAATCCCTGAAGCCAGCACCACTATTCCATAACCAGCTTCGTAGTCCATGTAGCTCACGCGACCAAGGAACGGGACCGAGGCAAATGGGAAGAAGCAGGAGATGAGGGCGAGAGCGCATCCAGCGCCCATGACCGCACGATTATGTTTCAGCAACGCTTTCACTGCTGGATGATCATGTTGTGCCAGCTTTTTCAAAAAATTTGGTTGGCTGCTTGCAGGAGGACGAGTCAACTGCTGCGACGAGGGCTTTTCCCCATGAACCGAAAAAGTCGGTTGGCTAAGGCCGCTCGTCTTAATCTGTTCAGATGGCTGGGCCAGGTATTGTGGAAGATCCAATCCGCCATCAGGCCCCTTTGCTTCTCCTAAAGCTTTTCCGGAAGCAGCTGCAGATGCACCGACAGAGGGCGCGCTTTCAACATCAGGCGACAGTTCGACTCGGAGCTTAAAGCGTAAACCCTTTATCGCCGATGCCTTATGCCACTTTTGACGATCTAAGGAAACTTCAGTCCGCGGGGTAATTCGACCAGCACTTGCAGCCTGCTTTAGATCCTGTGATTGCAGCGGCCCTATCACAACCCCGTGCTCCCGCAGATACCACTCCCTAGACATAGGAGGACTCCAATGCCATTCTCATGCAGACTCGACGAGCCGAACTTCGCTGTGAAATTGCGACGACAGCCGAAAGAGCAAGCTGCATCGCGCCAGATCAGGTCCTCCTTTAAAGAATACCAGATCCCAGCCCAACTTCAAGGAAAAAACGGAACCTTGGCGCGGTGAATTAGGAATTAGGCCTGTCGGGGCCAGGTTGACCGACCGCGTCGCTCAGTCCATCATTTCTGACGTTCGTAAGATGGTTACCTAAGAGGATTTGGAATCGTGGTCTCGAAACTCACCCGCGCGTTGTTCGTGCTAATTGTCACCCCTTGCACAGCCGTCGCATGGGGCCCTGACGGCCACAAGATCACCGCCACCATCGCCACGGCCAACCTCACGCCGCAGGCCCAAGCTGGCGTCCGTGCCCTGCTCGGCGGCCAAACCCTTGCCGACGTGTCCACCTGGGCCGACGAGATCAAATCTAATCCCAAGTATCGCTGGGCCGACCGGCTGCACTACGCCAACGTGGAACTTGGTAGCAAGGCATTCACCCTATCTCGCGATTGCCAGGGCGACAAGTGCGTTGTGGCGGCGATTCTGAAGTATGCCCATGTCCTACGCGAGCCCAAGGCAGATCGTGCCGCCAAGGCCGAAGCATTGCGTTTCCTGACCCATTTCGTGGCCGACGTTCACCAGCCCCTGCACGTCTCGCATGCCCACGATAAGGGCGGCAATGACGTAAAGGTGTTCTTCTTCAACCAGAACACCGATTTGCACAAGGTCTGGGATAGCCTGCTGATCCGGCGGGCGAAAAAGCCATGACGGGCATACGCTGACGAACTGCAGGCCCGGATCACCAGGGAGCAGCGGCAGAAATGGGCAACACCGCTCGATCCATCGGCCTGGGCGACTGAGTCCTATCGCCTGGCTCTGTCGAATGCCTATGCGGTGCCCAAGGACGGGCAGCTCGGGCGGAAATACTTCGACCAGGCCCTGCCCATCGTGGACGTGCAGCTCTCAAAGGCGGGAATCCGTCTGGCCGCCATGCTGAACGCGATCTTTGGCAATGGGAAGGGCTTGCCAACGGGATCAGCACTGGCGGCAGAAAAGGCGTATACCGGCCCATTTGTCGGCAGCAGGACAAGTCAGGTGTACCACTACCCCTCATGCCGAGACGTTCGGATGATCAAGCCCGATAACCTCGTGAAGTACGACCAGGCACCTTCGGGTAGAAGGCTGCATCAAGGGTGCCCGAGGTGAAGGTACACGGAGGCACACAATGAACGGCGAATGGAGCATCGATCCACTCAGACGAGCCATACATGTAGCTATCGCTGAAACGGTCCAGGAGTTCCTGCAAAACCCATGGCAGTTTCACGGCGATACCGGCATCATGCAATACCTTTACCCCGAATTTCCCAGATGACACTTGCGGCGGCGTATACTAAGGTGACGATTTCCCCCGTGAATACAGGCGCAAACGAAGCTCAAGCCGCTGAAACCTGGA
>Ga0116168_1002556_pt1 | contig 11324 bp, 12 predicted proteins | sample AD_UKC129_MetaG_FD_89795 | JGI IMG/M metagenome (GOLD analysis project Ga0116168, IMG submission 89795) | Active sludge microbial communities of municipal wastewater-treating anaerobic digesters from Canada - AD_UKC129_MetaG | ecosystem: Engineered > Bioreactor > Anaerobic > Digestate | place...
CCGAGATGGCCAAGGCCGGATGGCTGCCGATGACCGACATCCAGGCGGGCACGCTCCGCTACATCCTCGTGGGCGTCTCGCTCATGCTCCTCGTGATCTTCAGGCCGCAGGGCATCCTCGGCGACAAGAGGGAGATGACCTTTGTCAAGTGACCAGACTCCGGATGCCGGCGCCGCCGCCGCCACCCCGGTGACCACCGCGACCGGCAGCATCCGTCGACCCAAGGCGCAGGGCCTCGCGAAGGGCGACGCCGTCCCCGGGGTCGCGAAGAACGACCCCATCATGGTGATCGACGGCGTGACGCGTCGGTTCGGAGGCCTCACCGCCGTGGACGTCGAGCACCTCGAGATCCCCCGCAACGCCATCACGGCCCTCATCGGTCCGAACGGCGCCGGCAAGACGACCCTGTTCAATCTGCTGTGCGGCTTCGACAAGCCGAACTCGGGGACCTGGTCGTACGACGGCAAGAGCCTCGCCGGCATCCCCGCCTTCAAGGTGGCGCGGATGGGTCAGGTGCGCACGTTCCAGCTGACGAAGGCCCTGTCGCTCCTGACGGTGCTCGAGAACATGAAGCTCGGCGCACCGAAGCAGAAGGGCGAGAAGTTCTGGGCGTCCTTCGTCCCGGCGCTCTGGCGCGGCCAGGAAGAGGCGAACGAAGAGAAGGCCCGCGGCCTCCTCACCCGTTTCAAGCTGGATGCCAAGGAGAAGGACTTCGCCGCATCGCTCTCCGGCGGTCAGCGGAAGCTTCTCGAGATGGCGCGCGCCCTCATGAGCGACCCGAACCTCGTCATGCTCGACGAGCCCATGGCCGGCGTCAACCCGGCCCTCACGCAGTCGCTCCTCGATCACATCCTCGACCTCAAGGACCTCGGCGTGACCGTGCTGTTCGTCGAGCACGACATGCACATGGTGCGCCACATCGCCGACTGGGTCGTCGTCATGGCCGAGGGCAAGGTCGTCGCCGAGGGTCCGCCCGACACCGTCATGGAGGACCAGGCCGTCATCGACGCCTACCTCGGCAGTCACCAGGACGTCGACCTCGGCGTCGTCACCGGCCGCGTCGCGGGCGAGATCGACGAGTCGGCCAAGGAGCTGCTCGCAGAGATCAAAGAAGACGAGGCGGCCGCGATCGCCGACGCCGAGGAGGAGAACAAGTGAGCGACGACATCGTGGTCGAGGTCAAGGATCTCGACGCGGGCTACCTTCCCGGCATCAACATCATCAACTCCGCCAACCTCGTCGCCCGCAAGGGTGAGCTGATCGGCATCATCGGGCCCAACGGCGCCGGCAAGTCGACGCTGCTGAAGTCGATCTTCGGCCTCGTGAAGGTGCGGGGCGGCGACATCACGGTCAACGGCGAGTCGATCGTGGGTCTCAAGGCCGACAAGCTCGTGCAGCGCGGTGTCGCCTTCGTCCCGCAGACGAACAACGTCTTCCCCTCGCTGTCGATCGAGGAGAACCTGCAGATGGGGCTCTACCAGAACCCCAAGATCTACGCGGAGCGACTCGAGTTCGTCACCGGCATCTTCGCGGAGCTCGGCAAACGACTCAAGCAACGTGCGGGATCGCTCTCGGGCGGTGAGCGCCAGATGGTGGCGATGAGCCGGGCGCTCATGATGGATCCGTCGGTGCTGCTGCTCGACGAGCCGTCTGCGGGTCTCTCCCCCGTCCGTCAGGACGACGCGTTCCTGCGCGTCTCCGACATCAACAAAGCCGGCGTGACGACGATCATGGTCGAGCAGAACGCACGCCGCTGCCTGCAGATCTGCGACCGCGGTTACGTCCTCGATCAGGGCCGCGACGCCCATCAGGGTACGGGCCGCGAGCTCCTGAACGACCCGCAGGTGATCGGTCTGTACCTCGGCACCCTCGGCGTCGACGACGCCGCCTGACGGCCCCGCAGACACGCGGGAGAGAGGGTGGATGCCGCGGCATCCACCCTCTCTCTCGTTGCGCTTCCCGCATGCCCCCCGACGAGGCCGGACACGGGAAAGGGCCCCGGATCGCTCCGGGGCCCTTTCGCTCGTGCGGAGCGTCAGCGGGTGTCGACGCGGGTGTGCGTGTTGTCGGCACCGTACTGGAAGATGCCGATCGACGCCTGCGTCGGGTCGCCGTTCTCGTCGAACGTGACCGGTCCGGAGTAGCCGTCGTAGTCGGCGACGCCTCCGCCGATGATGATGTCGGCGCACTCCGAGAACGAGGTGCACTTCTTTCCGTCACCCGAGCCGCCGGAGACCTCCTGCAGCTTGCCGGCGATGTCCGTTCCGGTCGTCGAGCCCGACGCCAGCGAGGCGAGCGCGAGCAAGACCACGGCGTCGTACGACTCGGCCGCGTAGGAGTAGTCCTCCAGGGCCGAGTTGCCCGCGCCGGTCCAGGCCTTGTTGAGGCGGTCCTTGAAGTCGTCCTCGAGCACCGGTCCGGGCGTCGTGCCCTTCGCGCCCTCGAGCGAGACGGAGACCTGCGATCCCCACTGCTTGAGGTTGCCGTCGACGAGGTAGAAGTTCTTCGCCTGCTGACCCGCGTTCACCAGGAGCGGCGCAATCGTCGCGAACTGGTCGAACGTGATGGCCACGACAGCGTCGGGCTTGGCAGCGGCGATCGTCGCGACCTGCGCGTCGAACGAGCTGTCGCCGTCGTTGTACGAGGCTTCGGCCACGACGGTGCCGCCGGTCGATTCGAAGACCTTCTTGACGACGCCGTAGAGGCCCGTGCCGTAGGCGTCGTTCTGGTAGATGATGCCGATGTTCTTGTGGCCGTCCTCGGCGATGAGGTTGGCCAGCACCTCGCCCTGGAGCAGGTCGCTCGGAGCGGTGCGCCAGTAGAGGCCCTTGTCGTCCCACGTCGTGAAGTCGGGCGACGTGTTGGCGGGCGAGAAGGTGATGATGCCGGCCGCGACGTTCGAGTCGAGGAACAGCTTCGTCACACCCGAGGCCGCCGCGCCGATCATCGCAGACACGCCCGCGTTCTGGAGCTTGGGCACCGTCGTCTCGAAGGCCTTGTTGTCGGCGTCGCCCGAGTCACCCGGAGTGAAGTCGATCGTGAGGCCCTTCTTCGCCTCGTTGACCTCGTTGACCGCGAGCAGCACGCCGGCCTCCTCGGGCGGGCCGAGGAAGGCGAGGCTGCCGGTCTGGGGCAGCACGCTGCCGATCTTGAGGGTCAGGTCCTCCGCAGGGCCCTTGCTCTCACTGGGGGTTGTCGACCCTCCGCCACCGGCGCAGCCGGCGAGAAGGAGGGCGCTGACGGCACCGACGGCGATGGCGCCGACGAGCTTTCCCGCACCCGAACGTGTGAAGACGCTCATGTTGCTCCTTGCTGTGAATGAAACGCGGTGCGGACTCGGGGCGCCGCACCAGTGGGTCAAACCTAATAGGAGGGAGGTCTCCGCAATGTTGCAATGCGTTAACGGTGTGTCACGTGAGGGTCACGGTGCGATAACGGTCGCTCAGACGAGCTCGCCGACGTCGCCCGCCGCCCGCGCTCGCCGCGCGTGGCGCAGCGAGTCGACGCTGAGGAGCACGAGCGCCACCCAGACGAGCGCGAAGCCGATCCAGCGCTCGAGCGGCATGGGCTCGCCGAGGATCCACCAGCCCGTCAGGAACTGCATGATCGGAGCGACGAACTGCAGCAGCCCGATGACGACGAGCGGTGCGCGCCGGGCGCCGGCGGCGAACAGCAGCAGCGGCACGGCGGTCACGACACCGGCGAGGGTGACGAGCGTCGTGTGCCCCGCGCCTTGCGTACCGAAGACGAGTCCCGTCGTCGAGGCCACGACGACGAGCTGCACGATCGCGATCGGCGTGAGCCACAGCGACTCGAGCGTGAGTCCGCTGATGGCATCCACGCTCGGTCCGATCTGCTTCTTGACGAGACCGTAGGCGCCGAAGGATGCCGCGAGTGTGAGGGCGATCCAGGGGAACGAACCGTACGCGACGATGATCACGACGACGGCGAGGGCGGCGAACGCGATCGCGACCCACTGCGCGGTGCGGAGCTTCTCGCCGAGGACGAGGACCCCCAGCAGCACCGTCACGATCGGGTTGACGAAGTAGCCCAGGCTTCCCTCGATGACGTGGCCGGTGAGGATGCCGAGGAGGAACACCTGCCAGTTCACGTAGATCAGCAGGCCCGCCACGATCGTCCAGAAGACGAGCCGGCGGTCGCGGAGGATCGCGATGAGCTTCGGCCACGTGCGGGTGACGGTCAGGAGGATCGCACAGAAGACGAGGGAGAAGAGGATCCGCCAGACGACGATCTCCCACGGCCCGATCGGGGCGAGCAGCAGAAAGTAGAGGGGCATGAAGCCCCACAAGAAGTAGGCGCCGAACGCGTAGATCGCGCCGAGCCGCTCCTCGCGTGCGGGAGCGGTCGGTGTCATGAGTCTCACTCTAGAACGGTCCTGACAGCCCCGGACCGCGGGCGACTGCCATGCACCGTCGGAAAGACGACGAAGGACCCGGATGCCGAGGCATCCGGGCCCTTCTGTCGTTGTGGGTTCGTCAGCGAACGACGACCGCGAGCACGTCGCGGGCCGAGAGCACGAGGTACTCGTCGGCGCCGAACTTGACCTCGGTGCCGCCGTACTTCGAGTAGATCACGCGGTCGCCGACGGCGACGTCGAGCGGCACGCGGTTGCCGTTGTCGTCGATGCGGCCGGGGCCGACCGCCACGACCTCGCCCTCCTGGGGCTTCTCTTTGGCGGTGTCGGGGATGACGAGACCGCTGGACGTGACCTGCTCGGCCTCGACCTGCTGGATGACGATGCGGTCCTCGAGCGGCTTGATGGAAACCGACACGGTTTACCTCTTTCTGGCGTTGTCACTGAAAAGACTGATTAGCACCCGACACGTCGGAGTGCTAACGCCAAGTCTAGGGCGCCATTGGCACTCGTGCAACGCGAGTGCCAATCTGCGTCGGTCGTGCCGGCGCTCTCCCTCAGCCGGCCGGAGGGAACCTAGGCTGGCCGGATGGAACTCGCCGAGCTGACCGCGCTGCTCACTCCCGAGGGGCTGCGTCTGGTCGACGACCTCGGCGCCCTCGAGAGCACCGACGAGGTCGCCGCGGCGGTGTCGCGTCTGCGCGCTGCGGGGCACTCCCCCGACCTCGTCTCGGCGGCGGTGGGCCAGGCCCGGCTGCGCCACCGCGCGCGGGCCAAGTTCGGCTCGTTCGCGGATCGCATGCTCTTCACGCGCGCGGGGCTTGAGCAGGCGACCCGCCTCGCGGTGGGCGCGCGTCACGCGGGCCGCTTTCGCGACGCGGGCATCGGCCGGGTCGCCGACCTCGGCTGCGGCATCGGCGGCGACGCGCTCGCGTTCGCCGGGATCGGCCTCGATGTCGTCGCCGTCGACGCCGACGAGGTCACCGCCGCCCTCGCCGCCTACAACCTCGCCCCCTTCGGCGAGAGCGCAGAGGTTCGGCACGCGCGCGCCGAAGACGTCGACCTCACCGGATTCGACGCCGTCTGGCTCGACCCCGCCCGCCGCACCGCGGGGCACACCGAGACCGTCCGCGTCGGCGCGGGCGACTGGTCGCCGCCCCTCGACTGGGTGTGGAGCCTCGCAGATCGCATGCCCGCCGGTGTGAAGCTCGGGCCCGCGTTCGATCGCGACCTGATCCCCGCGGGCGCCGAGGCGCAGTGGATCTCGGTCGACGGCTCGACGATCGAACTGGTCGTCTGGACGGGAGTGCTCGCGCGTCCCGGCATCCATCGCTCGGCGCTCGTCGTCCGCGGCGGCGCGGCGGCCGAACTCACCGCTGCGGGCGACGCCGCCGACGCGCCCGTGCGGGGCCTCGGCGCGTATCTGCACGAGCCCGAGGGCGCCGTCATCCGCGCGCGCCTGATCGGCGAAGTGGCGCGGATGCTGGGTGCCGGCATGATCGACGCGAAGATCGCCTATCTGACCTCGGATGCCCCCGCGCGCAGCACGCCCGAGGGTGCCGCAGGGGCGCCGTTCGTGCAGAGCTTTCGCGTGCGCGAGCAGTTGCCGAACGACGTCAAAGCGATCGCCCGCGCGCTGCGCGACCGCGGTATCGGCACGCTCGAGATCAAGAAGCGGGGCGTCGACATCGACCCGGCGACCCTGCGCACCAAGCTCAAACTGCGCGGCCCCGAGGCGGCGACCCTGTTCGTCACCCGCATCGGCGACCGCCGCGTGACGCTCCTCGCCGACCGCGTCTGAGGTCGGGCGCGACAAGCCGGGATCCGGTCGGCCGCCCGCGTACCGTATTCAGTCTCCGCACACGACGCCCGCCCGCCATCAGGCGGATTCCCGGGCATCGGCGCCCCTGCCGCCCACACAGAGACTGAGTACCGTACGCCGACCCTCTTGCTGTGACACGCGGTGCAGACACACCTCAGCCCCTCCCGCGCCGGAGCCTGTCGCGCCACCCGCGTACGCTATTCAGTCTGCGCGCACGGCCCGCGCCCGCGGTCGGGCGGATTCCCGCGCGCCGGCACGACTGGCGCTCGCGCAGAGACTGAATACCGTACGCGCACCCCCACGCACGGCGGCGCGGGCGCCCGCGCGAGCGGCCCGCACGGAGCGGGAGGTCAGCCGAAGAGCGGGCCTTGGGTCGAGGCCCACCAGAGCCACCCGGCGCTGTAGATCACCGACACGAGGCTGAGGCACAGTGCCCAGACGGCGAGGGAGCGCGATTCCCACGGTCGGCGCAGCGCCGCGATCGCGAGCCCCGCACCGACGAGGCCGATGAGAAAGCCCCAGCCGACGAGGAACGAGACGCCGAGGCCCAGGATGCCGAACACGAGCGCCCACGCGCCGCTACGCGGCAGCGCGTCGGCGGCGCGGGGGGCGGGCGCCGCCGTCCAGTCGGCTTCGGTCTTCGTGGTCTGAGTGATCGGCACGGGCTCGGTGAACTCGCGCTGGAAGCCGCCGCGGTGCTCGCCGGGCAGGGCCGCCGAGACGGCGGGGGCGACGTCGGCGGAAGGGGCGTCGGCCGTGGCGCGGGCGGGGACCGGGGCCGGATCGCCGGCCGCGGCGGCGGAGCCCTCGGCGGACGGGTCGGAGCCGAGCGCGGCCGGGTCGGGGCCACTCATCGGGTGACCGCCGCTCCACGTTGCGGCTCGCCGAACGGCGGCTCGTCCAGCGGCGCCTCAGCGACCTGGATCTCGGTCACCGGCAGGGTCGAGTCGGCGCCGAAGGCGAGGGTCGAGGGGCGGCGCCCGCTCATGATGAGCTGCGCGGCGAGCGCCGCGATCATGGCGCCGTTGTCGGTGCAGAGGCTGAGGGGCGGAATCCGCACTGCAACGCCCGCCGCGGCGGCCCGCTCGAGGGCGACCTCGCGGAGGCGACGGTTCGCGATGACGCCGCCGCCGAGGAGCAGTCGCGGCACGTCGTAGCGGGCACAGGCATCCAGCGCCTTCGTCACGAGCACGTCGACGACGGCCTCACGGAACGACGCGGCGACGTCGGCCGTGTTCACGGGCGTGCCCGCGGCCTCGGCCTGCTCGACCCACCGCGCGACGGCCGTCTTCAGCCCCGAGAACGAGAAGTCGTAGCGGTGCTCGGCGAGGTCTGACGCGCGCGACAGTCCGCGCGGAAAGCGGATCGCAGCCGGGTCGCCGGTCGCGGCGGCGCGGTCGATCTCGGGGCCGCCGGGGTAGGGCAGTCCCAGAATGCGCGCGATCTTGTCGAACGCCTCGCCGGCGGCATCGTCGAGGGTTTCGCCGAGAAGCTCGACATCGGAGACCAGGTCGCGCACGAGCAGCAGCGACGTGTGGCCTCCGCTGACGAGCAGGGCGATGGTCGGGTATTCGACCTCTTCGCCGGTGAGCAGGTCGGCGGCGATGTGCCCGACGAGGTGGTTCACGGCATACAGCGGCGTGCCGAGGCTCACCGCCAGGGCTTTCGCGGCGCCGACGCCGACCATGAGTGCCCCGGCGAGCCCGGGGCCGCTCGTGACGGCGACGGCATCGATCTCATCGAGGGCGATTCCCGCCTCGGCGACGGCGGCCTCGATCGTCGGCTGCAGCGCTTCGAGGTGCGCGCGGGCGGCGACCTCGGGCACGACGCCGCCGTAGCGGGCGTGCTCGTCCATCGAGCTCGCGATCGTGTTGCTCAGCAGCGTCGTGCCGCGGACGATGCCGATGCCGGTCTCGTCGCAGCTCGTCTCGATGCCGAGCACGAGGGGTTCGCGGGCGCTCATGCCGCCGCCTTTCTGTGGCGTGCGCAGGGGAAACCGCCCACCACGCGCCCCCGCCGGTGCCGCAGCACCGGTTCGCCCTGCTGTTGCCCCCACATCGCGCCGAGCCCGCTCACGAGCAGGCCCCCGCATCAGCAGACACGGATGCCTGGGCCGCCGCCCACGCCGCGAGGTCGAGCTTCATGACCACGGCATCGATGTCGTCGGGCTGGTAATAGCGCGGACGGCGGGCGATCTCGACGAAGCCTTCCGAGGCGTACAGCGCTTCGGCCACGGGGTTGTCGGCGCGCACCTCGAGGAACATCTCGCGCGCCCCGCGCTCCCGGGCCTCGCCGAGCAGCGCCCGCAGCAGCGTGCGCCCCCGGCCGGCGCCCCGTGCGGCTTCGGCGATCGCGATGGTCTGGATGTCGGCGTCGGCGCCGCCGCGCACCGCGCGCACTCCCCCGTACCCGACGACGCGCCCGGCCTCGACATCGACGAGGTAGCGGCCGTGCGGCGAGGCGAGCTCGGCGGCCATGAGGCTCTCGCTCCAGGCATCCGTCGGGAACGATGCCCGCTCGAGCGTCATGATCGCGCCGAGGTCGTCGCCGGTCGCGGTGCGCAGGGTCATGCGCCGACCCGCTTGGGTGCGGCGGGCAGCGTCACGTCGGGGGCCCGCAGGTACAGCGGCTCGGGGCCGGTCAGCTCGCGTCCGGCAGCGACGGCGCGCCCGGCGAGGGCGGCGACCATGGATGCCGAGATCACCGTCACATCGCGACGTTCAGCGCCGAGGCCCGCGAGCACGTCGTCGATCGCGTCGCGCGGGGTGAGCGCGGGGCCGGCGACCCGCACCGGAATGCCGTCGTCGTCGATCCCGTCGTAGACCGAATACGCGAACTCGCGCCGGCGCGCGTCGGTGACGACGGCGAAGCGCGGCACGTCGGCGAACGGGTCTGTGAGGGCGGCCGATAGGACGATGCCGAGGGCCGCCGCGTCGTGGCTCGGCACGGCGACGACCGGCAGGCCGCGGCCGAGCGCGAAGGCGCGCGCTGCGGCGATGCCGACGCGCAGCCCGGTGAACGGGCCCGGGCCCATGCCCGCGGCGACGTGCGTGAGCGCGACCTCTTCGAGCGCGCCGGTCTGCCCGATCGGGCCGCGCGCGGCGCCCGCGAGCGCGTCGACCAGCAGCGTGCCGATGGCTTCGGCGTGACCGAGGGGGTTGTCGCTGGATGCCTCGGCCCGCACCACTCCGTCGCTTTCGACGACGGCGACGGACGTGCCGAGGGAGGTGTCGATGCCGAGGATCACGTCATCCAGGGTAGTCGGGCCCGGGGCTGGGGTCGGGTCAGGGCCGGCGCGAGATGCGCACGTGCCGCGGCGCGGCATCCTCCATGTCGGCGACGTGCGGGCCGACGGTGCCGCACGCGTTGTCGACACCGGTGCCCGACCAGCCGCGCTCGATCTCGACCTCCCACCACGTGTCGGCGACGGCGGCGGCGTAGGGCGCGGCCCACTCGGCGATCACGACGGAGTGGGCGAAGTCGATGTCGAGGTCGTCGAGCTCTCCGTCGGTGCCGAGGCGGTAGGCATCCACGTGCACGAGCGCCGGGCCGTCGGTGAGCGAGGGATGCGTGCGGGCGATCACGAAGGTGGGGCTCTGCACGCGCCCGCGCACACCGAGGGCGGCCGCGATCCCCCGCGTGAGGGTCGTCTTGCCCGCGCCGAGCGGGCCGGTCAGCACGACGAGGTCGCCCGCGCGGAGCGCTTCGCCGAAGGCGCGACCCAAGGCATCCATCTCGTCGACCGACGCGACCTCGCGCTCACCGACGAACGCGTCGAGCCCGCTCACCGGGTCACCTCGCGGCGCGCGACGCGCGGGCCGATGCGGGTGACGATCTCGTAGTTGATCGTGCCGGCTGAGTCGGCCCATTCCTCGACGGCGGGTGCGCCGAGGGTGGGGTCTCCGAAGAGCATCGCCTCATCACCCACCGCGACGGGATGGTCGCCCACGTCGACGACGAACTGGTCCATGGCGATGCGACCGGCGACCGGGTACGTCTCGCCGCCGATCCGCACCGCTCCCCCGCCCGACGCCGCGCGCGGCACGCCGTCGGCGTAGCCGAGGGGCACCAGGGCGAGCGTCGTCTCACCCTCCGTGCGATGCGTGTAGCCGTACGACACGCCCTGGCCGGCGGGCACGCGGCGGACGGCCGCGACCGCCGCGCGCAGGCTCATCGCGGGGCGGAGCCCGAGGTCGGCCGACGTGCGGTCGGCGAACGGCGACAGCCCGTACATCGCGATGCCGAGGCGCACGCACCCGAAGCGCGCTTCGGGCAGGTCGATCGCCGCGTGCGAGGCGGCGAGGTGCCGGAGCGGCGGAGTGAGTCCGAGCGAGGATGCCAGGGCCAGCGCCTCGGTGAAGCGGTCGAGCGCGGCGCGATCATCGGCCGGGCTCGTGTTCGAGAGGTGGCTGAAGATGCCGACGACGCGCAGCTTGCCGATGCGTTCGAGCCGCGCCGCCTCGGCGAACACGACCGGGGCGTCGGCGGGGGCGATGCCGTTGCGCCCGAGCCCGGTCTCGACCTTCAGGTGCACCGCGACGGCGCGATCGGCCGTGGCGGCCGCCGCGGCGGCGACGAGCTGGTCGAAGCTCGAGATGCCGAGCTCGATCCCGCAAAGAGCGGCCTCGGCGAACGAGGCGCCCGGCGCGTGCAGCCACGCGAGGATCGGTGCGTCGATGCCCGCGCGACGCAACGCGATCGCTTCGGCCACGTCGGCGACGCCGAGACGGCTCGCCCCGCCGGCGAGCGCCGCGACCGCCGAGCGCACCGCGCCGTGGCCGTACCCGTCGGCTTTGACGACGGCGATCACGTCCGAATCGGTGAGTCGACGCAGGTGCCGCACGTTCTCGGTGATCGCGGTGGTGTCGATGAGCGCCTCGCGCATGACACCGGCGGGCAGGTGGCTCATCGCGGGTCTCCCGTGGGGTCGGTGATCGGGTCGGCGGTGTGGTGGGCGGTCGGTTCGGCAGCAGGGGTGCCCGAGGCATCCATCGGCATGACGGATGCCTCGGCCACCACGTACGCGGTCGCGAGGCCCGCGTCGTGGCTGAGCGAGAGGTGCATCGCGGTGACGCCGCGCGCCGCGACGGTCGCGGCGGTCTCGCCGGTGAGCGCGAAGACGGGGCG
>Ga0116168_1002561_pt1 | contig 11297 bp, 10 predicted proteins | sample AD_UKC129_MetaG_FD_89795 | JGI IMG/M metagenome (GOLD analysis project Ga0116168, IMG submission 89795) | Active sludge microbial communities of municipal wastewater-treating anaerobic digesters from Canada - AD_UKC129_MetaG | ecosystem: Engineered > Bioreactor > Anaerobic > Digestate | place...
CAACAGATTCAGGCTTTGGAAGAACAAATTAAGAAACTGAAAGACAGTATCGGTTAAAGACAGCCGGGGGGAAGGCTGTCTTTTTTTTATAATAGGATGAATGCATTCTTCGATGATTTTACGGAATCCTGCATGATGTAAGCTGATATAAGCCATAAGAATGGGGAGATACTTCGCCCATCTGGATCTCCCGAACCAGGGCATTTTTGGACGCACTATTCCCGAATACTTCACTTTTATTCTGCACAAGAGAAATTGATGTAAGAGTAGCCCGCTATGGATGGCGGGCTCGCGGCTTTGATTCCGGATGAATCACAGCCGTCGGCAATCACTATTAACCCTGAAGCTGCCGTAATGGATGCGGCGGCAGTCATAGCAATGGCGAAGCCTTACTTCTCGAAGTCCAAGGATGGACGGAGTTGTTGCAGGGGTCCGGGGAGTCTCACTCCCCGGCGGTGGGGATTCCAAAGGGGTTGACCGCACAAACCCCTTTGGGAAGGACTCGTTCATAGAGCTCACTCCGATAGGCCGACAGGCCGATTAAATATTGGCAATCTCAAATAAGATAAATTTGCTTGCGGTAAAATTGGTAAACGAAGAGCGACATGGATTGAACCATCGGCAACGGCTTCGTTGAATCAGTGTGCGATAGAACTGTATAAGATACTTTCATTTCATCAATCGCTTAATGGTCATGATCTTCCTCGGGCTTTGTCACATGAACCGTCCCGCGGGGATGTTGAGGCGGGGCATAGATGGAGTAGAGTTTTAAGGGGATTTGGCCGGTGTTGATTAGGTTGTGCCAGGTTCCAGCCGGGATGATGATGGCATCGTCATCCCTGACATGACGTTGAAAATCCAACCGGTCCTTCTGTGTACCCATCATCATCAGTCCCTGGCCTTGTTCAATCCGAAGAAATTGATCGACATGGGGATGGATTTCGAGGCCGATATCCTCTCCAACGTTAATGCTCATCAGGGTCAATTGTAAATGGCACCCGGTCCAGAGAGCGGTACGAAAATTGGTGTTAAGCTTTGTGGCTTCATTGATATTGATGACAAAGGGCTCAGGTCCATAATCCTTTAGCTGAATATTTCCCCAAAGATAGGGATTGTTTTGACAGGGATAGTCAGGGCAACAGTCGAAATGATATAAAACATGACCCCAACAATGATAGGGGTATTGGTTTGCTGGATCATACATATGCAATCTTCCCTTCTTAGGCTTTAATACTATCATATGCTGATGGTTCAGCCAGTGTCTTTGTCAGGAGTTCATCGAGATTATGAAAATCGTTTCAGAAGTATTTAAGAGATTTGTTAGGATTGATTTAGAGATTTAATGTTATCATCTAAGAAAGGCATATTGTGGACAAGTTACATCTGAAATGTTTTATTTCAGTTTGGAATATAAATCGTTCAACCCACCACTGAGAGGAAGATTTCGATGATTTCCAATAGAACCTATCGCAACCCGGTTCATCGGGGTTTTTATCCCGATCCTTCCATCATCCGGGTTGGGGAAGATTATTATATGGTCAATTCCACCTTTCAATATTTTCCGGCCATCGCCATTTCCCATTCAAGGGATTTGGTCCATTGGGAGACTATCGGCTATGCAATTACCAGCAATGATTACCTGGATATTTCGGATATTTATGATTCCCATGGAATTTGGGCGCCGGATATCTCTTACCATGACGGAGTGTTTTATATTTTTGCACCGCTTCGGTTAAACGGGCTGGAACCGGGGAAGACGGTGATGCGGCGACAGTTGGTGATGAAGGCAGTACGGCCTGAAGGGCCTTATTCGAAACCCATCTGCCTTGAGGTTGATGATATTGATCCGTCGCATTTTGTGGATGATGACGGGTCCCATTATTTAGTTATCGCGCCTGGCGTTACCCTTGTGAAGTTAAGCGATGATTGCGACCGGGTATTAAGCGAACCGGTGACGGTTTGGGCCGGTACGGGAGAACGCTGCCCGGAAGGGCCCCATATTTTAAAGAAAGACGGATATTATTACGCAATCTTGGCAGAAGGGGGCACCGGCTATGGTCACCGGATCTCCGTTGCCCGTTCAAAACATCTGTACGGCCCTTACGAGCCCAGTCCCTATAATCCTGTGATGATGCAGAAGGATCCTAATGCCAAAATTCAACGGACAGGCCATGGAAAATTGGTTCAAACCCAAAAAGGGGACTGGTGGATGGTTTACCTGTGCGGTCGGCCCAATCAGGGCAATTTTACGACTCTCGGCAGGGAAACTGCCTTGGATCCGGTGCGGTGGACCGAGGATGGCTGGTTTCTCGTTAATGAAGGGCGGGGCCCCAGTGAAATTCAATATGCACCAAATTTACCGGAACATCTTGTGCCGGTGAGAGACTTTGATGACTTTGATAGCTCAAGCCTGGGGCCGGACTGGCAATTTGTTCGAAACCCCGATAACAGCGCTTGGTCGCTAACGGAACGTCCTGGATATTTGCGGATTTGGACCGGTGATTGGGACTTAAATCTCCGAAAGGCCAAGAATACGTTGGTCAGGCGGGAAAAGGACCATCGCTATACGGCAATTACCAAACTGGAGTTTCATCCTAGTCGTAACGGGGAAGAGGCTGGACTGACCTGTTATTACAGTACCACCACGTACATTAAATTTGGGATAGTATATGAGGATGGCCCCCGGATGCGTTTGATTGAAAATCGGGGCGGTGTGGTGACGGTTGTTGCGGAAACTGAAACCGTATCGGCCGGAGTGGTTTATCTCCGGGTGCAAACCCGCAGTCAAACCCGGATGTTCAGTTATAGCTATGACGGGGAGCAATGGACGACGGTCGGGCAGATTGACGATTGTACCTTTTTAAGCGATGAAGGGGTGCCTCAGGAGAGAAAGCGCCATACCGGGACGATGGTCGGTATCTATGCCAACAATGGCGGATGCGGCAGCCGGATACCGGCGGATTTCGATTGGTTCCGCTACATTCCTGAGGATGAAGAAGTCTGAAATGATTTGCAGTCAAATATGATGTGGATGGCGTTGTTTATCCTGACAGTGAAGGAGATATAAACCGATGAATGAACGTGCCGTACTCGGCTTGGGTATCGAAAATCTGGCTTTGGTTAAATATCTGTTGGCTAGGGGAGAAAAAGTGACGGTTTGTGACAGCCGCGAACCGGCGGCTCTGGGGGACCGGTATCATGAATTGAAAGAACGTGGTATCCAGTTCCGGCTGGGTGCAGATTATCTGGACCATTTGACTGATTTCACCGAAGTGTTTCGTTCGCCGGGATTGCCGTTGTTTGATCCCAGGCTGGAGCGGGCTAAAGCAGCTGGAGTGAAGATTACCAGTGCCATGCGGCTGTTTTTAGAATTATGTCCCTGTAAAATCATTGGCGTGACCGGGACGAAAGGAAAAGGGACCACTTCCTCGTTGATTCATCGGATTCTTCATCTCAGCCAAAAGAAAAAAGGCACCCGGGCTTTTTTGGGAGGAAATATCGGCATTGCGCCTTTTGAATTTCTGGAAGAGCTGAAACCGGATGATGTGGTTATTTTAGAGTTATCCAGCTTTCAACTGGAGGATTTTGACCGGAGCGTGGATATTGCGGTGATTACTAACATTACTGAGGATCATTTGGCTCCGGCGGATCCGGTCAATCCCAATTATCATAAATCACGATCCGACTACATTCAGGCAAAGGCCAATCTCTTCCGGTATCAGGATGGAAAGGGCGTCACTATTTTAAACAGGGCTGATCCTACCAGCCGGGAGCTGGAAACCTTGGTCAGGGGGCAACTGTTGACCTATGGGAATCAGCAGCAGCCGAAAGGGGCCTGGTTTGAACGGCGGGATGGACTTTATCAGATCCTATGGAATCTGGACGGCCAACCGGAACAGCTGATTAGCAGTGAATCCATTCAGGTTCGCGGGGAGCATAACCTGTTAAATATTGCGGCGGCCGCATTGGCCAGCCGGATGGCTGGGGCAGATCTGGGGTCGATTCGGGATGGGATCTCCGGTTATCAAGGCCTGGAACACCGGCTCGAATATGTGGCAACTGTAAACGGGGTTCAATTTTTTGATGATTCCTTTGCGACTGCCCCGGATCCCACTATTGTCGGGATTAGAGCCTTTACCGAGCCGATTGTACTGATTGCCGGAGGGGCTGATAAAGGGGCGGATTTTACAGTTCTGGCGGAAGAGGTTTTGCGTAGTTCCGTGAAAACGGTGATCTTGATCGGAGTGACCGGGCCGAAGATCGGCGAAAAGCTCCAGGAGGTAGCAGCCAAATCTGGACTGCCTATTCCAGAGTTGGTTTACGGGTGCCAAAATATGACGGAGATCGTTAGGACAGCTTTTGAAAGGGCGGCTCCCGGTGAGGTAGTGCTTCTCTCGACTGCCTGTGCCAGTTTTGGTATGTTTAAGAATTATAAAGAAAGAGGCAATTTATTCAAAGAGGAAGTGCGCAAGTTGATGGATTCTAACATATGATGACTCTTTTTCCGGCGGCTGCAGGTTGAAAGCAGCCGTTTTATTTGCTGTATTGAAAGGAGATAGATGACGATGGGATTTTACTTCGAGGGAAGCTTCCTCTTGACAAGGAACGGAAAATTTGATAATTTCATAATAAATATGTACTACAATATTATTTTATATGCGATGATAGGGAAAAGTACCCTGTTTCCGGTGTTTTAAGAGAACTGTTGGTCGGTGCAAAACAGTACACGGTACAGAGGAAGCTCCCCCTGGAGCAGTTCGCTGAAGCTTTGGCAGTTCCAAAGTGCGTAAGTAGGACCGGGTTTCTCGCCGTTACCATGAGAGGGCATTCGGTGTGAGGATGCTTAAAGAGGGTTTAATACCAATAAGAGTGGTACCGCGGAAGTAACGCTTTCGTCTCTTGATGAGAGAGATGAAAGCGTTTTATTTCAATATTTTGGGTGATTTAAGCAGCCGAGGATTTTTGCAGTGATGCTGACAGATAAATAATTAATGTTAGAAGGGGAGATTGTTTCATGAAATTAGCTTTTTCGACGCTTGGATGTCCGGATTTTAATTGGCCTGATATTTATGCCATGGCTAAAGACCTGGGTTTTGACGGAATTGAAATCCGAGGCCTGGGAGAAGAAATTTTCGCAGTGAAAGCTAAACCCTTTACAGAAAGTGAACTGCCTAACACTGTCAAAAAACTCAAAGACTTGCGGTTGGAGATTCCGTGTCTTTCCTCGGGTTGCTGTTTGAAATTTCCGGAGAAGGCTGACGCCAATTATCAGGAGATCGTGGAATATATCAATTTAGCGAAACGATTGGGTACGCCTTATGTCCGTGTTCTGGGAGATCTGGAACCTCAGGTTACGGAGGAAGTAGACGACAATGTGGTTTTGGAGGCATTGAAGCGATTGATTCCGGTAGCCGAAGCTAACGGGGTTACACTATTGATCGAAACCAATGGCGTTTATGCTGATACGTCCCGTCTTCGGGGGCTTTTAGAACATGTGGCCAGTGACGCGGTAGGCGCCTTGTGGGATCTGCACCATCCCTATCGTTATGCCGGGGAAACCCCTGAAAAAACAGTTCAAAATCTCGGGGCTTTCATTAAGTATGTCCATATCAAGGATTCCGTTATGGTGGACGGCGTCGTTCAGTACCGGATGTTAGGCGAAGGCGATCTGCCCATCGATGGGATGATGCGGGCTTTGAACTCTATCAATTATTCCGGGTTTATCTCGTTGGAATGGGTCAAACGCTGGGCGAAGGATCTGGATGATGCCGGCGTTGTCTTCCCTCATTTTGAAAACTTTATGCGGCAATACATCAAAAAGAGTGCGACCAGAGGGCGGCTCTTTGACAATCAAACCAAAACCGGAAAATATATTTGGGAAAAAGATTCGCTGATCGATCTGACTTTCCCGCAGGTTTTAGACCGGGTTGTCGATGAATTCCCCGATCAGTATGCATTTCGTTATACAACAATGGATTATACCCGGACATATAAGGAATTCCGGGACGATGTGGATACCTTTGCCCGTTCGTTGATTGCCATCGGGGTTAAACCCGGGGATCATGTGGCGATTTGGGCTACCAATGTCCCCCAATGGTTTATCACCTTCTGGGCAACGGTTAAGATCGGGGCTGTTTTGGTAACGGTCAATACGGCCTATAAGATTTACGAAGTTGAATATCTATTGCGGCAATCCGATACTCATACTTTGGTGATGATTGACGGGTATAAAGATTCCAATTATGTTGAAATTATTAAGGAACTTTGCCCTGAGCTTGAAACTGCTGAGGCCGGTAAACCCCTTCGCATCAAGCGGCTGCCTTTCTTACGGAATATCATCACCATCGAGTCCAAACAGAAAGGTTGCCTGTCCTGGGATGAGGCGGTCGCCCTCGCTGAAACCGTGCCGGTTGAAGAGGTATACCGCCGGGCAATGGCCATCAATTGTCATGATGTCTGCAATATGCAATATACCTCCGGGACCACCGGTTTCCCGAAAGGTGTTATGCTGACCCATTATAATGTGGTCAATAACGGGAAAACTATTGGGGACTGTTTGGACCTTTCAACGGCAGACCGGTTGTTGATCCATGTGCCGATGTTCCACTGTTTCGGCATGGTTTTGGCGATGACGGCTGCTATGACCCATGGGGCGACCATGTGTCCGATACCCTATTTCTCACCTAGATTGTCCCTGGAATGCATTAACAAAGAGAAGATCACGGCATGCCACGGCGTACCGACCATGTTCATCGCCATGCTGGAGCATGAGGATTTTGCCAAGACCGATTTCTCCCATATGCGGACCGGGATCATGGCGGGAAGCCCCTGCCCGGTGAAGGTGATGCGGGATGTAATGGAGAAGATGAATATGTCCCAGATCTGCATCACCTATGGACAGACCGAGGCCTCGCCTGGCTGTACCATGAGCCGTGTGGATGATCCTATCGAAGTTCGGGTGAATACGGTCGGTCGGCCTCTTCCGGGAGTGGAGTGCAAGATCGTTGATCCCCGAACCGGAGAGGACCTGCCGGACGGGGTGGACGGTGAATTTGTAGCCCGCGGTTATAATATCATGAAGGGATATTACAAGATGCCGGAGGCAACGGCAGCTGCCATTGATGAAAACGGATGGCTCCATACCGGCGATTTGGCCCGGCGTGACGCTAATGGGAACTTCAAGATTACCGGCAGGATCAAAGATATGATCATCCGGGGCGGCGAGAATATTTATCCCAAGGAGATCGAAGACTTTATCTATACGCATCCGAAGGTTAAAGACGTCCAGGTCATCGGCGTCCCCGATCAGCAATACGGAGAAGAGATTATGGCGTGTGTCATCCTTAAGGACGGTGTGACGATGACGGCCGATGAATTGAAGGATTATATCCGGGCGAATATGGCGAAACATAAGACGCCGCGCTATATCGAATTTGTGACTGAATTCCCGATGAATGCTGCCGGGAAGGTCCTGAAGTACAAGATGCGGGAACAAGCCATTGAAAAACTTGGCCTGCAAGCGGCCAGCCGGATTGAAACGGCTTAATCTGGAAATAGGGGCAAAGCGGATCACGTCTTTGCCCTTTAAAATTATTTTGATTAGTCAAGAATTTTATGGTTAAAGGAAGGTTACACCATGATTAACTTGGAAAAATTCAAAGAATGGTTTAATCATCGGGACATGTTTTCCGTTAAAAGTGGAATAAAGCTGGTGGAATTGGGGGAGGGATACTCCAAAGTTGAGATGGAATTGGATGAAACGGGTAAGAATTATTTTGGTACAATGCATGGGGGCCTGTTATTTACGTTGGCGGATACTGCAGCGGGTACGTCTACGGTTTACCTTGGCAGGCAGGCGGTTACCCTGAGCGGAAATGCTGAATATATTAAACCGGCCCTGTCCGGTAAGGTGATTGCCGAAGCCCGTGTAATCTCCCAGGGAAAAACCATTGTCCGATGTGAAGTGGAGGTACATAGCGAAACGGGAGCGCTCTATTGTAAATGTCATTTTACCATGTTCCTGACGGATAAAACGGTTGAAGTTCCGCCGGAGTTAAATGCTTAAGTTTGATTCGGCCAGTTGGGAAAAGGGTTTGTTTGTCATTTGGAAACGGTCATGATAAACTAAATATGTCAGGGATAATCCGCAAAGAAGAGGTTATCTTCGGGCAAAGACCGTTTCTAAAGGAGTAATAGAATGAATTGGTTTCGAAGGTTTATGACGGGCAGGTACGGCGGAGATCAACTGGCTTTGTTTCTTTTAGCAATTTCGTTGGTGTTAAGTTTGACAGGCGATTTACTTCGCCTGCCGTCATTTATTTTGCTAAGCTATATTCCCCTCGGATTGGTCCTGTTTCGAATGTTATCCAGGAATATTTTCAAACGGCGGATGGAAAACGAGAAGTTCATGGCCTGGATTCGCCCGATGGTTTCCTGGTTGAATCAGTTAAAGCGCAACTGGGCTGAAGCCAAGAACTATCGTTTTTATCATTGCCCCAATTGTAAGCAGCGGTTGCGCGTACCGCGAGGGAAAGGAAAGCTGATTATCATCTGTCCGAAATGCAGGACGGAGTTTAAAGGGAAAACATAATATTTAATAATTTTTTCTGTTTTTAATTTTACTCCCGTTGATGGGAGTTTTTTTATATGTTTATATAGCGGGTTTTAATCCGGTTGGTTTTGACAGGGGTTTAATCTTTGGATTGGCAGAAGGTGCTGTGTTTAATTCTGTGTTTGGTCTTTTGTGGAAAACGGATATAAGCTTGTTTCTGTATGCTGGTGTAATATATTTTGTGAAACACTAAATTTTGTTTCGTTTGTCGACAGGAGGCGCTGTTCGCCCTCCTGCACCTTCCGAATCAGGGGCGACGCCGTTCGCCTCTGACCTCCCCGGTTGGGGGAATCCCCCAAACCCCCATTATCCCGCGTCCATCCTGGCCGCGGGTCCCTTCCTTCTGGAATTGCCGTCCATGGCGGCGTTGCTTGTTGATGCTTCGACGCCGACGTCAAGGATACATCCATGTATCCATTCCGCGCTCCGGCATCCCTGCCGGAAATAATATCAGGGTCTTTTCTAGGGGTAATATGAAACTTGAAAGATGGAAATTTATCGTGCGGCAGTGGCCGCTATATACCTGATAAAACACATAATATTTTTAAATTGGTTCGAGTTTTTGTGAGATTATAACGGGCAATTTTATATGATCTAAATTTGCCCCGTTGCAAACTGCACTATAATACTCGTCACCGTCACGCTAGCCCATACGATGAGTCCGAGGAGCATCGGCTTAAACCCGGTTTTCATCATTTTTTTAAAGTCGGAATTAAGGCCGATGGCGGATAGGGCGACGACGATAAGGAATTTACCGGTTTCTGTACATAAAGCAGCGGTAGGCCCGGTGATGATTCCTGCAGTATTTAACAATGATGCAGCTAAAAACCAGAGGATAAACCAGGGGAAGATGGCTTTAAACCGGTAATTAACTCCATCATCTTTGCCCGAAGTGTGTTTTTTTCGAAATGCCACGACGGCGGCAAAGATCAGCGAGATCGGAATGATCATCGTGGTCCGGGTAAGTTTGACGATGGTGGCATAGGCACCGGCTGCATTGCTGTAAGCATAACCGGCAGCGACAACGGAAGAAGTGTCGTTAATGGCAGTTCCTGCGAATAAGCCGAAAGCTTGATCTGAAAAGTGAAGAAAGTGCCCTAAGGGCGGAAAGATCAAAACAGCCATGATATTAAAGAGGAATACCGTCGAGATGGCGTAGGCGATCTCCTGATCTTCCGCTTCGATAATTGGGGAGATGGCAGCAATGGCTGAACCGCCGCAAATGGCAGTGCCCATGCCGATGAGGCTGGTCAATTTAACCGGAATCCGCATCAACCTGCCAAATCCGTATGCGGTGATAAAAGCGGCCGAAAGGGTAAACATCATGACTGAGAAGGAATTAAGTCCGACTTTATAAACTTGGGACAAACTTAAGCCTCCCCCTAAGGCGATGATCGCCCATTGGAGCACTTTTTTGGACGTAAATGCCAGTCCTGGAGTTACACTTTTCGGTTTAGGCCATAGGTTGCCGATGAACAGCCCAAATACAATACCAAAGACCGGGCCGCCGACGATGGGAAAGAGGTGGCCGAAATAGTTGGCCATTAACGCCAATCCCACCGCAAAGGCTAATCCCGGTCCGTTTCTTCGGATAAAATTCATGATTGTGCCTCCTTGCTGTTGCTTATCCTAATCCAAATCTATCTTATCAAGGGCCATACGGTTGTTGTCAAGAAAAAAGAGCCATCTTGGTTGGATGGCTCTCGTGTTTACTTGGGTTTTATTGTAAGGTCCGATCGTCCGATTGAATTTTAGGTTTGAAGCCCCGTTGTACCGTAGGTTCTGCTTTGGGGACCCGGAGCTCCAGTACACCGTTTTTATAGCGGGCGGTGGATTGGTCGGACTTAACGGCGGCAGGGAGCGGAAGGGTTCGGTAAAAACTGCCATAGCGCCGTTCCGTGATATGATAGCCTTTTTCGTTACGATCCTGGTCTTGTTTAATTTCGCCTTTGAGGATGATCGTATTTTCATCAACGGTAATGTCCAGATCTTCCGGATTGACGCCCGGGATATCGGCGCGTAGGATGATCTCATTATCTGTTTCTTTTAAGTCGACTGAGGGCCCAAAGTAATTGGCTTTGAAAAAGTCGTTAAAGCTTTTAGGGATTAAATTGTTGAAAAACCGGTCGCCCAAAAAATCGTTGCGAAAGGGGCTCAGCCAATTTTTGCTGTCCATTCCTATACCTCCTTATGGGATTCATTAGGTGCCAGTTAAAATTTTGAAAAAAGAAAAGTATTTTCGGATATTGGTTAGCTTTTTACTTTATTCAATGATATATTATAAGGAATAGTACCTATCCTTATTCACATTTTTGATTGACGGAGGGTTAGCTTTGACCCAGTGGCTTATTCGTCTGTTCGTGAAAGACTATCAGAATATCAGCGATGCCCAAGTGAGAGAACACTATGGTAAGTTTGCCGGGATCGTAGGAATCGCCTCTAACATATTGCTTTTTTTGATTAAAATAACGGTCGGTACTTTATTTCACAGTATCTCCATTACAGCGGATGCGGTCAACAATCTGTCAGACTCGGCGTCGTCTCTGGTCACCCTGATCGGGTTTAAACTCTCCGGAAAACCGGCAGATGCTGAACATCCTTACGGTCATGCGCGGATGGAATATTTGTCGGGGTTGGCCGTTTCATTCCTGGTATTGTTTTTGGGCATTCAATTGATCAAAAGTTC
>Ga0116168_1002563_pt1 | contig 11291 bp, 10 predicted proteins | sample AD_UKC129_MetaG_FD_89795 | JGI IMG/M metagenome (GOLD analysis project Ga0116168, IMG submission 89795) | Active sludge microbial communities of municipal wastewater-treating anaerobic digesters from Canada - AD_UKC129_MetaG | ecosystem: Engineered > Bioreactor > Anaerobic > Digestate | place...
AAATATTGTCTTTCCTTCCCTGCTCATAATCCCTGAGACTATATCTTTGAAAGATTCTGCGGTATACTCTGGTGTTAATTCAAATGTTATCCTGTTCTCTATCCAGTCCTGCTGGATGAGTTCTTCAAATCTCTTTAGATTCTCTCTCTTTATAGTTCTGAGTAAAAGTCTATACTCTGGCTCTTCTGTGAGGAAATATATCGATTTACATCCTATCTTTGCCATTTCATCACAGACAAGATTCAGCCAGGTCGTCTTTCCTATCCCAGGGATCCCAGCAACTCCGTATAAGCCAGGAAGGAGTCCATCCTTTAGGAATTCCTCCAGGTATGATAATGTCTCCGGTATAGGAAAGGCATTCTCTTTTGCTATCCTGAATTTTTCTAATATCTCTGGAACACGCTCCTTTACATTACCAAATGGGGTAAGCCTACGGGAATTAACTATCGCTTCTTTAATCCCATCTATCCCCTTCTTCTGGAGTAACTCGTTTACATCTTTTACATCATCGGGAAGACCCAACCCTTCTATATATGGATTTATAAGAGCAAGCTCCTTAAGAAGTTCGTTCTGGTATCTCCTTCCTGCCTCATCGTTATCAAGAGCAAGGACAATCTCATTTGCCTTTGCCAGTCCTTTCAGCTCTTCTCTCTGCTCCTTTGAAGGATTACCAAGTAAAGCAACAGATCCTATCTCAAAGTCAGGTGTCAATTTTTCTATACTCAGGGCATCTAAGAATCCCTCACAGATTATATAGGGGACATCTTTAGAGTATGGACTTAAAAAACAGATGGGCATAACCTTCCCTTTAAGATTCAGCTTCGTTTGTTCAAGCTTGCCTCTATTCAGGAAGTCTTCCATCTGTAAACTACAGACCCTACCATCTCTATCCCTTATAGGATAGACAAGAAAGCAGGTTCTGGCTCTATCGAATATCCAGGGATTGACCTTGAAGTCCTCTATTTTCTCCAGATATTCTCTTTTAGAAAAGCCTATATAGGACCTCTCTATATCCTCCTCGTCAAATCCTCTATTCTTTAGATATTCTAGAGCTCTTTTAGCAAGTTCCTGCTCCTGGCTATCACCTGCCCCATTCAATAGTGCTATAAATCTACTGTGTAATATACTGGCTATATATTCCAAAGAGTATCTCTGCTTCTCCTCTTCTCTCTCTTCCTCCTTTACCAGACTCAGAAATCTTTCAAAACTGTAGCTTCTACCACAGCCAAAGCAGTGGAATTCAACCTGGTTATGATTCTTGTTATAATAGAGATAAGCTGAAGGTTTAGTCTCTTTATGGAATGGGCAGAGCATACTGCCATTCTCCTTTATCTCTAAGCCTTCGGCTCTTGCCTTTTCGATCGCTTCCTGCGGGCTCAAAATTTCATCACTCCTTTTTTATATATTTTAAATATATAAATATATCCTTATTAAATCTCTAGGGGGAGAGAGAAAAATCCCCAAAATTTTTCTCTCTCCCTATAATTTAAATATTTATAGATATTTAAATATTTCAAAAATGGATTTAGATTTGATGCGACTTTTTTGGCAATTCTTCAACAAAAAAGTGTCGTTCTTCAACAAAAAAGTGTCGTTCTTCAACAAAAAAGTGTCGTTCTGTATTTTGACCCTCTTAAAATTCAGTCCTGATGCTGGTTCCATTTTAGACATTTCAAGCCTCCGGGAGTATCAATATCGTATTTGTGTCTAACCATAGATTGAGCCAGGGCTTGCCCTGATCTTTCTCCTCAGGATATCTTTCCCATCCCCATTTATGTATATAGCCATCATTTTGTGCTCTCCTCAGAATAGCCACCAGTCTATCGTAGGTCCTCCAAGGATTGATATCATCTATATTAATCCTTGTAATCTTCAACAGCTCTCTTACCGTCTTTGTTATCTTCTTTGCATTCTTCAGATTGCTACCGTATGAGATGTATATTACCAGGTTCTTGTATTCAGGTTCGTGGAGCCCCAGCTTGAGTATCTCGCTATCTCTATTGAAGATTATCAGGCTCTTATCGAAGTTAGGTTTGAAATATACTATTGCATCTTTCAGCCTCATATCCACTGAGTACTGTTTTATGACATCTATGGAGAAGATGTTTATCTTGAAGTTGTCTTTCTTCTCTATATCCGGGAAGAGTTCTTTTATCTCCTGTGGGACTGCATCTCCAGAGACCCCTATCTCAGATCTTGCTACATTCCATACCATATCCAGGACCTCTTCTTTTTGTGGCTGTATATAACCATGTCCTGGTCTTCTATGACAGCCTATATTATCCATAAGGTCAGTTATGTAGATCCCTTCTTTGTCCTTTACTGCATAGTAGATGAGTGCATAATATACAGATAAAAATAGTGCCTTTTCTCTTGCGCTTTTAGGTTTGTATCCTCCGAAACTTACACAGAATCTCTTCTTTCCTTTTCTAAACTTTATTGTATTTTTTTCACCGATGTATTGAGCTGCAATAAAGAGATTATTGATTGGAAGCTTTGGAGGTTCCTTTATCCTCTCTATCTTTTCGATGAATCTCTTAAGGTCAGGATTGAATCCCTGTCCTGCCTTTCCCCTTTTTCTATCTTTCTTTTTATCCATAATACCCTCCAATTCCAAAGTTTTTCTCGGGGCTCTAGACAGGGGCTTGGATATGGTGTAAAATATAGGAAGGAATTTAAAATAATATCCAAGCTCTCTGGACCCTGAGCCCCTAGCTCCTAGGGTCCTTTTCTTTTCCATCATATTATAACATACCACCTTTCTTTCTGCCTTGCTTAATGAGTACACTCCCATAAAGTCTAGTTCTTTCCCCCGAGCGACCCGTTTATCCTTGCTATGGTCAAAGAGAGGTCCTTTATCGCCTGTTCCAGTGCATCTATCTTTGACTCTATCCTCACCAGGAGATACACCGATACTACTATGGGGAAGCCCCAGTTAGCTATCGCCTTCAACAGTTCTTCCATCATAGCCTCCAGGTCCTTACCGGTCCCAGGTCCAGATGGAGAAAGTTTCTGTATATCCCTATCCCTCTGAATCCTATCGATCTGGCAAGTTCAGCCAATCTATCCAGATTCATATCGACCGCTATATCTACAGCTAATCCCTGGAGATGGTAACTGTTCTCCACTCCTCCTACCTCTTTGTTGTGTCTTACACATCTGTAACCAGAGGTAACTATAATTGGTCGGACTATTCTATCTCTTAGAGTCTGAATGAAATAGACCAGGTCGCTATCTATCTTCACCTGTTTACAGCATCTGCATTCAAACTCTTTCAGATTAAAATTATCAGTCAGCTTGATATCGTTTATCAATCTTCAGTATCTCTCCTTAGCGAAGGCTACCCTTAGAAGGTCCGTTATATTTATCCCGTATTCTCTCATTATGTCCCAGTGATAGAGTTTCATCTCTGCCAGGAGGCTCACCTTTTCTCCTTTTATAAAGATCTCTATACTGTCACAATTTACTACCGTATCAATCTTCATCTTTCACCTCTAAAAGATAATGGGGGGCAAGAACCCCCCATCTCATCTTATACCGCTGGAGTGTACAGGTCGGTATCCTCAGTATTTACCAGGTGGGCATCTGCCTTTGCTACCAGTGCCCCACCAGTGCTCAGGATAACATTCTTGTTTATCACCAGATCCATAAAGTTCTCTATCTCGGTCTGGGTTACATCGTCCCTTGGATTATCTATGCTGAAACTGTAGGTTCTTCCTGCCTCGTTTCTCCAGCTCATCCTTAAAGTCTGACTCTTAACCATTCGTCACCTCCCTATGCTCCTATAAGCTCAAAAGTCTTTACTCTCTCGATAGTCTCTGCATTATACTCCTGCAGGGCTATCAGTGCGGTTGCAAAATCCCAAACATCCTGGTCAGTTGCCGTTGGACTTATCGGTCCAAACGACCTGGTCCTCTTTACCGGTGGACTTATAGGATTTCCCTCGACATCCTCATCAACCACGAAGGTTATCCTTAGAGAGTCCGCTACCGGGGTAGATATTACTGCCATCCAATCACCTCCCTAATATTGTCCTCTATTTTCATTATACTGATTTAAAGCCTGAAAAGGCAGAGGTGATTTTTTATTCTCATACGAGTTTTACAGGAAGAAGATAAAGCTTCCAGGATGTTTAAAACCACGGAGGAAATGGGTCATTTAGGCACGATTGACTATCAGGATGAAGGATATCATTACCAGGTGTCAGATCGCTCAAAATTGAGTGTTTTATGAAGAGTTTTATAATCTGCCGGGAATAATGACTGTTGCACAAGTTAATTTCATTAGTCATTTGGTAAATACGGTATTTTTTATACTTAATTATGTTAAGATAATACAAGAAAAAATAGAATTAATTATAAAGAGGTAAGAATGATTAAACTAAGAATATATACAGATACTGAACAACAACACAATAGGCATTTATGAACGAGTTAGACAAGATTTGATTTTAATAGGGTATTTATAATGAAGGATGAAATTCAAGAAATTATAATGGCTTATAACGATGTGGTTAGAGGAATTGAAACTAAAGCACAAGCGCATCCGGAAGGAAGAGCTTATGGGGGGATTGTAAGAGCAGGCAAAGGTAAATTGGTAGAGAACATAGGTAAAGCTCTAATTCGAATTGCTTGGGAAGAATTGGGACAAGACCCGAATAGATTAAATATCTTTGGACGACAATTTAGAATTCCTATTAAAATGGAATATGTTAAAAACCTAAAGAATAGTGAAGTAAGGGAATTTATAGAGCAACATATAGATGATTTTAATTATCCTTATAAACCTGATATTGCTGTTTCAATTGATGGGAATATTGTTATGATAATAGAATGCAAAACTTATACTGAAAATGCAATGTTAAAAAGAGTGCTGGTTGATTTTACTTTATTAAAAAGTTTGTATCCTAATACTAAATTTATTCTTCTCCAACTTGAAAGTCAGCTTGGTGGAGATTATTCATTGTTAAGAGATATTTCCTTCGGTAGCCCATCAACACATACATTACTCTCTTATTTTGATATTGATTTACACATTATTACTTTACTTGAAGGGGAAAGAAAAGTGGATGAACCAATACATAAACCTGATTTTTTTAAACCTTTGAAAAGAGAGTCATTAGAAAGAACAATTAAAGCAATAAAGGAAATCTTTGTAGAAATTAAGAAGGAAAAGGGGATATAGTGAGCGAAAGTGAAGTTATTGAAGTAAATGCTAAAAAATATAGAAAAATAGAGATTCCAATAATCAGGCCACTATCTGTAGATGAGTTAAGCATTTTGTCTGAATTACAGAGGGTATTTCCGGATACAGATTTCTTTATAAGAATAGAAAAAGATAAAGTAGATTTTTATTTAAGAGAGTTGGATGTATCTTATCTTGATAAAAAATTGCAAGAACTAACACAAAAATATTATATTAAAGGAGGTATTTTAGATGAAATAACAGAGAGGATTTTAGCTATCGGAAGTTATGGAATAAAAAGCGGAAAACGGTTATATGTAGATTATTCTAAAGAAAGAAAAGTTACAAATAGAAAGCGAAAAGTAATTGAAAGAGGAATGTTTTTTTATGCGCAAGAACATAATTTTAGTAAGAGAAATAACGAGTTCCCGCTCGAATTTACAAATAAAATTATATGTGGAGATAGTGAAGAAGTATTGAAAAAATTGCCAGATAATTGTGTAGACTTAATATTTACTTCACCTCCATATAATTTTGGGTTAGAATACGAAAATCACAAAGATGGCATAAATTGGAATGAGTATTTCGATAAATTATTCGGTGTTTTTAAGGAATGTATAAGAGTATTAAAATATGGTGGCAGAATAGTAGTGAATGTTCAACCGCTATTTTCTGACTATATTCCTATACACCATATAATATCTAACTTCTTTATGGATAACAAGCTAATTTGGAAAGGAGAAATTCTATGGGAAAAACATAATTATAATTGCAAATACACAGCATGGGGGAGCTGGAAGAGTCCCAGTAATCCATATTTAAAATATACATGGGAATTTCTCGAGATCTTTTGTAAGGGTAGCCTAAAACATAATGGAGCTACAGATAAAACAGATCTATCAGCAGACGAATTCAAAGAATGGGTTTATGCAAAATGGGATATTGCACCAGAGAGGAATATGAAAAAATGGGAACACCCTGCTATGTTTCCTGAAGAATTATGTAAAAGAGTAATAAAGTTATTTAGTTTTGAAAATGATATAATATTAGACCCGTTTAACGGGGTTGGAAGTGCAACTAAAGTTGCAAAGGAATTAAATAGAAGATTTTGTGGTATTGATATTTCTGAAGAATACTGTAAAAAAGCTGAAAAACGATTAAGGCAGGTATTATTTTAATCTAAAGAGATATTACCATATTATACAGGTAATACCCTTTCCCTCTTAACTACAAAACAGTTACCAGAACCCAAAGGGGTAATGAGTAAGATCAAGGGATGGTTCAGAAAAGAGTAAAACTCTATAACTATCTTATCCTAAGTCTAAAGACCTCTTCTTTATATATTCGTATAACACTATCATTTAATCGCTCATAGGTAGCTTATCACGAACAGAAGAGGGTTAAGTATTCGTATAAGGTATCTTATGGGAATAAAAAAGAGTGTCTGTGCAATAGAGTTTATTCTAGGGAGATTTACAAAGATTATTTTATTTCTCGATTCCTTTACCCTACACTACTTAATAAATCCTTACCATCTTCAAAAAGAGCCCCGCTACCACAAATTTCTATGTTACACTCTTTTTCTAGACTTTTATTTTCAACAATTGCAGTTCCATGATAATATTTACCACTATTAGGGTCTAAGAGTTTTAACTCTAGCATTCTTCCACCCAATAAGGCTTCACTAAAAGCTTCTTTCCCTATTTCACTATCTTGATCCCATACTACATCAGCTTCTCCTTTCCAATTCCAATAATTACGAGAATCCTTATACATAGAAATTTCCCATTCTTTAACTTCAGCTACCTTAATATTGCCTGATTTTATTTCTCCACCACTTCCATGCAAAACTCTCTTAATACTCATTACTTACCTCCCATATAATAATTTGTAATCTCACTATTATAGCAGGGACTATTGCCACTTAATCCTACAGACCAGTAATAAGAGAAAACTTCTACCTCCAGGGTAAGAACTAGTTTATTAATTTATTAAAGACATCAGAATTTAAAACCTCCTGAAGCTGAAATAAAGAATCCACTGAAGTCTGCTGACCAGAGTGCATAATCACTTCCTTCTTTTACATTAGTTATATTGGCCGATCTATACCCAAGCCTTAAACTGAGAGAACTATTACTAGAAAGTTTATATTTTAGCTCTATTGGTATATCTAAAACGAATCCTCCACCTTGACAAGAAGCCGAATAAGATGTAGGAGTACTGGATGGGTTATTACTCTCATATTTACTATAGGTTTCTCCGCTTAAAAACCCATATCCTGCATATATCCCTGGTGTAATTGTAATTTTTTTATCAATAGGATATGTATAAGAAAATCCTGCCATTATTGGGGTAAGATTAAGGTTAATCTGTAAATCTTGACTGGTATTATACCCTTCAAAATCAACCCCACTTAGATGGTATCCTCCTGAAGAGCTTTGATAAGAGACAGCAAATCCACCTGAAAGTTCTCCAGAGATCGGATATGTTGCCTGAACCCCCAAATTAATTCCACCTACAAGAAAATCACAGCTACCTGAGTAATTAGATTGAAATATAGTATTCAGTGTATAGGATAGTTTAAGAAAATTATTAAGGGAACCCATATTTGTAAAGCCGTAACCTACCCATACATTTATCTCCTGCGCATAGGCAGTAAGTCCAAAAACTGTCATCAATACCGTTAACATTACCACCATCAGAAATTTTCTATTCATCAAATCACCTAATTTAATCAGGTTGTAAAGTCTTATAACCTGAGCTGGGTCTGTCAAGAAACTAGTGTAAATTCTCCGGTGTCTCATTTTTACAGGTATCCTCCTAACCGGTCTTCAAATATACAGCTAACTCTGCGCTAGTTCCTTATCTTCCCTGTCTACTCCCTGGTATCCTCCATTACCGCTAGGTATACTCCCCATCTATATATGTTAAGGTCTTGCTATTATCTTTTCCTTCGTTGTTTTATTTCTTTTACAATATCTTCTACAGTTTTTCCTTGTAAGAGATTCTCCCTCTCCTTCGTATAGTCACCGTAACCTGTTTCATACTGTTGGAGAAAACGAATCATCCCTACTGGACCTAACTCCTTAGCTATAGCCTCTATCCCAAGTTTTCTTATGAGAACAGGCGTTAATATCTTGTTACTCATTCTTTATCACCTCTAATAACTACCTTAGCTTCTTCTGCACAGGCAATATGTAAAGCATCATAAGAACTAAAGCCTAACTTCTCAAGTTCCATAGCTCTTTTCTCTATTTTGGCTGTGACAGTAATATACTCTTTCGCTTACTCCTCCCAAGCCCTTTTTAGCTCTTCTCTTATATCATCAACTGTCAGATGAGTATAGATCTGAGTTGTTGCAAGGGAGGAGTGTCTTAGGACCTTCTGGACCGCCCTTAGGTTTACCCCTCTCTTTAACAGTTCTGTTGCACAGGTATGCCTAGAAGGGTTCAGACTAAAAATTCAGAGTTTTTTCTAAATCAATTATATACATTTGTCTGTCTCCCTCATGCGCTGAGTCTATACATATAAATTTCCCATCTCTACTCCATCTCGGATGCAGGTCACATCTTACTGGTCCTGAGAGCTCTAAAGGAGCATAAAATCTAGCTAGATCTATTCTCTCGTTGGTAGCTTCTCTATAGAGGATAAGTGTTCTGAAATTTCTTACATCAGGATAAGTGTCTGTTAGAATAATAGTTCTGTCAGGAGAATAAGAACAATGTCCGTCTTGAGTAAGTTTTCCTTTTCCTATTTGCTTATATCTTCCTATTCTATCTTCAATTAAAAAGAAACCAGCCTCTTCGTTCTGAAACTTTGTCCATGCAAGTATATGTAAGTCATCTTTCCAATCATAGTGAGAAACTAATCCACTCGAAAGGATTTTAATTTCACTTCCATCTGAATTAGCAGTTATTAATCGTGTCCAAAAACCTCCATTAGCTTTACGCCATCTATGTAGGAAAGCAAATCTCTCACCACTTGGTGATATCTGAATATGATTAACCCAATGTTCGACACCTTTCATAGTTTCTTCTGTACTTATTTGATATAGCTGTTTTATAGAGATAATAAGCTTATACTCTCCTGTTTTTAGATCTATTCTATATATTCCATCTTCAGCCGGATATAGATCATTTTCCCATTCATCTTTTACTCCTGAGTAGCCATACCCTGGTCTTGTACGATGTAATCTTGCAAAATTTAAACTTAGTGCATATCTTCCTTTAGGATCCACCGCATAAATAGGCAGAGGTAATCTGTACTCTTCCTTTAAAGAATTTACGTTGAATATTCTGGCTATAAAAGAATCCCTTTCTCTGTCATTGAATATAATGAAGTTTTCATAATTCACTGGATACCACTGTAGCATTGCTCCCTGTTGCCAATTCCAGGCTTTTGTTGATGAGATTTCTATCCACTTACCGTCCTCTACTCTAATTATACCTATTTTTGCTACTTCTTCTGGATTAGGCTGAAGATTATATACTGTTGTTGCTAAAGAGAGTATAAACTCGCCAGATTTATTCCAGGGAGATTTATCATAATATCCAAAGAAATGATTTAATGGACCTTCTGTAATTCTTATAAGACTAAGCATATTAAATCCCTCCTTCAATTTATTGGCTAATGCTATAATACTATAAATTTAGAAATTTTACAACTTGAATTATTAGGCGAAAATGTTGACAAAATGGGTCTTCTATGTTAAATTTTTTATGTTAATATTTCCGTATACGTATACGGAAATATTAAAAGCAAAATAATTAATTGAAAGGAGGAAAGTATGAAAAGCTTTATAAAAGTTTATGTGTTAATTCTTCTAGTCTGTTTTTGGGGTACTATTATCCAGGGAACTTCTTTCTCTCAAACTAAAGCAAAGGTAATTCTCTCTCAGTATAACTCACCCTTAGAATATCAAAGAGCTACGGGACAAAAAATAAGTAGCTTCAGTGAAGCCCCTCAACTAGCAGAATTAGTAAAGCAGGGTAAACTTCCACCTGTATCACAGAGATTGCCTAAAAATCCACCGGTAGTAATTCCTATAGAGAAAGTAGGGAAATATGGAGGGACTATTCGTGTAGTTATTCCTTCTAGGACAGTAGGCGCATCAACTGATATTAGCTATGCAAATCCGTGGGAGGGTATTTTAAAGTTCAGTAGAGACGGATACTCTATAGAGCCTAACTTGGCTGAAAAATGGACTTGGAGGGATGGTGGCAAGACTTTAATCCTATACCTGAGGAAAGGTGTTAAGTGGTCAGATGGAGAACCTTTTACTGCTGATGATATTATGTTTTGGTATGAAGACATTATTCTCAACGATGAACTTACCCCCTTAAAGCCTACTCAGTGGTCTCCCGGCGGAAAGCTAATGAAGGTAGAAAAGATTGACGACTATACTGTACAGCTAAAATTTACTGTTCCTTATCCTTTTGCTACATTATATTTAGCACATTATGCAGGACAAGAGAGAAGTTTCTTCTATCCAAAGCACTTCTTGAAGAAATATCATCCTAGATATACCCCTATTAAAGATCTAGAAGCCCAAGCTAAAAAAGAAGGTTATGATACCTGGTATAAACTCTTTTGGTATTATGCAGATGCTATGCTTCCAAACGCTCCAACGCTAAAGCCCTTTATAATTACTCAAGCTACAACTAGCCTCATCACATGTGAAAGAAATCCCTACTATTGGAAAGTGGACATAGAAGGAAGTCAGCTTCCTTACATAGATAGAGTATATGCATCTATTGTAACTGATCCAGAAGTCAGAACTATGAAGATAGCTACAGGGGAGGTAGATTTTGCTCTAGCAGAGAATTCAATACTTAATTATCCTTTATATATGACGAATAAGGATAAAGCCGGTTATAGAGTATTACTATGGAATACTGTGTACGGATCAGAAGTCTTTTACCAAGTCAATCAGACTTATGCAGAAGATCCGGTGCTTAGAAGTATATTTAGGGATGTAAAATTCAGAAAAGCATTATCATTAGCTATAAATAGAGATGAGATAAACCAAGTCTTATATCATGGATTAGGAACTCCTAGACAGCCTTGTCCATTACCTGATTCTCCTTACTATGTAGAAGGTCTAGACA
>Ga0116168_1002565_pt1 | contig 11283 bp, 7 predicted proteins | sample AD_UKC129_MetaG_FD_89795 | JGI IMG/M metagenome (GOLD analysis project Ga0116168, IMG submission 89795) | Active sludge microbial communities of municipal wastewater-treating anaerobic digesters from Canada - AD_UKC129_MetaG | ecosystem: Engineered > Bioreactor > Anaerobic > Digestate | place...
GAACGCTCAGCAACAAAACCATCTTCAGCACTTATGTGTACGCCATTGTAAATCTTATTCTTATGAACGGAGCTAGTTTCTATTTGCTTTATCTTGGTGGTTATTAATTCTATGTTATTTGCGATTTCGAGCTTTGTGTTTACTTCAAATATGGGATTATACTCCCTAGATAGTACCCTATTTTGAATGTCTAAACCTATAACAGGGTCTATCAGTTGTATAGTATCCCCAACGTCTATGATTTCAAGATCACGTAGCTCTTTTTCTATGTATTCATTACTGTTTTTTAACATGATAATATCAACAGAATAATAGGTCTTCAGGCCACCTCGATTATCTATTATTTTTCGAATACCTTTCAGATTTTTACCGAAGCGAGCCTGAAAACCATTATTTTTGCCAATACTAGTAAGAATGTTTATCGTAAACCCAAGATTAGTATAGTCAACTTCTCCCCCAAGCGTGTTGGCTAACTCGTAGATTAACGATTTCCTTGTAATCTCGGTATTAACCGTTATGGTTATTGGGTCCGTAAACTCGACTGTACCTACACTAAACTCCGTCCCGGCTAGAATGTTTGACAATATCTGAGTAGGTGTACCGGTGTATGTGTATGATGGGAAAAGATTCTCTTCACCGTCCTCCATCCTATAGTTTACATGTTCGCATTGAATCGAATATTTTACATCTGTTTCATGCTCCTGTTCTATATACTTGATGTCGAACGTCTGACCGTCAACTACTAAAACATTAGCAGGATCAAAATATTCACTTTTTAGCTCTTTTTCATAAGCCTCAAAGGCGAAGGTGAACTCGCCATTAACCACGCGCTTTATCGAGGCTGTTTCTTTTATAATATTATCTAAAACAGCTAAAACTTGTCCATTGCTATTATAAAGTTTTGGGTACAACGAATTCACCTCCTTATAAGTATGTATTTTTGTAATCAAATTCGATCGTTAGACTTGTAATAGTGCCACTTATTTCGAACTGGTTTGCTCCGGGAAGTAATTCCGGAAAATCACCATCAAAGTCTAATATTTTGTTAACCTTAGTAGTTCCACTTAGACTATAAACTACTTTGTTGTCGCAATCAATATATACTGTACCAGATAGATTATTAAAAGTTAACGAACCTTCTTTGATTATTCCTTCTGGCGTAGTATAGTTAAATCCTTGAATTGTTATGCTCGTTGCGTTACCCGTGAGATTTATGATAGGAAGTGCCTTATATGTTCCGGCGTTTACAACCTCGATTGTTCGTCCAGAATATACCTCGAACTTCCTATCATAACCTTCCCACGGAATGTCTAAGTATTCCCAAGGTATTTTTGCCTCGTCCCAAGTGAGACTATCATTATAAAAAGTCTGAATTTGATATGGTTTACATTCGAAAATAACTGTAAACTCATCCTTATATTGCCGGCTAAACATACTGGCCTCTATATCGTTTGTAACTTTAACTACTTGATATTCAACATCTTTCTCATAGTCAAATATCAACTTACCAGTACCAGATAACCATGCCGCTATTTGTCTAGCCTTTTTTCTTCTATCAATTATTTCATAACCCGGTATTGTGCCAGCAAGTTCGATTTCGATATTATCATAACCGTCCTCAAATATATATTCTCCATCTCTACCTTGAACGCCTAACTTTGTTTGACGTTTTGGAGGTATGATGGGTATTGATACGGTTCTAAAAGGAATACCAAACTCATCACTATGTCTCCCATTAAATATAATACCCATTCAATCACCCCCTGTTTCCTGCTAGTTGTAGTTGGTAGAGCTGACGAGCTATTCGCTTAATGTCGGCTTCTTCTCGAACAACCAAACTTCCAATTTTGAATTCGTTATGTATCCCCTGTTCACCCCCATTTTGATTGATTGGCGAGTAGTTTGATTTGAAAACTTCTTTATTTAGACTGCTGGCAATTGATGAAGCTTTATCACTTGATCCCGATACGCTTATACCTTGAGTCTTGCTAAATAGAGCATTTAATCTACCCGTTCCTTTTTCTACATCTGATAAGTCGAGCACCGGTCTAATAGTTGGTTGAATATCAATGTCGCTATTAATAATGTCAGTAATCTTGGAAATAGCATTGCTCAATCCATTCTTGACCGCATCGGCAATTCCAGAACCTGCATCGTAAGATTTTGATTCGTAATCGTTAAGAGCATTGACAAAACCCAACCCGAAAAAGCTACCGATTCCGTAACCAACCTTAGAAGGGGATTTAATATCAAGCTCTCTCTGTACTGCTCTCGCCGCTGCGGCTGCCATAGCCCGAGCTCTTGCTTCAGCTAGATAAGTATTCGCTGTGATTCCATATGCAAATCCTTCGACAAGATACTTACCGGTATTATAGAAATCGTTGTATTTGTTTTTGATTACTGTTAGTGTTCTGCTAACGATTTGTATAAAAGTGTTTGATATAGATGAACTTTTTGCCTTAATGCCATCGATAAATTGTATCATCACAGCTTGACCAGTGCTTTTGAATTCGTAATACTTGTTCTTGATTGCTGTTAAACAACCTCTAATAATATTGGTCAACGTAGTCCTAAAATTTGAATCCTGAGACTTTACACCATCAACGAATTGAATCATAAGGATGCGGCCGGCCGTAGAAAACTCTGTTTCCAATTCATTTTTTTTAGAGTTCGCAGCATTGATGACTGTTGTCAACATTGTCGAAACAGCTGTTGTTACTCTCGAATTAGCATTCGTAAAGGCATTAATAAAACTATCAATACCCGCATCCCCCAAAGAGGTAAGATTTTTGCTAAACGTGGCCATTCCGCTCGTGTCAACGTTCTTTATACCTTTTGCCAGATCGACTAGACTTTTGAACTCTTGAACAACTCCAGAAAGCTGAGCCGTATTAACAGCGCTTACACTTGCATAGTAAGAAGCGAAAGATTGTCCGAAGGATACTAATTGCGTTCCAAAGGTGGCAATATCGTTATCGCCAGTGAACCAGCTTACAATTCCACCCGTTTTCGGAAGATTGTTTGACAACTCTACCAGAGCTTTAGCGGCATTAGCCGACTTAACAACAACATTGCCGTTCAATCCGGTTATAGCCATAGAATAGTCCTTCATAGCTCTTCCGAAAGGAACGAGTTGTTCGCCAAATGTAACTAAATCATTATCACCGGTGAACCAACTTACTACGCCGCCCGTATTAGGTACGGTATCAGCCAGTTCCATAAGAGCTTGACCAGCGGTAACCGAATTTTGAATAACATCCGCCCTTAATCCTGTCACGGCAAAGGAGAAATCTTTCATAGCCTTACCGAATGGAATAAGCTGTTTACCGAACGCTTCAATGTCGTTTTCGCCGGCAAAGAATCCTACTACGCCTCCGCTGTTAGGTACGGTATCGGCCATTTCAGCAAGTGCTTTACCTGCTGTGGCAGCTTCAGTTACAACCCTAGCATTCAATCCGGTAACTTCATCAGCGAATGCTTTCATTGCTCTTCCGAAAGGAACGAGCTGTTCGCCAAAAACCTCCATGTCATTTTCGCCAGCAAAAAACCCAAGCACGCCGCCAGTATTCGGGAGCGTATCCGCCATTTCGGCCAATGTTTTTCCGGCAATAGCCGCATTTGATACTGTTTCGGCTTCAATTCCGCTTACTTCATCCGAAAATGCTTTCATTGCTCTTCCGAAAGGAACGAGTTCATCGGCAAACCCGGACAAAGAATTTCCTCCGGTAAACCATGAAGTTAAACCGTCCAAAATATTTGCGGCTGTAAGTATCAGAATCACTTCGGCCAAAGCTTTTACACCATCCATAGTGGAAGCATCGATTTTTCTTGCCCCATCAAGGAATGGTTGTACATTGGTCATGAATGCTGACAAATCGGCACCAATCTTTGGGAAACTGCTCGATACTCCGCCCATGAATCCTCCGACAATACCGCCGATAAAAGATCCAATCGCGTTTCCGATACCTTGCAGAAGCTCGGCACCCTCATTAATCAGCCATTCCAGACCTGGAAGCTGTGCTAGTGCTCCAATAGCAGCAAGAACGAGTGCAAGTTCTGCTATTACAACGCCCATACCAAGGACACCGGCCATGGCCGCAGGAACAAGTGACGCCACAGCCCCAAGAGCAATCATGATAGCCGACAATAATCCGATGCCAGCAATACCTTTGAGTAAAACCTCAACGTCGATTCCGCTGAGTGCGTCTATGACTCCAGAAAAGAAAGCCATAAGAACATCCACGCAGGCTTGTATCAATTGAGGTAGTTTTTTTGCGATGGCATCTAATAGGACAATTAAGAAATCAAATATCTTTTCTACAATATCCGGAGTGTATTTTACTAAAGCATCAAGAATACTGTTCAGTAAAGTAAACGCTGCTTCGACAATCATAGGAATCGCTTCTGTAGATGCTTCTAGCGCACTTGCTAAAAGTACAAGAAACGCATCCTTGATGATTGGCGCGCCGTTGATAATAGTATTGCCAAGAGCAATAAGCCCTTCACCAATCTTTTCGAAGAATATGGGGATCAGACTTAGTATTGCAGAACCAATAACGACAATAGCTCCGGCGGCGGCAGTAGCAGAAACGGATAGTGCAGTTAAAGCCGTAGAAAATGCCAGAACACCAACTCCAACAGCCGCTATACCAACGCCCAGAAGCGCAATAGCCGCACCCAACCCGATTATCGTCGGAACAAGAGGTTTCAAGATGAGAGCCGCAGTTCCAAGCACTGCAAATACTCCAGCTAACGCTAAAAGTCCTGTACCAATCTCACTAAGGGGCATGCTACCAAGCGTTCTGAGGACCCCGGCCATAATAGCAAGAGCAGGTGCAACAATCAACATAGCTGCTGCACCAGGAATTGCTTTTCGCATAGCTTTCAGGGCAACGGCGAGTATCGTCATTGAACCTGCCATTGTGACAAGACCTTTTTTAATCTCTTCCCAGCTCATACTACCCATCTCACGAAGAGGTTTAACAAGAATAGTAAGTGCCGCAGCAACCCCAATAAGACCTGTAGCCTTAACGATCATGTCTTTAGGCATAAAATTTAAAGCGAGGGTTATAGCAGCTAAAGCTCCTGCCAATGTAGTAAATCCTCTGGCAATTTCATCCCAACTTAACGAACCCATTTTTCCAACTGCTTCGCCAATTATAAGCAAGGCAGCCCCCATAACAACCATTCCGGTAGCTTTGTTGATCATACCCTCAGGCAAGAACCTCGTAGCAATTGTTATAGCCGTCAAAGCTCCAGCCATTGTGATAATACCTTTACCAATCTCTTCCCAAGATAATTGACCCATATGTTCAACTGCTTTTGCAAATATAAGCATCGAAGCACCAAGGGCTATCATACCTATGCCCGTTGAGATCATGTGTTTCGGATCGCCCATAAAACGGGTTGCGGCAACTATCTCTGCTAATATAATAGTTAATCCAGTAAGTCCTTTACCAAGTTCTTTCCGGCTAAGTGCGGACATTGATTCGACTGCTTTTGACATAATTAAAATTGCAGCGGCAAAAGCAATTAATCCGGTAGAGCCCTTTATGAGTTTTCCAGAACTCTTATTCAGTGACTTCGCTGCGATGACAAGGACCGCGGCCAAAGCCGCAATACCGACTGTGCCTTTTGCTACTCCTTCCCAGTCAAGAGATGCAAGATTTTTCATAGCAAATGATAGAATTAGAATAGCTGTAGCCATCGCAATCATTTGGGTGGAGACTTTAGCCATTTTACCGCGGCCCATCGCCTTTTGAATAGTAATCATGGCGGTTGCAAGCCCAATGAAGAGAACTGTAATGGCCATTAATGATGTTGATAGTTTTTCGCTGTCAATAAGAGAGAGAACAACAAGTGCTGCTGCTAAAATACCAATAGCTGAAGCTATAGTAAGTAATGTTTTTGCTTTTAGACGACTCTGATAAGCTTCCAGAGAACCACGGACACCATCAAGAATATCAGTGATGCCCTTAAGGAATCCTCCGGCTCCAGATGTAATATCAGTAAGCGAATTAATGAACTTCTTGATACCGAATAAAATAGTACCGAATAAGCCGGTGTTAATAAGATCAAGAATTTCATTAAACTCCATGTTTTCAACGGCATAGCTTACTTTATCGGCAAGAGCACCAAGACCCTTTCCAATAATACTTCCGAGCTTTGCTACGATAGGAGCCACCCACTCAAGAACCTTTACGATTGCTTCAAATACCGCTCCAAATATCTGCCCTAAACGAGTAAACGGACGTAAGCTTTTTTCCGCCTTCTCCGAAAACTCATCCAAAGGTCCCATATCAATAGATTTAAAACCTTTAAACGCCGATCCTATTCTATCAATGGCATCTTCGATTTTATCTGCAACAGTTGTAAAGATAGTTTGGATTTCCTCAAAAGCTCTACCAAATATATCTCCTTCTTTGGCCGTATCTCGTAGTTTAACAAGAAAATCGCCAAATCTTGCTGTTAACTCTAAAATGCCACCGGCAGTTGGACCACCAAATAAACTGAATACTTGTCCCGCTACATCGAAAACAAATCCAAAAGCATCTTTCACAAGATCAAGAACCGCAAACAAACCAGCAAAAGTTCGTTTGATTTTATCAGCGGTATCGTCTCCGATTTGCAATCTCTCTGTGAAATTTTTTAATCCTTCGGTTAACGCGTATAATCTCTCACTCGTCATCGCGGGGAAGATATCCCTAAAGGCTTCTTTGATTGGGGTAATTATTTTTCTTAAGGCTTCGAACGCATTTGAAAATGATTCAATCAAAGCAGTTCGTCCACCAAGTTCTTTCCATCCTTGTAACATCTCATTACGTGCTTCTGCGCCACTGGCGAAAACATCCCATAAAGCATTGGCGACATCTGTCCAAAGCACAGTTGCTTCTTCAATGTCACCAAATATAATCTCCATGGTTTTCATCCAGCCGGTGCTCACTGCGTCTTTTGTGGCGTCAATTGCCTCGGTAAATGTTTTTGCTTGCTGGGCTGCCTTAAATGCTTTTTCAGCAACATCCGAGTATTGCCCGGATAAAGCTTCTATCGCTTCAGCGGCCGTATCATATTCTCCAGCTTTAACAAGTCTATATGCTTCTTCTGAAAGCTCTGAGAATTTTCCAAATGCCGCTTCCATAACTGAAGTGTCGGCCCATTTCTTTTGCAGAGTGGTGCCAAAGTTAGCTATTGTAACTTCTCCTTCTGCAATCTTTCCCATAGCGACGCCAGTATCAATAAATATCTGCTTAAGTTCTTTCGAGGCGATACCAGCAAGTTCTAAACTTTTCCAGTCCATGTATTGTAGGTATCCAGAACTATATGACTGGTTTAGATTATACATTGCTCTACTGAATTCATTAGCGCCTTTACCAGCGTATGCCGTAGCATTAGCCACACCTGTAATCAAGGGAAGAAGGTTTTCAACATCTCCTCCGGACGAAGTCATCTGAGCAAGAGCAGCGGTCATATCGGCAAAACTATAACTTGTTTCATCCGCGAACCACATCAACTTATCAAGATAGCCATTTACTTCATCGATGGATTTTCCGGTCGCGTTCATTATGGTTTGAACTGATCCTACTTTTTGTTCGTATTTAGTCCAACCTGCGGTCACCTGGTCAATAGTTAGTGATTTTACTAACTGTTTGCCTGTATTAATTGCAGAGTTGGTAATATTGGCGAGGGCTGTTACCGCCACGATCTCAAGAGCTGAAAACTTAAGACGAACGTTCTCTACAGCATCACTGAGCCCAGACATATTAATGTTTTTAGCGGCAGTGCCTATGTTTTCCAAGCCTTTTGAGGCCCCGGTCAAATTCAAACTCTGTTTAAGTTTATCAAGAGTTGACATAGAAGTTTTGACATTCTCTTCAAACTGCTTGTTGTCAAAACGCATTTCGACAACTCTTTGATCGATTGTTGTGCTCATGGCTTAGTAACCTCCCTCCATGCTTCATTTACGATTTTGTCAAAGATAGGCTGGATAGCAGGATTGATGTAATCTCGACCCTGTACCCAGCCACCATTTCGAGTTCCATGTCCATATTGCAAAATAATTGCTATAGGAACTCCATTTTGAATATTTGAATTGTAAAAAGTGATTGAAACCGACCCGTTCTTATGTATAATCTTGTAGTACCAAGAATTAGCAGTTTGTCCGGAGTCGATAGGTGTTGCAGACGCAAGGGCAGCTACTCCCTCTCTACCATACTTGTCAAGATCTCCAAGACGAACGGCCTCTTTTGCTTTTTCCAAGAAACGTGTCAGTTTAGAGAAGTCGCCCTTTTGTCTGAAACTTATCATATGGATTCTCCTTAACTCAGTTTAGTAACATAATCAAGGCTGATCCAGCCAGCCCCAGATTTGAGCTTACCCCAGCCTTTTGTAGATCCTGTCCCTTCGGACTCGGCTACAATAGTGAAAACGCCTTTTCCAGTGTATTTTCCAGTTTTAGCGTAATTAGTTCCAGGACCTTTGCGAATATTTAAATCTGAAATAGTTACATTGACACGATAAGGTTCAAATTTATCAGTTTGAACCGTTGTAGCATCGTTAACACCAAGTCGTTTATTGACTTCCGCTGCGATTTCAGGATGCTTATTGTAGAGGTATGTCCCGGGACAAGACTTATTCGCGAACCATCTATGGACTGTCATGTTTTGTTTATCAACCTGACCAATAAGCGACTTATCGCCTTTCCAAAGAAGCTTCTTAATACCGTTTCTCTTGCAAATATCAGTAACCAAATCGAGAAGAGCGGCATAAGCTTTATCGGTTACTGCATATGGTTCCGTAGTATCTGATGCTACTTCTATGGTAATAGCACGGTTATCATTTTCCGCATTCGAAGAACACCAGGAACGGTCTTTTTCTTCGACATACATTCCAACCCGACCGTCAGGTCCAACACCATAGTTAGAAGATGCCTTACGAGAAGCAGATGCAAAAATATCGCCTAGAGTCTCCACTGAGCATTGACCAACAACACAATGAATCGTAATAGTATCAATTTTATGGTTCCTTGGACTGGTCTTATTTGGACTGATTTTTATGTAATCAACCAACGGACTATTACTCATGATTATTCCTCCTTGATGCTTTGAATCTGTTTAATCATTTGAACCACTTTGTCGTAACCAACCGTTGAGGTTAGGAATCCAAGATACATAAGAATAACAATCTCGACTCCAATCTTCAAAGAAAAGACAATGTCGTTCATGATGATATAGATGACGCAAACAGCACAAGCGATTATAACTGAAGAAACAGCGGCCAAAACATTAGAAGAATATTTAACACTCGTCTTTTTCAGACGAACAGTTTTGTTCGAGTTTTTTATTTAATCTCTTTTCACGTTCTTCAAAGAATGTTTCGAAAAGAGCTTTTAAGAAATATCCAAGCATTACTCCGATGATGGTGTTGGCGATGGTGCTAGAAAGTGATTCTGCAATTTGCTCTTTGCCAATAAAAGCAAGTATGTATGATAGCTGTAAATCTATTAATGAGATAATAAGAATTACTGCAACTGCCGTTTTTGTAAAGGTTGTAAGCCACGCGTTATAGCGTTTTTGTTGTTTGTTGTTCATCGCCTCACCCCTTTGTATTTAATTGTTTTCTGCGAGCGGCATTTAACGCAGCGTTTCTGCTCATAATTTCTTGTCTACTTCTCTTTTTTGGAGGCTGATTTTTAATATTGCAAACCTTAATTAAAGTAAGAAGACGGTTAAGATGCCATTTTTGGCATTCAAATGGTATATTTAAAGCGATCATCCAATAATAGATAAGCTCTGCCGTAATCTGTTCCCTGCTTGGTTTTGCTGTTTTGTCATCTGAAAAATAAGTTGCCGTCATTGGAGCTTCTATATACTTGTTAATCTCTTCAATGTTTTCATTTGTAAGATAATTGTAAACTTCTGGATCCACGTTTTGTGTGATTGTCATGCATTTTATATAATCCAAAGTTTCTTCAAAGGTTTTTTCTTGTTTTGTTAGAAATGGTTTACACCATTTGGATTCCCATTTTGAAAGAGAGACGAGGGAATGCTCCAGTTGCAATGTCTGCTCTTTTGTGGTAACGAATTCCTGTTTCCGCTCGTCCCATAGTTCAACGGCTGGTATCGTAATTTGAAGCATTCCTCAACCCTCCAATATTTTACTGATTAGTTCCAGAAATTGAAGTAAGAGTGGTTTTACTTGCGTCTGCCGGGATAATACCATTCACAAATTTAGCTGCCGCATCGGCATCTGTGGCTAATTCCATGAACAGTTTAGAGTATGCCTCAGTCTGAGAAAATGCCGTCGAGATCTCATCTGATTTAATAAACCTCTTACCATCCGGGCTCTTTTCTCCATATGCTTTAAGTATCAGCTCTTTGAAAATCTTAATAATTGCCGGAGCATCCTGAGCAGCAACAATCTTCTTAATCGTTTCAGCCAAACCGCCTGTGGTGCTCATTTCCATTTCCATGAGCTCGGCCTTGGAAAGATTAAAGTAAAAGTCTTCAGTCCTCTCGGAACCGTTATAATCGGTATAAGTAATAGTTTTCTTTAACATGATAATTTTTCTCCTTTCGAATAATAAAAATATGGAGTCGCCAGCCAATAATCCTGAATACGACTCCCAAAATAAGTTTAATTATGAACAATTAATTATCGGTAATGATACCAGTGGTCAACAATTCAATAATCTCATCGGGTAGAGGTAATCTCGGATTAACACCGTCATTGCTATCAGGAGTTGTCGGGTCTTTACCGTACAGAATTTCTTCCAAAGCAGCTAACTTATTAGCATCAACCTTGGTAGAATCGATTGTGATGGAAGCGGTTGGTTTATAACCAGTCACAGAAACAGGCGTGGTGGTAATTTCCCAAGAGAAAGTGATAGCTTCTGGGTTATCATTGATGGTTGTATATTCCTTTCCTGAAGGAGATGCAAGAGCGCCATAAATGATGTGAATCTTGTAGCCGTATTCATTACCATTGGTATCATTACCGAGAGTAGTAACATAAGAAAGACCAAAAGGTTTACGAGTCTGCTGTCCAATCATAACACCTTTTGCGACTTTGGCAGACCCATCGCACTCAGCAAATTCATCCGGATAAGTATAAGCCTCGATAGTAGCACCGAACTCTTCGGTAGAGATAAGATTAAGATATTTAATATTGTCGGCATAAATGGAAGTTACTTCCCCACCGGAAGGATTTTCAGCCACTGATATAAGACCGTTCCATGCAACGCCTTTCGAATAAGCGCCTCCCTGTTCTTGTGGATAAAGCACACCC
>Ga0116168_1002571_pt1 | contig 11260 bp, 6 predicted proteins | sample AD_UKC129_MetaG_FD_89795 | JGI IMG/M metagenome (GOLD analysis project Ga0116168, IMG submission 89795) | Active sludge microbial communities of municipal wastewater-treating anaerobic digesters from Canada - AD_UKC129_MetaG | ecosystem: Engineered > Bioreactor > Anaerobic > Digestate | place...
GCGGAACCGTAGATGCCGACCACCTCTGCGAGTCGCTCACGGGGAGCGCGGGCAGCTATGAGAGTCATGGAGGCACTAAAGACACCGGCCAGGGAAATGATGTAAAAAACGCGGGCCAAATAGATGGCGATACCACGATAGTCGGTGATTCCCAGATGGATGAGGCATCCTAGGGCAGTGGCGAGGATCGTGAGGAGCCAGACGCGACGTGCCCCAAAGCGGTCAATTCCACTGCCTAAGGCAAACCGCATGAATAGGCTGCCCACCATTCCAAAGCCAATAATCCAGCCAAGGTGGTACTCATCAGCCCCAAGGAAGTTCACGTAATCGGCATATCGGCAGAGCAGGACGTTGCCGGCCGACACCAAAGCATTCGAGAGATACGCCAACCAGAACGTCACGTCGTAGATGCATCGTGGCGAGACTGATGATGGGAGTGAACCGGCAGCGGGCAGGACAGAGGAAGCAATCCTTCGACCGTTGTCGGATGTCGGGGGGTTTTGTTGGCGTCGGGGATGAATGCTCACACGGAGCAGAGAGAGATAATCACGACTCATACGTGTTTGGGGCAAGCCGCACAGTTGGCTATGAATGGAAATCAAGCCCACTCAAACGGGCGAGCGGGCCTTGCTGCATGTACGTCACTGAATCGAATCGGCAGATCCACCGTTCCGGAAATAGGAGAGATGACGGCCCACTTCGGTTCGGTGGAGAAGCGTCGCCGCGTGTATTTCGTCATATCATACGCTGAGAGTCGAAAACCGCCAAGCTCGTTATTTCATTTTCTTGGGGCGATGCACCTTCGATCGACTACTGCTGTATCGCACCTTGGCCAGTCTTTACCTGGTGAGTCTTTGCACAGATCGTTCCGCGGTTCATCTGACAAGATGAACACCCTCTCTGTACTACAGGCAGAACTCCCACCGGACTTCGCCGCGCCGAGTTTCGCGGCATGTTGTGGCGATCCAGCTGGAAACAGGTGCGAAACGAGGTTCTCTCACCTGACCCGGCAACTGCACCGGGAAGAAATGGCCTCGTCGAACGAGATAGGCCTGCCTATCCTGCCCCGTTTCTCGACCCATCACTTAAATATTGCCCACTTGAAGGGAAACTTGACGACAGGTGACTTCAATACAGCAGCTAAAGTTCGGAAAAGGCAACCTGAGATCGCTTTTCCACAAATTGCCAAAAAAGGCGTCCTGTGTGGAAAATACCATCCCGCAAAGGTTCAAAAAAGAAAAAGGCCCCCGGGGTGGGCCATATTCCTGTTTACACGGGACCGTCAAGGAGGATTGCCAAGTCGCTGCGGCGAGCTACAGGGCGCCTGGGCTGCATAGGAGGCTGCCCTTTACAAGGGTCCATCCTTGCCCACCCCGTCGGGGATGATAGGCACTCCTTGCCCTTTAACCCAACCCAGCGGACCCAGATCAGGTCTTGACTGGGATCCGTTTCGGTTGGGCGGTCTCGTCCTTGGGCAGGGTGATATGCAGAACACCGTCCTTGTACTGGGCCTCGATCTTCTCTGGATTGACGGCTGCCGGCAGTGGGATTACCCGTTGGAACCGGCCATATTGCCGTTCCACACGGTGATAGGTCTTGCCCTTTTCCTCGGTTTCCTGACGGCGTTCGCCGGTAATCCAGAGTTGGCCCTCCTTCAGCTCGACCGAGAAATCCTCCGGTTTCATTCCGGGCAGATCAACCGTCACTTCAAACGCCTGATCTGTCTCGGCGAGGTTCATCCGCGGAGCAAACCAGACGGTGAGATCGGTTCCCCCGTCGCTGCCGAAGAATTGATCCATCAATTCATTCATTTCGCGACGGAGTGATTCGAACAACCGGCTTGGGCTAGTGGTCCAGGGTACCAGGGTCCTTGTCATGGCCACACCTCCTGCTATCGCTTACCGTCGCCACCGAGCATCCCCCTTTGCCTCGATTCAGCCGGTGGCATCCCAAATCGAGGCTACCACCCGACCAGATTTCGTAGAGAGCTCCGTAGTGAAGAGGACTTCGTTGATCAGCCGTCGGATTTAAATGCAATCCGCGTGCCAAAAGTCCCCAGAGCAACTTTTTCCCGCGGTTACAATGCCTTCACAAGCTCGTAAGTTGTTTTCCAATAATAACTTAGGTAGACACAGCGCTTGCCAGTTACTGTGGGAAGATGCTTGCGTCGAGGGAGTGAAAGAACTGCCAAATTGGCATGAACTCGACAGCCTGTTCACTTGGGAAAGTGCTGATTTTATTTTCAGAGGGCTGCTTGTGCGAAGGGGGCTGAGTCTATCGCTGCGTAGCCGCGGTATCCGAAGATGTCCTCTCGGCCAGTCTCTGGCGAGCTTGACGCATTGTCTGTAAATTCGCCCTCGGCACGTCTAAGGCAGAATTGGCGAGTAGGCCGAGTTGAACCGCCTTTTCCATCCACTGGAGGCCTTCCTCGGTCAGTGCGATCGCTTGATCCCGGTCGCCGGTTTCCCAATAGGAGACCCCCATGCTGACAAAAGTCTCTCCCAGCCGTCCGATTGAGGTCTCAGGTATATCGCCCGCGGCTTGACGGAGGAGAGGAATGGCCTTGTCGAAATAAGTGACGGCTTGTTTGTGATCCTTGTTTTGGATCGCATCCACAGCGCCCATCCTGAAATACAGTCGGCCAAGCAAGTACAAGTCGCTACCTTTGGGTGAGCGTCCTTGGAGGCCGGTTTCCAGGGCCTCGGCGGCCTTTTTTCCGTATTGTTGGGCCAGTTCCTGTTCACCGAGTACCTGGAAGCACTGGACCGCGTCGTACAGGGCAACCCCGTAATTCCATCGCAGACGAGCCCTTCGGACTTCACTCGCTTCCGCTTCAAGCCGTTGGTAGGCTTGGTCCAATGCTTCGATCCAAGGGAGGGGACCAATTACCCGCGGCATGGCCACGCTGGCAGCGAGGGCCGTTGTCGAGACGCGGAATAGCTTATCTGCGGATTGCTGCTCGGTGTTGACCAAATCCTGAGCTAAATTAGCGGCGCGCTCCAGCCATCGTGGGACAACTGCCTCCTTTTGCTCCCAGGGTCCCCATGCAATGTCCAGGGCTGCCCCGAGGTGGGCGTCGACGAGGACCTCTTTAGCCGCCACGCGAATGGCCGGATGTACATCACTGCGGAGGGGTTGGGCGATCTTGACGGCCTCATAATGGTAATCGAGCGCCTTCTTGTAGTCGGGTTGCGGGAGCGACTGGTAGATGTTTCCCAGGTTGCATAATGCCCGGGCCTTGATGTGTGGACGTTGATCTGACGCAGCCACCACCTGCTCGAGTTGCTGAATGGCAAGATTATCTTGTCCCACCTCATCGAGAATCTCCGCCAAGGTCAGGCGGTAGTGCAAACTTGCCGGGTCAAGATTGACGGCATTCTGGGCACTCGCCAGGGCCTCTTTGAGACTTCCCAGTTCCTTTTGAATGCGGGCCAGCAGCCACCAGGCGCGATGGGCTCTGTTGTCGAATTTCAATGCTTGTTCCAGGTCACGGATAGCGCTGTCAGGCTCCGTTTGCCAAAAGGTCTCCGCCCGCAGAATGAACGGTTCTGCTGTCACCTCGGACAGGATGATCTCGGTCACGAGATTGGATGATTTTCCGGGTTCTGGTGCGGGAGCAAAACTGAAGAGGACACCACGTTCGGGAAACGTTTGGCCAAGGACCTCGCCTTCGGGATTCGAGACGAGCACCGGTCGAAATTGAGACAATTCCAGATGCTCCGCCACAAGATTAGCGGGATAAGTCTTGTCCAGCCGGATGATAATCGCTTCGACTTTGTCGTTCTGGATGTGGACTTCAATTCGGTCAAAGGGGGGAATCTCATAAAGGTAATACACCGAATCCCCTTTTGTCACGGCTTCCTTGGGTGGGCCCCATTGGCGCGTCAGGTCATTCACATGGGAAACACCCGGGGTCACCCCATTGAAGGCGGCTGCCTCCACCGTTACCGGCGCCGGATTGGTCTTCGGATCAGGCCGAGGCGCGACCGAAGTTGCGGGGGATTCTGAGGGGAGGGCTGCCGACTCACTCACCGGATTATTTGGCGATTCAATCCGAAGGGCCGTGTCCTTTGGTGAGACGGCGCCGGCGGGACTGTTCTCTGCCTGGCCGATGGAGACTTGAAGACGACTAGCCTCAGGCGACGCCGGTTGCGACGCTGTCGTCGATAACAAAGGCGTTGTTGGAGGAACCTCCTGCGCGGTTAATCCGGAGTGGCCATCCGTGACCAGACATCCAAACTCCAACAAAACGAGTAGCGAGAAGGCCCAAGAGAAAGCTCGCATGCCAAATTACCTCCATGAATTCGTGGCCACAGTCAATAAAGCCACGTGCGGTTCCTCTCCGCAGACTTACGGCGCCGGTAATGTACCTCAGACCGGTTCACCCCGTCCAGAGCAATTTTGCCATGTAGAGGGACAAAATACCCCCGCCCAAGTGTGGGATAGTTGCGTAGAGTGGACGGGGGCAGGCTTCCCGGATCTAAAGCCACGCCCTAGGAGTTACCTGACTTGATCCAGGATGTCACATTGGCCATCGTCCAAGGTTCTCGCTGTTTGCGGGTGAGCATCGCGTTGGCCTCGTCGTCACCCAAAAATTCTTCCTTATCGGGATTCCAGCGAAGCTTTCGCCCTAGCAACATGGCGATGTTGCCGATGTGGGCTATGGTGATGGTGCGATGGCCAACCTCGGCCGGGGCGTAACACGGCTGCCGCGACTTGATGCAATCGAGAAAGTTGCGGTGCTCGCCACCCCGTCCGGAGTCTCGGGCGACAACCTCTCCCGGAATGTAGATTCCGAGGGCCTTGGGATCGACTTCCACCTTGAGCATCTCGCTGCGGCTCGCCCGAAGCACTCCGCGCCAGTTATGAGATTCAATCCATCCGTCGGTCCCTTCAAAGCGGATCCCCGGAGAAGGAGTCCGCCCAACAAGGGGCGTGTCGGGTTTCACCTGCTGGGGATCGAGGTCGCCTTGTCCCGCGGACACCCGCATCGTCACGCCGTCACTGTATCGATAGAGTAAATCGAACGTAGGCGCGGTATTGAAGACTGCGTCCCGGGGCGGAAAGTCGCCGCGGCCTTCTACCTCCACCGGCCCCGTTCGCTCAGTGTTATGGCCCCATTGGGCCAAGTCGATCATGTGGGCACCCCAGTCGGTGAGGACACCCCCTGAGAACGCGAGATTCCAGCGGAAATTGCCATGAAGTCGTGCCGGGATGTAAGGCATCCAGGGGGCCTGTCCCAGCCACATATCGTAGTCCAAATACGCGGGAACTTCCTGCGGGGAGCTCTGATAAAACATATCCTTGGCCTCTCCCACCACCCGCGTGTTCGTATTTCCCATCGGCAGGCGGACTTCAATGTGTTTGAGCTTACCGATCACACCCGCCCGGACTAAGCTAACAAGCTGGATATAGACGTCAATCGAGCGATTTTCGGAAGCTGTCTGAAAGACCGTCTTATTCTTGGCCACGGTTTGGCAGAGGACTTTTCCCTCTTCGACAAAGAGCGTCAAGGGCTTCTCGCAGAGGACGTCTTTGCCGCATTCAGAGGCCATCAACGCCGGGAGGACATGCCAATGGTCCGGTGTGACGTTCATGATGGCCACAATGTCCCGCCGATTGATCAGGTCACGAAAATCTCGATAGGCGGCGCATTCTCGATATTGCTCCCCAACGACGTTACGGTAGTGCTCATCGACGCGTTGTTTTCCAGCGGCGAGGTGTCGTTGATCCACATCACACACGGCAATGACTTGGGCATCATTATGGCGAAAGACCATCGCAAGATTCCAGCCGATGCCATGTCCACCACAGCCAATCAAACCCAACGTGACCCGTTCGCTGGCGGGTGCCAAGCCGGCTAACCCAAGTGCGGACGAACGAACCAACGTTGGAACCGCAACCACTGAAGTCAACCCTGCCAAAACACGCCGCCGTGAGACCTTTCCGAACATATTTTGCGATCTCCTGCGAGAAAAACGGGTGATATAGTTTCTGGCTCACACACCAAGGTGCGATAGTGTTAACTACTTGGTTCACACTGCGTTCTGCCGAACCTCCCAAGCGAACTTCCTCCCGATGGGGCACTCAACCTGGTCCTTTCTCCGATTGTCTAATCCGGTGTCGGGTGTGGATACTTAGACTGGTACCCAATTGCCGCGGGGGGAAATACCCTCACGGTCCTGAGCGATCGGAGCAACCCCCACAGGCCAAAGGGGATCATCGCTCCGCCTCCGGCAAGCGCCGCCGCCGCAAAAGGCATCCAGGGCCGTTGCTGGGACGACCAAATCTCCAAGTGCGGCGCTATTCTACTCTGAGCGAGTGCCTTTTCCAAGATATCAATTTGGGTTGTCAGTTGTTGGTGCTCGTTCTCTAATTTTGCGGTTTCCACTTCAAGGTTGTTCCACTGCTTTGCCGCCTCTAACAAAGCGCCGGCTGTCGCCTCGTATTGGGCTTTTTGCTCCATGGCCTTTTGCAATCGGGCCTGCAAACGGTCCAACTCGGCGGTAAGAACCTGGACAGTTAGAACCGCATCCTGGCGCTTGCGCTCCGATAACTCTTTTCGCACAAGTTGTCGTACGATTTCGTAACGGCTGCCAGGGTCGGGGGCATTCAATCTCGGTGCATTTGACCCATCGGGAGGCTGTTGACTGTTTGCCTCAGCTTCATCCGCTATACCGGGATCTGGGTTCACGGCGTCCGCACCGGGATCTGAAGTTTCGACCGTCAGCCCGTCTTGCGCCAGGCGTTCTGCCACGGCGGCCATGACTTCCTCTTCAGAAATCGCTTGTTCAGGCCGATCAGCAACTGCCTTGACTTGCTCTAGGCGTTGCTTCTGTGCCGTGATTTCAGCCTGGAGCTGGTCAATCTCTTTTTGAGTCACTTCTGCCATGTGCAACGATTCATGAGCTTGCAGTTCCAGTTGCCGAGGATGTTCGACCTGATATCGCTGCTTCAAATCATTGATACTCGCCTGGTGCTCTTTTAATTGCTGAGACGTGATTTGCCATCGCTGTTTGGCCTTGGCGAGAGCGGGCGAAACCTTTTCCTGGAACGACTCAGCCAACATGGCGAGATAGACGTTCCCCCATCGTTCTATCGCTTGCTGAGTTTTGGTTGGATCCCTTGTCGTGATGACCATGGTTGTGAAGGGAAGGCCCTCGGATCGGCTGACTTTCGCCGACGCCAGGACCTGATCCCAGGTCTTTTCGCCATTTGTTAACAAAGTGGGAATCTCGGGAATCTGCCCAAGTCTTGTCACAACCCGGGGATCGTTGGCGGCAACTGCAGGCATCGAAGGGAAAAACTCCTCCACTACCCCCCGAGGACGCGTTCCATCTCGCACATAAAGCAAGGGCGAGTCTTCGGGGAACTCGATGCGGCAAGCCGTGATAAATTCCCGAGGACAAAACCACCACACAGAACAGGCGACCAGCCCGGCGATGACGAGTCCTATCGCAATTGGCGCAGGTGCCCGCCAACGACGATGAATCTTGGCCAGCGGGATAACAGGCCAATCTTCCTCGCGGAGCCTGTCGATCTCGACCCGTGGAGCTATCGAAGTGGCTAACACAGCCCCCGGTAGTTCGGCCACGCTCGACTCAGCAGTGACCGAGCTAAACCCTTCTGCCCCAGATATGCCTTCCGCCGGTTGCGCCTCAACGACCTCTGACTCAACCCGCTGCGGTGTGGCCAATTCTTGTTCGTTGCCTGTTGTTTGAGTAGCAATTTCGGACTCCGCGGCACCTTCTGTCGGTGCCACGACAGGCAGACGCGACGCCCGATCTTTAACGTCTCGTTCCCACTCTTGAAGATTCTGCTCCCATCTCGCGAGGTTGCTCGCTTGGGTGGCGATCTCACGCTCTTTTTCCGCAAGGTGGCTGGCGAGATTTGCCAACTCTTGGCATCGAGAAGAAAGGAGTTGTTCCTGTTCGCTGAGGGCCTGCTGCCTTATCGAGAGTTCTTTCTGTTGCCGAAGGAGCCCTTGTTCCAGACGCGTCAGCTCATCCTTGCGGCTCTCAAGTTCCTGCTCAAGATGAAGCAACATCTGTTGCTGCTGGCTTAGACGCAGCTCAAGATCGGCAAAACGAATTGCCGCCTCACGCTGCTCGCTCTCTCGACGGAATAGGTCTTGTTCCTTGGCGTTCAAGGCATCCGTGCGACATTTCAATTCCTGCTCCAGGGCTGCCAATCTTCGAGCCTCTTCAAACAGTTGTTCGGCTTTTTGCTTGAGGGACGCCTCGTGCTCCGCCAGCAATTGCTGTTTTTCTCGAACTTCTTGCTCACGCTGAGCCAGCGACGTGTGCAAGGCCACCAGTTCTTCTGCACGCCCCTGCTGCTCTTTCCGCAATCGCTCAATCGTTTGTCTTTCTTCAGCAAGGTTGTGCGTATCGCGGACCAGCGCTTCGCGGTCTTCCTTAAGTGCTTTCTCTCTGGCTTCGAGCTCACGCTCTCTCTGCAAGAGAGTTTGTTCAAGGATGGCAAGTTGCTCGGCCCGCGCATCAATCTCGCGTTGTCGGACGATCAACTGCTTTTCCTGTTCTGCCAGCAACTGTTGTTGCTCGGCAAAGCGATCTTCCTCGGCAACCAGGTCCTCTTGCAGATGCAGGATGGCCTCGGACATCTGATCGAGTGTCTTAGCCCAGGCTATCAGTAGCTGTTCTTTGAGAAGAAGTTCTTGCGTCTTTTGCTCAATCGCGGCGGCGTCCGTCAACTGGCCGTGAGGCGCATCTTTCCGCGGAAAACCGTCACCCGCGACGTGCGGTTCCAAACGGTCCGTTGATTCATGAGGCAGTTCAGACTTCTCGCTGCTAACTGATAAGCAATGATCATCGACGGATTCATCAGCGAAAAGACAAAGCACATAGTCCTTGGCTTGCGCCGTTAGGCGGTTTTCCGGCATACATTCCTCGACAGTGATTTCCGTATCGACAAACACAGGGGGATACTCTGCGTCTACGAACTCTTGATGTACGACGAGATTGTCAAACGGTGTGGCTCCCGAAGGCCTCTGCGAATCCGGTATCACTTCTGGAAGACCCGTTGTTTCGCCCGAACCCGTCAAGATGACCGGCTCCGCCGACGCCGAGGGTTCACCAGGACCCTTCTCGATGGGATGATCCATCGAGTCTGGCCCCTCCAAATCGAATGCCCCCTTTTTTACACCACCTGCCGGGGTGAAAACAGTGGGGAGTGTCTCGCCTGTCGAATTATCCGCACGGGGTATTTCCTGGAGCGATCCAGCGTCAGGAGGAAGCGGATGCGAGGCCGACCGCCCTGGTTCGCTACGGGTTCCAACATCCGCCGGTCGCACTGGACCCGTCGGCTCGCTCGTGACTTGCGACGATGGTTGTTGGAAAGACTTCGCTGAAGTTCCGGCCTTGGCCAAGGCTGTTCCTATTGGTACGGGCGAAGGCATCGGCTTTGCCACAAGTGTAACTCGCCCCAATTGGAGGGGTACACCTGCCGGCCACCATCCCGCAAGAGCTGCCCGTCCATCGAGCTGAATCCCGTTGGCACTGCATAGATCAACCACCCAGAGCTGGTTTTCTTCGGCAACGATTACACAATGGCAGCCGGACACACTCCGCGATGTCATCATGAGGTGACTGGGGGGATGACGCCCAACGAGGGTAAGGACGCGGCTTAATTCGTACCTTCCGACCCGATGCCCATCCACATAAATATCCAATTCCCAGCGTTGTTTGGCCGAACCCTTCTCGACGAGACTCCCCAATTTGAAAGGATCAGAGACAAGGGCCGCGCCACTGGGCGGCTGACACTCCCATTCCCAATTAACCCGATATGGTCCCACACGGGCTGGCACTCCGGGGACTAACCATCCCGATGGCAGTGGAGCGAACCGGCCCAGTTCCACCAGGGGAAGGGCAAACAGCCCTTGGGGTGTTGCGTGAAGGTAGAGAAGCCGTCGCGGTATACCGGGAGCCGTCAGTCGCACATCGCAAGTGTCAAGTCTTCCACACCGGGCGAACGGTTGGGTAGTGGTGACGCGGTCTCGTTGCCCCAGACCCTCAACACTGACACGCAGTGTGCCGCGACACCAAAGCGACAGCTCAACCGGATCGCTGGGCATGGCGTGTTCCCTCATTTACCTACGACGCCCCGCCGAAATCCCGGTTTGACGCATCCCTGAAGCGGCTTGGTAACACGGGCAATGTCATAGCGTCACGGCTCCACCCTTTTAAAGCCACCTCGAGCGACGGCAACGAAAATAGCGAATATGCCGATTTTGCCCCTTCTTTTCACTTTGATTCCTGTCGAGGTAAAAGGCAACAATTCGGCGCTGTCTTGGACGCAGACATCCCCCTTTCATTGGGGGTAAGGTACGCTCAGAACCCAACGACACTTTTGGGGTTAAAACTCATAGAGTGACGAGGGTGGAAAGATTAGCCGCAAGGTCCCACCGCGAGCAGTGGCTCTGGCAGCTGGGGCAAGAGAGGGAATCGTGGTAGTTCAGCGGGCTGGTACTACGATTCGTGGAAAACCTGTATCCGTGTTTTTAGTCGCTGCACGCGGGAAAAATTAACCTTGGCCCGAAGATCGGCACGTTAGTGGGTCGCTCCGGTGGTCGGATGTGGAATCTTGTCCGGTGAGATGCCATCATAGAGAGTTGATAGTACTCCAAAGATGTCCAGAATGTATGATGGACAGAGGCTAATACTCACCGGCTCGATTCCACACGAGGATAGCGCTTGACGGAAAGCAAATCGTCCACCCAAAGGGCCGCACTTCGTGACCCTGATGTGCGATTGATGTTAGAGGTCCGCAACGGCAACGCGGCGGCGTTTGAGGAATTGTTGTTGCGCTATCAGAGTCGGGTCCTGGCAGTGCTGGAAAACTTGTTGGGAAATCGACATCAGGCCGAGGACCTTACCCAGGAAGTTTTTCTGAGGGTCTATCGATCGCGCCACAGCTATGAGCCCAATGCCAAGTTTGCCACTTGGCTTTTTAGGATTGTCAACAATGTGGCCATGAATGCACTGCGAAGTCGGTGCCGAAGGCGAGAACAAACGGTTCCGTTTCAGCCGGGCGATTCTCAGCATTTTGACGCCCTCGATGATGCCATCCAGGTTTCCAGTGGTCAAATCCCGGCCCGTCGGCTGGATAAATTGGAAGCGCGAGAAATCGTCCGCATGGCCATGGAGGGACTGAATGAACGGCAGCGGTTGGCCGTCTTGCTCTGTAAGTTCGAGGGCATGAGTTACGCAGACATCGCTGCCGCCATGAAAATGTCACCCAA
>Ga0116168_1002580_pt1 | contig 11227 bp, 9 predicted proteins | sample AD_UKC129_MetaG_FD_89795 | JGI IMG/M metagenome (GOLD analysis project Ga0116168, IMG submission 89795) | Active sludge microbial communities of municipal wastewater-treating anaerobic digesters from Canada - AD_UKC129_MetaG | ecosystem: Engineered > Bioreactor > Anaerobic > Digestate | place...
GTGACAAAGAGGGTGGCCTTCTAGTCCGTGACAGTGGCCTTATCTGACCGTGAGGGTGGCCCTCTTTCTCCGTGAAGGTGGCCTTATTCGATCGGAATACTCAGTAGTTGTAGCGGCATTCCCAGCATTATTCCTATATTTTCAAAATGCCGATGAAGCCAACTTATCAGAAATTGCTTTTCCTTTACTTGTTTTTGTCGCTACAGCTGTTCTAATATTTATTATATTTTTACCGATTACCAAATGTGCACCAAAAGCAGCTGTTATCGCTTCTCTCTTTATGGTAGTACTTCTTAATTATGCATTTTTCGAAGATTTAATACAGGGGTTATTTCTTGAATTATACTATTGGCACATCTTGCCGATTATCTTGTTTATTTTAGCCCACATTGCATGGCTTATATGTAATAAAATGAGAAAAGAACTTGCCAGCACAATAACTTTGGTAATAGGTTTAGTATTCCTGGGATTGATGTTATTTAATGGTATTATTGCTGCACCTGTCATAATTAATAAACAACTGACCGCTCGGGAACAACAGCAGAAATTTGGGAATGCCGACGACACAAAAGATATTATTGAAAATCCAGAACTGCCTAATATATACTTATTGATTTTTGATGAATATGCCAGCATTGATTTTATGAAAAAATACTATAATTATGACAATTCAGGTATTTCGGAATACCTTGAAAAACTTGGATTCAACATATCTTATACAAGCCATAATGAAAGCATTATGACATCAACAGTATTAACTAATCTTGTAAATTTGGATTACATAGTGGATAATACAACATCCCCTGCAGAGAAAGAAAATTATAGAAATAATAATTACTTATTTAAATTTTTAACTGAAAAAGGTTATACAATAACCGGGGTAGGTAGCACAGATTATTTTGGGATAGAAAATGTCGCTGTAGATTTTACTGTTTCAAAAACAAGTACTGTTAGCGGAGAAACAATGACTGATCTGCTATTTAGGCAAACAGCAATATGGCCGTTTTATACTGTATCATACAATGAAGACCAAGAAAGAATATTAAATGATTTTGAGTACTTTAAAGCCATGGACAATACCAGAAAAAATAGTTGTTTTACATTATGCTATTTTGTTTTCCCGCATGAACCATTTTACTTTGATCGATATGGAAGGCCATATGAACAACCAACATCTAATTGGAAAGAAAAAAAGTATTATTTGGGTCAGTATATCTTTGCTACAAAGAAGATGCGCGAAATTGCAGAATTACTAGTAGAAAATGATCCTAATAGTATAATTATCATACAGTCTGACCATGGTGCACGCGCAAGTTCGGACCCGGACTTATTTTTAGAGATCTTTCCACTTGAGGATGTTAGCAATATTTTCAATGCAGTTTATTATAAAGGCGAAAAGCTGGATATAGAAGGGCTATCAGGAGTGAATACTTTGCGCCTTGTACTAAATAAGGCTTTTACTGAGCAATTTGATATGCTCGAAGTCCCTGTGGACACATACAAATATAAATAGTTAATAAATTGTATGAATAAAGAAGGTGTCTATTTTGATAAAAAAGAAAAAGGTTATCTATATTGCAATTTGGATTATATTTATACTATATTTGATTTCTGCGAACAAGATTATTGCTTCAATTAAAGATAATAATGTCACGGAAGTATCAACCAGAATTGATGAATTAAAAAAAGATACTGTCCCTCACAGCATAGAAGTAAATTTTCAAGAAGGAATATTTGGCAGCTTTGATTATATTGGATGGGCTTTTTGTGAAACCAATTTCGACAATACAAACAAAGAAGTATGGATCATATTGGCAAATGACAAGAAGACATATATGTATAAAAATGAACTTAAAAGACGAGATGATGTTTTTGATGCATTTAAGGAACAATATAAAATTAAAGGTAGTTATCATGGTATATCAAGTAATGTATCTACGGTAGGTGTAAAGACCGGGATATACAAACTATATATTTACTGTAAAGAAAATGAAGATAACTACGGTTTGGTGGATACCGGCATCATGATAAGAAAAGACAACAGAGGTATCAGACAGTATGCTTGGTATTCTTCAGAATTATATAGTTTTGTAGAAACAATCAGTAATAGAAACGTAGAATCTGCTATTGATTCAGCTTCTGTAACTGAAGACGGTTTTCGAGTAATAGGATGGGCTTTCGTTCCGGATCTTGATACTGCTAACCAGTCCGTTTATGTGAGATTAACATTTGATGATGGCACTAAAGTCACTTATGATACGCAAAACATTTCAAGACCTGATGTAGGTATTGCCTATGAAAACGATCTTTATAATAATAGCGGATTCATGGCCGTAATTCCGGGAGATAAATTGAAAGGCGGAGGTATTAAAATCGAAATACTTGTAAAAAACGAGGGTAATGTATATCTGTCTTCCAGCAGTTACAGGTTTTCAAATAACGAAACTGGTCAGGAATTATATAAAGAAGAAAACATCAATAAACAAAAAGATGTAGATACAGAGAACATAGTGAGGGATGACAGGATAAAGCATAATATTGATTCCTGCACCGCTGATAAATACCTGGTTATAAGCGGTTGGGCTTTTATTGAAGGAATGGAATCATCAACAACTAGTATATACATAGAAGTTAAATCTGCAACTGGCGAAATACGCGTTTTTGATACAGCAAAAATTACAAGACCAGATGTTGCCGAACATTTTAACAATGGTCTATATGCGGAAAGTGGTTTTAAGGCTGTTATACCACTCGATGCGATTACGGAAGGAGATAATATAATTACAATTATCGCCGATAATGGATCAATGAGTAAAGCATCGACATCGTACACCTTTACATATTAGTCATAATAATTCTTTGCAGCAATAATTGATACAAAAATATGTATCAGCGCTAAAGAATGTGTGAGAATGAATCTTATAAATACAATCCTGGGAACGCCCCTGGGCTATCTTATGTATATATGTTACATACTGGTGAACGACTATGGGCTCGCGATTATCCTTTTTACCCTTCTTTCAAAGATAATCCTTTTCCCTATCTCATTATCAGTTCAAAAGAATTCTATCAAACTGGTAAAACTTAAGCCTGAACTGGACGAGATTAAACTGAGGTATGACGGCGATAAGGAGAAGATCGCGGACGAGCAGCTAAAGGTATATGAGCGTGAGAAATACAGCCCAGCATTGGGATGCCTTCCCATGCTCCTTCAAATACCCTTGGTACTGGGCCTGATTAGCGTTATATACAATCCTATAACTCATTTGCTGCATATCGATAAAGCATCTATAGCCGCATTGGCGTTAAAAACCGGTGAAATTTTGGGAATACCTGAACTTGGCGCTGCCGCGCAGATCAGGATTATTGAAGCGGTAAACAATCCTGTATATAAAGCTCACTTTGCGGATTTGTCTGGCATTGGCGCCGATGTCATTTCTAAAATCCAGGGATTCAGAATTGATTTCTTGGGATTGCACCTTTCGGCAACGCCGTCTTTTTCAGATTTTTCTTTACTGCTGCTCGTACCGGTTTTTGCCGGTTTGAGTGCTCTTGCCCTTTGCATCTTCCAGAACAAGGCTAATGTCCTGCAACGTGAACAGAGCAAGGCCAGCCAATGGGGAATGACAGCGTTCATGGTGGCGTTTTCCCTGTATTTTGCTTTCATTGTTCCCGCAGGTGTGGGTTTGTACTGGATATTCAGCAACATATTCGCGATTGTTCAATTAATTCTGCTGAACAAGATATATGATCCAAACAAATATATTGATTACAGCAAACGCCCTGCAAAACCTGTCCTGAGCAAAGAGGAAATCGCCGCGCAGAAAGCAAAGAAAAAGGCGGACCGTGAAAGAGAAAAAGCGGATTATAAGAGATTTTACAGCTACCAGGAAGGAGAAAAGCAACTGGTATTCTATTCTGAAAAAAGCGGTTTTTATAAGTATTATGAAAATATAATCGACTATATTCTTAAGAACTCTGACATAGTTATACACTATGTAACCAGTGATCCTGATGACGCCATATTTCAAAGAAATGATCCGAGAATTATTCCATATTACATAAGCGACCGGGCTTTGATGTCCTTCATGATGAAAATGGACGCGGACATGGTTGTCATGACTATGCCAGATTTGCAGCAATTTCACATTAAGCGCTCCTTGGTAAGGAAAGACATTGAATATGTTTACGTCTTTCATTATCCGCTCAGTACGCATATGGTGCTTAGGAAAGGCGCGCTTGATTATTATGATACCATTTTCTGCATCGGGGAATTCCAGTTTGAAGAAATCCGGCAAACCGAAAAGCTTTACGGGTTGCCTGAAAAAAGGCTGATTGCCTGCGGATACGGCCAGTTGGAAAAGCTTTATGACAGCTATTGCAAAATGCAAAAAGCTGAGAATAAGCAAAAGAAGATTTTAATCGCTCCTTCCTGGCAGTCTGACAACATTTTGGACAGTTGCATAGACAAGTTGCTTTCGGCTTTGCTCGGCAAAGGATTCCACATTGTAGTGCGTCCGCATCCTGAATATGTCAAGCGATTCGGAGCCAGGATGAATGCCATTGTTCAGCGGTACAGCGATTATGAAGGTGGAGACTTGGAATTTGAACTCGATTTTTCAAGCAATGATTCAATTCTTTCTTCAGATGTTGTAATAACCGACTGGTCCGGCACTGCATACGAATTTTCATTTGTAACGAAGAAGCCTTCGGTATTTATAAACACACCGCCGAAGATAAACAATCCCGAATATGATAAAATTAGTGTAAAGCCTCTTGAGATAACGCTGAGGGATAAAATCGGAATCCAGGTAGAGCCGGAACACCTGGAGAACGTAGCTGAGGAAATCAACAAGCTGCTGAATTCTGCTGATGAATACCGGGAAAACATAACAGCAATCGTTGACAAGTATATTGCAAATTTCGGCCGCAGCGGAGAGATCGGCGGAAGGTATATAATTGACAGGTTAAATGAGTTTGAGGCTAAGAAGAGAAATGAAGGCTGAAAGGTTTCTGAACATTATAAACGAGTATCTTGGCACAGACTTTTATACAGGGGTTCCTGATTCGCAATTGAAGCCTCTTTGTGATACCATTTATGCAAAATATAGCTTGGGTACACGACATATTGTTGCTGCCAACGAAGGCGCGGCAGTGGGATTGGCTGCCGGGCATTATATCGCAACCGGCAGACCTGCCATGGTATACCTTCAGAACAGCGGGATCGGGAATATAATCAATCCGGTTACCTCTTTGCTGGATGAAAAGGTATATGGGATTCCCTGCGTTTTTGTTGTAGGATGGCGCGGCGAGCCGGGAGTCAAGGACGAGCCGCAGCATATTTTTCAGGGTGAAATAACGGTTCAAATGCTTGAACTGGTAAAGATAAAATGCTTTATCATTTCAAAAGATACGCAAGAAGATGAATTATTGGAGTTTGTGCGGCAAAGCGCCCCTATAATATCCGAAGGTAGAAGTGTAGCTTTTATAGTGCGAAAGAACGCTTTTGAAGCAGCATCTTCTCCTTGTTATGGCAACGACAATTTGATGAGACGTGAGGATGCGATAAGAATTATTGTAGAGCATGCCGGAAACGATGATATTTTTGTTTCAACAACGGGCAAGACATCGCGCGAATTGTTTGAAATAAGAGAAAGAATGAATTGCGGCCACGAGAGAGATTTTCTGACCGTAGGGTCAATGGGTCATGCTTCAATGATTGCCCTGGGAATTGCTCTGGAAACTCCTGATAAAAGGGTTTGGTGCCTTGATGGTGACGGGGCCATGTTAATGCATATGGGAAGTATGCTTATCCTGGCTAAAACCGGATGCAGGAACTTGGTCCATGTGTTGTTTAACAACGGAGCGCATGAGAGCGTTGGAGGCATGCCCGTGGCATATGGTAAGGCTGACTTTTGTTCGCTGGCCGAAGCTGCAGGATATGATATATGCCTGAAGGCATCAAGTTATTCAGAGCTTGAAGAAGTATTGAAAACTGTAATAAAAATAAATGAAACATGCTTTATTGAAGTTTTTGTAGCGCTTGGATCAAGGGAGGACCTGGGCAGGCCTACAGTTGCGCCGCGGGAGAACAAGACTGCGCTCATGAACTTCTTGAGTGAAGGGAAGCATATCAAATGAAGGCACTTCTTTTAAACTCCGGGATTGGGAGCAGAATGGGCAGCCTGACCGAAAAAAACCCGAAATGCATGTGCCAGATTGGAGAAGACTATACAATAATCGGGTGGCAGCTTGAATTGTTGCGGAAAAACAATATCAGGGATATTGTGGTTACAACCGGTCCATTTGCTGAATTGCTGGAGAATCATGCGCTGTCATACGGGAACGGATTGAACATCGTTTTTATGAACAACCCGCTTTACAGGGAAACCAACTATATATACTCCATGTATCTGGCTAGGGATTTTTTAAAGGATGATATACTGTTATTTCACGGAGACTTGGTGATTGAGCCATCCGTGGTGGCAGACATGTTATCTGCGAAGTGTAGTGTCGTTGCAGTCGATAGCCAGGTGCCGCTTCCTGAAAAAGACTTTAAGGCCAGAATTGAGAACGGAAGAGTAGCGGAAATCGGTGTAAACCTATTCTGTAGAAATTGTGTAGCCTGTCAGCCGGCATATAAACTTAATCGGTCAGATCTTGCCTTATGGATGGATGAAATCGAGGCATTCTGCCAGAGGGGTGAGACACGTGTATATGCCGAAAACGCTTTCAACAGTATTAGCAGCAAGATAGCCTTGTATCCGTTGGAGCTCGGAAACCGACTTTGCAATGAGATTGATGACTTGAACGATCTGAAAACAATATCCGAAAGGTTTGCCAGGATATTAAACCCTGGATCAACTATAAGGGGGGCTAATAGATGAAGAAAGTATATATGTGTTTCAGTACGGATATATTGCATAGCGGCCATATGAACATTATAAGAAAGGCTTCCGAACTTGGCGAGTTGACGGTGGGAGTGCTCACTGACGAGGTTATCGCCTCATTTAAGCGCTATCCCCTGATCCCGCTGGAAGAACGTATTCAAATGTATCAAAGCATAAAAGGCGTTTCCAACGTAGTCGTCCAGGATACACTGGAATATGATAATATTCTCAATAAGCTTAGACCTGATATCGTCGTGCATGGAGATGATTGGAGGACCGGGTACCAGGCCAGGATTCGTGAAGGTGTTATAAGAACCCTGGAAAAATGGGGCGGAAAACTCGTAGAATTTCCTTATACATACACACCGACAGAAGAAACATTAAGCAGCCTTGACCAGTTGCTATGCATGCCTGAAAACCGGCGTTCAAGGCTTAAGAAGCTCTTGCAGTACAAGCCTTGTTTGTCCGTCATGGAAGCCCATAACGGCCTTACCGGATTAATAGTGGAAAGGACCAAGGTTGAAACCGAAAAGGGAATAAAACAATTTGACGCAATTTGGGTTTCGAGTTTATGTGATTCTACTGTAAAGGGTAAACCGGATATTGAACTGGTGGATATGACTTCCCGTATAAGAACGCTTGAAGAGATCATGGAAGTAACAACAAAACCGATTATACTTGACGGAGATACGGGCGGACTTACGGAACATTTTGTTTTTAACATTAAGACCTTGGAAAGAATAGGTGTATCCGCAGTTATCATTGAGGATAAAACAGGCCTGAAAAAGAACTCCCTTTACGGAACTAATGCTTACCAGGAACAAGAGACAATCGAAAATTTTTGCGAAAAGATCCGGGCAGGCAAAAACTCTTTGAAAACAAGGGACTTTATGATAATTGCCCGATGTGAAAGTCTTATCCTGAATAAAGGGATGGAAGACGCGCTTGAACGATGCATTGCATATGTGGGCGCGGGAGCAGACGGGATAATGATTCATTCCTGTAAAAAAGGGCCGGATGAGGTTTTGGAGTTTTGCAGAAGGTTCCGTGAGGCAGATAAAACCACTCCCATTGTTGCAGTCCCAACTACTTATAACAGCATTACAGAGGAGGAGATCGCGGCTGCAGGTGTGAATATAGTGATTTACGCCAATCATCTCTTGAGAAGCGCATTTCCAGCTATGCAGCGAGTTGCGGAAACAATACTGAAGCATTCCCGATCCCTCGAGGCAGACAGCTACTGTATGCCAATCAGAAGTATACTTGATTTGATACCCAGCGAATAGAAAGAGATGTGAAACGGGATGAAACCGTATAAACCGTTCTCTCCAGTTGATATTTCAATAGTATCTCGCACTGAAGCCCTTGAGATCATTGAAAGATTCATTTCTTGCAGTGACAGAACCTTATTTATGACCAGCAATGGAAGAGTTCAAGGGCTTGGATTGGAGCAATGGCTTTCTGGCATAAAAAAGCGTAATAACATCTGGCATTACTGGCGGATACCGGTTAACCCCACTATTACGGATGTATATAAAGCCTTATTGGATTTAGGGGATGTTAAACCCGACCTTATTATCGCAATAGGCGGCGGAAGCTGCATTGATTTGGCAAAGGCCGTCAGTGCGCTTTACAACCTGATACCAACCGAATGCTTATCAGAAGATTCGGTACGCGAGGCTGTCAAGAAAAAAGAATATCTGAACAATAGCCATTTTATCGATATCATAGCTGTACCTACCACTTCAGGAACGGGTTCGGAAGTAACAAAATGGGCAACGATCTGGGATACAGATAATCTTGAGAAACTGTCCATAGATTGCACAGAACTGTTCCCGAAAGCAGCCGTAATTGTTCCTGAGTTTACGGTTTCACAAAGCGACAGGCTAACCCTGTCAACTGGATTGGATGCACTGTCACACGCTATGGAGTCTTTCTGGTCAAAAGGCAGGACCCCCCTTTCACAGGCATTGTCCATAACTGCAATAAAGTATATTAGGGAATATCTGCCGAAGGTGATGAAGAATCCCAATGACCTGGAGATGAGGAAAATGATGTGTGTAGCGGCATTATTGGCAGGCTTATCTTTCTCAATAACCAGAACTACCGCCTGCCACTCAATATCGTACCCTCTTACCATGTGTTTTGGTCTGGAGCATGGATTTGCGGCGGCTATTACCCTTTTACCCGTGGCGGAAGTGAATGAGACAGCAGTGCCAGAAATTTCCCATATATATTCCGTCTTTGAAGGCAAGGGCGGCTTTGAAGCTTGGCTTAGGGATTTGACAGGACCCGTTCAGGAATTAAGATTATCTGCTTTCGGGATTAGCTTATCTGATATTGATAGTATTGTGCAAAAAGCTTTCACCCAGGGCAGGATGGATAATAACCCTGTTATGATTAGCCCTGGAGACGTGAAAGATATTTTGCTAAAAGTATTATGAAACACCGTTTATAGTGCTTAAACTGTTAACGTTACGTTATTATCATGCAGAAGATGCCTCTTTCATTGTATGGTCAGGATAGTTATAATATTTATAACGATAATACTCTTTCTATAACAGCGTTTTATATTATACAGGAGGTCGCATTTATGAAATTCATGAAAGCTTCGTATTTTTTTATTTGCTTTTTAATGCTGTTTGCCACTACGGCATCTGCATACATAGATCCGGCATCTTCCACGTACATTCTCCAAATAATTGCCGGTGTATTTATTGCCGGCGGTATAACAATGGGGATATATTGGCATAAAATTAAGAGGTTTTTCAGGAAAACCTTCAAGAAGAATAGCCAGAAATAAGCTTGGCATATATTTAGATAAATTTAAACCCCCATTTTTTGAAATAATAAAATGCAGATCTGATATCCACAAGAGCCAGTTTCAGGCTCTTGTGCGATCCTCGCTGCCATTCATGAATGACATAATTATATGGATAAAAAACCGTTCTGGAAACCTGGTTGACTCTCCTTGTGATGTCGGCATCCTCGAGGTAGAGAAAGAAGTTTTCGTCGAAGCCGTTCAGTTTTTTGAATATTTCGGTCCTGAAAAACATGAAGCAGCCCGTAGCATACTCGATTTCAAACTCCTTGTCATAGCCTGTTTCCCTCATTTCAAAGCAGTGATGCCGCCTGGTGAATGAACGTGGGAATACCAGGCGGATAAACAGATCCCAGAACGTCGGATTTCTTTTGCACAGGTATTGGATTCTCCCGTCCGGGTGTTTTATAAGCGGCGACAGCAGGCCAATATCAGCATTCCTGTCCATATACGCTGCCATTTCTGCAATACAGTCGTTTACTATGGTTATATCCGGATTGATGACAAGGTGGTAACGTGAATCCAATATGTCAATAACCTGGTTGTGGGCTGTACCAAAGCCAACATTCATGGAGTTCTGGATCAGGGTCAATTTTTCCGATGTTTCGCCTGTCTGAAAGCTTTTTACCAGGTCAACGGTCCTGTCGCGCGAATTATTATCTATCACGTACAGGTGGTATGACAAGCTGTCGCCAATATGCTCAAGTATACTGCCTATACATTTCTCAATGCTATTCTCGTTGTTATATGTCACTATGGCTATTGATAGATCCAGCATATTCTCTACCATATCTCTGCAAGAATCTGATCATGAGTTTTTACTATACTATTATAACATGTATGAAGTGAGTAATGTTGGAGTACCGAAACCGTTTCTCTTCGGCACTCCAACATTAATACAGATCCTGAAAATGAAGACAAGCAGGCATGATCATCTGCCAACCATACATCTGCTACTTCATTATTGCTTGGTTCAACCCCAACATTTGACGTAGAACCTTTACTTTGTCCTACCCCAACATTTGACGTAGAACCACCAAAAGAAAGACCGGAAGAAACGTGTTCTTCCGGTCTGAGCCATCAAATTGACTTAGGTTTCCGATACATCCACTTCAATGGTCTTATCATACTTGTACTTGTTACCTTTGCGGTCTTCAACGGGCTGTTCCTGTGTGATGTAGAGCTTGCCGGCACCGATTTCCTCGTAAACGGTAATTACCACGTTCTTGGTACCGCTTTCAACACGAACACTCACAACGTTGTAATCCTTCACGTTATAGGTGGACTTGGACAGTGAATAATTATTAATGGCCTCGTCAAATTCAATTTTGATTGCCTTATTGTCCTTGTCCACAATAATTTTGAAGTTGCCTTCAGGCGTCTTAGCCATGGACGGAGCGATCTTGTCGTTGAAGTTGTTTTTGTCATAAGTTTTTGAGTAGTCGGCCTCAACATCGAAGAGGTTGGTGATCTTGTACTGTCTGCTGGTGTTGTTATTGGTGTTGTTATAGCGTAA
>Ga0116168_1002583_pt1 | contig 11214 bp, 8 predicted proteins | sample AD_UKC129_MetaG_FD_89795 | JGI IMG/M metagenome (GOLD analysis project Ga0116168, IMG submission 89795) | Active sludge microbial communities of municipal wastewater-treating anaerobic digesters from Canada - AD_UKC129_MetaG | ecosystem: Engineered > Bioreactor > Anaerobic > Digestate | place...
CAGGTCAACGCCAGAGCCGGCCGAGCCCAGCATCATGCCGCTGGCAGAGTCGACCACGGCCGCGCACATGGCGCCATCCAGGGTCATCAGTTCGTCGAGGGTTTGCTTGATGTTCGCCATGTTCGTTTCCTTGTTGGCAATAGATGAAGGGGTTTTCTCGCTTGCGCGGCACCTTCAAAACTCAGTGCGTTGCATGCTGATGGCATGGTAATGGGCGGGTCATGGGCTTCGCAATGCAGCGGCACTGCTTTGCCAGCGCTTCCCGTGATGGATTGCCCGATTGCAGCGGCTACTGCGCGTGGCTGTCGCGGCTTCGCTGCGCGCGCACCCGCAACTAATTCACACCCTTGAATGCGGACCTGATTTTTCGGCGTGAGCGCGCGCGTGCATCGGTCCTGCGGCGCGAATAACAAAGTACGCAGAAGCTGATCCGCGCGTCGCGAGGTCAGGCGTTGGGCGGCCATGCGCACGGCTGTCGCCACGGCTTTTTGGGACAATCGGTCCATGAACGCTCCCAACGTCCTCGAGACCATGCAACTGCTCGGCCTGCGGGCGCGCCAGGCTTCGCGCGCCATGGCGCGTGCCGGCACGGCCGCGCGCAACCAGGCGCTGCGCGAGCTGGCGCGCCTGCTGCGCGCCAACGTGCAGGCGCTGCAGGCACCGAACGAACGCGACCTGGCGCGCGCACGCGAAGCCGGCCTGGCCGAGCCGCTGGTGGACCGCCTCAAGCTCACGCCGAAGATCATCGAGACCTGCGCCGAAGGCTGCGAGCAACTGGCGGCGATGCCCGACGTGATCGGCGACATCGTCGGCCTCAAGCAGCAGCCCAGCGGCATCCGCGTCGGCCAGATGCGGGTGCCGATCGGCGTCTTCGGCATGATCTACGAGAGCCGGCCCAACGTGACCATCGAAGCCGCGTCCTTGAGCATCAAGAGCGGCAACGCCTGCATCCTGCGCGGCGGCAGCGAGGCGATCGAATCCAGCAAGGCGCTGGCCGCGCTGGTGTCGCAGGCGCTTGAAAGCGCCGGCCTGCCGCCCGAAGCGGTGCAACTGGTGCCGACGACCGACCGCGCCGCCGTGGGCGCGCTGATCACCATGCCGGAGTTCGTCGACGTCATCATTCCGCGCGGCGGCAAGGGCTTGATCGAGCGCATCAGCGCCGAAGCCAAGGTGCCGGTCATCAAGCACCTGGACGGCAACTGCCACACCTATGTCGATGACCCGTGCGACATCGACATGGCGGTGAAGGTGGTCGACAACGCCAAGACGCAGAAGTACAGCCCCTGCAACGCGACCGAAAGCCTGCTGGTGGCGCGCGGCGTGGCGGCGGATTTTTTGCCGCGCATCGGCGCCGTGTTTGCCGCCAAGGGCGTGGAGATGCGCTGCGATGCCGAGAGTGCCGCGATTCTCAAGTCAAATAGGGCGCCAGCGCTTGATGGACAAGCGCCGGCAGCTACTGAAAACGTAGCTAACGTGGTGCCGGCGCAAGAGCAGGACTGGTACGAGGAATACCTGGCGCCCATCATCAGCATCAAGGTGGTGGCGGGGGTGGACGAGGCGATGGCGCACATCAACCGCTATTCAAGCCACCACACCGACGCCATCCTGACGCGCGACCACATGCATGCGCAGCGCTTCCTGCGCGAGGTCGATTCGGCCAGCGTGATGGTCAACGCCAGCACGCGCTTTGCCGACGGCTTCGAGTTCGGCCTGGGCGCCGAAATCGGCATCAGCACCGACAAGTTTCACGCCCGCGGGCCGGTCGGCATCGAGGGGCTCACCTCGCTGAAGTGGGTGGTGCTGGGCGAGGGCGAAGTGCGCGGCTGAGCGCGTGGGCTCGGTTCAGCGTTCGATGTTTCGCAGCGGGCGTGACGGCAAGCGCGAACGTGGTGCCACAATCGCTCAACGCCCAATGCTCAACGCCCCACACGCATGGTTCCCCACCTGATTACAGCGCTCTCCGGCCCGATCAACGAGCTGGAGCAGCGCATCCTCGATGCCACGCCGGTCATCGAACGCTGGTTTCGCCTCGAGTGGATGGAGCACACGCCGCCGCTGTACGCCTCGGTCGACATTCGAAATGCCGGCTTCAAGCTGGCACCGGTCGACACCAACCTGTACCCCGACGGCTGGCACAACCTGTCGCCCGACACGCTGCCGCTGGCCGTGCAGGCGGCGCAGGCGGCGATTGAAAAAATCTGCCCCGAGGCGCGCAACCTGCTCATCGTGCCGGAGAACGGCAAGCACGGCAGCTTTTACCTGGCCAGCCTGGCGCGGCTGCAGGAAGTCTTTCGCATGGCGGGGCTCAACGTGCGCTTTGGCTCGGTCGACCCGGCCGTCAAGCGCAGCCAGACCATCACGCTGCCCGACGGCGAAAAGATGACGCTGGAGCCGGCCCAGCGCGTGCGCTACCGGCTCGGCCTGAAGAACTTCGACCCCTGCACCATCCTGCTCAACAACGATTTGTCGGCCGGCGCGCCGGGCATTCTGGAAGAGTTGCACGAGCAATACCTGCTGCCGCCGCTGCAGGCCGGCTGGAGCGTGCGGCGCAAGAGCCGCCACTTCCGCTGCTACGAAGAAGTGAGCAAGCGCTTTGGCAAGCTGCTCGGTATCGACCCGTGGCTGATCAACCCCATGTTCGCCAGCTGCGGCGAGATCGACATCCACGAGCCGAGCGGCGGCGAATGCCTGCGCAACAACGTCGATGCGCTGCTGGTCAAGATCCGCCGCAAGTACAAGGAATACGGCATTCACGAAAAGCCTTTTGTCGTCGTCAAGGCCGACCAGGGCACGCACGGCATGGGCATCATGACGGTGCGCGACGTGCGCGACCTCGATGCGCTGGGGCAAAAGCCGCGTGGCAAGGCGGCGGCGCCTACAGTGCCCAAGGGCGAGGTCATCATCCAGGAAGGCGTGCTGACCAACGAGCGCATTCACGACGCCGTGGCCGAACCGGTGGTCTACATGATCGACCGCTACGTGGTGGGCGGCTTCTACCGCGTGCACGCCGACCGCGCCACCGACGAGAACCTGAACGCGCCCGGCGCGCGCTTCGTGCCGCTGGCCTTCGACGGCGGCGCCCAACTGCCCAAGCTGGGCGTCAAGGCCGGTGCCAGCGCGCCCAACCGCTTCTACATGTACGGCGTGATCGCGCGGTTGGCGCTCGTCGCGGCCAGTTACGAGCTGGAAGCGACCGATCCGGAGCTTCAGGACGCGGATTGAGTGGCGCCTCGCGCCTTTTCTGATCGCTACAACTGCAATAGCTGCCGGCGCTTGATGGACAAGCGCTGGCGTGCTTTTTTGCCCTTCATCCGGACGTTGCCGACCCACCACAGGCGGCGCGCGCCGTCAGCCCAAGTGCGGCTGGGCCGACGCACAATAGCCACCTTTCCACTTGAGCGCGCACGGTCAGCCGGGCGCTTGTAGCGCGACGTGTCCGCTTCCAAATCGTCCCTGGGCGCCCTGACGCTGGGCGCCATCGGCGTCGTCTACGGCGACATCGGCACCAGCGTGCTCTACACCCTGAAGGAGGTGTTCGGCTCCGGCCACGTGCCGTTCACGCACGACAACGTCTACGGCGTGCTGTCCATCGTGTTCTGGACGCTCACCATCATCGTCTCGCTCAAGTACGTCAGCCTGGTGCTGCGCGCCGACAACCACGGCGAAGGCGGCCTGGTCGCCATGCTGGCGCTGGCCTCGCAAAGCGTGAAGGACAAGGCGCCCGCGCTGCGCAAGTGGATGCTGCTGATCGGCATCTTCGGCACCTGCCTGTTTTATGGCGACGGCGTCATCACGCCGGCCATCACGGTGCTGTCGGCGGTCGAAGGGCTGGACGTGGTCTCGCCCGCGTTCCGCAAGCTCGTCATCCCGCTCACGCTGCTGATCCTGTTCGTGCTGTTCTGGGTGCAAAAGCGCGGCACGGCGGGCATCGGCAAGGCCTTCGGGCCGATCATGGTGCTGTGGTTCGTGGTGATCGCGGCGCTGGGCATTTATCACATCGTCGGCCACCCCGAGATTCTTTGGGCACTCAGCCCGCACCACGCGCTGCGCTTCATCTTCGCGCAGCCGCTCATCACCTTCATCATCCTGGGCGCCGTGGTGTTGTGCGTGACCGGCGGCGAGGCGCTGTACGCCGACATGGGCCACTTCGGCAAGAAGCCGATTCGCGTGGCGTGGTTCTCCATCGTCATGCCCTGCCTCACACTCAACTACTTCGGCCAAGGGGCGCTGCTGCTGGCCGAGCCCGAGGCGGTGAAGAACCCGTTCTTCCACATGGCGCCCGACTGGCTCACGCTGCCTTTGGTCGGCCTGGCCGCCATGGCCGCCGTCATCGCGTCGCAGGCGCTGATCTCGGGCGCATTCAGCGTCACCAAGCAGGTGATCCAGCTGGGCTACCTGCCGCGCCTGCAGATCCGCCACACCAGCACCAAGGACACGGGCCAGATCTACATGCCCTTCGTCAACTGGGGCCTGTTCGTGCTGATCGTGCTGGCGGTGGTGCTGTTTCGCTCATCGTCCAACCTGGCGGCGGCCTACGGCATCGCGGTGACGCTGGACATGACCATCACCACCGTGCTGACCTTCTTCGTCATCCGCTACGGCTGGGGCTATCCGCTGGCGCTGTGCATTGCGGCCACGGGCTTCTTCTTCGTCATCGATGTCACCTTCTTCGCCTCCAACCTGCTCAAGCTGTTCGAGGGTGGCTGGTTCCCGATCCTGATCGGCGGCGCCATCTTCACGCTGATGACCACGTGGAAGGACGGGCGCGAGCTGCTCAACCAGAGGCTGCGCGATGTCTCGATCGATCTCCAATCCTTTCTGGAATCGGTCTTCATCAGCCCGCCCGCGCGGGTGGCCGGCACGGCGGTGTTCATGGCCGCGCAGCCGGGCATCGTGCCCAACGCGCTGATGCACAACCTCAAGCACAACAAGGTGCTGCACGCGCAAAACCTGTTCGTCACCGTGCGCAACCACGAGGTGCCGTGGATCGGGATGAACAAGCGGCTCGAGATCGAACCGCTGGGCCACGACTGCTGGCAGATCGCGGTGAACTACGGCTTCAAGAACGACATCAACCTGCCCAAGGCGCTGGGCCTGCTCACGGGGCGCGGCATCGACCTGAACCCGATGACGACCAGCTACTTCCTTTCGCGCGACATCGTCACGCCGACGATCGGCGCCGGCATGGCGATGTGGCGAGAGAAGCTGTTTGCCCAGATGCACCACAGCGCCACCGCCGCGGCCGAGTTCCTCAACCTGCCGAGCAACGCGGTGGTGGAGCTGGGTTCGAAAGTCGAAATTTGAATGAAAAGAGCCGCTGGCGCTTGTCCATCAAGCGCTGAAAGCTCCTGAATTCATAGTGGACGGGTTCAATCGGCTTCGATCTTGGAGGCCTTGATGACTTGAGCCCATTCGGCGTAGTCGGCCTTCACCTTGTCGCCCAGCTGCGGCGGCGAGAGGTAGTCGGCCGTGGCGCCTTGCTCCAGCGCCTTCTGCTTGAAGGCCGGGTCGGCCATCACCTTCTGCACGTCGGCCGCCAGCTTGGTGGCGATGTCCTTGGGTACGGCGGCCGGCGCGAACAGCGCGAACCACGAGGTCGGCGTGAGCTTGGGGTAGCCGGCCTGCGCGGTGGTCGGCACGTCGGGCAGGCTGGGCAGGCGCTCCTTGCCGGTCACCGCCAGCACGCGCAGCTTGCCGGCCGCGATGTGCTGCATGAAGGGCGGCGCGGTGCCGAAGGTGAGCTGCACCTGGCCCGCCAACAAGTCCTGCAATGCCGGGCCGGTGCCCTTGTACGGCACGTGCGTCATCTTGATGCCGGCCTGCTGCTCCAGCATGGCGCCCGTCACGTGCTGCAGCGAGCCGTTGCCGGACGAGGCGTAGTTCAGCGTGCCTGGGTTGGCCTTGGCGTACGCCACCAGTTCGGCCAGCGTCCTGGCCGGCACGTCGTCGCGCACCACGATGATCTGCGGCGCCGACAGCACGTTGGCAATCGGCTGAAAATCCGCCAGCTCCCACTGCTTTTGCTTCATCAAATGCGGCGAGATGACGTGGTAGCCCGAGTACTGCATCAGCAGCGTGTAGCCATCGGCCGGCGCACGCTTGACCAGCGATGCCGCGATGGCGCCGTTGCCGCCGGCCTTGTTGTCCACCACCACCTGCTGGCCCACCACCGGCGTCAGCGCCTGCGCCAGCATGCGGCCGGCCAAATCGGTGGTGCCGCCGGCAGCGGCCGGCACCACCAGCGTGATCGGCTTGGCGGGATAGCCCTGCGCCATGGCGCCACCGGCCACCAGCGCGGCGGCCAGGGCGAGGAATTTCTTGCGGTTCAACGACATGCGTCTGTCTCCTGTCGGTATAAAATTAATAGCTGCTCGCGCTTGATGGACGAGCGCTGGTGGCCCATAGGGTTCAAAATCGCAACGTCAATCGACCTTGGCGCCCGTGTCCTGCACCACCTGCTTCCACTGCGCCAGATCGGACTTGACCAGCGCACCCAGCTGCGACGGCGTGCCCTTGAAGGGCTCGGCGCCGACGCCGGCCAGCTTGTCGATCACGTCCTTGTCGTCGAGCGCTTTCAGCACCTCGGCGTTGAGTTGATCGACGATGGCCTTGGGCGTGCCGGCCGGCGCAAACATGCCATACCACGGCGTCTTGCCGAAGCCCTTGAGCGTCTCGCCAATCGTCGGCGCATCGGGCAGCGCGGCAACGCGCTTTTCGTTCACCACGCCCAGCACCTTGAGCTTGCCGCTCTTGATGAAGGCGATCGACGAGGGCAGGCTTTGCACCGACAGCGGCACCTGCCCGCCCACCACATCGGTCGCTGCGGCGGCAGAACCCTTGTAAGGCACGTGCGTCAGCTCGATGCCGGCCGCCTTGCCCAGCATCTCGCCGATCAAATGGTTCAGCGTGCCGTTGCCGGCCGAGGCGATGTGGTACTTGCCCGGGTTGGCCTTGGCCAGCGCGATCAACTCCTTGACGTTGTTGGCGGCAAAGCTCGGGTGCGCCGTCAGCACGTAGCCGGCGTGGGCCAGCGGGGCGACGGGTTCGAAATCCTTCACCGGGTCGAAGCCGGTGCTCTTGTACAGCCAGGGGTTGATGACCTGCGCGCTGTCGGCCTGCACCAGCAGCGTGTAGCCGTCGGGCTTGGCCCTGGCAACGTAGGCCGTGCCCACGTTGCCGCCGGCGCCCGGCCGGTTGTCGATGACGACCGACTGCCCCAGCTGCTGCGACAGCTTCTGCCCCAGCACGCGGGCAATCGCGTCGTTGGCGCCGCCGGCCGCCTGCGGCACGACGATGGTGATGGGCTTGGCAGGAAAGCGCTCCTGCGCGTGGGCGCCCCACGCGGCGGCGCTGGCCAGCATCAGCACGCCCAAGTGGCGGCGGTGAAAGGTCGGCAAGGTCATCTGAGTCTCCGGTTCAAATCCACATCAGGTCAGGGCATTGTCACGTGCCAGCGCGCGCTCGCGCACGGCGTCGAAATCATCCGGCACCGGGTGCAGGTCCAGCCGCTGGCCGGCCTTGACGATCTGGCTCGGCACCTCGTGGCCGATCAGGGCCGGCAGGCGCTTCGACGCAGCGATCAGCCGGCCCAGATCGATGCCGGTGTCGAAGCCCATCAGCTGCAGCGCATGCACGATCTCCTCGCTGCACACGTTGCCCGTGGCGCCCGGCGCATAAGGGCAGCCGCCCAGCCCGCCAATGGAAGTGTCGAAGCGGTCCGCCCCGGCGTCGCTGGCCGCCAGCACATTGGCCAAGCCCATGCCGCGCGTGTTGTGGAAGTGCAGCGTCAACTCGGTGCCCGGCCAGCGCTCGCGCGCCGCGCGCGTAAGGGCCGCCACCTGCGTCGGAAACGCCATGCCCGTGGTGTCGCACAGCGTCAACCCCTGCACGCCCAGGTCGACAAAGCGCTGCGCCCAGCCGAACACCTCGCGCTCGGCCACGTCGCCCTCCATCGGGCAGCCGAACACGCAGGACAGCGACACGTTGACCGGCACGCCCGCGGCCTGCGCCGCGCGCACCACTTCGGTCAGACCCGCGAACGAACGCTCGCGCGTCATGCGCAGGTTGGCCAGGTTGTGCGTTTCGCTGGTGGACATCACCAGGTTCAGCTCGTCGGTGCGCGATTCGATGGCGCGCTCGGCCCCGCGCACGTTGGGCACCAGCGCGGTGTAGACCACGCCCGGCACGCGCGCGATCTCGCGCATCACGATCTCGGCATCGCGCAGCGCGGGAATCGCCTTGGGTGAGGTAAACGAGGTCACTTCGATCTTCGCGAGCCCTGTTTGCGACAGCGCGTCGATCAGCGCGATCTTGTCGGCGGTCGGCACGAACTGCGCTTCCATCTGCAGGCCATCGCGCGTGCCCACCTCCTGGATGCGGATGCGGCGGCCGGCGCCTTGCCAAGCGTTGTTCATTGAATGATCTCCTTGTCGCGCAGCGCCGCAATCTGTTCGCTGCTCAAGCCCATTTCGCGCAGCACGCTGTCGGTGTCGTCGCCCACGTGCGGCGCGCTGGCGCGCACGGTGCCCGGGGTGGCCGAGAGCTTGGGCACGATGCCGGGCACTTCCACCGTGTCGCCGTCGCGCGTGGCTTGGCGCAGGATCATGTCGCGCGCGCGGTAGTGCGGGTCTTCAGCGATGTCGCGGGCGGTGTAGACCTTGCCGGCGGGCACGCGCGCCGCGGCCAAGGCGTCCATCACCTGCTGCACCGTTTTCCCATTAGTCCATGCCCCGATGGCGGCGTCGATCTCGGCGACGCGCGCCACGCGGCCGGCGTTGTCGGCCAGGTCGGGCGCGGTCCCCAAATCATCGCGGCCGATGGTCGTCATCAGCCGCTTGAAGATGCTGTCGCCATTGCCGGCCACAAGCACCCAGCCGTCCTGGCAGGGGTAGGCGTTGCTCGGCGCAATGCCCGGCAGCGCGCTGCCGGCGGCCTCGCGCACCGCACCGAAGGCGCTGTATTCGGGCAGCAGGCTCTCCATCACGTTGAACACCGCCTCGTGCAGGGCCACGTCGATCACCTGGCCCGCGCCGCCGTTCACCTTGCGGTGGTACAGCGCCATCATTACGCCGATGACGCCGTGCAGCGCCGCCAACGTGTCGCCAATCGACACGCCCACGCGCACCGGCACGCGCCCCGGCTCGGCCGTCAGGTGGCGCAGGCCGCCCATCGCTTCGCCGATGACGCCGAAGCCCGGCAAGTCGCGGTACGGGCCGGTCTGGCCGTAGCCCGAAATGCGCAGGATGACGAGGCCGGGGTTCAGCGCGTGCAGTTCATCGGGCGACAGGCCCCAGCCTTCCAGCGTGCCGGGGCGGAAGTTCTCTATCAAAACGTCGGCTTCGGCAATCAACTGGCGCGCCAGTTGCTGGCCTTCGGGCGCGCGCAGGTCGATGGCCACCGAGCGCTTGTTGCGCGACTGCACCTGCCACCAGACCGAGGTGCCGTTTTTGATCAGGCGCCAGTTGCGCAGCGGGTCGCCGGCGCCGGGCGGCTCGATCTTGACCACGTCGGCGCCGAACTCGCCCAGCGTCTTGCCGGCAAACGGCCCGGCAATCAGCTGGCCCATCTCGATCACGCGCACGCCAGCCAGGGCGGCGGGGCTGGGGGGTGTCATGTGTCTCCTTGTCGGCGGCGCGACCATGGCGCCGAAAGCCGCTGATTCTGGTGCCACCGGGCCATGCCGCAAAGCGCCGATGTGCGAAGCTGCCATCGCAGTTCAGCATGGCGAGCCGCTACCATTCGGCGATGCGCCTCGACCCCGTTTCCCTGTGCCTGTTTGTCGCCGCGATGGAAGAGGGCGCCATCGCCCGCGCCGCCGAGCGCGAGCACCTGGCCGCCTCGGCCGCCAGCCGGCGCCTGGCCGACCTGGAGCAGCAACTGGGCGTGGCGCTGTTCGCGCGCAGCAACCGCGGCACCGAGCCGACCGCCGCCGCCTATGCGCTGCTCGACCTGGCGCGCGGCGTGTTGAACGAACTGGACGGCATTGCCACGCAGATGCGCGGCTTTGGCGCCGGCCTGCGCGGGCACGTGCGCGTGGCGGCCAACATCTCGGCCATCACGCAGTTCCTGCCGGCGCAGCTACAGCGCTTCATGGCGCGACACCCGCAGGTCGACGTGCGGCTGCAGGAGCAGATCAGCACCGCCATCGCGCGTTCGGTGGCCGAAAACGCGGCCGACATCGGCATCCTGGCCGAAGGCGACTACGGCGAGCGCGTCACCCTGCTGCCCTACCGCAGCGACGAGCTGGTGCTGGTGCTGCCCGCCGGCCACGCACTGGCGCGGCGGCGCCGGGTGCGGCTGGCCGAGGTGCTCGATCACGAATTCGTCGGCACGCACCCCGGCAGCGCCATCAACGCCGCGCTGGCGCGCGGTGCGGCCGAGGCGGGCCGGCCGCTCAAGCTGCGCATGCAGGTGACCGGCTTCGACGCGCTGTGCCTGATGGTTGCCGCCGGCCTGGGCCTGGGCGTGATGCCGCGCGGCAGCGCGCTGATCTATCGCAGCGCGCTCGGCCTGCGCACGCTGACGCTGGCCGAGCCCTGGGCACAGCGCCGGCTGATGATGTGCGTGCGTGCGCAGGGCGAGCTGCCTGGCGTGGCGCGGCACCTGGTGGCGCACCTGCAGGACTGAGCAGCGTCGTCAATTCAAGAAAAAACATGCTCTGGCGCGCGTCCATCAAGCGCAAGCAGCTATGAAAAAAATAGTTTTATCAGTCCTGCGACAATGCTTGCGAAACGCCCATCGCCTGCCGCCGCACCATGAAACTGCTCTTCGTTGCCGACCCCATCGAGTCCTTCAAGACCTACAAGGACACCACCTACACCATGATGCGCGAGGCCACCCGGCGCGGCCACGCCATCACCGTGTGCGAGCCGCGCCACCTGCGCTGGCAAAGCGGGCAGCGGGTGATGGCGCAGGTGCGCGACATTGCGCTGACAGGTGACGAGAAAAACTGGTTCACCGAATCCGCCCGCCGCGAGGCCGCGCTGGCCGACTTCGACGCCGTGCTGATGCGCAAGGACCCGCCCTTCGACGCCGAATTCATCTACGCCACCCACCTGCTGGAGCAGGCCGAACGCGAAGGCGCGCGCGTCATCAACAAGCCGGCTGCCCTGCGCAACCACCCCGAGAAACTGGCGGTGATGGAGTTCCCGCAATACGTCGGCCCCACGCTGGTCACGCGCTCGGCCGACGACGTGAAGCGCTTTCATGCCGAGC